>Ga0070680_100000076_pt1 | contig 53273 bp, 39 predicted proteins | sample KBSC73BmetaG_FD_64672 | JGI IMG/M metagenome (GOLD analysis project Ga0070680, IMG submission 64672) | Corn rhizosphere microbial communities from Kellogg Biological Station, Michigan, USA - KBS C7-3B metaG | ecosystem: Host-associated > Plants > Roots > Rhizosphere | place: USA: Michigan...
ATATTATTTTTTAGTGCGAATAAAAATAATTTATATCTTCAGACGTCTCCCGCCTGATAAAAATAACAGAAGCTTATTTTTATAAATGGCCTGCTTCTGTTTTATATAGATGGTTTGTATGTCTGGAATAAATGATAGTCCCGGTTCCGGGAGATCTCGGGCCGAGTATGCTCTGAATGCCATTAGCGTTATTCTAATTGGAACAGTTTTCGTTGTTCAGGTCTTTTCCAAAACGAAAGCAAGTTTTGATGATTTTGGCCTTACGGAATGGTTAATAAATTATTCCGGGGGCTTTGTCAGAAGAGGTCTGCCCGGATCTGTCATTCATTTTCTGTTTGCAAACCGCATGGACATGGTAAATTATTTTGTAATCGGAATCAGCGCTGTTTTATATATCTCCTTCTTATTTTATTTTATTATTTCTACTGCAAAGCTTTTCCCGGTTTATGTAACTCTTTCTCCCATATTAATGGGAGCCCCTGTTTACGGAAATTTTTGGATGCGCAAAGATGTATTGGGGTTGTATTTTTTAGTGCTTGCCCTTGCATTGACTGTTTCGAAGAGAAAAACATATCTGAAAATAGCGGTGGTGAATTTGATTTTAATCGTTTCCCTGCTTTCCCATGAAGCGTTTGCTTTTTACGGATTGCCGGCTGTATGGATAGTAAATGCATTCGTACTGCAGCCTGTATCCGGAACAATCAGGCGGGCGCTTTTTAAATCTGCCGTTTTTTTACTGCCTGCTTTCCTGGCATTTTTGCTTGTAATTAATTTCAGGGGAAATCAGGCAATTGCTCTTAAAATTCATAACTCCTGGAGTGCATTGTGGATTTCAATAGATTCAAATTCAAATTATCTTTCAGGCCCCGATGGCTCTATACGCTGTTTGCAAAGGTCAGCATCTGCGGAACTGGGTATTTCAGCAAAGGAATTAACTATGTTCAGTCATGGCATATATGTTCCGCTTGCCGTACTCACAACGATTTGCCTTTGTTTTATTCTCGTTATAAAATTTATTTCTGGTTATCGCTCCGGTAATTATGAAAGGGGCATTCCGCAATTACCTGCTGCCTCACCTGCAAATCAAAAGAAGCTCTTCGTTTATATCCTTTTTTTGCAATTTTTGTTCATTTCTCCGTTATTCGTGTTAGCCATCGATTATGGGAGATGGATATTTTTTTGGATGTTGTCTTCGGTTATAATTTTTAGAATATTAAGTAAACATTTCAGCACGGTCACCCTGATCTCTCCGCAAATCTCATCGGGTTTGGTAGTTTCACTGGTGCAAAAGTTCCCATTTAACAGCTGGCTGTTGCTGCTTTTAGGCATACCTCTTACAGGCTGGTCTGTACATTATTTTGTTTTCTCAAGCCCTTTAGGTTCTGTCTTGAAAATATTGACAGAGCATTATCTTAGACTTTAGTTTTTTGGGAAGAAACAAACGCTCCTCTTTGTGATTTTAGCAATCCTGATGAGCGCAGCGGAATAATTCTGCTTTTCAAATTTTGCGATCCCATTATTTTTTATCCTTTCTGCCGAATAAGCGCTTAAAAAACCCGGGCTTTTTTTTTCCTTTCTCATCGTCTTCCGGAGCCGTGGTCTCGGGTTTTTTCGATGGAGTAGTGGCTTCTTTGAGCACATTTTGTTCATCGGGGGAAAGCTTTGAATCGATGGGAATCGTGGGGGAGCTGGTATCGAGCAGATATTGATTGGCGTTTCCATTTCCCTGGTTTTCTCCCTCGGCGCCCGGAGGCGGTGTTTTGTCGATGATATTGTAGCCATACATGATATCATTCTTCATGTTTTCGGGTTGCACGAATTTGGCCTTCCGGCTCAGGCCAAGATCCTTATCCGCCATCGCTTTGGCCATGAAATATTCCCAGATCGGTCGCGCAGCCGTGGCTCCCTGACCCAGTCCGTTTTCGAGCCGGATGAAGCGGTCATCGCAGCCAACCCAAACGCCGGCCAGGATCTGCGGGGTATAACCCATGAACCATGCGTCGGAATTGTCGTTTGTGGTGCCGGTCTTTCCGCCCATTTCTGAAATGCCGAGCCGGTCGCGCAGTCCCCAGGCCGTTCCAAAATCCACGGTACCCTGCATCATGCGGCACATAGTGTATGCTGTATTCTGGCTGATCACTTCCTTTCTTTCCGTATCAAAACGGGCCAAAACATTACCATTCTTATCTTCGATCCGCGAAATATAATAGGGTTTGGTACTGAAACCGCCGGAAGGGAACATAGTATATCCCCAAAGCATTTCATAGAGGGAAATTTCCACCGCACCCAGGCAAATGGAGGGATAAGGTTCGAGCTTTGACTTGATATTAATATTCTTCAGAAAATTAACGAACCGTTTCGGCGTAACCTGTTTCATGATATAGGCCGATGCGCAGTTGAGGGAATAAGCCAGGGCGGTCGCCATATTTACGGTGTCGCCTTTACTGCCGCAGCTCCCGCCGGCAGGCACCAATCCGTAACCGTCGAAATACTGGGCTTCATTTTTACAGGCAGTTTCCGGAGTAAATCCGGCATCTTCAATAGCATCCGAATAGAGCAGGGGCTTGATAGAAGAACCGACCTGCCTTTTGGTATTGATATTGACATGGTCGAACTTATAGGTTTTGAAATCGATTCCCCCCACCCAGGCTTTTACAGCACCACTCATCGGATCCATGGCAAGGAAGCCGGTTTGCAGCATCTGGTGATTATATTTTATGGAATCCAGCGGACTCATTACCGTGTCTTTTTCCCTTTTTACATTCCAGGCAAATACCTTCATCTGAACAGGCTGATCAAAGCTCTTGCGGATCTCTGCTGCCGGAATGCCATCTTCCTCCATCATCTGCCAGCGTTCGCTGTTGCGCATCAGAGCGTCCAGGATGTTCTGATGATCCTTCCAAACGAGACCCCGCCTGACCGATGCCTGTGCGCTCATCACTTTTTGCAGGTAAGGCATTTGTTTGGATACGGCCTCCTCGGCATAGGTCTGCATTCTGGGGTTGATGGTAGTAAAAATTTTCAGCCCGTCCTCATACAGATCATAAGGCTCGCCGGTTGCCGGGTTTTTGTGATCCCTGCACCATTTCTTCAGATCATCCCGGATCACGTCCCGGAAATAGGGCGCAAGGCCGTTGTTCTCATCCAGCTTTTTATAGTTGGACATATCGATGGGCTTTGCCTTGTATTTATCGCCTTCGGCGTCGGTAATAAAGTTACTTTCCACCATCCGGTTGATCACCGTATTGCGCCTTTCGATCGCAGCTTTCGGATTTCTCCTGGGATTGTATAATGTGTTTCCGCTGAGCATACCAATGAGCATGGCAGCTTCATCCACGTTAAGGCGATCCGGTTCTTTCTGGTAGAAAGTGCGTGAGGCATTCCGGATGCCGTAAACATTATCTCCAAAGGGAACTGCGTTCAGGTATAAGGCAAGGATCTCTTCTTTCGTGAAATTACGTTCCAGCCGGATGGCAATGATCCACTCTTTCAATTTCTGAAGAACCCTTTTTACACTGTTGTGCGATCTTTCGCCATTGAACATATTCAGGGCCAGCTGCTGCGTAATGGTGGATCCCCCGCCGTCGCGGCCCAGTTTTACCACGGCCCGCAATACCCCCATCCCGTCAATTCCGGAATGTTCGTAAAATCGTTTGTCTTCGGTGGCGAGCAGGGCGTTGATGGCATTTTTGGAGATGTCGTGGTACTCCACATTGCTCCGGTTGCTTCTATCCTTATAGTACTTACCCATCAGCGTTCCGTCATCCGCATATACTTCAGAAGCCAGCATGATGGAGGGATTCTCAAGCTCTTTTAAGGAGGGCAGGGGACCGAAGGCGCCGAAATTAATCAGCAATATGAAAAGGAGGAATGCTCCGAGTCCGCCAAAAAAGACCTTCCAGAAAATGGGGTTTGCCTTTCGCATATTTTTATATTAAAGAGTTCAGTTTTATAATAAAGGTTTGGTTCCCGTATTCCCTATTTTATGGGCGGAAATTTTCCGGGAAAATATACGGATAAAAATTTTCTGTACGCCTGAACATCCTTATTGGATTGCAGGATTGCCAGGTTCTGATCATCGATAATAATAAATGAATATTTATTTGCCGGCAGCCAGGGCAGGATTTCTCTTCCCGCCATTTTTCCCGCTTTTTCCATATAAGCCAGGGCAGCGTTTGCGTTCTCAAATCCATTGATCAGCACGATTTTCACGCTGTCGCTCAATATAACAGTATTGATTGCAAAATGTTTTCCGTAATAATTCTCCCTGTTATACCGGTCGAACGCGTTTTTGGATTCCGTGACGTACACGGGGTCTACCTTGTCCATGATCAGCGCTACCGCATGCGGTTTTTCCGGAGCGGCCGTAAAAGCAGAGGCAAAGGCAGCGGGTATTTTTGCCTGCAGGGAATCAGGTATTTTCTTCAATGCCTGCGCACTATCGGGTTTTATTTTCGCTGCAGAAATCCGGCCTGCAGAATCCGGCGCTGCGGTTTTCGCTTGCGCATTACCGTTATTAACCAGCGCTGCACTGTCTTCGTTGGCCCGAACCACTTTCAGATTTGTAAGGTATTCTTCCAGTTTTTCCCTTTCGTTTAAAACCCGGAGGGTATTTTTTGCCTTCGCCGACATCCCCGTACCGGCGTAGGTAGAGATAATGTGGTTGAGGGTTGCCTTGGCCAGACTGTCGTGGCGGGTGTGCATATAGTACAGGGCTTCCACATATAACAATTGGGGGGTCCAGTATTTCTGCCCGTAAGTGCTGTCCAGGATCTTTTTTCCGGCAAGGGCTTCTTCGAAATGACCTTCAATCAGTTCCTCATATATTTTCTCATAATCCTTCGTTGCGTTCTTTCTGATTTCTGCGTCGGGTGCTGCAGGGTTGGGATTTTCAATGAGCGATAAATAATTTCCCGCAGGAAATTTCTCTTTCAGCAGGGCCAGCGTGCGGGCTGCACTGTCTTTTTCATTCAGTTTCAGATAGCAGTAATAGGTATTGAACAAGGCTTCCTGGTAAAAGCGGGTGGCCGGAAAACGGATTTCGAGGCTGTCGTATGTACGGATGGCGGACCGGTAGTCCGGGATCATATCCTGCAGCGCTTTGCCCAGTGCGTAGAGAGCATGCTCGACGGAGTCCTGCGATTTCTTTAATTTATCCGGGGTAAGCGGAATGTTCTCCAAAAGCGATTCGACGGTGATTTCTGCGGGAACAGCGTTGCCTGCTGCCACTTCCGCGCCATTCAGCTTGTTGGGCTGGCCGGAGCGAATGCCAGGTTTCTGTTGTTTGGCGGCCATGGATTGCACCTGCCAGAAATCCGTATTCTGACGATTGCCCCATTTCGAACGGAAATCATTGAATCCTTTGGCTTTCAGCGACGCGTTATTAAAATACCATTCTCCGTTGCTGTTATCATTGAACATGTCTGTGCCGGCCGCATTCGTGCTGAATGCATTGTTATTTGATCCGGGCTGATCTTCGTCGGCCAGGCCCTGCTTTTTGCGGTAGGCCCGGACCATCTTTTTGACATACGCATTCCGTTCCTTTTCAGTCATAGCCGCAAGCTCTTGCAGGCTGTCCTGCCTTTCAATGATCAGGATTTGCGGAACCACCCGGTCGAGAGCGAGTTTGTGATCCAGCAGGATCCGGAGCGAATCCGAGATCAGAGGGTTGGCGTTGTTTATGCTGTCGTATGCATTCTTTGCCTGCGGGTATTTTTTTTCAGCGAGAAAAAGCCATCCCAGTTTCAGGAAGGCCTGGTCGCGCATGGTTCCTTCGGGGCCTGATTTCGCGATGGATTTCAGAAAATATGTTTTTGCTCCGGCCGGATTATTTCGTTCCAGTTCCATTTCTCCCGCAGTATAATAAATGATGTCCAGGTAAGGAGCGAATAATTCCTTCCGGCTCATCTTATGCAGAGCTTCCAGGTTCTTGCGGATATAACCGTCTCCGGAGCTGTCGCCTTTGCTCTGACGGATCGCATTTAAACGGGCATAGACTTCCATCACCGGATCCAGGGTATGGGAAGCTGCTTTTTCAAAATAGGTTTTAGCGGTTTCGTGGCGACCGGCACGATCATAAAGCTGGGCAATGAGGTATTCCCAGCGTGCCCGTTCGCCCTGGGTGACTGCATTGTCGAGGGCAAGGTTCAAATGAAACGCAGCGCTGTCGTAATTGGATTTTTTATAATATAGCAGGGCCTCCAGTTCATTCAGCGTACCCCGGAGCCGCTCGGGGAAATTCGGATCCTGTTTGAGCATTTCAATCAGGACGGAAGCCCGGTCAGCGTCACCCTTCATGAGGAAAGTGCGGACCTGCCAGACCAGGGCTTCGTTACGACTCGGAGGGAGACTGAAAGTACGCTTTACAATATTTCTTTTTTCATTGGTTGAAATGGCAAATGCATTCCCGCCTTCGTCATGATTCGCATTACTGCCGATGGGGATCGGGTAACCATCTTTTTCCCTGGGGGCAAAAGCATAGTTTACAAATTGAAACATCACATAAGCGGAATCCAGGTTATTTTTATAGTAATAAGCCTGGCCCATCAGCATGTAGAGATTATCCGTCCAGTCATTCCGCAGATCACGAACCAGGATGGCCGTGTTAACTTTGTCAATCACCGAATCCAGATTTCGTTTATCCCTGGCCGTGTTTTCCAGGGAATAATTATAAAAAGGCAGGAGCCGGGTATAATCATCCTGAAAAGAAGCTTTGGCCCGGGCGACCACCTGATTTAATTTGATGTCGGCATTATAATAAAAATTGTAATGGGTGATAGTATTCTGAATGAAACGACGGGGGGTTTTAAATTTTGTTTCCGTGGTTTTTTCATAACCCAGGGTGCGGTTTTCATACTTTGGCGGTTTCTTTAGATCATAGTCAACACCTTCCTGCCCGAACCCGTTCAGAAAAAAAATAAATATAAATCCGGCAACTGAGAAAACGATCCGCTTCACCCTTGACCCTTTAGGATTGCAAACTAATTGGTTATTAACTGATAATCCCGCTTTTTATTTTAAAAAAATGTGATTTTAAGGCTGTTTTAACCTGCAAACCAATAACTTGTTATCTTTAAAGCGCAATATGCCCTTATGGCCAAATTCGATGCCAATTCCACACTGAAACGACTCCAGAACCGCTACCGCCTCGTGGTAATGAATGACGACACCTATGAGGAAGTGGTCACTTTTAAACTTTCCCGCCTGAGTGTATACGTTTTTCTCAGCACGGTTTTTGTGCTATTAACCGGTCTCACAGTGGCTTTGATTGTGTTTACTCCTCTAAAGCTTTATATTCCCGGGTACGGAGATATGAATAATACCAAGGAGCTTCGTGAACTAAAAATGCGTACTGATTCGTTAGAGCAGGAAATGATCTACCGGGAACAGTATTTTCAGAGTCTGCGGAATGTGTTGCAGGGTAATAGTTCGGTGAAATCGGATACCACAGCGCTGAAAATTCCCAAAACAGAGAAAATAGACGATTAGCGTCTGATATCCTTTTTAAAATCTGATACCAATGTTTAATAACAAATCCAAGTCTGACAACTCAGAAAGCCCGGTCCCATCCGGCAGTGCAAGTCTTATCGGTAGCGGTACTTCCATGAAAGGCGACATCACCAGCAGCGGGGATCTTCGCATCGACGGAACCCTTGTGGGCAACATCATCTGTTCGGCAAAAGTGATCATTGGCGCCGGCGGTGTGGTGGAAGGAGATGTGAGCGGCCAGCAGGCCGACATCATGGGCAAGGTTTCCGGAACCATCAAGGTGAAGGAACTGCTCCAGCTAAAAAGTAACTGCCACGTGAACGGCAATCTGTATTCGGCCAAGCTGCAGATCGAGCCGGCTGCCACATTCAACGGACAATGTCATATGACGCAGGAAGAACCGAAGAGTCTGAACAGCAACAAGCAGGGTTCGGATACCCGGAAAGATGGTTTTCAGAAGACGCCTTCTTTAGCCATTTCCTGATCAGGCAACGCTATTTGCAGATCTGCCGGCAGGCGGAACGGGAATGCTTTGCCCGAAGACCCGGTTTGATTAATTTGCATTCCGGATAGTAAATCATTTCATGCAAAATAACCCGGACCGCAAGGCTTTTCTGATTTTGATCTGCCTGTTCCTGGGCTTTTCGGCCCTGTTTGGAACGGGATGGGCAGTTTTTGGCCGCGATCCGGCTGACTTCCTGATTTTAATGACCGGCAATATTTTGTTGTTTGCCATCAGCTATTATTCTTTCCGGCTGGGCAGGAAAGCCCTGCATCATAAGAATGTGCAGGGTTTTTTACGTCTGGTATACAGTTCCCTTTTGTTAAAGCTGTTTCTGCTCAGCATTGCCGCGTTGATCTACATCATGCAATACAGGCAGGGAGTGAATAAGCCGGCTTTATTCGGCTGCTTTGGTCTTTATCTTATTTACACATTCACCGAAGTCCGGTTGGTGATGCAACAGAGCAAGCAGAAAAATGCCTAAGAAGGAAGCGCCCCTGGATCACCTGGAAAATTATTTGCCGCCGGGTTCGGCTGCCAGGATATATGAGTACCTCCATACCTATAAAATACATCTTACCATTACCCGTACGCGTAAAAGCGTACTGGGAGATTACCGGCATGCAACCCATGTGGATCATCACCGGATCAGCGTAAACGGAAGCCTGAATCAATACGCTTTTCTGCTCACCCTGATCCACGAACTGGGTCACCTGATTACTTTTCAGCAGTATGGAAACCGGGTACTTTCACACGGAAAAGAATGGAAACTGGCCTATCGCAGGGTGCTGGAAGATTTTATCAAACTGAAATTATTTCCACCCGACATTCTCGAAACGCTGCGGGAATCGCTGCACAATCTCCCGGCCAGTAGTTGTTCGGATGTGAACCTGACCCGGGTCTTAAAGAAATACGATGTGGATAAATCGGTGCTGCTGGTGGAAGATATAGCGGAGGGAACCCTGTTCAAAACCTCCGACGGCAGGTTATTTAAAAGGGGCAGGCAGATCCGGAAGCGCATTGAGTGCGCGGAGCTCAAAACGGGCAAAATATATCTCTTCAGTCCGGTTTACGAAGTAAAACAGGCCCGGTAATGCGGAAGGGAAGGGATGTTCAGGAACCGATGATGGCCATCAGTCCGTAAAGAATGATTAGAGACAGTACCACAACGGCAATAAAAGGCTTGTGTGCAGATTTCATAGTGTATCGATTATTTATGAAGGGTGGATTACTAACGTTAAGATATTATTTTTATTTTTTAATTGCAAGCAAATTCTTCCATTCCGGCGATCTTCGGGAAACCGGATAATTTATACCGCCCATTGCCCAATGCCCATTGCTCGTTAACTTTGAAATATGGCAGAAGCAATTGTTGAATTAAAAAGCGTGAATATTTACCAGGGAGGGAATCTGATCCTGGAAAAAGTAAATATTATCGTGAACAAAGCTGAGTTTGTTTACCTGGTCGGCAAAACCGGAACGGGGAAATCCAGTCTGCTGAAAACACTTTACGGGGACCTGGTATTGCGGGAAGGGGAGGGAGTGGTTGCGGGGTTCAACTTAAAGGAAATGACCTGGAAGAAAGTACCTTATCTCCGCAGAAACCTGGGTGTGGTATTCCAGGACTTTCAGTTGCTGACCGACCGGAACGTAAACGATAATTTAAAATTTGTGCTCCGGGCCACCGGCTGGAAAGATGAAAAGCTGATGAATGAAAAAATCAGTGATGTGCTGGACAAAGTGGGCCTCAAATCCAAGGGCTTTAAAATGGCTTATGAAATGAGCGGCGGGGAACAGCAGCGGGTGGATATTGCGCGCGCCTTATTGAATTCTCCCAAGCTGATCCTGGCGGACGAACCGACGGGAAATCTGGATCCCGAAACATCGGATGAAATTATGCAATTGCTGTTTCAGATATCAAAAGAATACGGAACAACGGTGATCATGGCAACACACGATTACCGCGTCGTGCATAAATTCCCGGCCAGGACTGTCAGAACGGAGAAAGGCAGGGTTTATGACAATGCTACCATATCCGCTCTATAAGTTTATGCGCGGAAAGCCGGTTGTTGTACTGATTTAATAATTTCTCCCGCCGGAATTGCAGGTCCAGAAAAGTAAAGGGCCGGTCGTACAATGTTTCAATCACCTGCTTGAATTGTTCCGCCTCCCGGGCAATATGACAGACTTCTTTCAAGCCGGTGCCTTCCACCGCTTCTTCGTTCACCACGCAATGCCGCCCATTATATAAAGCATTCAGCAGTTTTAATTTTATTCCGGTGCAGTTAAAAGAGGGGATCACATGCAGCTGGGCTTTCGCAATGATATCCTGCAGTTCGGGGCCTGTTGGATCCGGAATGATACAGGCATGCTGGTAGCGGGATACCACACGCCGTAAATGGGAAGAAGGATTTTTACCCGCAATGAGAAAGGGCAATGGCAGGTCGTTGAAAACGTTCTCCAGCAGCCAGCAAACTGCTTTTTCATTTTCTTCCACGGATAAGTTGCCATGGTAGAGGCAATAACAACCGGTACCCTGCGGCGAATCAACTTCCTGGTAAGGAAGAAAGACCGGAATCACCGTCACTTCCTTTGTCTGGTAGGCTGTTTTTGCCATTTCCGCATCCGAAATGCTTACAGCCAGTAAGGGCCAGTGTGATGCGATTCGCCGTTCATATTTTTTAAGCACGGAACTTTCATGCAGATAATATAATTTTTTAAACCAGGAAGAAGTGCAGCCGGCGAGCTGATGGTAATAAACTGATTCCACATTGTGCAGGCGAAGAAATACTTTTCTTGCGGCAAAACGGGTATCGTTCATGAGATAGGTACAGTGAACCCCCTCCAGGAGAATTGGATAATCATCTTCCAGCAGCCGGTCCAGCAATTCCGGACTGGAGCGTGAACAAACAATATAAGGCAGATGATAGGAGAGCCCCTTATGGCCCGTGCGGCGGGGATAGTAGTAAACCTGTTCGCAATAATCATTCAGCACGGGCTGTTCCCCCCTGCCGTATTCGAAGCAATGCAAATGAATCCGGATCCCTTCTTCATGAAGGGTTCTGATTTTATAAAACAAATCAAATACGCCTCCGTAATCGGGGGGATAGGGAACATCATGGCAAACAATATGAAGATTTTTAGCTGACACCTGACTTAATAAGTAACCGAATCCCTTTCCACTTGTTTAAAAATATCGATGATTATTTTACTTTCATTCTCCCAGTTCAGCTCTTCCCTGACCCGGACGGTATTTTCTTTCCAGGTCTTCAGTTTTTCGCCATGCTCAAAAATTTCTTTGATTTTCCCGGCAATATCTTCGGGCTGGTGATTGTCGATAAAGGCCCCAACCTGATACTGGTTGATGATCCGTTCCTGTTCGATGAGCCGGCTGGCGAGAACGGGAACCCCGGCGTGGAGGTATTCAAATAATTTATTAGGCAAACTGTAACGGTGATTGAGTATGGAGGGTTTATCGATCGAAAAACCCAGGCTGGCCTGCCGGGTAAAATGACCCAGCACGGCAAAGGGAATTTTCGGGATCAGGGTAATTTTTCCCTGCAGCTGATTGTCACTAATTATCTTTTGAAGGGTAGGGAAACTGTCCCCGCCGCCAATGATCAGCAGATGAAACCGCGATTCATCCAGGAAGATCATGGAGAGGATAAGTTCTTCCGCCCCGCGCTGTGCATTGATGCCGGCTCCCTGCAGGAGGAGGATCTTTTTATCCCGCGGTATCTGCCGGTCGATAGAGGCAATCCATCCTTTCTCTTCCGGAGAAAGTTCCGGGAACCTGTTTTCCCGGTAGGGCAGGTTCCTGACCACGGAAAACTTTTTGTCGTATTCCCGCCGGTACAGGTTTCGTACGGAATCGCAGACGGTATACGCGTATTTCAGCCGCCTGAAAAGCAGCTTTTCAAAGCTTTTCCAGATGCTCCGGCGCAAGGGCCTGTGTTCCAGCCCGGCCATTCCCAGAAAGTATTCGTGGCTGTCGTATACCAGGGGTTTTCGGTGCCAGCTCGCCGCCAGCCAGGTGGCCGGCATCACATCCAGGTCGTTTCCCAGGTAAATATCCGCCTTCCGGAATAAAAGCCTGAAAAAAAGCCTGATATTGAATTCGGCATAGAAAAGGAACGATCTGCCAAACCAAAGTTTAATTCTATCTGTCTGATAATCACGGTCTTTAAGACCGAGACTGCCTTTGCGCAGGGTGCCGGTCAGAAGCACCCGGTACCCCTGTTCATGCAGGGTCTGGCAAACCTTGTGGACCCGGTAATCCGTTACCAGATCGGAAATCACGGTAACGATGATGAGTTTCGGTACATGCGGGTAATGGTAGGAAGTCATAAAGTCATGATTATTGCCTGTCCCTATTTTCAGGTAAAAACGCCATAATTCTCAAATAATTCTCTACCTTCGCGCCGAAATTAGCAGAATATTATCTGGATGCCTTAAAAAAATTGAGATGCCTTATTTGACCAAAGAAAAAACAGCAGATTTCTTCACAAAGTTCGGAAGCAATGCAACGAATACCGGATCGATTGAAGCGCAGGTGGCCTTGTTGACAGAACGGATCAACCGGATTTCGGAGCACCTTCAGGCAAATAAAAAGGATTTTTCCACCCACCGCGGACTGATGCAGCTTGTCGGGAAGAGAAAACGCCTGTTAACCTACCTGAGCAATACCAACCTCCAAAGCTATCGCCAGCTGATCGAGAAGATCGGTCTCAGAAAATAAATGCCCTGATCAAAAATGAAATTCCCAATGGCTGACTGTTGGGAATCATTTTTTCTGAAGTATGCATCATTCACCGTTTGTTAAACCCTCCGTGGATTGCGCCCTCACCAACCGGATCCATACATTTCAAAAGATTCATTATGTTATCACAGCCTATCAGCGCAACCTTTACTACCGGTGAAGGTCAGCCTATTACTATAGAAACCGGTAAGCTCGCCCGCCAGGCCGACGGAGCAGTAACCGTGCGTCAGGGAAACTGCATTATCCTGGCAACCGTTGTTGCCAATAAGGAGCCAAGGGAAGGACAGGAGTTCTTTCCCCTCTCAGTCGACTATCAGGAAAAATTTGCCTCGGCAGGCCGGATCCCCGGGTCCTTCTTCAAAAGGGAAGCCCGGCTGAATGATTACGAAGTGCTTACCAGCCGTTTGATTGACCGCGCCCTGCGTCCCCTGTTTCCCGAAGATTATTTCTGCGACGTGCAGGTGCTGGTAACCCTGGTTTCCAGCGACCCGGAGATTATGCCGGATGCACTGGCCGGACTGGCTGCTTCTTCAGCGCTCGCTGTATCGGACATTCCCATCAAGGAAATTATCAGTGAAGTGCGCGTAGCGAAAGTAAATGGCAAATTTGTAGTAAATCCGACGCGCACGGAACTCGAAACTGCCGACCTGGAATTCCTGATTGCCGCAACGGAAAAAAACCTGTTGATGGTGGAAGGAGAAGCCAATGAATGCAGCGAAGAAGATCTGGTTCAGGCTTTGCAGATTGCACATGATGCCATTCGCGTGCAGATCAAAGGACAGGAAGAACTACGCAGTAAGGTTGGCGTAAAAGCCAAGCGGGAATACAAGAAGCCCGAACAGAATGAAGAATTGCAGGCTAAAGTAATTGCCTTTGCCAAAGAAAGAGTTTATCAGATCTCCCGCGCGGGCAGCAGCAAACACGAACGCAGCGAAGCGTATGATACGGTAAAAAAAGAGCTGATTGAAAGCCTGGGCGAAGAAGTTACAGATGCAGATAAGAAGCTGGCCAAGAAATATTATGCCGATCTGCAGTGGGAAGTGGTTCGCAATATGATGCTGGATGAAAGCGTTCGTTTGGACGGACGTAAAATGGACCAGGTGAGGCCGCTGACGATGGAAACGGATCCCCTCCCCACGCCGCACGGCTCCGCTTTATTCACCCGTGGTGAGACCCAGTCGCTCACTACCGTAACCCTCGGCACACCACTCGATGAACTGCTGGTGGAAAGTGCGGCAAAGTCCGACTACACGAAATTTATATTACACTATAATTTTCCTCCTTTCTCCACCGGGGAAGTAAAGATGATGCGCGCTCCTGCAAGAAGGGAAGTGGGACATGGTAATCTCGCCATGCGTTCGCTGAAGAAAATGATGCCCGGCAAGGACTACCCTTATACCGTTCGCGTGGTGAGTGATGTGCTGGAGTCCAACGGGTCTTCGTCCATGGCTACGGTATGTGCAGGGTCCCTCGCGTTGATGGATGCAGGCGTTCCCTTTCCAAAACATGTGGGCGGTGTGGCCATGGGTTTAATTACCCGGCCAACGGATCAGAAGCATGCTATACTCACTGATATTCTCGGTGACGAAGATCATCTCGGGGATATGGATTTCAAAGTAACCGGCACGCGCGACGGAATCTGCGGCGTGCAGATGGATATTAAGGTAGACGGACTCAGCATGGAGACCATGCGCGAGGCGTTGGAACAGGCCCGCAAGGGCCGGCTGCATATCCTGGAAGCCATGTATGAATGCATGCCGGCGGCAAGAGAAGAAGTGAAACCACATGCACCCCGCATGGAAAAAATATTTATCGACAAGGAATTTATTGGCGCCGTCATCGGGCCGCAGGGTAAGATCATCCAGGAAATTCAACGCGAAACCGGCGCAACCATCAATCTGGAAGAAGTCGGAAATTTCGGAGAAGTCAGCATATTCAGTCCTGCGAAAGAAGGCCTGGATAAAGCGGTTGCCTGGATCAAGGGCATTGTTGCTGTTCCGGAAGTCGGAACCGTATATGAAGCCAAAGTGAAATCCGTGATGCCGTATGGCGCATTTGTGGAATTCCTGCCCGGGAAACAGGGCCTGCTGCACATCAGCGAGGTAAGCTGGAAACGCCTCGAAACCATGGACGGCGTGCTGAACGAAGGTGATATGGTAAAAGTGAAACTGATTGGCGTAGACAATAAAACCGGCAAATTCAAGCTCAGCCGAAAGATCCTGATGCCAAAACCCGAAGGCGGCAGGCCTGAAGGTGGAAGACCCGAAAGTGGAAGACCGGAAGCCGGCAGACCCGAGGGCAGCAGGGAAGGAAGACCGGAGATCCGGCCGCAGCGTCAGGAAAACAAAGAATAAAAGTATTGAAATAAAAAAAGAGGCGGCTGCCTCTTTTTTTATTTCAATACTTTTATGGTTGACGGTTGACGGTTGACCAATCCCCTGCGCATCTTTCCTAAATCAATTTGATAAACATAATTCTGATCTTCCACCTAAAGTCCGTCAACCGTCATCCGTCAACCGTCAACGATAATTCACACCAATACTCCCATGAGCACCTACATCCAAATCTCCATCCCAATACAAAACGATTCAGAGTCCGACATGCTCGTTGCGCAGCTGAGCCGGATCGGGTTTGAAGGATTCGAGGAAGAAGAGCAGCAGTTGCTCGCATTCATTCCCAAAACACTGTATGACGCGCGGCAGCTGCTGCAAACCGTATTAACGGCAAAGGGATTGGAAAGGGGAGAACCGGATGAATTATTTTCAGTAAAAGAGATTGAGCAAAAGAACTGGAATGAAGAATGGGAAAAAGATTTTCAACCGGTGGTCATCGATGATTTCTGCGCCATACGGGCCTATTTTCACGAACAGATTCCGGATGTGAAATATGATTTGATCATTACACCAAAGATGAGTTTTGGTACGGGGCATCACGCCACAACTTACATGATGATGGAAGCCATGCGCAGTATTGATTTTTATGCAGAGAAAGTGCTGGATTTCGGAACCGGAACCGGGGTATTGGCCATACTGGCTGAAAAACTCGGCTCAGTGGATATCCGGGCCGTGGACCTGGATCCCTGGAGCATTGAGAATGCGGCGGAAAACATAGCGGCCAACCGGGCGGTCCATATATCCCTGGAACAAAAGGATTCCCTGGCAGGGGAAGGCGTTTTTGACATCATCCTCGCGAACATTAACCTGCAGGTTATCCTGCAAAACCTGGGGGTTTTACGGCAACATCTGGATGATAATGGCGTTATAATAGCCAGCGGTGTACTGCAATCCGACGAAGGGCAGATCAGACAAAACGCTGCTAAAGAAGGGTTTTTAATGAATATTTTATTTATCCGCAACAACTGGATGAGTTTCAGTTTGAAAAAACAGGAAATCAACAGGGAATTTGCGAAGGTTTAATCCCTTTTTTTAGTTATTTTTGAAATCCAACTATCCCTAACCTTTCATGCTAGAGGTATTATTTATTTTCATTGCTTACCTGATCGGTTCAATCCCCACGGCGGTATGGATAAGCCGGTATTTTTTCGGGGTTGACATCCGGGACTATGGAAGCGGCAATGCCGGCGCAACCAATACTTTCCGGGTGCTGGGTTCAAAATGGGGCTCCATCGTGATGTCCGTTGACGTTTTGAAAGGAGTGGCTGCCACCAGCCTTTATATCCTCATTCCGTTTTACATGCATAATGAATGGGACCGCACCAACCTGATGGTCGGACTCGGACTGGCCGCGGTTGTAGGCCATATATTTCCGTTCTGGGCAGACTTCCGGGGCGGAAAGGGTGTTGCTACCCTGTTTGGGATGATACTGGCCATACAGCCCATCGTAGCCGTTTATTGCGTTGGTGTTTTTCTGTTATGCCTTTACCTTACCCGTTTTGTGTCGCTGAGCTCGATTCTGGCCAGCATTGCATTCGCCGTATTAATATTATTCATATTTAACGAAAAAGAGCCCCTTTACCGGGCTTTTGCCATAGCTGTTGCCTTGTTGGTCATACTAACCCACCAGAAAAACATCAGTCGCCTGCTGAGAGGAAGCGAAAGTAAGATTCCGATCCTCAAGTACCGCGACAAAAGGAGGCATCGCAGGCCGGACAGTGATATCGGCAATGGGAAAAATTAGCTTTTTTCGCCAAATCACCTGAATCTGGACCTGTTTTCGGAATTGATCACCTATTTCTTTTACTTCCGGGCGGATTTTTCTACCTTTGCAGCCCGCTGATAGCGTTTCGGAAAATTAAACCATTCAAGCATGTTATTATCTTTATTGGAAAAGCTGGAGCTCAAAGAAGAAAAAAGTATTTTAATTCAGGGTCTTCCTTCTTCCATAGAGAAACAGTTTGCCAAGCTGGCTTTTGCTAAAAATGTAACTCCCTTACTGAAGATTAAAAAGATTGATTTTGCCCTGGTTTTTGCCGTGAACGAAACCCAGCTTCGCGGAATCATTCATGAAGTTTTACCGGCACTGGGCAAAGGCGGAAAATTCTGGGTGGCCTATCCCAAAACCAGTTCAAAAATTGCCACAACACTTAACCGGGAATGCAGCTGGTCATGCATTACCAATGCGGGCTTCGAAGGCATCAATGAAATTACCCTCGATCATGTCTGGACCGCGACAAGGTTCGAAAAAGTTGGAAAGGCTGTGGGGGCGTTGGTAGCGCGATAGGGCCCTACATCTTAACAATCACCGTTCCCGCTTCGCCCATCAGCTCCTTTTCCATTTTTTTCAGATGCAGGTGCGTTTGCATGAACATGAGCTGTTCGTCCGGGTTCAGCGATTTCTCCAGGTCTTTCTGGTTCATTTCGATGAGACGGCGGATTTTCCGCAGTTTAAGATAGGTTACCGTGGAACCCACTTCTTCTTTATAAAGTTCTTCCCGCGTGGAGATTTTTCCTTCGTAAAAAGTTTTCCAGTTTTCACTTACTTCATAAGGAAAATCCATGATGGAAACCACCAGTGCGCTCAGCTCCTGATCCTCCTGGTACAAAAAATTGCGGGCCGTGGGCTCCAGGCCCTGCCGGTACCAGTCCTTATAGATGTGCAGGATATTGACCAGCTTTTTATTGTCGATCATATCGTCATCCTCGAATTCCGGAAACATATAATCGGCCACCCGCTGCTCTTCATTCCAGGGTTTTAATCCGAATTCCAGTAAGGAGCGGATGATGGCGCGCTCCTGTTGTTCGTCTTTGTTAAGCAGGTCGGTCAGCTCTTCATCAAATGCCGGAGAAATTATTTCCACCGGATTTTCCCGGGAAGCGGCCGCAGTGCGGGATTCCGTTTTGCTGATCCTTTCCCGGATGAATTTATTCACCAGGCTGTTGAGACCCGTTTCATCTATTTTCAGCAATTCGGAAGAGCGACGGATATAATCCTGCTGCTTTGTGAAATCCTCGGCTTTGTTAATACGGGAAATGGTTTCCGCAATGCGGCTTACCAGCTGGGCTTTCTGATTGCTGTCGTTCCCGATGGATGCCAGCGACGTTTCCAGCTGAAAAAGAATGAAATCTTTTTTATTCGCTGCGATCAGATCGCGGAACGCCGCTGCACCTTTTTTACGGACAAAACTGTCGGGGTCTTCCTGGTCGGGGATTAGTACCAGCTTTACATTCAGACTTTCTTCAAAAGCCAGGTCCATTCCGCGTTGCGCAGCTTTTATGCCGGCAGCATCCCCGTCGTATAAAATGGTCAGGTTGGAAGTATATTTTTTTATCAGCCTGAGCTGGTCCGGTGTTAGAGAAGTACCGCCGCTGGCCACCACGTTTTCGATGCCGGACTGATGCAGGGAAATGACGTCAGTATATCCTTCCACCAGTAAACATTCATCCAGTTTGTCAATGGCCTGCCGGGCAAAAAAAGATCCGTAAAGGATTTTACTCTTCACATAGATCTCATTTTCCGGCGTATTGATATACTTGGGCGCCCGGTCGTTGTTGCGGATGATGCGGGCTCCGAAACCGGCAATTTTCCCCGACTGATTGTGAATCGGAAAAATAATCCGTTCCCGGTAATTGTCAAATGCCTTGCCGTCGCGGAATACCACCAAACCGCTTTTCTGCAGAATTTCCGGACTGTACTGGGCCGCCAGCGCCTTGCTGGCAAATGCATCCGGCCGCGCCGGATTATATCCCAGCTGGAATTTCTCAATAATGTCGTCCCGGAATCCACGCTCTTTCAAATAAGAAAAGCCGATATTTTTTCCTTCTTCATCCTCCGTCAGGATATTGCTGAAGAACTGCTGGGCAAAGCCATTGAGGATATAAAGACTGTCCGCGGTTTGCTGCCGGAGTTTTACCTCCGGGCTCGATTCTGTTTCTTCAATCTCCACATTGTACCTGGCGGCAAGCCATTTCAGGGCTTCCACATAAGAATACTTCTCATGCTCCATCAGAAAGCTGATGGAGTTGCCGCTGCGTCCGCATCCGAAACATTTATAGATTTCCTTCGCGGGAGAAACCGTAAAGGAGGGCGTTTTCTCATTGTGGAAAGGGCAGAGCCCGAGATAATTGGCGCCTCTTTTTTTTAGTTTTACAAAGCCGCCGACGATTTCGGTAATGTCGATACGGCTGAGAATCTGCTGTATGGTTTGCTGGGAGATCAGTAGGAACTGTTTTGAAGGCCGAATTTAATTTAAAAAAGCATCTTTGCAGGCGATAATTAAACGCTGATGCATTCCACCATGCTGAAACTTGAAAATGTTGAAGTTAGCCTGGGCGGCGTAAAAATACTTGCCGGCATTTCACTGAAAATCGGAAAAGGCGAACAACTGGCAGTGCTGGGCGCTTCGGGTGCCGGTAAAACCGTACTGGCAGAAACGCTTGGCGGAAGACATTTTTACAGCGGCAGCATCAGCGGCCCGTTCCGGGAAGCGGAAGCCTTTCACCGGAAAGTGCAGCTGGTGGATCAACAGCACCGCTTTAAAAATCTCAGTAACCAGGGCGATTTTTATTATCAGCAGCGATACAATGCACAGGATGCAGGCGGCAGCATTACCGTCGCGGAAAATCTGTCGGATTATCCCGAAACCGCGGCCAATGGATTTCAGCAGGCAGAACTGATTGGTTTATTTCAGCTCGGTAAATTACTGGCCGAACCCCTGATTCAATTATCCAACGGCGAAAATAAAAGACTGCAGATTGTAAAAGCCCTGCTGACGGATCATGGCTTACTGATCCTCGACCAGCCCTTTACCGGATTAGACGCAGCAGGAAGGCAGCTTTTATCCGCGATACTAAATAGCCTGGCTGAAAGAGGAGAGCAGATGATCCTGATCACTTCAAGCCGGGATATTCCCCCCTGTTTCAGCCGGGTTGTTTTGATGGACCAGGGAAGAATTATCAGAGAAGGAAGTCCGGCGGATTTTCAATCGGGAACTTCCTCCTTCACGCCCCTTCCTCCGAAAGAATTTCCTTCCCGCATTCTTTTTACCTATCCGGATTTTGAATATGCAGTCAGGATGTGCAACGTGAATGTTGTGTATGATGAAAAATTTATTCTCCGGTCCATCGACTGGGAAGTAAAAAAAGGAAGCTGCTGGAGTTTATCCGGACCGAATGGCGCGGGCAAGTCAACCCTGTTGAGCCTGATTACCGGCGACAACCCCCAGGCCTACGCCAATGAAATTTATTTGTTCGACCGGAAGCGGGGAACGGGAGAAAGCATTTGGGAAATCAAGCAAAAAACCGGATTCCTTTCTCCTGAACTGCATTTGTTCTTTGACAGCAGCGCCACCGCTTACCATACCCTGGCTTCGGGATTCCGGGATACCATCGGTTTGTTTCGACGGCTGTCCGCTGAACAGCATGAGCTGGTTTTGGAATGGCTGCGTTTTCTGGACCTGGACGAATATCAGGACCGGCCGCTCTCCAGCTTTCCCGCCGGCATCCAGCGAATGCTGCTCCTGGGCCGCGCTATGATTAAGAGGCCACCCCTGCTCGTGCTGGATGAGCCCTGCCAGGGCCTGGACCAGGACCATATTGAGCAGGTAAAAGACCTGATCAGCCGGTATTGCCGCCAATTTAGCGCTACATTGATATTTGTAAGCCATTACGAGGAAGAGCTGCCGCAATGCGTAAACCGGTTTTTGCGGCTGCAGGCAGGTTCCATTGTATAAATAATTGATAATCAGCGATGCTTTTGCGGTGTAGAAATACCTTCCTGTCCGGGTGTAAAAACCTGATGCCGGATTGGGAAAAACAGTAAATTTGCATAGAGCTGCAGTTTTCAACCTACTTACCCATAATTCTTCTGCAGATCGGGTTTTAATACTTCCCATTAAATTCAGGATATCCCAACGCTGTCATTATTAAAACTTGTGTAGTATGTATTCTTATGCGCTGTTAGAAAAAGATTGTTATTATCTCATTCAGGAAACTGAAGAGTCACCGGTGAACCTGATTAAAGTGCATTTGGAAACGGAGCAGTGTATGTATGTTTCCAAATACCAGGATGAGCCGGCAATTGAATGGAAGAAAAAGGGAGATCCGATTTTTGATATTCTGGAACTCGTCAGCGACGATAAGATTAAAGACTGGGAATCGATTTACAACGACAACCAGAGTAGCTATAATTACGAGGAAGACGAGGACTAATCCGAATGCGCTTCCCTCCAGGGTGAGATGGCATGCCGCCAGTATCCATAGGAAATAAGACCGGTGGCAATGGTAATGCTGAGGTAATTGATAAAGGTTACATAGGGCAGGGTAACCTTACTGAAATTAATATAATTGAAAATATATATTACCGTAAACAGGCCATAATAAAAAATGAATCCTGCATTCACGAAGGCCAGTACATTTTCAAATGCTGAATGCTGCATTTTTTGAAAAAACATGCTGATCCCCCAGATATTCAAAATCAGGCTGATTAAACTGCCTAATCCGATAATAGGGGTATTGGAATCAAAATTATAGCCCTTCCACATGATCATGAAGACCTCAAAAAGGATAAAGCCGCAGAAGAGCCATTGAAATATTTTCTTTTTGAAGGAGAAATAAAAAATCAGCAGGATCAGGGGGGTGTCAATCAGATTATATAACAGGGTAATATCGTTGCTCACGGCCCGGTACCATTGCCAGTGGAAGATCTCCGGAGTATAGGTTACGCCGTTAATCAGCCAGAACAAAGCTATAAAGAAATAGGATTTATCCGGTGCAAGCCTTTTTAACCAGAATAGTACCATGGGAACAAAACAGAGCCCGATGGCTATGATGGAAATAAGCAGGTTGAGGACAGGTAACAGGCCCGTTTTCAAGGGTAAGAGTTTAGGCTATAATAGCGTTAAAACAGGCCATTTTATTATAGGTAAAACTACTTGGTTTTATTCTCAAATTACGCGGGGGTTTTGCCCGTGAAATACCCGTAAAATCCGGTAAATCAATTCACTAAGCTGTCGATTATTCACATGCGTGCGTAATTTGTGAAGCAATTGAACAAATTCAATTGCCTATATTTGCGCCCATCCGATATGGCAGATAACAAACAGAACTTATTCGAATATACCGAAGAATCCATCCGGTCGCTGGACTGGAAGGAGCATATTCGCCTGCGCCCGGGCATGTATATTGGCAAGCTCGGGGACGGCAGCAGCGCCGATGACGGCATCTATGTGCTGATCAAGGAAGTGGTTGATAATTGCATCGATGAGTATACCATGGGCTATGGCAGGCAGATCGATTTAACCATCGAAGATAAGCGGGTGACAGTACGGGATTTCGGCCGCGGCATTCCGCTGGGAAAACTGGTGGACGTGGTCAGCAAAATCAATACCGGCGCAAAATACGACAGCAAGGCATTCCAGAAGGCCGTGGGTTTGAACGGGGTGGGTATCAAGGCAGTGAATGCATTGAGTCAGGCATTTACGGTTTCCGCTTTCCGGGAAGGAAAAGAAAAGAAGGCGGAGTTTTCGAAAGGAAACCTGGTGAAGGAGTTTAAGGAGGCCAAAACAACGGAACCGAATGGTACGCTGGTGGAGTTCGTGCCGGATGAATCCATTTTCAAGAATTTTCATTTCATCAATGAATACCTGGATAATCAGTTCTGGAATTATTGCTATCTCAACGCGGGACTGGTCATCGACTACAACGGGAAGAAATATATTTCAAAGAACGGTCTGCTGGATCTGTTGAAACGCAGAACCAACGAGGATGAACTGATCTATCCCATCATTCACCTGAAAGGGGACGATATTGAAGTGGCAATAACCCACAACAGCGATTATGGGGAAGAGATCTTCAGTTTTGTGAACGGTCAGTACACAACACAGGGCGGAACGCATCAGCAGGCATTCCGGGAGGCATTTGTAAAAGTAGTACGGGATTTTTATAAGAAAGATTACGATGCAGCCGATATCCGGCAAAGTATTACAGCGGCTGTAGCGGTGCGGGTGGTGGAACCTGTCTTTGAATCCCAGACCAAGACAAAGCTGGGCAGCCAGTACGTGGAGGAAGGCGGCGCCAGCATGAAGAATTTCGTGCACGATTTCCTGGTCCGCGAACTGGATAATTTCCTGCATAAAAATCCTTCCATCGCCGATGCCATGAAAAAACGCATCGAGCAGAGTGAAAAAGAAAGAAAAGAATTATCCGGTATCCGGAAGCTGGCGAATGAACGGGCGAAAAAAGCCAACCTGCATAACCGGAAACTCCGGGATTGCCGGGTGCATTACAATGAAGAAGCCACGGGGAAAGAAAAGAACCTGATCCTGGAGAAACAAAAAGAGAGCACAATTTTTATCACGGAAGGTGATTCAGCCAGCGGGTCCATTACCAAAGTGCGCAATGTGGAAACCCAGGCGGTGTTCAGTCTCCGCGGTAAACCGCTCAACTGTTTCGGCCTAACCAAAAAAGTTGTTTACGAAAACGAAGAATTCAACCTGCTGCAGCATGCACTGAATGTGGAAGATGGCATTGAAGGATTGCGTTATAATAATATTGTTTTTGCTACGGACGCGGATGTGGACGGTATGCATATCCGTCTGCTGCTGATGACTTTTTTCCTGCAGTTTTTTCCCGACCTCGTGAAGAACAATCATGTGTATATCCTGGATACGCCTTTGTTTCGCGTGCGCAATAAGCAGGAAACAATTTATTGTTATGATGAAAAGGAAAAGCAGGCAGCAATGAAAAAGCTGGGCAGCAAACCGGAGGTGACGCGGTTCAAAGGGCTGGGAGAGATTTCTCCGGAGGAGTTTGCGCGTTTCATCGGCCCCGATATGCGGGTTCAGCCCGTCATGATCATGCCGGAAACCCATATCCAGCAGCTGCTGGAATATTATATGGGGAAGAACACACCGCAGCGGCAGGACTTCATCATCGGCAATCTTCGCATGGAGATCGATCATACGGAACAAAACGGATTGGTAGCATAAAAATCATTTCATGTTTCATGTAGTATTTCAGGCACGCGATGCGGACGTGCTCACAGCCGCGATGGATATGGACGAAGCGCTGGATGGCGAAATCGTTTTGATAACGGACGATTATTCAGTGGGGCCCGTTGCGGATCTTTTTAAGGAAGAAGGCATGGCTTTGCGGAAAATCTGGTGGCGCAATATTTCGGGTGAGCCGCAACCTCCGGCAGATGCTGTTTCGGTTTCGGAGGATCATGTAAAACTGCAACAGCTCCTCGAACGCATGCGGGAGGAGGAATTCGACAGGATCTGGATCTGGGTGGCTTCGAACGCACAGGATGTGAGCGGGTATTACTGGCTCATTTCGCAGCTCAGTGAATTTGCCGGACGGATTGATGTGCTATCCCTGAATAACCTGCCCTTCATCAGTGACAAAGGAACGGTATTTTATCCTGCTTACTTATCCGAGATCCCACCCCGGGAATTCATCAAAGCAAAAAAGCTGGCGCGCCCGGTGTCGCTTTCCGAATTTGAAACGGATCCGGATGAATGGACGAAACTGGCCAGTGAGCATAAAAACGTTCGCATCCTGGAAGGCGCAAAAAAGCTGCTTCAGCAGGAAGATGATTTTTTCGACGCATCATTAAAGAAATTCCTCAGCGGGGAATTCCAGAAGACCTCCCGGGTCATAAATCAATTTCTTTCCAAATCTCCCGTCAAGACCGCGGAAGCATTTTTGCTCTGGCGTCTGAAAGAGCTGGTACTGGCAGGAGATCTGGAGCAACAGGGTGAAATGCTGCGGTTGCCGGCAACTGCGGTTCCCTCCGGTAGTACGGAATGAATATTCTGGTCTCGCCGGTTCATTCTTTTCGGCTCAGGCGCATAGCTGCTTTAGCGGCCCAGACCGCTTAGGTGCTTCCAATTTGCCGGCAGTCCCGGTTTTCTTTCTTTCTGAATATTTCTGACCATTCAGGATAAAAAAAGGTTGAGACATGGCGGTATCTATGGTATGGTATTTTTTCTTATTTATGGCTCAAAAACCATTCAGCAGTCGCCCGGATCCCTTCCTCATAAGAAGTAGGCTTAAAATGAAAAGCCTTTTCAAATTTTGCGGAATCGAATTGCAGGGGATATTCGTATTGATAAAGCATTTCGTTGCTCTCCCTGATTAAAGGGCTGAACCAGCCGATTATTTGCAGCATCCATTTCGGGAGCACCTGGACCTTATTTTTCCCGTTCATATATTTTGCGGCGATGGCAATGAATTGCCTCCCGGTTAAGTCCGGACTGCTCACCGGGAGATGCCAGGTCTGCCCAAAAGATTCTTCGTGGGTAGCAAGGATATAAAGACCCCTCGCCGCATCGGGAGTGTAATTGAAGCTTCTGGGCAGATCCGCATTAGCCATCCACTGCGCTGTGCTGCCTTTTTTCAGCCTGTCGAAAATCAGGATGCCGGCCGCGCTTTTGTCGGTGCTCCGGGGGCCGTAAAAATCGGTTGCTTTGGCGATAACTGCTTTTATTTTCCCGGAATGCATCTCGTCCAGCAGCATCTGATCGACAGTGGCACGGACTTCCCCCTTTTTGCTTACCGGATGAAAAGGAGTTGATTCCGTAATTTTTCCTTTTACCAGTCCGTATGCATAGATATTGTCGAAGAAGATCAGTTTTGCATTGGCTGCTTTGCAGGCATCAATCGTATTCCGCATGATGACGGGCCAGTTGGCTTTCCAGATTTTGTGATCGTATTGTATGCCGACGAGCAGATAAACAATATCGGATCCGGCAACGGCATCGGTTACCTGCTGTCGGTTCAAAACATCAGCCGTGCGGGTTTCTGCCCCTGCAACGGGTTTGGGATTTCTCGAAACCAGCCTGATTTTTTCGTTGTTTGCCTGAAGGATGGGAACGAGTTCCGTGGCGATTGTTCCGTTAGCGCCTAATAAGGTGTGGAGTGCCATAATACGAATTTAGTATTTGTTTGACAGCACAAAGCTAAAATCCGCTGTTCAATAAAGAAAAGCTGTGCTAACTTCTTCATATAGGTGGAGTTTATGTCATATTGATTACCGGAGTTTCAATTTCCGGTAAATGATTTACATTTAAGCGTCTAACAATTCTTTTACTCAAAAAATTCCACCGTTGAAATCATTGTTGCTAAAATGTATAGGTTGCAGGCTGGTCGGCTGCCTTTTGTTAATGGTATGGGCGCCTGCCCGTGCGCAGGAAGTGGCGGTAAACCCGGCATTGTTGCATGGCTCGTGGAATGCGCACTGGATTAGTTGTCCGGGTGTGCCATTACGGGCCTATGGCGTTTATCATTTCCGCAAGACCCTGGAGCTGAAAGAAAAACCAGGACATTTTATTGTTCATGTATCGGCCGATAATCGCTACATCCTGTATGTGAACGGAACGGAGGTCGGGAGGGGCCCAGCCCGCAGCAGTTTGTACAACTGGAATTTTGGCTCGTTTGATATTGCGTCCCGCCTGGAGGCGGGCAAGAATGTGATTGCGGCCATGGTATGGAATATGGGAGAACTGGCGCCGGTGGCGCAGATCTCCAATCAAACCGGTTTCTTATTGCAGGGTGATACAAAGGCGGAAGAGATGGCGAATTCGGATCATTCCTGGAAAGTGATCCGCGATACGGCCTATTCTCCCTGCGCAACCAATATGGGATCGGAATTGCATACCTATATGGTGGTGGGTCCGGGAGATGAGATCCGGGGAGAGCATTTTCCGTGGGGCTGGGAACAGCGCGATTATGATGATGCCGGCTGGCAAAAGGCAATGCGGTTAAATACGCCGGTGGTCACGGCAGGATATGGCACGGATAATATGTGGACTCTGAGCCCGCGCAGCATTCCGCAGATGGAAGAAAAGCTGCAGCGCCTGCAAGTCGTTCGCAGGGAAAGCGGGATTAAGACAGACGCGGCCTTTCTTTCCGGATCTCATCCGTTAACCATTCCGCCCCATACCAAAATGAGTGTTTTGCTGGATCAGTCTTTCGAAACGGTTGCCTATCCGGTGATCCGCCTGAGCGCGGGTAAAAATGCCATGGTAAAACTCACTTATGCGGAAGCTTTATTTGACGACCATGGGCAGAAAGGGAATCGAAATGATATCGATAACAAAACCATCCGGGGCCTGTATGATATTTTTTATCCGGACGGACAGCAAAACCGAAGCTTTAGTCCGCTCTGGGTGCGCACTTACCGCTATGTGCAGATCGATGTACAAACACAGGATGAGCCGCTGGTAATTGATGATATGTATGGAATCTATACCGGTTATCCCTTTGTGCAGAAAGCGACGTTCTCTTCCAGCGATGCTTCCCTGGATGAAATCTGGAAAACGGGCTGGCGCACGGCCAGGTTATGTGCGGGCGAAACCTATTTCGACTGTCCGTACTATGAACAATTGCAGTATGAAGGCGACACCCGCATACAATCGCTGATTTCCCTATATAATACCGGCGACAACCGCCTGATGCGAAAAGCGATCAATGATTTCTTTATTTCCCGGGTTCCGGAGGGACTTACACAGGGCCGTTATCCCAGCAACCGGTTACAGGTGATCCCGCCTTTTTCTCTTTTCTGGGTTTCGATGCTGCATGATTACTGGATGCATTGCGGGGATGATCAGTTCCTCAAACAGTATCTGGACGGAGCGGAGATTGTATTGAAATGGTTCGAAAACCGCATCGATCCGGAATATGGAATGCTGGGACCGCTGAAGTGGTGGAATTTCACGGACTGGAACAAGTCCTTTCCGAACGGAACGCCGGATGGTGCAACGGACGGTCATTCTTCTGTGGTCAGTCTCCAGTTTGCGTACACACTGCAACAGGCCGCAGCCTTTTTTAAATACTACGGACGCGATGCAACGGCGGCCCGTTTTGTAAAACTGGCGGATCAGCTTGCAAAAAATACTTACCTGCATTGTTTTGATGCCGGTAAAATGGAAATGGCGAATACGCCTCAGAAAAATACTTTCAGCCAGCATGCAGGCATCATGGGTATTTTAGCCGGGGCGGTTCCGGCAGAAAAACAAAAGCAGGTGCTGGAGAAAATCTTAAACGACAGCAGCCTGAGTCAGGCAACATTTTATTACCGGTTCTATCTTACCCGCGCCATGATCAAAGCCGGCATGGGTAATTTATATTATTCGCAGCTGACGCCCTGGCGGGACATGCTGAAAACCGGACTCACTACTTTCGCTGAGCAACCGGATCCTACGCGTTCAGATTGTCATGCCTGGAGTGCCAGTCCGAACTATGATTTTCTCGCAACCATCTGCGGCATCCTGCCGGATGCGCCGGGATTTAAAAAGGTCTTGATCCGTCCGGAACCGGGAGAACTGAAAGAAGTAAAAGGAACAATGCCCATACCATCCGGCATGGTGGAAGTGTCGTTGCAGCGCAATGGGAAAAATGGTTTGAGCGGAGAAATAATACTTCCGCAAAATATCAGCGGTCGCCTGGTTTGGCAGGGAAAGGAAATAAAACTTACCGGCGGGTCTCAGCAGATCCGTTTATAAAAGATGAAAAATTTATTGCTTTCTGCGGGGATACTGGTTGTGATATCCTGTTTTACTTCCTGCCATAGCGGTACGAATTCCGCGGCTGATGTAATTACTGCAGACTCCCTTGTCATTGCTATGGGGAATACGGTGTTTCATCAGCATTGCAGCGGTTGCCACAATTTCAGACAGGATGGAATCGGTCCGCAATTGAGCGGGCTAACCACGAAAGTTTCGGCAGACTGGATCCGGCATTTTGTAAAAAACCCGCAGCAGATCATTTCTTCCGGTGATCAGCGGGCCGGGCAATTGTTTAAAAAATATAAAACACTGATGCCTTCTTTTTCCGGCCTCCCGGACAGTGCACTGAACGGCATTATAGCTTTTCTAAATATTCACCGGTTATCCGTTCCGCATACGGTCCAGAGCCTGGGAACGGCTATAGACAATCCCATTCCGGAACGCATCGGCCTTTCCAACCTGGTGGTCAGGCTGAAATTAGTTACGCGGTTACCGCCATCTGCCGATTCGGGGAAACATCCCGCAGCCCGGATCACCAAACTGGATTACGAACCGGGAACGGGTGATCTGTTTGTGCTCGATCTTCGGGGCAAACTGTATAAGCTGCGGAAAGATAAGCAGCCACTTGTGTGGCTGGACCTGGCAAAGGAGAAACCCGCGTTTATCAATGAACCCGGGCTGGCAACGGGTTTTGGGAGTTTTGCCTTTCACCCGGACTATGCGCGGAACGGAATATTTTATACCACGCATACGGAAAAGCCGGGAACCGCGCGGGCTGATTTCGGTTATCCGGATTCCCTTAAGGTGGCGATGCAGTGGGTGCTGACGGAATGGAAATCGAAAAATCCTTCTGCCTCCGTTTTTTCGGGTACAAACCGGGAGTTGCTGCGGGTAAATATGATATCAGGCACTCATGGTATGCAGGAGATCGTCTTTAATCCGCTTGCAAGACCTCATGACAAAGATTACGGGCTTTTGTATATCGGAATAGGGGACGGCGGTTCGGTGGATGATGGTTATCCTTTCCTTGCACACAATCTGAAAATGATATATGGAACTATTCTGCGAATAGATCCGCGCGGGCGAAACAGTGCTAACCGGCAGTATGGCATACCCGGAGATAATCCGTTTGCAAATAACCGGAACAAAATTCCCGGAGAAATATATGCTTATGGATTCCGGAATCCGCACCGGATAACCTGGACCCGTGCCGGTGAAATGCTGGCCTGTAATATCGGGCAAACCAATATTGAATCTGTCAACCTGATTCAGCCGGGTCATGATTACGGATGGCCGTTTCGGGAAGGGAATTTTTTACTGGATCCGTATGGAAATCTGGACAAAATTTATCCGCTTCCGGCAAATGATTCTGCATTGAAATACACTTATCCCGTGGCCGAATTTGATCATGATGAAGGCAATGCCATTTCCGGCGGCCTGGAATATCAGGGAAAAGCCATTCCGCAACTGCAGGGAAAATATTTGTTTGGCGATATTCCTTCCGGCAGATTGTTTTTTATCAATACGGCAGAAATAAAACAGGGGAAGCAGGCTCAGCTGAAGGAATGGAAAATAGCCATTGAAAAGGGCCTTCCGGAAACTTTCCGGGAACTGATTCCCGACGGCCGGGTGGATCTGCATTTTGGCCGTGATTCCCGGGGGGAAATATATATCCTGACTAAATGGGATGGAAATCTGTACAAACTCCTGCGTGCGGAATGATTTTAGGTTTTTATTGGCAAATGTTAGCATAAAGTTATACCCGGTTTCCCGGAAATCCTTTTGCTGGCCCGGGCGTATATATTAGTATAAACGCAGTGAGTTATGAAAAAGATGATCACGGTCCTGTTGTCCCTGGGACTTGTTTTGGGAGCCGCGGCGCAGGTGGGACACGGAAGAGGCGCCATCAGGCATGGCGGTGTGAGTTATGTCCGGCCCCGGGTTCATATCGGAGTAGGTGTGTATGCACCCTTCGGACCCTATGGGTATTATTACTCTCCCTTCTTTATGAGTCCGTACGGCCCTTATGCCTATCCCTATTATGGCTGGCACGGTGAGGAATCCCGGCTGGCCCGGAATGTTCAGGATATCCGGAATGATTATGCTGACCGGATCTATTCTGTAAAACAGGATACCCGCATTTCGCATAAGGAAAGACGGCAGAAAGTCAGGGAATTGAAAAGGGAAAGGGAAAAGGCAGTTCAGGACGAGATCATGAATTATTATAAAAAACCCGACACCCGGTAAAGAATTGGGCCTTTGAATATTGCGTGTGACGGCATCAACCGTTGCACGGATCTTAATTTGCCGGCTTCTTACCGAGCATTTTCATCATCCGGAAATGAGAGGCCACTGCGCCGGTCATGGTACGGAATTCATTGTACTGCACATGGTGTTCGTTACAGATTTTTTTTACGATGGATGAAATGGCAGGATAATGCACATGGCTGACCCGGGGAAATAAATGGTGTTCGATCTGGAAGTTGAGACCGCCGACAAACCAGGAAACGAATTTATTCCGCGGCGCGAAATTGGCGGTGGTTTTTACCTGATGTATCGCCCATTCATCTTCAATTTTCTGTGGTTCGATTCCGGGTGCAAAAACAAATTCCGCATCTTCCACCACGTGGGCGAGCTGAAAAACAAGTGCCAGCGTAAGGCCCATCGTAACATGCATACAGGCAAAGCCGATGCCCCAGGCGCCCCATCCGACAAAATGAACCGGGACCAGGATATAGAATACTACATACATGACCTTGCTTCCCCAGAAAATAAAATGTTCTTCCAGATTCATTTTCTGCAGGCTGGTATTGTGAATCTTTCTTTTGAAATATTTGTTGAAATCCATCATCGTTACCCATGCAAAAGAGGAGATGGCATAAACCAGCACCACGTAAAAATGCTGGAAGCGGTGCGCTTTAACCCATTTCTGGGAAGGGCACTGACGCATGATCGGGCTTTTGGCGATATCATCGTCGATCCCATCAATGTTTGTATAGGTATGATGAATGATATTGTGTTTGAACTTCCAGATGAAAGCGTTTCCGCCGAGCAGGTTCAGGCTGAGTCCCATCAGGGTATTTACCCAGGGTCTTTTTGAATAAGCGCCGTGACAGGCATCGTGCATTACATTGAAGCCGATGCTGGCCAATACAAAGCCGAGAACAGCGCAAAGGATTATCGCGACAATGGCAGGGAAATGAACCAGGAGCAAAAGCAGGTAAAGGGCAATCGCCGAGGGAACGAGGGTAGCGGTTTTAATGTAGAGTTTCCAGTTTCCGGTTTTATTGATGTGGTTTGCGGAAAAATATTGGTCGACTGATTGTTTGAGTTCCTGGTGAAAGGAATTGTTTTTGTTATTGAAAGAAACTTTATACATGGGGAGGGGGAATATATAAAAGATAAGAAATAAATTGTCGGATCGTTTTAAAGGTAGGTTAGTTTTTACAGACAGAGAAATGAAATTTGCATTGAAAACGTTAAGTTCTGTCCATTCCGGAACTGTTAATAAAACGGAAAAACATGGAATATAGTGTTCAGCCTGAATATTGGCTGCGGGGCGCTCTTGATCAGGTGCCTGCATTACTGCAACCCGTAGCGCATACATTGCTGCAGGTAAGGGCGGAAGTAAATACCGTTATATCGGGATTATCAGAAGAGAATCTTTGGATGCAGCCGAACGGCGTTGCGGCTCCGGGTTTTCATCTACAGCATATTACCGGAGTCATCGACCGGCTTTTCACCTATGCGCGGGGAGAATCATTAAGCGATGCACAGATGAAATGGCTGGGTGGTGAAGGAAAAGATAAATCCTTTTTGCGGGACGAATTGTTGAATATACTCAATGATCAGGTGGATAAAGCCCTCGATCAGTTAAAAACAACGGATCCTGCCAGTTTGGCTGATACCCGCTATGTGGGAAGAAAAAGAATTTCGTCAACGGTTATCGGATTGCTTTCGCACGCTGCTGAACACAGCATGCGGCATCTGGGACAATTGCTGGTTACCGTACGGGTGCTGATGAATTGATTCAGGAAAAAGAATGCTGTTTTCATTTTTTTGCGGGGCTGATGGTTTGTTTTGTATCCGGACAGCCTGAACCGTACTGGCTATATAAATAGATTTTTTATTCCAGATGGTTTTTCGCCCAGGCAATCATCAGTTCATTACGATCTGAATTCCACGCCTCCTGATAAAGTTTACGAACCACGTCGAGCCATTTGAGTTTCCGGTCACCGGCATTGCCGACATCTTCGGTTCCTCCGTCCGACAGATAATCCTCCCTGCGCGTGCTGGCGATTCTTGCATATTGCCCGGTTTGTGCTTTTAAATCATTATTGGTCAGCCGGAGGTAGAATTCGATCTGTTCAGCTGTGCAGGTCTTATCTTTTGGAAATTTGCTGCTATCCTGAATGTATACCGTTACGCCGTCTTTGAAAACATAGGGTTCCTGGAAATTTTTTATATGCTGGTCTTCATACAGCAGGCCTTTTACAGGGAACTGTGCGCCCGACTGTCCCCTGATCCATAAAAATAATCCGTTGACATATTGATAAGCGACGCTTTCTTTTACTTCCTGGCAGGTGGTGAGTATCCACATGGCTAATTTTTCCGGACTGGGATTCAGTAAATAAATCCTGGCAGTTTTTGGCTGATGCGTGTACAGGTCCGGCGTTGTTTTATATTCATATAATTTCACAGGGTATCCTTCCCACCCCGGCAGGGTGTCGGTGGTGGCCAGCAGGGTTTGCGCCATGTACGCATGGTCCAGTAAATCTTTGCAGCGCAGGATGAGGGCAGGCAGGCTGTCTTTTAAATATTGCGGCGGGATTTCCGTATTTTGAGCAGCCGCCGTCAATCCGTTCAGCAGGAAGAAAGCGATGACTAATCTTAATTTCATTGAGCGGGGTTTGGTGGTTAATTATTTCAGCAATTCATCAATGCGCAGAAACCGGTATCCCCGGGATTTTAATTCCCAGATGAGTTCCGGGAGCCGGGCATAGGTTTTATCCGTTCTGCGCGGATCGGTACCGATATGCAGCAGTAAAATAAAACCGTTTAAACCATGGGGGGATTCCTTTTCAAAATTCAAAATGGAATGCAGGATGGAATCGGTGGTCAGGTACCGGTCGTTCATTTCCGGAAAAGTATAGTCGCTGTTGCTGCGTGTTCCGGGGGTAAAACAAACCAGTTGCAATCCGGCCTGTTTTGTCCAGCCGGCAATACTATCGTTATACCACTCGTATGGTGGAAGAAAATACCGGGCATTATGCGGCGTGATATTCCATTTCTTCATCTCCGCATAGGCGTGATGAAGATCCTGATCAAATTGCCGGCGGGTTACGAAAAGACTATCCCTGTCCGTCCAGCCGCAGTAGAGCAAATGTTTATCGGAATGTGTGCCCAGGTAGTTACCCTGATGCTGTAACTCCTTTATAACGGACCGGAATTTTGGATTTCTGTAAAAATTACCCGTCAGGAAAAAAGAAGCCCGGATGTGTTGTTTTTTCAGGGAGGTGGCGATAGATTCTCCGCCATCTCCGAACGCATCACCGGTAAAGACGAGGGCGATGTTTTTCTCTGTCTGATCACCCCGGATTATGGCTCCGTGGGAAATTTCGAAAGCATCGCCAGCTGTTTGGGCGGTAGTCCTGCCGCAGAGAAATAATAAAAGGAATATCCAGCCGGTAATACGGTAAAAACCCATATGTTTATTTTATAAAATGGTAATACGGTAAAAAATTTTGTTTATTTAAACGTTTAAGCATACTTTCATTTTATGGAGAAGAAAGTATCCATTAAAGATATTGCAAAACAGGTTGGGGTTTCCACTGCGCTGGTCAGTTATGTACTCAATAACAAAGAGAAGGAAGCCCGGGTGGGAAAGCAGGTGGCGGAGAAAGTGCGCCGGGTAGCCCGGAAGCTCAATTATCAGCCGAATCTCATCGCCCGCAGCCTGCAGAGCGGCCGGAGTAATACCCTGGGTTTAATCGTTGCTGATATATCCAATCCCTTCTTTTCCTATATCGCGCGGGTGATCGAAGACGCCGCCAATCAGCATGGTTATACCGTTATCATCGGGAGCAGTGATGAACAGGCGTCCAAGTCGGCGCTGCTGATCAATGCATTTCTCAACCGGCAGGTTGACGGGCTCATTATTGCGCCGGCGGAGGAAACGGAGAAGCAGTTACAGAATTTGCTGAAGGATAAATTTCCTTTTGTCCAGATTGACCGGTATTTCAACGGACTGAAAGCAAACTCCGTGCATATAGATAATTATCAGTCGGCCTACCAGGCGGTAGAACATCTGGTAAAAAAAGGGTATTGCCGGATCGGCATGATGGCATATGAAACCCAGTTGCCGCACATGCAGGAAAGGATCCGGGGCTACCATGCGGCGCTGCGTGCAGGCGGTATCCGGGCAAAGCGCGACTGGCTGCAGAAGGCGGGATATGCCACGCTGGAAAACGATGTGGAAAAGGGATTGCAGAAAGCGCTGGGCAATCCGGATGCTCCGGATGCTTTCTTTTTTGCCACCAACTCCCTGGCGGTATCGGGATTAAAATATATTCACCGGGAAGGCATCCGGGTGCCGGAGGAACTGGGTGTAATCAGTTTTGACGAAAGCGACGCCTTCGACTTTTTCTATTCCCCGGTAACTTACGTACGGCAAAGCATAGATGACATTGGCAAACGGGCGCTGGACTTACTCATGCATCAGATCAAGAACCCGGGCGGCAAAAAAGAGCAGGTCATCATCGCCACGAAGCTGATCGTACGAAAAAGCAGCGACCGGAAAAAGTAGCCCCCCGCAAAAAATAAATTTTGCCAATTTAAACGTTTAAGCTAAGTTTGGTTTATGCTTAAACGTTTAAATTTACAGGGTGACCCATCCGCTGACGCCCGCCGGATTGCCCCTGCGGGGTGCAGACTTTTTTTTGCCCTGGGTGCTTAAACGTTTAAATAAAGGAATTTAACACCGGCCCGCAATGGCAGTGTTATTTTTTAATACTAAAATTAAATGTATGAGACGATTGCTCCACCTGCAGACCTGCTGCCATCCCCCTGCTTTTGCGCCCCGCGGATGGTTTCTATCCCGGGCTTTAATTTTTCTTTTTCTCGGATTCGGTTCTTTCGGTTTTGCCGCTTCCGGCAAAGTGGCCGGATCCCTGTCCGGAACAGTAACCAGTGCGGAAGGCTCCCCATTGTCCGGCGTAACCGTTACCCTAAAAGGAACTGCTATTGCCGTAACCACCGACAATGCCGGCGCGTTTACGATTGACATTCCGGGCGACCCCGCCGGGGCTGTATTGATTTTCAGCTCGGTGGGTTATGTTAGCCGGGAAATTCCGGCATCGGGCGTTTCCCCGCTGCGTGTGGTACTGGAAACGGATATCCGGAACCTGAACGATGTCGTGGTAGTGGGTTACGGTACACAAAAGAGAAAGGACCTCACAGGATCCATCGCGTCGGTTTCTGCCGCCCAGATCGGACAGCGGCCGGTAAGCTCCTATGAAGATGCGCTGGCCGGTGTTGCAGCCGGGATCGACGTGGCTCCCCGCAGTGCAAGACCGGGGAATACCGCTGAAATCGTTATCCGGGGAATCGGCACCATCTCGGGCGACCGGGAGCCGCTTTTCGTGGTAGATGGATTCCCCACGGATGCGCTCAACGCCGCTGCCATAAACCCCAATAATATTGCATCCGTGGATATCCTGAAGGACGCTTCTTCTACGGCAATCTATGGATCCCGCGGAGCAAACGGCGTCATTATCATTACCACAAAATCCGGCAGGGCAGGCCAGGCAAGGGTGGACGTAAATCTGAAAACAGGTTATTCCGAAGCCAATAAACACGATTATTATAAAGTGCTGGACGGTGCACAATACGTGCAGTGGTATAAGGAAAAAGCAATCAATAATGGAACCCCGGTACCCTCCTGGGTGACTAACTGGGATGGCACCAGCACCAACTGGCAGGATGTTATTTACCGGAAAGCCCCTTTCCGGGATTACGGACTGAGTGTTTCAGGTGGAACGGATAAGCTGACATTTATGTTCTCCGGAGGGTTTCTGAACCAGGAAGATATTCTTCTGAACGCCGGGTATGATAAATATTCCGCCCGGGTGAAAGTAGATTACAAGGCATCCAAACGGATCTCAATCGGAATAAACCTGGCGCCGAATTTCACCGTACAACGGCTGAGTGCCCCGGAAGACGATTTCTCCTCTCTTACAGGCGATGCCGTTTTGCTTCCTCCGATAATCCCCGTATACAACAGCGATGGCACTCCCTCAGACCCGAACTCCTTTGGCATCCTGAGTAACCAGATGGTGAACCCCCTGACCATCGCAGATAATTATCAGCAGACGCATAAGAATTTCTTTCTTCTGTCCAACGCGTATGTTGAAGTGGATATCCTGAAGGGGCTGAAATTCAAAAGCTCGCTGGGAGCTAATGTGGCGGACAATTCTTACCGGCTCTTTCAGAAAAACGGTTTGAGAGGTCAGGCTTTGTACCCGGTTACAGCCCTGGAATTAAATTCAGAAAGAACCATCAACTGGTTGAATGAGAATACCCTGAATTATTCCACCGTTTTCAATGAGGATCATAAGCTCGATGTACTTGCGGGTTATACCGTTCAGAAAGCGGATTATAATATTACCGGTGCCAATGCAAATGGATATTCCAGCAACCTGGGACAAACGATTGGTTTCGGAACCAATCAAAGCGCTTTTTCCGGTGCTTCCGGCAATACGCTTTTATCTTACCTGGCAAGGGCCAACTACTCCTATAAAGACCGGTACCTGCTCACTGCCACCATACGCCGCGATGGCAGCTCCCGCTTCGGAACCAATAATCTCTGGGGCGTTTTTCCTTCCGTAGCAGTGGGATGGAATATGGGCAATGAAAAATTCCTGCAGGATAGCCGCATCATTGATCACGCAAAAATCCGGGCAAGCTATGGCAGCACAGGAAGCAATTTTATCGGAGATTTCACTTCCAAAGCGAGCCTGCGGGCTGTTAATTCCTCCTTCGGAAATACTTCTGTGGTTGGTTTCGTAAATAATGATCCGGGAAATCCCGACCTCTCCTGGGAAAAATCCAAACAGACAGATATCGGTGTGGACTTCGGTTTGTTCAACCGGATCTCCGTGACCTTTGATTATTTTCATGATGTTGCCAAAGGGCTTCTGTTAGCGGTGAATGTTCCCGCGTCTACGGGTTACGGCACCAATCTGCAGAACATCGGCAGCATGAAAAAATGGGGTTATGAGGCCACTGTAAATGCCAACATCGTCAGGCAAAAAGATTTCAGCTGGGATATCGGCTTCAATGCCTCCCACCTCAGGCAGGAGGTATTGACGCTGGGACCGACGGGCGCACCGCTCTACCAGTTCTTTGCTGTGCTGGTGACAAAAATCGGCGGTCCGCTGGAACAGGAACGCGCCCTGCAGCAAACCGGCATCCTTACGCAGGCCGATATCGATGATCCAAAGGTCGCTAAGAAAGCGGTGGGAGATAAGGCAGGGGATTATAAATTCCTGGATGCAAACGGGGATGGTCTGATTGATGCGTTTAACGGCGCAGACGGCGTGCTCGTGGGGGACAACAATCCCAGATGGCTGTATGGAATTAATACGAGTGTCCGTTATAAGAACCTGCGTTTCTCAGCTTTGCTGCAGGGACAGGCCGGCGGAAAGGTTCTCGACTTTGTTTACCAGATTATGAGTCTCCATGGTAATAACACCAATATGGATACTTATTTCTATGACGGACGGTATATCTCCGAGTCGGAGCCAGGCAACGGGAAGACCCCGAGAGCAGGCTACAATGATATTGGTGCGGTATCTTCCTGGGAAGTGCAGTCAACCGATTATTTACGGATCCGGAATGTAAACCTCTCCTATACTTTTCCGGCCAGCATCAGTAACAAGATCTGGCTGAACGATCTCCGGGCATTTATTTCCGTGGAAAATCTCTTCACGTTCAAGAAATATCAGGGAGGAAATCCACAGGCAGTCCGGAATGGATTTGACACCCAGATTTTCGGGGACCACAGAACGCTGGGCCTGAATTCGGTGGCAACAGCACCCATTCCGAGGATCTATACTTTGGGTATCAATTTTTCCTTTTAACCTGTAAAAACTACAACGATGCTGAATATATATAAATTCTCGAACAGGATCTGGCTGATGGCTATCCTGTTTGTTTCGGTGTTATCATCCTGTAAAAAAGATTTTCTGGATGTGGTGCCGGTGGACAGAATTCCGAAGCAGGAATTTTATAAAACGGAAGCAGATCTCACCGCGGCAGTTTACGGCGCCTATGCCGCACAGCGGGGCATGTATACCGGTGGTGAACTTCCCCTCTACAACCTGGAAGAAACAAGGTCGGACAATACCAACGAAAATCTCGGGCGCCAGACAGAGCATAAGGCGGTGGATAATTTTACCGTACAGTCCGGGAATACCTCCATTACCGGAGAATGGGGGGCAAATTACAATTGCATCAATTTGTGTAATGCGATCATCGACAGGGCGCCTGCGATCGACATGGACGAAACCCGGAAAAATCAGATGATTGGGGAAGCTTTATTCATCCGTGCCCATGCTTATTTCTTGCTGGTTCAGGATTATGGCGGCCTGCCGCTGCGGCTGGACGAAACTATTTCCCTGAGCGGGGATAATAACCTGGCCAGGTCATCGGTTGATTCCGTGTATCTGCAGATTATCAGTGATCTTCAGACTGCGGCATCCTATCTGCCCGCCAGTTATAGCGGAGCGGATGTTGGCAGGGCCACTTCTTATGCAGCCAACGCACTCCTGGGAAAAGTGGAATTGCAGAAAGGAGATAAAGATGCCGCCGTTACCGCTCTTCGCAAAGTGGTATTTACCGGTACCCCGTATTCCCTGCTGCCCGAATATGCGGATCTCTGGAATCCCACAACGAAGAATTCCGCGGAATCCATTTTCGAGCTCCAGTTTCTGCCGCCGTTAAATGGTTCGCCGTTCTGGAATTACTTTGCGCCTGCCACCCTGGCCATTCCGGGCGGAACGAACGGAAGCACGGCGCCCAATACACCGACTCAGGATCTGATCGATGCTTATGAACCGAACGATACAAGACTTGCCGCTTCCATTGCATACGATCCGAATGGTACTCCCTACATCCTGAAATTTAAAGACCCTGCTGTGTCCGTGGGCAATGATGCAAATAATAATTTTCCGGTGATCCGTTATGCGGACGCCTTGCTGCTGCTTGCAGAAGCATTGGGTGAATCACCGGAAGCTTACGGTCTGATCAATGAAGTAAGGGCGAGGGCGCACCTCGGGCCGATCAGTGCAGCCACTCCGGGAACCTTTATAGATAAAGTGATGCATGAACGGCAGGTGGAACTTGCCTTTGAATGCCAGCGCTGGCACGACCTGCTGCGGCTGGACCAGGCAGAGACGCTTAGCATTATGAACGCGCATCTGGCAAGAGAATTTCCGGGGAATAATATCTCGATCGATGCACATAATCTGCTGGCTCCGCTGCCGGATACGGAAATTCAAACGAATGCCCTGGCAACGCAGAATCCGGGATACGTGCAATAATTCAGGTTCAGATGTATAATTTTTTATAATCTTAAAATCAAAACGATGAGAAAACGAATACCGGTGGCGGGACCCCTGCTGTTCCTGTCTTTCCGGCATAAAGCGCCTCTAAAGTCAATGGTTTATTTCTCATTCCTGCTGGGAGCTTTGCTGTTATGTAATGCCCCGCTTTTTGCCCAGCAAAATGAAGTGACCGGAAGGGTTGCTGATGAAAAGGACCAGCCGCTGGAGGGTATTACGGTAAGCGTAAAAGGGACAACGATTGGTACCGTCACCGGCGCCGACGGCATCTACACAATTAAAGCCAGTCCAGGGCAGACCCTGCAGTTCACTTTTATCGGCAGGGCGCCGGAGGAGAAGATGGTCGGGGCTGAAAATAAAATCGATATCATCCTGAAAACGCAAGGAGCTTCAAACCTGGGTGAGGTGGTTGTTACCGGTTATATGACGCAACGAAAAGCGGATTTAACCGGCTCTATATCCGTCGTTACCTCTCAGGATCTGAACAAGAATCATGGATCCACCAATATTCTGGAATCCCTGCAGGGAGTTGTGCCTGGCATGCATATTACCACGGATGGTAATCCTGCAAGCAGTAATGTCGGCATACAGATACGAGGACTGACTTCGGTAAACGGGGCCACCCCCCTGATCGTTATCGATGGTGTGCCCAGTTACATGAACTTACGGGATCTGAATGCGGATAATATTGCCTCCATGCAGGTTTTGAAGGATGCCGCTTCGGCCAGTATTTATGGCGCACAGGGAGCAGCCGGGGTCATTCTCATTGAGACCAAAAAGGGAAAAGCAGGAAAAGCGAGGATAAATTATAACGGATCTTTTGGTGTTTCGGATTTCAGGAATAAAGTTCCGATGATGAATACGCAGCAATATGGTCAGGCTTTGTGGCAGGCCGCAGTGAATGACGGACAGGATCCGAATGCAGTTACGCAGATCTATGATTTTGGCTGGCACAATGACGGCGGCATACCTGTTCTTGACCAGGTAACACCCGTTAAATGGTTAAACGCAGATTCCACGATGCCCTCGGCCAATACAAACTGGCTGGATGCGATTTCGCAATTGGGAATTCAGAACAACCACCAGATAACGGTATCGGGGGGAAATGATAAAGCCACGACCCTGTTATCCCTTAATTTTTTCCAGAATGAAGGAACGCAGATTTATACCGGTTACAAGCGGTTTTCCGTGCGTTTGAATACAGATTATAAAGTCATTAATGATCATCTGACCATTGGGGAAAACATGGAAGCTTCCCATATGAAAATCAATGATCAGAATGTCATGCATGATGCACTGGTGGAACCGCCCATCATACCAGTGCACACCACCGATGGAGGCTGGGGTGGTTCGGCCGTTGCGCTGGGAATGGATGATTACTGGAATCCAGTGAGAGAGTTAACGCTGAATAAGGACAATGGCAATAATTACAACAAGGTCTTTGGAGATGTTTTTGCCAATCTCACGTTTCTAAAGCATTTCACGTTACGATCACAGCTGGGTCTTATTTATACAGAAGGATATCACCGGACCATCCAATTCACATTTGAAGAAGGCGGCGGAAAATTCAACCCGATCAGCAGCGTTGACCAGTGGTACTGGCAGGAATCGACGCTTGATCTGACCAATACCCTGGATTATAAATTGAATAAAGGGAAGCACAGCCTTGATTTCCTGGCCGGGATGGAGACCAACAAATATGTGACCGAAACAATGGATGCCAATCGCCAGACCATCCAGTTTCAGAACTATGACTATGCTTATTTGAGCAACGCAACCGGCAATATGTCCGTAAATGGGAGCGGAAATAAATATAATTTCCTCTCGTACTTTTCAAAATTCAACTATTCCTACAATTCGAAATACCTGTTATCTGCCTCTTTGCGTTACGACGGATCTTCCAAATTCGGCAAGAACAATCAATATGGTCTTTTCCCCGCCGTCTCGGCAGGATGGAGAGTGAGCGAGGAAAATTTCCTCAGCGCGAATAAGATCGTATCGGATTTAAAACTGAGAGCGAGCTGGGGCAAGAATGGCAATTCAAATATTCCGACAGGCGCCACAGAAACTTATTTTGTTTCAGATTATAACGGCACATCCTACAGCATTGGCGGCAATGAAACCGGAAGCCTTCCTTCCGGGTATCGCCGGGTACAAACCGGAAATGAAGATTTGAAATGGGAAACGACAACCCAGGCCGACATAGGCCTCGATTTTGGACTATTTGATCAGCGGGTTACCGGTTCCATCGATTATTATCACAAGTATACTGATGGCATGCTGTTTCAGCCACCCTATCTCGGAACCATCGGAGAAGGCGGATACCAGTGGGTGAATGCTGCGGATATGACAAACAACGGAATTGAACTGGAAATCGGGTACAGGAGTAACCCTTCCAAAGATTTTACCTACAGTATTCGCGGTAATATAAGTCATAATAAAAATACGATTGCTCACCTGCCCAAGTCCGTACAGTATTCCTACGGAGGAAGTGCACTGAAAGGGGATGATATTCAGGGGCATCCTCTTCATTCCTATTATGGATTTGTTACGGACGGTATTTTTAAAAGCCAGGATGAGGTTGCCAATTCGGCTTCCCAGCCGGGAAAGGGATTGGGCAGGATCAGGTATAAAGATATTTCCGGACCGGATGGCAAACCCGACGGACAAATTGACTATGATTATGACCGGACATGGATTGGCAGCTGGGATCCGACGATTGAGTATGGCATCAGCTTCGCTGCAAATTATAAAAACTTCGATTTCTCGATGTTCTGGCAGGGCGTTGCGGGCAATACCGTTAACGACGGCTGGAAAAGCTACAGTGACTTCTATAATGTTTGGGTGCAGAATGGATTTAACCATCCTACCCGTGTGTTAAACGCGTGGTCGCCGGCGAATCCCAATTCGAATATTCCCGCATTGTCGTTAATCAATCCGAATGACGAACTGCGGACATCCACGTATTTTATGGAATCGGGTTCTTATCTGAAGCTGAGAAATATTCAGGTGGGATATACGCTACCGGCGCGGATGTCGTCAACGATTGGCATGGAAAAGTTGCACATTTATGTGATGGCTGCGAATATCGTGAATCTGAAAAAGACGTCTGGCAGCAATGCATTTACCGGTCCCGATCCGGAAAATCCGGACGGCTCTTCCTACAGTAATCCCTACGTTAGACCGCAAACCTATAAAGTGGGGCTTGATGTATCGTTTTAATGCAAATTCCGAACTTCTATAAACAGCACAGATTTTGAAATCATCAAAATTGCAGTAATGAAAAAAATAGCATATTATATCATATCGGGGATGCTGATCTTTTCGCTTTCCCATTGTAAGAAATTCCTGGATGTTAAACCCCAGGGTGCGATAACAGAAGAAGATCTCAGCACTCCTGAGAATGTGGACGGCCTGGTGATTGCAGCCTATGCCTGGATTCCGCATGAAGGCATACTCAACCAGAAAATGAGTCCCTGGCTTGCCGATATCAAATCGGATGATTCCTATAAAGGCGGAGGTGGACTATCAGATCAGACTTCCTGGTACCAGATGGAGGTTTTTTCTCTCGTCACACCCAGTATCGATAATAACGACGGCGTATGGTATGGTCAGTACGAGGGCATATCCCGCTGCAACACGGCGCTCAAAGCGCTGAACGCGATAGATGAATCCAAATATGCGGAGAAACAACAAAGGATCGCGGAGATGCGGTTCCTGCGTGGGTATATGTTTATGCAACTAAAGAAATGGTATAAATGGATCCCTTATTACGATGAAAATGTGAGCCAGGACTCCATTAAGCTGATTCCCAATCACCCCGACACGGCAACGAGCGATCTGTATATCTGGAATGACATATACCAGGATTTCAGCGCGGCGGCAAACGGATTGCCCGTTACCCAGGCGGATGCGGGCCGTCCTACCAAATATGCTGCAGAAGCTGAAATGGCCAATGTATTGCTCTGGATGGCTTACGAAGAAAATGATCAGAACCAGGTGGTGAATATTAACAAGGACCGGCTGACCGAAGCACTGACGCATATCGATGATATTATTAACAGCCATAAATACAGTCTCAGTACGGACTTTGCTCAGAACTTTTTGTTTTCAGATGATAATTCTTCTCCCGAATCCATTTGGGAGTGGCAATACACGCACGATGACGGAACGCCCAATGGTAATTTAAACGGGGGAACTCCGTTGAATGCTCCCTGGTGGCCGCCCTATTTCAGTTGCTGTGATTTTCATAAGGCTTCTTACAATATGGTAAACGCATTCCGGGTGGGTGCCGACGGCCTGCCGCTTTATGATACCTACAACTCGGCGGAGATAACTGATAAAGCATCTTATTTCGCCACTAACCAATGGGATCCGCGAATTGGTCATACGGTTGCCATTCCCGGTCTTCCGTGGAAATACCAGCAGGATATTTTATTTGACAGCAGCGGAGCGCGTGACCCAACCAATTACGGATATTTTAATTCGCTTAAGGAAAATGTGGAAGCCGGCAGCCCGGGACTGGTGAATCTTTTCTGGATGTGGAATTCAAAAAATGAAACGGCGATCCGGTACGACCGAATATTATTATGGAAAGCGGAAATTCTGATTCAGCTTGACCGCCAGGATGAGGCATTACCGATCATTAATGATATCCGGCAGCGGGCGGCCAACAGTACCGGGTTATTAAAATTCTCCAATGGCAATCCAACCCTGCCTTATAAAATAAGTCTATACCAGGACGGCGTAAACTGCAACTGGACCCGTGATTTTGCCTGGAAAGCATTGATGTGGGAAAACCGCCTGGAGTTTGCCATGGAAGGAGAAAGATGGTTTGATCTCGTTCGCTGGGGAATTGCAGAAAGTACGCTGAATACGTATTTTGCAGCGGAATTTCCGCGCGGCCGTTCCTGGCTGAAGGATGGTCATTTCACCGCCGGACGGGATGAATATATGCCGATTCCACAGCCTCAGATGAATTATTCTTATGGTGTATATAAACAAAACGCGGGCTATTGATCTGAATATTCCGTGCCGGCATGGTTTGGGAGAGGGAAGCTGAAAGATTTTTTTAATTAAACGTTTAAGCATACTTTCATTTACCGGAAGGGGCCCATCGGCCACCTAAAAACAGCGATGACTATGCCAGCAAAATTTATTTCATTCCTATTTATTATCGTGACTGTTATGGAAAGCGGATGTGCCAATCAGCCTTCAGGCGGAACCACGAAATCCGATTCTGCATTTGTAAAGGGTAGTTTCGGATATGATCTTACCTTTCTGAAATCGCATGGGAACCCGATTGTTCTTTCTGATTCATCCGGCCAGGCCAAACTGATTGTTTCCGCTAAATACCAGGGAAAAGTATTTACCTCTACTGCTGCGGGAGACCAGGGAAGGAGCTTTGGCTGGATCAATTATAAAGCATTTGCAGGGGTACCGGATAAACATATGAATGCTTACGGCGGGGAGAATCGTTTTTGGCTGGGCCCGGAGGGAGGAAAATATTCTCTATTTTTTCCAAAGGGATCAAAAATGGTATTCGACAACTGGAAAACCCCGGCGGCCTTTGATACCGAATCCTGGGATTTGGTTTCACAAGACCAGCAGCAGGTTGTCCTGCGTAAAACAATGTCCCTGACAAATTATGCCGGATCTGATCTGCAGGTCGAAGCTGAGCGGATCATTTCACTCATTCCCCGCGGAAAGCTGTTTTCCATACTGCAACTGGAACCGGATGATTCGGTAAAAGCAGTGGGATACGAGGCGAAGAATACGATCACCAATAAAGGTAAGTACGATTGGGACGAAAAAACCGGCATGCCCTGTATCTGGATGCTGGATATGTTCAACCCTTCGGAGAAAACAGTAATTATTATTCCGTACCGGAGGGTCTCGGATACCGTTTCAAGAATTGCGACAGCCAATTATTTCGGACAGATCCCGCCGGACCGGTTAAAGCATCATGACGGCCTGTTATTTTTCAAAGCCGATGGAAAAAGCCGGGGCAAGCTGGGTCTGGATCCTTCCCGCGCCACCCGTTTTGCAGGAAGTTATGATGCGGAAAATAAAATTTTAACGATCGCTTATTTTGATATGGATTCCTCGGCTCGTTATCTCAATCAGGAATGGAAAACCGACCGGCCTGTTTTTTCGGGCGATGCCGTCAATGCTTATAACGATGGACCCCTTGCAGACGGAAGCCAGATGGGACCTTTCTATGAAATCGAAAGCGTATCGCCGGCCGCCCTGCTAAAGCCGGGTGCATCCCTGGAACACGTGCACAGTGTATTTCATTTTACCGGTCCGGAGGAAGAGTTAAATAAGATCACCGAATCGGTTTTTCATATTTCCATCGATCAGATTAAAGCGGCATTTTAATAAGCCGAGTATTCAACCTTATAAAATTTACAGCATGAAAAAAATGAAACTTGTTTACCTGCTCGTTTGTCTCCTTGTCTCTGTTTCAGCGCTGGCGCAGGAAAAATTTAATGGGATCGATGCCAATATGAGCAATATCTTCCGGCTGTCTGATGCCAAAACGCGATCCATCAGTCCGGAGAATTTCAAGGGTGAAAAGGGAAAAGGGGGCATGGCAGTGGATGGAACAGGGAAGGGGGCTTCCCGCGACCTGGGCCAGGGATGGAAAGTGAGCCCGAGTGTGGTCATCAAGGCCGGCACCACTTTTACGGTAGCGGAAATAGACGGACCTGGTTCCGTTCAGCATATCTGGATGACACCCACCGGTGTGTGGCGCAATTCCATTCTTCGTTTTTACTGGGACGATGAAAAAACACCGTCCGTGGAAGTGCCGGTCGGTGATTTTTTTGGGATGGGCTGGGGGCAATATTCCCCCCTGCAATCGCTGGCGGTTTGTGTGAATCCCGGAAGCGCATTCAATTGTTACTGGCCAATGCCGTTCCGGAAAAAATGCCGGATCACCATGGAGAACATCGACGAGAAAGATATGGTTTTATATTACCAGGTGGATTATATACTCACGCAGGTTCCATCGGATGCCGCTTATTTTCACGCGCAGTTCCGCAGAACAAATCCATTGCCATATAAAGGAGTTTATACACTGGTGGATGGTATTAAAGGCAGGGGCCAGTATGTGGGAACCTATATCGCCATGGGCGTGCACAACAACGGCTGGTGGGGAGAAGGGGAAATAAAATTCTTTATGGATGGCGATACGGAATACCCAACGATCTGCGGAACGGGCACGGAGGATTATTTCTGCGGTTCCTATGATTTCGATACCCGGAAGAAAAATGATTATGGTGTGGAGAAAACCGATTATACCGAATTCTCAACACCCTATTCCGGATTGCATCAGGTGATCCGCGGCGACGGACATTATAATATTTCGCAGCGCTTCGGCATGTATCGCTGGCATATCACCGATCCGATTCGTTTTGAAAAAGATCTGAAAGTAACCATCCAGGCACTGGGCTGGCGTTCCGGAGGCCGTTACCTTCCGCTTCAGGATGATATTGCATCCACCGTATTCTGGTATCAGGCCGAACCCCATGCTCCCTTCCCCCAATTACCGGGTAAGGATGCGCTGGAAGTGAATTAGGTTAGTCTATGGTAAAGCAGGGACTCTTCGGGGCATGGTCCGGATGGATCGCCCCGGAGAAACTGCTAATTGTGCAGGACGCGATAAATAAACCAACTCAAAAATATTTTTTAATTGAACAAACCCATGCTCAGATGAGCCAGCAAAACGATTACCCCAAAATAGGAATAAGACCCATTATTGATGGCCGTCTTGGAGGAGTCAGGGAGTCTCTCGAACAAACAACCATGAAGATGGCAGAGAATGTAGCTGCCTTTTATGAACAGCATCTGCAATATCCCGATGGCACAGCGGTGCAATGCGTGATCGCAGATTCCTGTATCGGCGGTGTGGCGGAAGCAGCCCGTTGCGCAAAGAAAATGGAGTCCCTGAATGTAGGCGTTTCTTTGTCTGTAACACCCTGCTGGTGCTATGGCAGCGAAACGATGGACATGAATCCCTTCATACCGAAAGCAATCTGGGGTTTCAACGGAACGGAAAGACCGGGAGCTGTATACCTGGCAGCAACACTGGCTGCACATAACCAGATGGGAATTCCGGCTTTTGGAATTTACGGAAAAGACGTGCAGGATCTCGGAGACGAAAAGATTCCGGAGGACGTGCAGGAAAGATTGCTGGGCTTTGCCCGGGCAGGATTAGCCGTGGCCATCATGCGGGGAAAATCTTATCTGTCCATCGGTTCTGTTTGTATGGGTATTGCCGGATCCATGGTAAGTCCCGATCTCTTCCGGGAATATCTGGGCATGCGCAATGAATATGTGGACTCATCGGAAGTCATTCGCCGCGTGGAAAAGAAGATTTATGATGAAGCTGAATATGAAAAAGCGATTCGCTGGGTAAAAACAAATTGTAAGGAAGGTGAGGACTTTAATATTGCCGGCAAACAGTTTTCCAGGGAACAGAAAGATAAGGACTGGGAGTTTGTGGTAAAGATGACGCTGATCATCCGGGATCTGATGATCGGGAATCCCCGCCTCAGGGAAAAGGGATTCGGAGAAGAAGCGTTCGGACACAATGCACTGGTGTCGGGGTTCCAGGGACAGCGCCAATGGACGGATTTCTTACCCAATGGCGATTTTTCCGAAGCAATACTGAATTCGTCCTTCGACTGGAACGGAATCCGTGCGCCCTTTGTAGTGGCCACCGAAAATGATTCTCTCAACGGCCTGAGTATGCTATTCAATTACTTACTCACCAATACGGCCCAGATCTTTGCAGATGTGCGCACGTACTGGAGTCCCGATGCGGTTAAAAGAGTTGCCGGATGGAAACCCACCGGGTCTGCTGAATCCGGATTTATCCACCTGATCAATTCCGGCGCCTGCACGCTGGACGGAAGCGGAAGACAAAATAAAAACGGGAAACCGGCCATGAAACCTTTCTGGGAAATCACGCCGGAAGAATCGCGCGACTGCCTGCAGGCTACAACCTGGTATCCGGCTAACAACGGGTATTTCCGGGGTGGCGGATATTCTTCCAAATTCATAACGCGTGGGGGCATGCCCGTTACCATGTGCCGGCTGAATCTGGTGAAGGGCCTCGGACCGGTATTGCAGATTGCGGAGGGAGAAACACTGGAACTTCCGGAAAACGTGCATAAAGTACTGGACGAAAGAACAGACAGAACCTGGCCGACTACCTGGTTCGTTCCCCGCTTAACCGGTAAGGGATATTTTAAAGACGTGTATTCCGTGATGGCACACTGGGGAGCTAACCATGGATCGATCAGTTACGGACATATCGGGCAGGATCTGATCTCCATGGCTTCGATGTTGCGCATTCCGGTCTGCATGCACAATGTGGCGGAAGAAAATATTTTCCGGCCGGCGGCATGGACAGCATTTGGTTCCGACGCAGAAGGCGCTGATTACCGGGCCTGTGCATCCTACGGACCCTTATATTCCTGAACTTTCATGGGAATGCATCCTAAAGAAACCGGAAAATATCGCAGTACCCGCAGGAAGAACGAACGGGGTAACGATATTGATTTATATTTAAGCATTGATTGAAAGCCATTGAAATAATAATATCGTAAATATGAACCTGAGAAAAGGAAATAAATCACCGGGCCTGCTGACTGCCACCGACGGATCCAGTTATGTGAAACCCTTCATTCTGATCACCAGTTTATTTTTGCTCTGGGGATTTGCGCATGGACTGCTGGATGTACTCGACAAACATTTTCAGGACACCCTGCATGTATCCAAGGCAGAGTCAGGCTTTGTACAATTCTCCCTGTATATCGGTTATCTCGCCATGGCTTATCCTGCGGGATTATTTATGAAACGGTTTGGTTATAAGAAGGGGATCATCCTGGGCCTCTCGTTATTTGCACTGGGTGCATTTTTGTTTTTGCCTATAGTAAAAATGGATATTCAGGCAAAGCATATTTTATTTATTTCCTTCCTGATTGCGCTCTTTATTATTGCCTGCGGCCTCTGTTGTCTCGAAACAGCCGCCAATCCTTATACGACTGTACTCGGACCGCCGGCTGGTGCAGCCCGCCGGATCAACATAGCCCAGTCGTTCAATGGTCTGGGCTGGATACTTGGTCCGCTGATGGGCGGTTTTTTTATTTTTGGCGCGGAGCAATCGGGCACTGCCGGATCTTCCGACTCGCTGCTTAAACCCTATATGCTCGTGGGATGTATTGTTGTGGTGGTAGCCATCGTTTTCGCTTTCACCCGGCTGCCCGTCATCCAGGAAGAAAATGCTGAAGGAATAGAAGCGAATGCACCTACCCGTGAGTTGTTTAAACATCCGGCATTTGTGATGGCGGTAATCGCGCAATTTCTTTATGTGGCTGCGCAAACCGGCGTTAATTCTTTTTTCATTAATTATGTAACGGAAACCCTGCACGGCGTACAGGCAACCATCTCGGGAATGATGGAGCATCTCGGGCGGTTTGGCGAAGTTTTTATGCCGAAGAATTCGGAGCAGGCCGCTTCCCTGATTCTCGCGCTGGGCGGGATGGGATCTTTCTGGATCGGCCGCCTGTTCGGTGCGTACCTGATGAAATTTGTCAGGCCTCAGCGCCTACTCGCCATTTATGCGATTGTCAATACCTTTCTCACGGCAATCGTTGTAATGCGTCTCGGATGGCTCAGTGTGATTGCTTTATTCTCTACCTATTTCTTCATGTCGCTGATGTTCCCGACAATTTTTGCGCTGGGTCTCCGGAATCTTGGACCCCTGACAAAAAAAGCGGCTTCCTTCCTCGTGATGGCAGTAGCCGGTGGCGCATTTTGTCCGCCGCTGATGGGCGCAATAGCCGATCATTTCGGAATGGCTGTTGCCTTTCTGATTCCCTTGTGCTGCTTTGCATTTATAGCTTACTATGCTTTATCCCGGAAGAAAGTAGCCGGAGAAGAGCTGAACCAACCGGTTCTGATTCATCATTAAATTCAGGTAAGATGGACAAGCATCAAAAACGACGAGCCTTCCTAAAAACACTTACGCTGGGAAGTTTGGGCGCTGCGGCGCCCGTTCAGATACTGAGCGCTGAAGAAAATAAAACTGCGGAGGAAAACCACCGGCTTAAAGAAAAAGCAAATCCGGACAGGAACGCAGAAAATGAGCGACGGAAATATAATGCTGTATATAAAGATGAATTTCTGAACCGCCTCGCGTTTCCGATTGGTGGCCTGGGTGCGGGCATGTTCTGCCTCGAGGGAACAGGGGCCATCTCTCATATGAGTGTCCGCAATAAGCCCGAGGTTTTTAATGAACCGGCCATGTTTGCAGCGGTCTCTGTAAAGGGATTAAAAAACGGAGCAAAAGTTTTGGAGGGTCAGTCGCCACAATGGAAATATTTCGGACGTGCAGGGAGCGGAAACGGGCTGGCAGGTTCCACATTGGGTCTTCCCCGGTTTAAATCTGCAGAATGCCTTACCCGTTTCCCTTACAGTACTATCAATCTGGAAGATGATGAATTGCCATTGAAAGTGCGTATTACCGGATGGAGCCCTTTCATCCCAACCGATGAAGATAATTCCGGCCTGCCGGCGGGCGCACTGGAATATCATTTCGTAAATACGGGTAAGGAGAAACTGAACGCAGTATTTTCCTACAATTCAAAAAACTTTCTCGCCGATGACCGGCAGGCCGTCAATGCAATAGAAGCAATTTCCCATGGCTTTGTACTCACCCAGCGGGGAACAAAAGACAAACCGCATTTGCAGGCCAGTTTCGCGATATTCACGGATGATGAAAATACCGTGGTCGACCATTGCTGGTTCCGGGGTGGATGGTGGGATCCCCTGACCATGGCCTGGAATAATATTCGCGACGCGAAAGTAAAAGCTGTTGAACCGGTGGAAAAGGACGCCGGCGGAGCTTCGCTTTTCCTTCCTTTTTCATTGTTGCCGGGTGCTGCTAAAACCATCCGGTTACTGATGACCTGGTTTGTTCCGGAAACAGACCTGCATATCGGAACGGTAGTGTTGGATGAAAAAAAGAATTGCGACCCGGAATCCGGCTGTTGTGCCGGACCTTCAGATCTGGGCGTTGCCAATGGGAAAGAAAGCCCGTCATCCAATTATAAGCCCTGGTACAGCAGTAAGTTTAATAATGTAAGAGAGGTGGCGGATTACTGGAAGAAAAATTATGATGAGCTCAATAAAAAATCACTTCTTTTTAAAAACGCGTTTTATGAAAGCAGCCTGCCGCCCGAAGTACTGGAGGCAGTTGCGGCGAATCTGACCATCTTAAAATCACCTACCGTTTTGCGCCAGTATGATGGCCGGCTCTGGAGCTGGGAGGGATGCGGTGACGATAACGGATGCTGCCACGGTTCCTGTACGCATGTGTGGAACTATGCACAGGCCATTCCGCATTTATTTCCTTCGCTGGAAAGAACCCTGCGCAATACGGAATTCTGCGAGAACCAGAATCATGCGGGGCATCAGGGGTTTCGCGCCAACCTGCCCATCAGTCCGCTGAAACACGATTTTCATGCGGCGGCAGACGGACAGCTGGGCGGGATTATGAAAGTTTACCGGGACTGGCGGATCAGCGGCGACAGCAACTGGCTTAAAAGGATTTATCCCATGGTTTGTGTCAGCATGGATTATGGCATCAGCACCTGGGATCCAAAACAAAAGGGTGTCGTGGAAGAACCACATCACAATACTTATGATATAGAATTCTGGGGACCCGATGGCATGTGCTGCAGTTTTTACCTGGGTGCCTTAACTGCGGTTATTCAAATGGGTAATTACCTGAAAAGGGACGTGGGCAAGTATGAAGAACTATACAAAAAGGGAAAGGAATTCCTGGAGACCCGTTTATTCAATGGCGAATATTTCTTTCAGGAAATAGAATATAAAAATCTGCAGGCGCCGGATCCGTCCACCGCCCAGTCCTTCGGCGGGGACTATTCTCCGGAAGCAAAAGAAATCCTGAAAAGGGAAGGCCCC
>Ga0070680_100000083_pt1 | contig 52189 bp, 38 predicted proteins | sample KBSC73BmetaG_FD_64672 | JGI IMG/M metagenome (GOLD analysis project Ga0070680, IMG submission 64672) | Corn rhizosphere microbial communities from Kellogg Biological Station, Michigan, USA - KBS C7-3B metaG | ecosystem: Host-associated > Plants > Roots > Rhizosphere | place: USA: Michigan...
CTGACGAACGTGAGCCGAGTGGATCTCGGAGTGGACGTGAACAACCTCGTCACATTCCAGGTGTCGCCGGTGCTGAACGGCTATACGGCGGCGCGATCGGGGCAGTTCTTCGCGCAGCTCAAAGATAGGTTGTCGGCGATTCCGGGCGTGCATGGCGTCGGCGCAGCTCGCGTTCCGCTGCTTGCCGGAAACAACTGGGACAACGGCGTGAGCGTTCAGGGATTCGCGAAAACGCCTGATACCGACGACGACGCATACTACGATGCCGTGAGCCCAGGCTTCTTCGCGGTCGCCGGCATTCCACTCATCTCCGGGCGAGAGTTCACGCCCTCGGATATCGTCGGCTCACCGAAAGTGGCGATCGTCAACGAAGCGTTCGCCAAGAAGTTCGGCATTGGACGCGAGGCCGTCGGCAAGATGATGAGCGAGGGGCAGAGCACGCCGCTCAATATCCAGATCGTCGGTCTGGTCAAAAACGCGCATTACAGCAACGTGAAGCAGGCGCTTCGTCCGATCTATTACATGGCGTACAAGCAGGACACGACCGTCGGATCGCTGACGTATTACGTGCGGAGCACCCTGCCGCCGGCCGTGTTGATGCCGCAGATCCGACACGCGGTGCAGGGGCTCGACCGGAACCTGCCGATCACCGAGTTCAAGACGATGCCGCAGCAGATTCGCGACAACGTGTACCTCGACCGGATGATCACGTCGCTGTCGGCGGCGTTCGCGATGCTGGCAACGGTGCTTGCGGCGATCGGCCTGTACGGCGTGCTCGCGTACTCGGTGGTGCAGCGCACCAAGGAGATCGGCGTGCGCATGGCACTCGGCGCCGGCTCGGGGAGCATTCTGCGAATGGTGCTGACGCAAGTCGGCGTGATGACGCTGATCGGCGCGTCGCTCGGCGCGGTAGCCGCGTACGGCATCGGCCGCGGCGCCGCGTCGCTGCTCTATCAGATGCAGGGGCAGGATTGGCTGGTGATGGCGATCGCCGCGGTGCTGCTGGCGTGCGTCGCACTGGCGGCGGGGTTCGTGCCGGCGAGGCGGGCGTCGAGAGTGGACCCGATTCAGGCGCTGCGGTACGAATAGGGGTCCGTAATCCGTAGTCCGTGGAGAACGGGCTCAGTCGGTGCGGGAGCCGGCGAAGCCCGGCCATTCCGACGGATCAATTCAGAGGTGCCGATACTCGATGTAGTCCGTCCATTCGAGTATCCCAGTATGTACGGCATGCGTCGGTACGTCGCGACAGTCGCGTTCGCGCCAGTGGTGCCCTCAGCCAGTGGCATCGGAGTCCCCGCGTGATCGAGCTGAGCGAGCGCTATGTATCCGACCGAAAGACGCCGGCGATCGCCTTGGCCGCGACGATCGTCCACGAGGTCACTCACGCGTGGCTGGAGCACCATGGATTCGAGTACGCCTTCGAGCGCCGTCGGCGTCTCGAAGCCATCTGCTATCGCGCCCAGGCAGCATTTGCGCGCCGAGTGCCGGGGGCCGATCGACTCGCCGAGCACTACGAGCGGACTGCCGACGCGGTGCGACAAGGACCCGACAGCAATTGGTCTGCTCGAGCCGCGCGCGACCGAATGATCAAGTACGCGCGCGAGCAGGGCGTACCTGAATGGGTGATCTCGTTCGCCACGCGGTTCGGCCCGACGCCGATCGACGAGGGCGCCAACCGAGAAGTCGTCGATTGAAGACGACGACGCCGCGCGATCTCGAGATCGCGCGGCGTCGTTGCGTTTCAATGGAGCGGAACGGTCAACGCTCCGGCTCGTCTCCGCACCATGGACGACGGACTACGGACCACGGACCACGGACCAGCTCTACTGCTGGCACCTCGCGAACGGCGAGTCCGGCTTCGTCTTGTCCACCACCACCCGATGGTCCAGGTTCGCCACACGCTCGGCGATGTCGAACACCAGCTTGTCGACTCGCGCCATGTGATCGTACTGGATGTACTGCGGTTCGTCGGTCACCTGGTGGTAGTCGGCGTGGCCGCCGGTGGTGAAGAAGATCACCGGAATGCCGTAGCGCGCGTAGTTCGCGTGGTCGCTGCGGCAGTAGATGTTCTGCGGATGGCCGTTAGCATCCATTGAATAATCAAACTGGAATGGCACGGGTTCCGTCTTGTTCACCGACTCGGCGATGTCGCCGAGCTCCGTGGACAGGCGGCGCGAGCCGACGAGCTGGAGATAGTTGTTCGCGCCGTGCAGGAATTCGTTCTGGATGTTGCGGCCCGTCACGTCCGTCGCCGCGCCGCGGCCGACCATGTCCATGTTCAGATCGGCGACGATCGAGTCGCGTGGCACCGTCGGGTGATTCGTGAACCACTGCGACCCCCACAGGCCTTTCTCCTCGCCCATCTGCCAGATGAAGATCAGCGAGCGCTTCGGCTTGACGTGGCCCTGCGCGAACGCCTGCGCGATCTCGAGGATCGACACCGAGCCCGAGCCGTCGTCGTCGGCGCCGTTGCTGATCGAGTCGAGACGCGCCGGGTAGATCCGGCGCAGCGAATCCTTGATCGCGTTGATGCGCGCCCACTGCTCGGCCGTCGGCTCCGGCGCGTTGCGCGTGTCGGCGCCCTCGGTGCGGGCCACTTCGTTGTACGCCTTGAGCGAATCGTGCTCTGCGATCGGGCGCGCCGATGACAGACCGATGTGGTCGGCGTGCGCGCCGATCACGACGTACTCCTTGCTGAGCTTCGGATCGGTGCCCGGCAGAATCGCGACCACGCTCCGGGTCTGCTCGGGATCGGTGGCGACGCGGATGTTGATCGTCGCGCTGCGGCCGGCTTCGCCGAGGGTTGCGGCGTCGACCGACTTGCCGAGCAACGCCTGCGCGACGCGCGGCGTGATGTCGAGCGTCGGCGCACCGCCGCCGAACCCGCGTCCACGACCGCCGCGGCCGTTCGCCGCCTCCGGATGGCTCGCGCGGTACGCGGCGCTGCCTTCCATCTGCACGGTGTCGTTGAGCGTCGGCGAGAAGCGCGGCTTCGGCAGATTGGGCGAAACGGTCAGGACGGCCGCGGCGTCGGCGAGCGGGTTGGGACCGCGCCCGCGACCAAAGCCGCGACCGCCGCCCGCTGGCGCGGTGACGACGACGATCTTGCCCTTCACCTGATCCGGCGTGAGCGCGTGGGTGGTGTCGCCGAATGTGCCCCCGAAGATCACCGGGCCGGAGATGTCCGCGGCGGCCGCTCCGAATGGCTCGACGAAATCGCGGCCGGCGTGGAACGTCGTTCCGCCGACGGTGATCGTCGACGCCGGTGTGACGCTGCGCGCCGTCACCGGCATGTACTGGAAGTAGGTGCCATGGTCGCCGGCGGGCTTCAGCCCGAGCATGCGGACCTGACGCTCGATGTACGCCGTCGCGCGAATGGCGTCGGGCGTGCCGGCTTCGCGGCCGCGGAGCGAATCGTCGGCGTAGATGTAGAGCCGCGTCATGAGGTCGCACGGCGTGATTGCCGGAACGGTCGGCCGCGGCCGGTACTTGAGCGGCATGGTCGCGCCCGGCTGCGCGGCCGGGCAGGTCTGCTGCGCGCCGGCAGCGGGCGCGCCAAGTGTCAGCACCGCCGCGATCACGGCAGCGCTGTCGAGGATGAAACGGTGGCTCACGGGTCTCTCACCAGGTCGGAGTTTCGGGGCGGGGAGACGTGGATGTTACTGCGGTGGGAGAGGGTCGGAAAGATCGTTCGGTCCGTGGGCCGTAGTCCGTGGTTCGTAGAGCCCGCCCCCGGCAGTGGGATCGTGATCATCGAGCAGTCACCACGGACTACGGACTAGCCCGCTGTTGCCGCCAATCCTCCCCACCAGTCATGGAACTGTTGCCGCAGCGATGCCGTTGCGGCCGGCGAGCGCGGTGGGCCGCGCCGCGTTCATCTCGCGCAGTTGGCGATGCCGTCCTCCAGCAGTTTCGACACTCACATTCGCGTCTCGGGGCTCGAGCACCAGCACGCGACCCAGTTCCTCAACCGGTCCTCCGGGGCGATCATCGTGCTCCTCGGCGCCATCGTGGCGTCGATGTGGATCACGCCGTTCGCGCGGGCGGACGGGCATACGGCGCTCGCCGGCTGGTTGATCGCGGCGTACATCGTCGAGGCGGTCGGGCTCGTCGGGCTCGTAGCACTGCTGCAGCGCCGGCTTGCCGCGCAGATCCGGCGCGACGTGCGGCATCAGGACGTGCTCGTCGAACAGAAGGAGCGGCTCCTCCGCCAGAACGACGAGATGGGCCGCCAGACCGCGGCCCTCAAGCTCCTCACGCGCCGCCTCACCGCCGCGCAGCGCGCCGCGCACCTCGGCTACTGGGAGATCGACTGCGACACCGGCACGCGGTACTGGACGCGCGAGATGTACCAGCTGTGGGGCATTCCGAAGCGCGGCAAGCCGCCCGAATCCGACGAAGTGCTGGAGGCGGTGCATCCGGACGATCGCGATCGCTTCCGCAGCGCCGTCAACGGCGCGCTGCACGACCAGATTCCGTTTCGCGAGCAGGTGCGGATCGTGTTGCCGAGCGGCGAACCGCGCATCGTCGAGACGCAGGGCCGCGTCGTCGTCGACGCCGATGGCGCCGACAAGTTGATCGGTACGGTGCAGGACGTCACGAACCGCGTGCAGCTCGAGATGCAGTTGCGTCAATCGCAGAAGATGGACGCGATCGGCCAGCTCGCCGGCGGCGTCGCCCACGATTTCAACAACATCCTCACCGTCATCGAAGGCTACGCGAATCTCTTGACGAAGGACGAGGCGCTCGACGACGGCAACCGCGAGGCGGTGCAGGAGATTCTCGACAGCTCGCATCGCGCCGCCGCGTTGACACGACAGCTGTTGGCGTTCAGCCGCCAGCAGGTGCTGCAGCCGCGCCTCCTCGACATGAACGAGGCGATCGGCGGAATCGAGAAGATGCTGCGTCGGTTGATCGGCGAGAACATCGAGTTCGTATCGAATCTCGAAAGTTCGCTCGCCACGGTCATGGCCGATCCTGGACAGATCGAGCAGGTGCTGCTCAATCTCGCGCTCAACTCGCGCGACGCCATGCCGCACGGCGGCGTGCTGGTGGTGGAGACGGCGAACGTGCTGCTGGACGATTCACACGCGACCAACCATCCGATTCAGCATCCGGGCATGCACGTGATGCTGTCGGTGACGGACACCGGAACCGGCATCGAGCCGGAGGTGATGGATCGGATCTTCGAGCCGTTCTTCACGACGAAGGAGAACGGCAAAGGCACGGGCCTCGGCCTCGCTACGGTGCACGGCATCGTCGAGCAGTCGGGTGGACACTGCTGCGTACGCAGCGAGCCGGGCCGCGGCACGACGTTCAGCGTCTACCTGCCGGCGCACGCCGTCGACACCGAGTGTTCGCGCGACACGCGCACCGACTCGCCCTCCGGGCAATTGGGGGGCAGCGAAACGATCCTGTTCGTCGAGGACGACGAATCGCTGCGCACCATGGCGAGCACGATCCTGCGGCGGTTCGGGTACACCGTGATCGAAGCCGCCGACGGTCTCGAGGGCCTGCGCGTGTGCGGTGACGCGAGCGTGGCGATCGACATTCTCGTCACCGACATGGTCATGCCGGCGCTCGACGGCCGGAATCTCGCGATGCACGTGCAGCGGCTGCGGCCCGGATTGCCGACGCTGCTGATGTCCGGCTACACCAGCGACCGCGCGCTGCTGCAAACGAACGGCGTGTCGTTTCTCGAGAAGCCGTTCACGCCCGAGGTGCTGCTGCGAACGGTGAGGAGGGTGCTCGAGGCGGGAGTGCCGGTCAACCAGTACGCCTGAGCGCGTTCAGCGGCTCGCTTCCCTCTGCGCCAGCGCGAAGGCGCCCACTCAGCGGGCCCGGAAGTCCCTCCCCAGCACCACGCCAACAATGACGGCGCCGAGTACCGCCCCGCAGACCATATCAATTCCATAATGAAACCCGCCGTACACCGCGCCAACGCCGATCAGCGCACATGACAGCACGAGAACGGCCCCGACGCGCGGCTGCCAGTAGAGCGCCATTCCGGTCTGCACGACGCTCACCGCCATGTGCGACGACGGGAACGCCGCTCCCCGCGACGATCCGGCCGCCAGCAGCGACACGGCGGCGCGGCGAAAGAATCCGTCCGGCACGTGCGCCGGCGCCGTCCACAAGTATCGTGGACCCTCCACCGGAAACAGCACGTAGAGCGACCAGCAGATCGTGTACACCACCGTCAGCGCGAGCACCGTGTGCGCGAAAGCGCGCCGCTCGCGCCGCGCGTACAGAATCAGCGGCGGAACGAAGATCACCAGGTAGTACGACAGATAGCCGGCGTGGAGCAGCTCGCTGAGCCAGCCGTATGGCAGTGAGCCGGCGAGCACGCGCGAGGGCTGCGTGCCGAACAAGGCGAGCTCCCAGCCGCTCACCGCAGCGTCGTGGAAACTCGTGCTCGCGACGGCGATCAGCTTCGGGATCTCCATGTACAGCAACGGTCCGATGACCAGCGGAGCGAGATCGCCGAACGACGTCAGCGGACGGGCCGGCGATACGATCGCGGCGAGACACGCCGCGATGAGGGCGACGTGCAGCGCGACCAGCCAGCCATTGCCCGTGCCCATCGCCAGCGCGGTACCGCTCGCCGCGAGGTAGACAGCGAGCCAGCCGAGCGCCACAGTTCTATAGAGTGGCCGCGTCCGCTCCTGCGGCGCCACACTGTCCCGAATTACATTGGCACTCGTGTCTGTCGACATCATTCCCGTCCGGTCGTCACGCGACTTGCGCCGTTTCGTTGGTCTTCCATGGAAGATCTACAACCGCGCCGAACACCCCCAGTGGGTCCCGCCGCTCCGCATCGCCGTTCGCGATGCGCTCGACACCAAAGCCAACCCGTTCTATCGCGAAGCCGACCGCGAGCTGTTCCTCGCCGTGCGCGACGGAACGATCGTCGGCCGCATTGCGGCGATCGAGAACCGCGGCCATAACCGTTTCCACGAGGACCGCGTCGGGTTCTTCGGCTTTTTCGAGTGCCGAAACGACCAGGAAGCGGCCGACGCACTGTTCGCCGCCGCCGAAAGATGGCTTGCGGCGCGCGGTCTCGACACCATGCGCGGCCCGATGAATCCGTCGACGAATCACGAATGTGGCATGCTCATCGATGGCTACGAGCAGCATCCGATGATCATGACGACGTGGAATCCGCGCTACTACCCGAGGCTCCTCGACAATGCAGGCTTCGGCAAGGCCAAGGATCTGATCGCCTACTTCTTCAACGGCGAGGGTGAGACGCCGTTCGTGCTGCCCGAACGCTACCGGCTGCACGCCGAACGCGCGATGCGCGGCAAGTCGCTCACCTTTCGCGACCTGGACCTCGAGCATTTCGCTCCAGAAGTGGAGCGGTGCTGGGAGATCTACAACGCGGCGTGGGAGAAGAACTGGGGCTTCTTTCCGATGTCGCACGACAGCTTCGTGCACGAAGCCCAGGTGCTCAAGTACATCGTCATGCCGCAGTTCACGTTCATGGCGGAGGTCGATGGCGTGCCGGCCGGCTTCATGATCATCGTGCCGGACTTTCACACGGTGTTCAAGGCGATCGGCAACGGACGACTGCTGCCCACGGGCTTGTTCAAGCTGCTCGCGGCGCGGGGCAAGCTGCGCACTGGCCGCATCATGATTCTTGGCGCCAAGGAGGAGTATCGCCGGCGCGGCATCTTCGCGCTGTTCGCCAACGAGATGTACCGTCGGGCAATCGCCACCGGCTTTCGCAACGCTGAAGCGTCGTGGATTCTCGAAGACAACGACAAGCTCAACCGGCCGCTCGAGGCGCTCGGCGCTTCAGTGTACCGCCGCTGGCGCATTTACGACCGCGCGATCGCGCCGGCGAACAACTCCTGACGCGAGAGAGGCATGAGTCTCTTCACGAAGTGCGATGAGTATACGCTTGCGCGGGAAACACGAGCCGCCGGCATCTACCCGTACTTCGTACCAATCGACGAATCCACAGCCACCGAATGCCGAGTCGGCAGCAAGTGGAAAGTGATGGTCGGCTCGAACAACTATCTCGGGCTCACACATCACCCGCGCGTGCTCGAAGCGGCACAGTGCGCGCTGCACCGCTACGGCAGCGGATCCACCGGCAGCCGCCTGCTGAACGGAACGCTCGCGCTTCACTATGAGCTCGAGAGCCGGCTCGCGGCGTTCCTGCACAAACCCGCCGCGCTCGTGTTCACGACGGGCTATCAGGCGAGCCTCGGCACGATCGCGTCGCTCATCGGGCGCGACGATCACCTGCTGCTGGACCGGCTCGACCACGCATCGCTCGTCGACGGTGCGCGATTGTCGCACGGACAGGTGCATCGGTATCCGCACGGCGACTTCGCCGCGCTCGGACGGCAGCTCGATAACCTGCCCGAACATGCGGATACGCTCGTCGTGACCGACGGCGTGTTCTCCATGGAAGGCACGATCGTCGACCTGCCGGCCCTCGTCTCGGTTGCCGATCAGTACGGCAGCTCGGTTCTCGTCGACGAGGCGCACGCGATCGGCGTGCTCGGCCCGACGGGCGCCGGAACCGCGGAGCATTTTGGACTGTCCGATCGCGTCGAGCTGATCATGGGCACGTTCTCCAAGTCGCTCGCATCGGTCGGTGGCGTGATCGCCGGCCCGGCGCCGGTCATCGACTGGCTCCGCCATCACAGTCGCGCGCTGATCTTCACGGCGAGCATGCCGCCGGCCTCGGTCGCCGGCGTGCTGGCGGCGCTCGACGTGCTCCAGGAAGAGCCGGAGCGGCGCGAACGACTCTGGGCCAACACGCATCGAGTTGCCGACGGCATCCGCTCACTCGGCTTCGACGTGAGCCCCGTGCAGACGCCGATCATTCCGGTGCTGATCGGCGATCAGATGCGCGCGCTCCAGGTGTGGCGAGCCTTGTTCGACGCCGGCGTCTTCACCCACCCGATCGTCCCGCCCGCCGTTCCCCCCAACTCCTGCCGCCTCCGCGTGTCGATGTCCGCGGAACACTCGGACGAGCAGGTCGAGAGAGTGCTGGAAGGGTTCGCGAAGGTGGCGAAAGAGGAGAGTCTGGCGAGAAGGGTGTAGTTGGACCGTGGTCCGTGGTCGTCGCGCGGGGGCGACGAGGCGCGGATTTGCTCAGGGTGGCGCAACGAGCTCCGTGCGCCCGATCAAAAGCGAACTATGACTGTGGTATGCTGGCGTCCCGGTCGAGTCCCGGATCCGCACATCCGCAAACTCCGCCGCCCCGTTGGACTCTCGTGGCGCGGGAGCCTATCGCGCCATAAAGCCCGCGCGACTCCGGCTCCATCTCAGGGAGAGGAACGGGGTCGCGGAGAACTGCGGAGAAATCCGGAGAGGCGCGGAGCGGCGTTGCTGGTGGTGTTGATGAACAACTATTACATCCCACGTGAGGTACGGGATTTCTCCGGGAAATTCACTCAATTGCAATCCCTGCTCGAGCACCGCATCCTCAGCCCGAACAATTCGAGCATTCTCCGCAGTTCTCCGCAGTTCTCCGCAGTTCTCCGCAGCTTCGCGACGCACTCCAAAAAGCGATGCTGACCCAGGCCCCAACAGGTTGGAACTGCGATGACACGGATGGGACGGATTGAAAGGATAAAACGCCAAATGCATTGGGGTTCAGTCCAACCCGATTCGGCGCGACAGACTCACCCCGCGCGACGATCACGGACCAGTGACGTGCCCTGGATCACACATCCGCGCCCACGCCCGACCACGATATTCCCATCGGCCCGCTCCGTCGTCTATCAACTGGAGCTCACCTCCGCTCTCCTCTCTCCCCTCTGCTTCATTGCGCCTCGCCCTCCTCTCCGACTGGTACGCGCCGCGACTCGGCGGGCTCGAGCTGCACTTGCAGGATCTCGCGCGGCGGCTCCGCGGGGTCGGACACGAGGTCGTGGTCATCACGCCAACGCCCGGGCCGTCCGAGGTCGATGGCGTCAGCGTCACTCGAATCGACGCACCTCGACTCCCCGGTGCGGGTGTCGTCTACACCCGCCAGGCATTGCAGCAGATCGGCGACGCGCTGAGCGAGGCCTGCGTCGACGTCGTCCACTGCCACGTGAGCATCGTGTCGCCCGCCGCCATGGGCGGCGCCGCCCAGGCGCAGGCTCGCGGCATTCCGACGGCCATCACATTTCACTCATACGTGCCGCGTACCCGCGTGCTCGCCGGCGCCGTGCGCATGGCGCTCGGCACCAATGCGTGGCCCGTTCGTTTTACGGCGGTGAGCAACCGAGTGGCGCGCGAGGTGCGGCCGATTGCCGACGGCAAGCCGATGAGCGTTCTGCCAAACGGCATCGACGTCGGCTTCTGGCGCGTTCCGCCGGCGCCGCGGGCAAGGCCCACGGTGGAGCTGCTGTCGGTGATGCGCCTCAACCCGAAGAAGCGTCCGCTCGCGCTGCCGGCGATCATGTCGCGCGTGATGCACATGCTCACGACCGACGTCGACGTGCGGCTGCGAATCGTGGGCGACGGACCAGAGCGCCGCGCACTGCAGCGCGAAGTGAACCGCCGTCACTTGCGCGATCGCGTCGAGGTGCTCGGCAGCCGCACGCGCGAGCAGATTCGCGATCTGCTCGCCGAAACCGATCTGTTCGTGCTGCCGACCGTGCGGGAATCCTTCGGCCTCGCGGCGCTCGAGGCGCGATGCGCCGGTGTCCCGGTGGTCGCGATGTCCGGATCAGGCGTGGCCGAGCTGATCGACAACGGGCGCGGCGGATTTCTCGCGCGTTCGGACGGTGAGATGGCGATGCAGGTGCTGACGCTGATTCGCGATCCATGCCGCCGGCAATCGATGGCGCAGCATAATCGCGACACGAAGCCGCCGCACGATTGGGCGGATGTCATCGCCGCGCATGAAGCGATCTATCGTGACGCGATCGCTCTGCGCGCCAGCGTCTGAGTCGATACGAACAGATAACCGACGCCAACCGCCGGCAGCATGAAGCACACGTGCTGCACGATCGCCAACGCCAGCGCGCGGTCGGGCGGTACGCCGAGATATCTATAGATGAGAAACACGGCGGCTTCGTAGGCGCCGAGGTTGCCCGGCGCGAGCGGCAGCGCGGTCGCGAGCACGACGGCCGCCAGAACGAGAACGGTGCCCGCCGCCGGAATCGCGACGCCGAACGATTGCTGCACCGCGGCGATCGCCAGCCCTTCGACCGTCTTCATCAGCAGCACGCAGACCAGTGCGCCGGCCGCACGACGCCAGGTTCGCATCGTCTCGAGCGCCCGCACGCGTGGCGCCAGCACGATCATCACGACGAGCAGGAGCGCCACGGCGATCGCAATGGTGTGAATCGCGGCGTGCATCCAGTCGGGCAGCGGCAACATCTCGCTGGCAAGCAAACACACGGCGACCTTGGCGATGCCTTCGCCGAGTTGATCCAGCGCCAACACCGAGAACGCACCGCTCTGCGATGCGCCGCCGCGCTTGACGAGCAGCACCAGACCGGTGGCGTGACCGGCGCCGAATGGAACGGTGTTCATCACCGACGACGCGGTCGATACGATCTCGAGCATGCGCCGATACGACACCGCGGCGTCGGTGCGGGGCAGCAGCAGCTTCCAGTATCCGGCCCACCAGGCGAGAATCGCGGCATTGGCGAGCACGGCGAGCACGATCCAGCCCGGCTTTGCGCCCGCGGTGACCGCCAGGGCATGGGTCCAGTTCACGCGTCGCGCCGCCGCCACGAGAATCGCGGTGGCAATCACCCAGGCGAGCAGCAACCAGCCGCGCCGGTTCTTCACGCCGAGTTTCCTCGCTGTTCCGGATGCCCTCCTTCGTGCCGTTCTCCTCTCTCCCCTCTCCCCTCTCCCAACTCTCTCATCGTCACGAACGTCCCTCCACGCTCCTTCAGCCGGCGCAACACGTCGCCGACGCACTCGAGCGCCACGTCGCCGGTTCTGAACCGGCAATCGAGCCGGAGCTTTTCGCGGCGCAGATCGACGAACTCCCACGGGTGCACGAACAGCACCAGTGGACTGGACAGCGCCGCGAGGTACGTGCGCCGCACCAGCCGCGGCAGCCGCAGCACCGAGGATGTGACGGACGCAGGTATGCGGCGCAACCGGGTCGGCGTTCGGTCGAGGTAGTAGGCGAGCTTGTACACGGCGTGCGACGAGTCGAGCACGAATCCCGTGCGCTCCAGCACCCCGAGGTAGGCGGACGGAAACATGAGATACGGCGCGCGAAACGACGTCACCGGCGCGAATGCACGAAGGATTTCGGCCGACCGTTCGATTTCCCACGTCGCCGTCGCACGATCGAGCGACGGAAATGCGCGATGCGTCATGCCGTGGCAGGCAAGCTCGTGACCGTCGCGCACCAGCCGGCGAATCGATTCCGGGTACCGCTCGGCTACTTCTCCCGTCGTGAAGAACGTCGCGCGTACATCGAGCTTGTCGAGAAGGTCGAGCAGCTTCGGCAGCCCGTGCTCGACGCCGCGAAAGCCGGAGAGGAACGGCGGACAGTCGGGCTCGAGATCGACGGTAAAGGAAACGGTTCGCATCGGCGTTACGGCCGCACCTTCACGACCGCCTGGAGCAGTCCGTTGGTACGCGTGGCACCGCTCACGAAGTCGAAGTTCTGCACGCGCTCGATTCCGCCGGTCAGGCTCACCGTCGTGCGCGCGTCGAGGCGGCCGGGCGTCCAGGTGGCCGTCAGGCGCTGGCGGTGTTCGCCCGGGCGAGTGGCAACGCGAACGAAGACGAAATTGGAATCGGGGCCCACGAGGCCGGAGCCGTACAGATTGCCGCTACGCACTTCATAGCCGCCGGTCAGCGACCACTCACCGCGACCCGTTTCGCCGTCGAGGGTGAGGTAGCTGCCGATCCCGCGTGGCCCCAACTGGTCGCCAATGAGCGTGCCATCCTGTGTGATGCCTTCGGGAAAGAAGAAGTGTGTGTAATAGCGAATTCCAGTTTGATGATACTCTGCACGCAGGCCCAGCCGGCCGCACTCGGCGAGGCAGGTGAACGCGAACCCGGCGATGTAGCCGCCGTCGTCGAGGAGACTGCCGGCGAACCGTCTGAATTCGAAATCGTCGAGTGCGCCCTCGGCGTAGAGCTCGAACCCGCGCGCACTCGGCACGCGAACGCGAAAATCGATTCCGGCAAACTTGTTCGAGAACAGGAAATCGCTGTGGGGGCGAAAGATGGCGTCGATCAGCGGAATCGCATCCTCGACACGGTCGGCGAAGCTGGCCGGGGGCGCGCCGCCGCCGCCCATCTCGTCGAGCGCGGCGACGCCGAACTCGAAGTGCGGATCTGGCAGGATCGAGACGTGATATCCGATCAGCCGCGGGTGGCTCGGCTGCTCGACCGAATGGAGCTGCGCGACGAACAACGTGCCCTTGATCGGACCGAGATAGTGCAGGAGCCACGGCAGACCGGCTGGGCGAGCGTTCGATAGCCGGACCATGTCGAGCGACGGCGCGTCGGTGGACACCAGCAATCCGCCGGTCGGCGATTGGCCGAAGCTGCCGTACGTGCGCCCGAGCTCCACGGAGAAGTTGCCGAACAGCAGGTCGGCGTTCGCCGTGCGCACGAGTGCACGCGCGTTGCCATTCAATGCGGCGAACAACTGCGGGCTCGCTTCCACGGCGACGTGTCGGCCGAGCGTGGCGCTGTGCGTCGTCTCGAGCACGGCACTCGTTCCATCGAGATCGATCGGTCGCCCGAGTCGATTCGCCGCGAGCGGATCGATTCGCGCGATGATGTTGCCGTTGTCGTCGGTGGGCGCCAGGCGCGACGCATTGCGCATCGCATCGGCCTCGAGCCGTGCCTCGTCGATGACACGCGCCGGATGCGGCGCCCAGTGCGCCGAGTCGGCGGCGATGACTCGCGACGCCCACGCCGCGCCAGAGCGCAACCGGCCGATATTGCGCCGCGCTTCGCCGAGGAGACGCAACACCTCGCGCTGGCTGTACGGCCGGCTGCCGACGATCAGCGTATCGATCAACCCCGCCGCCGCCAAGCGATCGATGTCGCGATATACGCGCGCATCGGGTTCGACCATCGGCGACGCCTGCGCCTCGGCACGCTGGCGTGCGACGCCGATCAGGAGCAGTGGCGCAGCGAGAGAAAGCAGACGCGAACGCATCCCACCATCCTAATGGCTCGACGGGCAGGTGGCAGGAAATGTCGGCACTAAGGAATTCGGGTCCGTGGTCCGTGGGTATCGCGCGGGGTGAGTGCGGTGCGCCGAATCGGGTTGGACTTTCTTTGGGACGCGGATCGGGCGGAAACCGGCGAACGAGGCGCGGATCCGTTTCGAGTGGCGTATCGGGCTCCGCGCGCCAGGTCAAAAACAAACATGAATTTGTGGTGGTGGCATCCCGGTCAACTCCCCCATCCGTGAATCCGTCAACTCCGCAGCCCCGTTGAACTCTCTGTGCCACGAGCGCCTGTCGCGGCATCAGACCGCGGCCTCAGGCCACATCTCAGGGAGAGGAACGGGGTCGCGGAGAAACGCGGAGAACTGCGGACAGGCGCGGAGAGGCGTTGCTGGTGGTGGTGAATGATGAACAACGAGTGCACCACAAAATCACGCAGGAGAATGTGGGCGCGCTCGGAAGCGGCATCCGTGATTGGCGCCGGGGTCCTCAACCGTTCGCAATTCAAGCCTCTCAGTCGTTCTCCGCAGTGCTCCGCCGTTCTCCGCAACTTCGCGATTCTTTCCAGCGCAATGATGCTGACCCAGCCGCAACAGCCTTGAACACGAATGGCACGAACGGGACGGATCGAACGGACAAGAAACCAAAACTTTTGGGGTGTGGCGCGACGGACTCGGCGCGCCTGTTCGAGGCGATCCGTGCCTCGTCGCCGTTCCAGTTTCCGTCCTCGTCCGCGTCCCCAATGCAGTCCAACCCCATTCGGCGCGCCGGCCTCACCCCGCGCGACGACCAAGCACGCCCCCCCCACCTAGCCGGCCGCGCCGCTCGGACTTAGGGTCATGCATGCCTACCACCCGTTCGCGCCACCGGCGCATCAGTCGATTGTCGCCCACTGTCGCACTTTGCGCCGCGATTCTCGCCGTTCCCGCTGCCGCACAACGTCCCACGCTCGGTCGAGCGGTGCGGCCGTTCGTCGCCGTCGATACCGCCGTCGTTGCGCTCACGCACGTTCGCGTGATCGATGGCACCGGCGCGGCTCCGCGCAATGATCAAACTCTCATCATACGCGACGGCAACATCGCGGCGATCGGATCTTCGTCGTCGGTCACGGTGCCGGCAGGCGCGCAGGTGATGAACCTCGCGGGCAAATCGGTGATTCCGGGGCTCGTGATGGTGCACGAGCATCTGTTCTATCCGACCGGGCCGGGCGTGTACGGCAATGATTACGTGAGCTTCACGCGGCTGTATCTGGCCGGTGGCGTCACCTCGATGCGCACCGGCGGAAACGTCGGCGGGTATGGCGACCTGCGCACGGCGGCGGCAATCAAGGCGGGTCAGGAGCCCGGGCCGTGGATCGATGCGACCGCGCCCTACGTGCAGGGCCCGTCCCAGTTCACGCAGATGTACGCGCAGAAGGACTCGAGCGACGCGCGGCGGTTCGTCAACTTCTGGGCGGATGCCGGCGCGACGTCGTTCAAGATGTACATGAACATCACGCGGCCGGAGATGGCGGCGGCAATCGACGCGGCGCACAAGCGCGGGCTCAAGGTGACCGGCCATCTCTGCTCCGTCACCTATCGTGAAGCCGCCGACCTGGGCATCGACGATCTCGAGCACGGCTTCTTCGTGTCGACCGATTTCGTCGCGAACAAGCAGCCCGACCTCTGCCCGGGGCAGAATGTCGGCATGAACGCGCTCGCCGCCATCGACTCGAGCACGCCGGCATTCCGCTCGCTCGTGCAGGATCTCGTGCGACATCATGTCGCGGTGACATCGACGCTCACGGTGTTCGAGACATTCACCCCCGGTACGCCGGTGCCGCCCGGCATCGACGTGCTCGACCCGATCCTTCGCGACCAGTTCATGCAGGGCTACGAGCGCACGCAGCGCAACACCCGCTCGATCTATCCGAAGCTGTTCGCCAGCGAGCGTGCGATGGAGCTGGCCTTCGTGCACGCCGGCGGCCTGCTCATCGCCGGCACCGATCCGACCGGCGGCGGCGGCGTCATTCCTGGCTTCGCCGACCAGCGCGAAGTGGAGCTGCTCGTCGGCAGCGGCTTCACGCCGCTCGAGGCCATCCGCATCTGCACGCTCAATGGGGCGACCTTCCTCGGCCGCGCCGATCGCGTCGGATCGCTGGCCGCCGGCAAGCAGGCCGATCTCGTCGTGATCGACGGCGATCCGTCGGCGCAAATCTCGGACATTCGAAAAGTCGAATTGGTGTTCAAGCAAGGCATCGGCTACGACCCGCAGAAGCTGATTGCGTCGGTGACGGGAAAGGCCGGACTGTACTGAACTCCATGATCGTCGCGGTCACCGGGGCCGCCGGCTTCATCGGCCGCCACCTGATCGCGCGATTCGAGCGCGAGGGGTTCGACGTACGGCCGATCGTGCGCGGCGACTTCGAGAGCGGCAGGATGGAGTCGCTCGTTCGCGGGGCGGACGTCGTCGTCCACGCGGCGGCGGCCACTCGCGCGCCAACTGTCGCGCAGTTGCGCGCGTCGAACGTGGCGCTCACGGCCCGCGTGGTCGAGGCGGCACGCGTCGGACAGGTGCGCCGTTTGGTCTTCGTGTCGTCGCAGGCAGCGGCCGGGCCGGCGCGCTCGCTCGACCGGCCGATCGATGAGACGACGACGCCGGCGCCGATCGAGGCCTACGGGCAGAGCAAGCTGGACGCCGAATCGCTCGTGCGGGCCGCCGCCGGCCTCGAACCGGTGATCGTTCGGCCGGTCTCCGTCTACGGCCCGGGCGACCGCGACTTTCCGACCGTGTTCGCCCTCGCTCGCCGCGGCATTGCCATTCACCCGGCCAATCGCGAGCAGTGGATCTCGATCATTCACGTACGCGATCTCGTCGAGGGCATGCTCCGCGCAGCGACGTACCCTCAAGCCGCCGGCCGCACGTACTTTCTTGCCGGCGACGAACCGGTGCAGTGGGACACGATCTTTCGGACGTGCGCCGCAATGGCGAATCGCCGGCTGTGGCTCGACATCGAGCTGCCGCGCTCCGTCATCGCGTTCGCCGCACACGCCGGCGACATCGCCGCCCGGCTCACGGGCCACGCCGGGCTGATCACGACCGAGAAGGTGAAGATGGCCTACCCACGCTTCTGGGTGTGCTCGAACGCGCGCGCGAAGCGGGAGCTCGGCTTCGAGCCGCTGGTGTCGCTGGAGGACGGGCTAAGGGAGGTGGAACGGTGAAACGGGCGCTTCGCTTGAACGGTGGAACGCGAACTGCCCAGGTCTGAGTTCTCAGATCTCAGACCGTTCCACCGTTCCACCGTTCCACCGTTCCACCGTTCCACCGTTCCACCGTTCCACCGTCATGAAACCCGACAGCCACAACGACTATCCCGGCGGCGACACGGCGTCGCTCTGGTTCGGCACCTTCGAGGTGCCGAGCTATCCGAAGCTCTCTGCCAATCTCGACGTCGACGTCTGCGTCGTCGGTGCCGGCATTGCCGGACTGTCCACCGCGTACGAGTTGACCAGGGCCGGCAAGCAGGTCGTCGTGCTGGACGACGGCCCGATCGGGGGCGGCGAGTCCGGCCGCACGACGGCGCATCTGACCAACGCGATGGACGACCGCATCTTCGTGCTCGAGCACGTCCACGGCCTCGAGGGTGCGCGCAAGATCGTCGCGAGCCACGGCGCCGCCGTCGACCGCATCGAGGAGATCGCCCGCGGCGAGGGCATCGATTGCGATTTCAAACGCCTCGACGGCTACCTGTTCCTCGGCGAGAACGACAGCGCCGACGTCCTCGATGAAGAGCTCAACTCCGCATTCCGCGCCGGCCGAACCGACGTGACCAGGCTCGCGCGATTGCCGGGCGTGGAGAGCGATCTCGGACCGTGCCTCGCGTTTCCGAACAGCGGACAGTTTCACGTTCTCAAATACCTCGCCGGCCTGGCGAACGCGATCGTGCGCGGCGGTGGACGCATCTTCTGCGACACGCACGTGTCGAGCGTCGAAGGCGGCACCACGTGCAAGGTCAAGACGGACAATCGGCACACCGTGTCGGCCGGCGCGGTGTGTGTCTGCACCAATGCATCGATCGCCGACATGATGCGCACGCCGTTGAAGCAGGCGCCCTATCGCACGTTCGTCATTGCCGCCGTCGTGCTCCGCGGCTCGGTGAAGCCGGCGCTCTACTGGGACACGGCCGACCCGTATCACTACGTGCGCATCCAGCCGCTGGAGAACGTGCCCGACAGCGCGCCGGGGAGCGAGCAGTTCGATGCGCTCATCGTCGGCGGCGAGGACCACAAGACGGCACACGCCGACGATGCGAACGACCGCTGGGATCGCCTCGAGCGCTGGATGCGCGAGCGCTGGCCGCAGGCGCGCGAAGTGATCTACCGCTGGTCCGGCCAGGTGCTCGAGCCGAACGACTTCGTCGCGTTCATCGGACGCAACCCGGATGGCGCCGAGAACGTGTACATGGCGTCGGGCGACAGCGGGCAGGGCATGACGCACGGCGTGATCGCCGGCATGCTCCTCAAAGACCTCGTCGTCGGCCGCTCGAACCCGTGGGAGTCGCTGTACGATCCCAAACGCGTGTCGCTGCGCGCCAAGCCGATCGAGGAATTCACGAAGGAGAACGCCGACGTCGCGTTGCAGTACGTCAAGGATCTGCTGTCACCAGGCGACGTGCATTCGGAGAGCGACATTCCGCGCGGGGGCGGCCGGGTCATTCGGCACGGCACGCACAAGATCGCGGCCTATCGCGACGACGACGGCACGCTCCACAAGTGCTCGGCCGTCTGCACGCACCTCAAGTGCATCGTCGCGTGGAATTCGGCAGAAGCGAGCTGGGACTGCCCGTGTCACGGCTCGCGATTCGATCCGTATGGCAAAGTGCTGAACGGACCTGCCGTGAGCGATCTCGAAAAAATCGAATAGACGCGCCGCGGCGGCGAACGGGTGTCTACACCCGTTCGCCGCCGGCAACGACGGTCTCTTACGGCTTTTTCGGGGTTGTCGGCTTGTTGATCAACCCAGGCGGTGTCGTCGGCTTCGCGCCAGCGCCACCATTCGCCGGAACGCCTGAGGGCGGGCCACCGGCTGCGCCACTCTGGCCAGCGCCAGCCGCACTGCCAGGACGTTTCGTCTGCGCGAGATCGCGGCCGACATCCGTCGGCTGATGATCGCGGCCGGCGATCGCCTGCGCGGGCACCTGGGCGGGCATCTGCTGCAGATCGCCGTCCGAGGCGTGCGCCGTCAACCGGTCTTCGACGCGCTGCAGCGCCGTGGTCGACGGCAAGCCGCGATCGATCAGACTTCCGATCACGTAGAGCGGAACGGCAAGCGACCGACCGCTCGGCGCACTCTTGGCGAGCGCGCTGACGTCGGCACCGCTCACGCCCTTCCGCATCGCTTCGGCGCCTGCGTCGACTTCATCGTCAGACGGCTTCGTGCCGCGCGCCGTCTGGAGTGCACTGTGCACCTGCTCCATCCGGCTCTCCTGCTCCGACACGGCCTTTGCGATGGAACTCGGGTCCACACCCTTCGCGGCGAACTTGAGTGCGCGGTTCGCGAGGGCCTGGGCCGGCAGCTCGTGCGAGCGTGCACGCGCAATCACCGCGAGCACCTGGCTGGCAACGTCGGCGGGAAGCACCTGCGTCAGGCGCGCCGACGGATCATTGGCTGGCGTCTGAGCCGTCAGCGCGGGCGCGCCGCAGAGCAGCGCTGCCATGAGCATCGTGAGTCGATTGTGATGTCGCATACAATCACCTCGGTGGAGGAAGTTTGTTCTCTTGTTTGACTGCCGTAATTCGCCGTCGCGTCACTCGATGGTCAACAATCCAATGACACCGCCGAATTCGTCGACGGTCGTCAGCAGGCCGGGAGGCGCGAGCCAGCGTCCGCCGTCGATTCGCAGGTTGATTTCGTACGTGCCGGGCGCGATCGGAACCGTCGCACTCCACCAGCCGTCGCTCGACCGGGCGAGGTGGAGCGGCTGCCACTGTGTGAAATCCGCGTCGATATCTACGGTGCGCGCGGTTGGCGCGTAGACGCGGAGCGTCGTGGCCGAGTCGCCTCGCCGAACGGCTTCGAATCTGGTCACGCCGGCCGCGCGCGCCTGTTCGGCGGCGCGATCGAGTGGATTCGGAGTTGGCCGCCGCGCTGTCGTCGTGAGTCGCGCGTTGTGCGACGCAATTCGCAGTGCGATCGATACGAATCGGCCGCCGGGAAATCCTTGCGTGAGGTCGACCGGATAGCTGCCCGCCGATCCGGCAATTGCCAGTTGCGGGTTGAGCCAGGCGACGATGCTCGCGCTGCCCCATGCGCGCGACGTACCGCCGATCTCGGCGCCGACGCTGCCGCTGCGCGCGCCCGCGGTCAAACCGAAATCGAACGCGCCGGCGCGGTAGCTGAGCGCCGCCTGATAATCGGTGTAGCGGATGGAATCTTCGACCACGACCGGGGTGATCGTCGCAAGCGACGTCAACGCGGCGCGCTCGATCCACACGCCCGCTTCGCCCTGGCGGACGTCATGCCACGCCGAGCCGTCCCACGTTTGGCCCAATCCGCCGCCGGCCCACAGTCCCTGCCCGGCGCCGCTCAGATACGCCCGCGCCATGCCCAGGGTTTGGCCGGTGCGCGTGCCATCCTCGTGCGTGCTGCCACCGAACGAGCCGGCAATCTCACCAGCCAGCGGGCCGAACGACGGTGTGAACACCGACGGGTCGAGCGCGCCCTGAAAGCTCCACCCCGCGCCGCCCAGTTGTGCCGCGCTGCCCGATGCATTGAGCGTCACGCGCGACCAGTCGATGCGCAGCGACGGACTGATTGCGGTTCCGGAGGCGCGTACGGTGTCCGCGTACCGAATCGCCGTACCCGACAAATCCACGCTCGACGCGACACGCTGCGCCGGCAACGCCGACGTGCTCACGCCGAGCGAGAACAGCAGGCATGCACCGACGAGCGCAGATCGATTCGAGCGGCGGTCGACCATCAATCAGAGGCCGACGGTGATCACGGAGCTGTTCGTATCGAACTCGTCGGACTCTCGCGGCGCGAACGGGTCGGCGACCCAGTGCTTGCCATTGACGATGAACGCGTATTCGTGTCGCCCGCTCGGCACCGGCACCGAGGCCGCCCACGTGTCGCCGGCGCCGGTCGTGTGCAGCGGAAGCGGCGTGGCGCCCCACTGATTGAAGTCACCGACCAGTGAGACCGACTGCGCCTGACCGACGAAGACGAATCGAACGAGCGTTACGGTGTCGTGCACCGGCATGGCGGCGACAACGCGGCCCGTCGTCGACCCGGACGGTGCCATCGTTCGGGCGCCGAACGCGACGAGCGCCACCAGCGATGCCGCGAGCGCCAGGTTCATCGCGCGGGACAGCGTCGGGGGCGCCGACCACCACTCGCGCGACAGCATCGACGACCGGCGGCGCATGGCGGGGGCGACCGGCTGATCGTTGCGAATCGCCGCCACGAGCGCCCGATCGAAGTCCTCGCTCAGACGCTCCGGCGCGCGGAGCACATGTCCAACGCGCTCGGCGAACGCGGCATCATGGTCGTGCGATCGATCAGACATCGTACACCTCCTCGAGCAGTTCACGGAGCCGGGCGCAGGCCCGCTTGACTCGCATCTTGAGCGCCGACACGCTCACACCGGTGATCTCGGCCATCTCGTCGTAGCTCAGCTCTTCCACGTACTTCATCACGAACGCCTCGCGCTGATCCGGGTCGATCTGCTGCAGCGCGTACTCGACGTCCTCGAGCGTCTCCTGCCGATCGCTCGACGACCGGTCGACAATGGCCCGCAGACTCGCCTCGTCTCGCACCAGCCGCGCATCGCGGCGGCCGCGACGCACGACGTACGTACGGCACTCGTTCGCCACGATCTGATACAGCCAGGCGCCGAACCGCGACGCGTCGCGGCAGCGGTCGATCGCGCGGTACGCGCGAATGAACGCCGACTGCAATACGTCTTCCGCTTCGTCGCGCGAACCGATCATGCGTACGGCAAATCGCGCATAGCGGTCGCGATATCGTCGACTCAGCTCACCGAACGCGTCCACGTCGCCTTGGGCGGCGGCGTGGACGAGCTCTGCATCCGAACGAAGGCTCACACCATGGAGACTGCTTCAAACGTGGTGGAGGTCACACTCAGATCGCGTTCAGATCGCGTTCAGCGGGTGCTCGCTCACGCGCATCCTGTGCGTCACATCACCGAGTGACGCGGCGTGATTTGCGTGCAGTCAATCAGAGGATTGCGGCGTTCGGCCGCCGACGATTCGGTCGTTCGGACGCACAGGAAATTGACGTTTGCCTCAGGAGTCACTCGATGAAACGCTTGTCTCTGACGTTGTTCGCGGGCGCCGCGGTTGCGGCGGCAGCGCTGGCCGTAGCCTGCGCCGACTCGACCTCGCCGCGCGCCGGTTCCGGCACGCTCGCCGTGCGTCTCACTGACGCACCGTTCTCGTCCGACTCGCTGTCCAGCGTCGACATCTTCGTCGTGCGCGTGGATGGTCGGGTCGGGACGGTCGACGACGCGGGCGCCGATGCCGCGCTCACCGATCCGGACGCCGCCGCGGCCGGCTGGCAGACCATCGCGACGCCCAATGCGTCGTACAATCTCCTGAGCCTCCAGAACGGCACCACCGTCGCTCTTGGCGATGGCGACCTCGCCGCCGGAACGTACAACGGCTTCCGACTGATTATCGACCCGAGCAAGTCGAGCGTGACGCTGAAAAACGGCACGGTGCTCTCGGGTACGACGTCGCCGAACGTGAGCTTCCCGAGCGGCTCCGCCTCGGGCATCAAGATCGTGCTCGCCCAGCCGGTGACGATCGACGCCGGTGCGACGACGAATCTGCTCCTCGACTTCAAGGTCAACGACAGTTTCGTGATGCGCGGCAACTCGATCAGCCAGAACGGCCTGTTGTTCAAGCCGGTCATTCAGGCGAGCATCACGAACACCGGAGCTTGAATATAGATTTGTGGCATGTCTTCCACTCCCGAGCCATTTCGCATCGTGCTCCTCGGCTGCGGCCGGATCAGCGAGCGCCACTTCGACGCAATCGCTGCCACGCCAGGCCTGACGCTCGCCGCAGTGTGCGACGAGCTGCCCGACCGCGCTGCCGCCGCCGCCGAGAAGTATGGCGTGCCGGGCTTCACGAGCGAGCGCGCGATGCTCAGCGAGACCGAGGCCGACATCGCCGCGATCTGCACGCCGAGCGGGCTGCATCCCAAGCACGGCATCGTCGCCGCCCAGCACGGGCTGCACGTCATCTCCGAGAAGCCGATGGCCACGCGCCTCGAGGACGCCGACGCTCTGGTGCGCGCCTGCGACGACGCCGGCGTGCGGCTGTTCGTCGTCAAGCAGAACCGGCTTAACCCGTCGATCAAGCTGTTGCGCTCGGCCATCGAGAAGGGACGGTTCGGCCGCATCTACCTCGCCAACGCAACGGTGCGCTGGGCCCGGCCGCAGTCGTACTACGATCAGGCGCGCTGGCGCGGCACGTGGGAGTTCGACGGCGGCGCCTTCATGAACCAGGCGAGTCACTACGTGGACATGATCCAGTGGCTCGTTGGCCCGGTCGAGTCGGTGAGCGCCAAAACGGCGACGCTGGCGCGGCAGATCGAGTCGGAGGACACCGGCAGCGCGGTGCTTAAGTTCCGGAACGGCGCGATCGGCACGATCGAGGTGACGATGCTGACCTATCCTCGGAACCTCGAGGGATCGATCACGATCATCGGCGAGCGCGGCACGGCCAAGGTGGGCGGCACGGCCTTGAACCGGATCGAGACGTGGGAGTTCGCCGAGTACGACGACGACGACCGCGAGATCGAGGCATTGAAGCAGATGCCGAATCCGCTGTCGGTGTACGGATCGGGGCACCGGCCGTACTACGAGAACGTGATGCGCGTGCTGCGCGGCGAAGCGGCGCCGGACACGGATGGCCGCGAGGGCCGCAAATCGCTCGAACTGATCCTCGGCATCTATCAGGCGGCGCGCACCGGCATGGACGTCGCGCTGCCGCTCGGTCTCACGCCAATGGCCGGCCGCCCGCGGTGAGCGGACCGGTCATTCGCGTTTCATGATATCGCTCGTTACCGGCGGGGCCGGGTTCATCGGCTCGCACGTCGCGAAACACTGTCTCAATGCCGGCCACCAGGTCGTCGTGCTCGACGACTTGAGCGGCGGCTTTCGGGACCACGTGCCGGAAGGCGCGATCTTCGTCGAAGGTTCTATCACCGACGCCGCGCTCGTCGCGCGCCTGTTCGATCAATACGAGTTCGACTACGTCTACCATCTCGCCGCATACGCGGCCGAGGGGCTGTCGCACTTCATTCGGCGGTTCAATTACACGAACAACGTCGTCGGCAGCATCACGCTGATCAACGAAGCGGTGAAGCACGACGTGAAGTGCTTCGTGTTCACGTCGTCGATCGCCGTGTACGGCGCGGGCCAGGTGCCGATGACGGAAGAGATGACGCCTCGCCCCGAGGACCCGTACGGCATCGCGAAGTACGCGGTGGAGATGGATCTCCGCGCGGCGCACGAGATGTTCGGGCTGAATTCAGTCGTGTTCCGGCCGCACAACGTGTACGGCGAGCACCAGAACATCGGCGATCGGTATCGAAACGTGATCGGCATCTTCATGAATCAGATCATGAACGATCAGCCGCTCACCATCTTCGGCGACGGCAACCAGACGCGCGCCTTCAGCTACGTCGACGACGTGGCTCCACAGATAGCGCGAAGCGTGTCCACGCCGGCCGCGTTCAATCATGTGATCAACGTCGGCGCGGATACACCGTACTCGGTGAATCAGCTTGCGTCAGTCGTCGGACGTGCGTTCGGCGTCACGCCCCGCATCACGCACTTGCCGCCGCGCAACGAAGTCGTGCACGCGTACTCGAATCACGACAAGGCGCGACGGATCTTCGGCGCGCAGGCTCCGGTGTCGCTCGAGGACGGCATCGAGCGCATGGCGGCGTGGGCTCGGCGCGCCGGCGCACGCGAGAGCTCGAGATTCGAACACATCGAAGTCGAGCGGAACCTGCCGGGCAGCTGGGCGCGCTGAAAACGATCCGTCCTCAGACGACGAACGGAATGAGCATTTTCGTACGTCGCTTGTACGCGGGATACTCGGCCGGAAACAGCTCCGCCATCCGCCGCTCCTCGACACGCGCGCTCGGCAGGAAATAGAGGAGCGAGAGCAGAAAGAGCATCCCCCAGATCGGACCCGCGGCGAGCATCGAGCCGAACGCGGCGCACAGCCCGCCCGCGTAGATGGGATGCCGCACCCATGCGTACGGGCCGGTGGTCACGAGATCGGGCTGCTCCTTGACGGACATCGGCATTCCCCAGTTCCGTCCGATGTGCACGCGGGCCCAGATCGCGAACGCAACGCCGGCCGCGCATAACAGCACGCCAATGGTGGCGACGGCCGAACCGGGACCGGTTCGGGTCCATCGTGCGAACTGGTCCATCCATCGTTTTGTCGTGCCGACGTTCACCATCAGAATGACCATCACGGCGATGCCGGCGCGGTATCCGGTGGCCATCCAGCGCGCGCCGCCAATGTTCTTCTTGGCCGAGAGGGACGACACGAGCCACACCGCGAGGAAGATTCCCCAGCAGGCGACGACGAGCGCGTTGTAGGTGGTCATGCCAGAACTACGAAGCAACGCGGCGCGCGGTTTCCACAGAGCAATCGGGAACTTGGACCTCGCAGTTTCAACCCGCCGCGACCCCGGGAGCGTCACTCATGTGGTTGCCGGCACCCGTGACCGAGTGGTTGATTGTGGACGTCGATCGTTTCTTCAACCGCTGTGATGCGCCATGGCCACGACTCTCGATTCGCCCCATCTCACGCAGTCCATCACGCCCGCCGAGCTCCTCGACCGCGCCCGCTCCATCCACCCGTGGATCGTCTCGGTTCGCCGCGAGCTGCATAGGCATCCCGAGCTGATGTTCGATCTCGTGCACACCAGTGGAATCGTGCGCCGCGAGCTGGACGCCCTGAACATTCAGTACGAGCACCCGGTCGCGGAGACCGGCGTCGTCGCCACGATCGGCGCCGGCAACGGTCCGTGTGTCGCGTTGCGAGCCGACATGGATGCACTGCCGATCCGCGAAGAAGCCGACGTCGAATTCCGGAGCGAGATCGACGGCGTCATGCACGCGTGCGGTCACGACTGTCACACCGCCATGCTCCTCGGCGCCGCACGACTGCTCAAGGACATCGAGCCGTCGCTTCGCGGAACGGTCAAGCTGCTCTTTCAGCCGGCGGAGGAGGGCGGCGGCGGTGGAAAGCGGATGTGCGATGAAGGCGCGCTCGACAACCCGCGCGTCGAGAAGATTTTCGGCATTCACGTGTGGCCAATGCTGCCCACCGGCACGGTCGCGAGTCGAGCCGGCACGCTGCTCGCCGCCACATCGATGCTGGACATTGCCGTGGTGGGTCGCGGCGGCCACGCGGCCATGCCGCACACGACGATCGATCCGGTGTCCACCGCCGCCAAGATCGTGACCGAGTTGCAGACGATCGTGTCACGCGAGCTCGACCCGCTCGAGCCGGGCGTGGTGAGCGTGACGACGATTCACGGAGGAGAGGCGTTCAACGTCATCCCGCAGGACGTGCGCCTCACCGGCACGCTGCGATCGCTGACGATGGACGGTTTGCGCTTCCTCAAGCAGCGCGTTCGCGAGATCGCGACGGACATCGCACGCGCACACCGGTGCGAGGCTCGGGTCGAGTTTCCCGGACTCGACTATCCGCCGACCGTGAACGACGCCGCACTCTGGTCCACCGTCCGCGCACAGGCGACTGCCATCGTCGGCAGCGACGCGGTGTTCGACATTCCCCCTGTGATGGGCGGCGAGGACTTCGCCTATTACACCGAACGCATTCCCGGCTGCTTCGTCGTGCTCGGCGTGGGTAATGAGTCGCTCGGCGCGACGTTCGGCGTACATCACCCCAGGTTCAAGGCCGACGAGAACGCGCTGCCGATCGGCAGCGCCATGCACGCGCGGTTCGCGATCGACGCGCTCTGATCAGTTCTCGAGCTTTGGCGGCGGCGCGTTCGGTTCGGATTTCCGGCGGCGCGGCGCCGCCTCGGCGCGCTCGCACAAGGCCACGAGCTCGGGATCGCTCAGCTGCTCCCAGCCGTCCGGAATCGGCGCGAGCCGACGGGTCTCGACGCCCGAGTCGAACGCGAGCCAGCCGGCTCGAAAATGTTCGCGAATCGTCACCCGTCCCCGCGTGGCAGACGGGTACACCGCGAACACGAGCCAGCGAATTCCGCGCGCATCCTCGATCTCGCGATGCTCGGGATGCGCCAGGTCCGCCGGGGAACCAGGTCGTGCTTGACGCACGGCGACCGCCGCGCGTGCGGCATCGGTCGCGACGGTGAGCATCTCTTCGATCCGAATGAACTCGCCCGTATCGGCCTGGTCGACGTCCGCCCGGCACGCGGCGTCAAGCGCGCTCTTCAGCTTCTGGCGGGCCTGATCTCGTGTCTGCCGGATGATAGCTGAATCTTCTCCCGCCATGGTCCTGTTCTCCCGCTAACGCACTCTCGAGCAAATCCTCGACGACCGCCGAATCGGTCAACGCCAGACGATGCGTGTGTCCGTCGTACACGCCCGTCACCAACCAGTGGGGATCGACCCCGAATTCGCGGACGACTGCCGCGAGCACATCGAGAATGCGTGCCCCCCGGCGCGCCTGCAGCGTCGCACGCAGCGCGTCGTCGCTGACTCGAAGCCGCGCCGCCACATCGTCTGTGGAATTGGGCACCTGGTCGCCGACCAGACACTGCACCCTGCTCGCGATCGCGACCCGCTGGTTCTGCTCCACGCCCGCATCCCCCCATGTCCAACGGCGGCAAGCGATCGCCGCTGATCTCGGCTATCGAGCATAGGATGTGCCGCGCGTCGCCGGCTTGCTGCCCGGGGGTGGCGCGCCATTGCCGGCGGGCGCTATCGTCGTGCCATGCGATCACACCTTCTGCTCTCGTCCTTCGCCGCGCTCACTCTGGCCGCGGCGCTCCACCCGGCTGCGGCCCAGGACAATCCGACCGGCGATCCGGTCGTTCAACGGATCTTCGACGAGGGCATGCACCATTCGCAGGCCGCTCGCCTGGCGCAGGTGCTGATGGATTCCATCGGCCCACGGCTGACCGGATCCGCGGCCAATCGTGCGGCGAACGATTGGCTGCTGCGCACCTATCGCTCGTGGGGCGTCAACGCCTCCAACGAGCAATACGGCACGTGGCGCGACTGGACACGCGGCGCCAGCAGCCTGGAGCTGGTGTCGCCACGCACGCGCGTGCTCGAGGCGACGATGCACGCGTGGAGCGCCGCCACACCATCCGCCGGCATCACCGCGGACGTCGTGGCGCTGCCCACCGCCGCCGAGGAGCGGGACAGCGCGGGCTTCGCCCGCTGGCTCTCCGGGGTTCGCGGCAAACTCGTCCTGATCAGCATGGCGCAGCCCACCTGCCGGCCCGACGAGGACCTGCGCACGTGGGCCGATTCGGCCATCTATGCGCACGCCGTCGCGGAGCGCGACAGCGCGGCCGCCGATTGGAGTGCGCGCTTTGCCGCGGCGCACGTGAGCCCGCGCTCGATCGTGTCGCTGCTCGAGCAGGCGGGCGCCGCCGGCGTGCTGTCCAACTCGTGGTCGCGCGGCTGGGGCGTGGACAAGATCCAGTCGGCGCGCGCGTCGACCATCCCCTCGTTCGACGTGGCGTGCGAAGACTATTCGCTGCTGGCGCGGCTGGCGGAACACGGACAGCATCCACGCGTGTACGCGCTGGCGCAGTCCACGGTGGCGCCGGCCGAGTCGCCGGTGTTCAACACCATCGCGCGCATCGAAGGCTCGGAGAAACCGAACGAGTACGTCATGCTGTCGGCGCATCTCGATTCGTGGGACTCCGGCAGCGGCGCCACGGACAACGGCACGGGCACCATCACCATGCTCGAAGCCATGAGAATTCTCAAACAGGCCTACCCGCACCCAAAGCGCACGATTCTCGTCGGCCACTGGAGCGGCGAGGAGGAGGGCGACATCGGGTCGTCCGCCTTTGCCGCCGATCATCCGGCGATTCTCGCCGGCCTGCAGGCGCTGTTCAACCAGGACAACGGCACCGGCGAGATCGATACCGTCCAGACCAACGGCTTCGTCGACGCCGCCTCGTCGCTCGCGCGCTGGATGTCGCGCATGCCGCAGGCGCTGACGCACGACATTATGCTGATGCTGCCAGGCGTCGCGCACAACGAGAGCACCGACAGCGATGCCTTCGACTGCCGCAACGCGCCGGCCTTCTTTCTCACGTCCGCCGATTGGGGCTACACCGACTACACGTGGCACACCAACCGCGACACCTACGACAAGGTCAACTTCGACGAGGTAAAACGGAACGCGACGCTCGTCGCGATGTTCGCCTACGAGGCCGCGGAGGATCCGGCGCTTGTGTCCCGCGTTCGCCGTGTGCCGCCGACCGATGCGCGCACCGGGCAACCGATGCGCGTGCCGTCATGTCACGAGGCGCCGCGGAGCTGGGCCGCGGCGCAGCGGCGATGAGCGGCCGACTGTCGGTGCGGCGACAACCCGTGGGTTCTGCTATCTTGCACTACCCACACGACGCCGTGTCATGCCAGTCGTACCGGTCCTCCACATCGACATTCCGGGCATTGCCGCCGAAGCGGTGCTGATCGAGACGATCAAGCGGCGCGCCCGTGCGGCCGCTGTCACCGACGTGCGTTTCGGCTACAGCTACTCTGGAAAGGGACGCACGTACCGCTGCCGCGTCGCCTGCTCGCGCGAGATGGCCGGCTTTCTCTCCGAGATTCTGCGCCAGCGTTCCGTAACTGCCGGCGATCCGACCGTGATCGTGGCCTGTTCAGCGGGGATCGCGGCGATCAAGGCGGCGACGGAGGAAAGCGGCGAGTAGGAGCGGTCGCCGCTTCCGTCTCAGATCCGTCCGAACCAGCGCCAGCGCCGCCGCCGCGGAGCGGCCAGCGCATCCGCCAGCTCACGACCCGTGCGCCACCGCTCGTCGCGATGCTTGGCCAGACAGCGATCGACGGCCGAAGCGAGTGTCGCGGGCATGCTCGGGGCGACGGTCGCGAGCGGCAGCGCGGACTCGGCAATGTGGCGGGCCGCGAGCATCTCGAAGCTTTCGCCGTGGAACGGCAGCGTGCCGGAGATCATGTAGAAGCCCAGAACGCCGAGCGAATACAGATCGCTGCGGCCGTCCAGATCCAACTCGCCGGCCGCCTGCTCGGGCGACATGTAGTGCGGCGTGCCGAACGCGTGCGCCGCATCGGCGCGGACGGGATCGAGCGATCGCAGCAGCGCGACGCCGAAATCCGTCAGCATCGCCCGGCCGGTGCCCCGCTCGATCAGGATGTTTTCGGCTTTGAGATCGCGGTGAATCACGCCATCGCGATGCGCCGAGTCGAGCGCCAACGCCAGATCGCGCAGGATGCGTTGCGCCTCGGCCACCGGAAGCAGCTTCTCGCGGCGCAGCCGCTCGGCCAACGATTCACCGTGCACGTATTTCATCACGATGTACACGAGATCGCCGATCTCGCCGAAGCTGTGCACCGGCACGATGTTCGGGTGGCTCAGCCGAGCCGTCATCCGTGCTTCGCGACGGAAGCGCTCGCGATGCTCCGTGTTCCCGGTGAACTCCGCGCGCAACACCTTGATGGCGACGAGCCGGTGAAGCGCGATGTCGCGCGCCAGAAACACCACGCCCATGCCGCCGCGTCCGAGCTCGCGCACCACCTGGAACTGACCGCCGAGGTGAAGCACGATCTGGTCGTGCTCCCACGCGAGCGACGTCTCCGCCAGGTTGCCGGAGGTCGGCAGCTCGAGCGTGTCGGCGTAGCGATCGACGAAGTATGTGGGAGCAGCGGTCATTCGGATGCGCGATACGGAATTGCGAGGACTCTCATTGCTGTCAGACACCACGATGATTCGAAGGGTTTGCCTTGGAAAGTCGTGTGCCGACGGGATTCCGTACGGATGTCGTTGCCGGAAAGTTACTTGCGCATTGCGCCCGCTCCCGGGGAGTGTTCGAATGTGGGACGGACTGTCCGGTTGTGAACGACGAACGCGATGAACGATTGGCGTGTCGAAGGAAGAGGATAGTGGCGAGAGGGTGGAGGATACAAAACCGATACGAACGCCATCCCGTACGCTTTCCTATCCTCTATCCTCTCGCCACTATCCTCAATGCACCCCATCCGTCAGTTGCGCCGCAACCCCGCGCTCAGCATTGCCGCCATTCTGTGCTTCGCGCTGGGCATCGGCGCCAACAGCGCGATCTTCAGCGTCGTCGACGCGGTGATGTTCCGGCCGTTGCCCTTTCCGAACGCCGACCAGCTCGTGCTCGTCGGCGAAGCGCTGCCTCGATTCAGCGCAACGAACTTCGGTGTGATCTCGGCGCCCGAGTTCGTCGATTACCAGCGACTGGACGGCAGAGTGTTCAGCGCATCGGCGATCTACGAGCCGGGCACGTATGGCATTGCCGCCAACGGCGAACCAGAGCGCGTCAGCGGGCTGAAGGCCTCCTCGTCCATTCTGCGCGTGCTCGGCATTCACGCGGCGCACGGGCGCGATCTCGACGCCAACGACGATCGGATCGGATCACCGGACGTCGTCATGATCGGCGATGCACTCTGGCGCCGCCGCTTCCGCGCCGATCCGTCCATCGTCGGCAAACCGATCGACGTCGACGGTCGTTCGTATGTGATTGCCGGCGTGTTGCCGCGCGGGTTTCGCTTTCCACTCGCCGGGATCGGCGGCGAGCCGGCGGACATCATCGTTCCGTACCGCATCACGGCCGACGTGGAGCGCGAGCGCGCGAACAACTACAGCACGTATCTAATCGCGAGACTGGCGAACGGCGTGAGCATGCCGACGGCGCGGCGCGCCGTCGCCGAATTGGCGAGCCAGCTGCCGGCACTGCACCCGGACGTATACGGCAGGAACTGGGTGACCCTCGCCGACGCGTTCCCGCTGCGTGACAAGTCGGTCGAGAAGGTGCGAGCGCCGATGATCGTACTCCTCGCCGCCGTCGGCTTCGTGCTGCTCATCGCTTGCATCAATGTTTCGAGCTTGCTGCTGGCACGCGCCGCCGCACGTCAGCGGGAGATCTCCATTCGCCAGGCACTCGGCGCGTCGCGCGCTCGGCTGGCGCGACAGTTTCTTGGCGAGAGTCTGGTGCTGGTGAGCATCGGAAGTGTGCTCGGTCTGGCGAGCGCCGTCTGGTCCACGCAACTCATTGCCCGCTACGCGCCCGACGCGCTGCTCCAGGGATACGACGTGTCGCTCGACGGACGCGTGCTCGCGCTCACGGGTGCCGTCGCCGTGTTGACGGCGATTGCATTCTCGCTCCTTCCCGCCATCCAGGCCTCGGCGTCATCGCTCGGCGCAACCTTGCGCGATGCCGATCGATCGTCGACCGGCGGCGCGGCGCATCAGCGCGGCCGACGCGTACTCGTCGTCTCGGAGATCGCGCTCGCGCTGGTGCTGGCGACGGGAGCCAGCCTCATGATCCGCAGCCTCGGTCGAGCCACCGCTGTAGATCCGGGATTCGATCCGGAACACGTGCTCACCTTCCGCTTGCAACTGCCCGAGTTCCGCTATCAGACGGCAAACAGCGTAGCACAATTCGAATCACGGTTTGCGCAATCCCTTGCCGAGCTGCCCGGCGCACGACTCGTGTCCGCGACGACGCATCTCCCGATGACCGGGCCGTCGCGCATCGCCTTTGCAATCGAAGGCGCGACGCAGACGAAGATTCCGTTCGCGTCGGCCGAGCTGGTGATGCCGCGGTACTTCGAGACGATGCGAATTCCGCTTCGCTCCGGTCGCTATTTCACCGCGAGCGATGACGATCGTTCCACACCGGTCGCCGTCATCAATCAAACGCTCGCCAGGCAATTCTTTCCCAACACCAATCCAGTCGGCAAGCGGCTCAAGTGGGGCTCGGCCTCGTCGCCGGATCCGTGGACGACGATCGTCGGTGTCGCGATCGACGTGCATACGGACGGCGTCGACCAACCCGAGCTGCCGGCGATCTACTTTCCAGTCGCACAGCACGCCAGCGGCACGGGCATGAGCTCAACGATGGTCCGCGGCCTCACCTATCTGATCCGCACGGACGGCGAGCCGGCGGCGCTGATGAACGCCGTGCGTCGCACCGTGCGCGAAGCCGATCCGGAATTGCCGGTCATCTCGCTTCAACCCATGACGAGCGTGGTGTCGACGTCGATGGCGAGTCGCCGATTCAACACCGTGCTGCTCACGACATTTTCGCTGCTCGCCCTCGCGCTGGCGGCGGCGGGGATCTACGGCCTGATGGCATACGCCGTGGTGCAGCGTACGCGTGAGATCGGGATCAGGTTGGCGATCGGTGCTCGGCCGGCGGATGTGCTGCGGCTCATCGTCGGTCAGGCCACACGAATTGCGGCGATTGGCGTGGGCGTTGGAGTAGTCGGCGCCCTCGTGCTCACCCGGCTCATGACGGCGCTGCTGTTCGATGTCAGCCCGTTCGATCCGGTGGCATTCGCCGCCGCGGCTGGGCTCCTGCTCGGCGTCGCAACGGTCGCGAGCTATCTGCCGGCGAGACGCGCAGCCTCGATCGATCCGCAGAGCGCGATTCGGATCGAATGAGGCCGTGGGTGGACCACGGTCGGTAGTCCATCGCGATCAGACTCGTGCGCGTCCAGTTCATCTCGCCGAATCGCGTTGGACTGAAGTGGGGGACGCGGGCGAGGACGGAAACTGGAACGGCGACGAGGGGCGGATTCGGTCCGACCTGACACACCGAGCCCGTCGCGGCACACCCACAAAGCAGTCGGTGTTTTTCATCCGTTCAATTCGTCTCACCCGTGTCATCGCAATTCCAACCTGTCAGGGCCTGGGTCGGCATCATCGTGTCGGAGAGCATCGCGAAGCCGCGGAGAACGGCGGAGCACGGCGGTCATCATTCATCAGCCCTTCCCAGCAACGCCTCTCCGCGCCTTTCCGCAGTTCTCCGCCGTTCTCCGCGACCCGTTTCCTCTCCCTGAGACGTGGCCGGAGCCGCGCGGTCTCGTGGCGCGACACGCTCTCGCGCCACGAGAGTCCAGCGGGGCTACGGATTTCGCGGATTTGCGGATTGGGGAGTTGATCGAGACGCCACGACCACAAATTCATCGTTGTTTTGGGACCCGGCGCGCCGAGTTCAGTGCGCCACTCGGAACGAATCCGCGCCGCGTCGCCCTTCCAGCTCCGGTCCTCGTCCCCGATGCAGTCCAACCCGAATCGGCGCACCACACTCCCCTCGGGCGCCAACGACGGACCATGAACCACGGATCCCCACCGCATGTTGCGGAACGGCCCCTCCGGGGTATTAATGCGGCATGAGGAATACCATCCGGAGCGCTGCTGTGCTCGTCGGCCTGCTCGCGTTCGGCGCCACTGGGAACGCGCAGGACACGGTCAAGGCCAAGCCAAAGCACAAGACAACGGCGAAGTCCGCGACTCGGACGACGCGCAAGCCGAAGCCAAAGACTCCGCCGCCGGTGTGGCCGGTCGCCGCGCCAGACACACTCCCCGGCTCGATTCTGCCGGCCAAGCGCATACTCGCGTTCTACGGCAATCCGCTCGTGAAAGGCATGGGCATTCTCGGGGCCCTGCCGCCGGACGAGATGCTCGCCAAGCTCGACAAGGAAGTGCAGGCGTGGACCGCGGCCGACTCGGCGCATCCCGTGCAGCCGGCACTCCAGCTCATCACGGTGGTCGCGCAGGGCAGTCCAGGCACGTCCGGCAAGTACCGCATGCGCATGGACAGCGCACTCATAGAAAAAGTCTACGGCTGGGCACAGCAGGCGCATGCATTGCTGTTTCTCGATATTCAGGTGGGGCAGGGGACGCTGGAGGAGGAGCTACCGCGGCTGACTCCGTTCCTGAAGCGGCCGGACGTCCATCTCGCGATCGATCCCGAATTCTCCATGAAGCACGGCGAGGTGCCGGGCACGGTGATCGGCACGTTCACGGCGGCCGACGTGAACTATGCCTCGGCCTTTCTCCAGCAGCTCGTATCGGAGGACAGCCTCCCACCAAAGGTGCTGGTCGTTCACCGGTTCCGAAAACCGATGCTCACGGGTTACAAGAACATCGTGCTCGACCCGCGGGTACAGATCGTGATTGACATGGATGGGTGGGGCACGCCGGCACAGAAGCGTGACTCGTATCGCGCGTACGTCTACAAGTACCCGGTCGAATACACCGGATTCAAACTGTTCTACAAGAACGACACGAAGCACCACGGCCACGTGATGTCACCGGCCGAAGTGCTCGCCTTGTTTCCGAAGCCGTTGTACATCCAGTACCAGTAGATCCGCCGGCGGTGCGTGCCGATGACCGGCGGATCCGATCAGCCGCGGAGATCCGTCCATGTCATCGCGATCCACAAGCTCCGACCGTCGCACCTTCCTCGGCCACCTCGCCGCCGGCTCGGCCGCGATCGCCGGCTCGGCGCTCGCGCTCTCACCGCTGACGGCCGGCGCCGAGGCGTCGACTCGAGCGGCAGGTCTCCCCTCCCTCCTCTCCCCTCTCCCCTCTCCCTGGGATCTCTCCTGGCTCGATCGTCTCGCCCCGGCCCGGCACAAGGCCGTGTTCGACACGATGTCCATCGCCAACGGTCTCGCGCTCGGCCAGGTCGATCTCTATTTGAAGAACTATCATGAGATTTATGGGACAGCCGAGTCGGAGATGAAGCCGGTGCTGGTGATCCGCCACGAGGCGGTGCCGATGATCCTCGATGACGCGTTCTGGCAGAAGTACCAGCTCGGCCAGAAGCTGCGTCTCACCGATCCCTCCACAGGCCGAACGACGGTCCGCAACCCGTTCGCCGCGCCGGGATCGACGCCCGATCCGGACACGACGACGTTTTCGCAGCTCATCGCCCGCGGCGTCATCGTCCTCGGCTGCAACACCGCGTTGATGAGTGTTGGCTCGCTGATGGCGCAGCAAACCGCTCAGCACGCCGAGGCCGTGCAAGCCGAAGCGCGTTCGTCGATCCTTCCCGGCGTCATCCTCGTGCCGTCCGGCATCTTCGGAGTGCTGCGGGCGCAGGAAGCGGGGTGTGGATACCTCAGAGTGTAGAGGGGAGAGGGGAGAGAGGAGAGGGGAGGTCCCTCCCGCCTCCCCTCTCCTCTCTCCCCTCTGCTTTTCCGGCACAGATTCCGCACTTATGGGTCGCGATCCCAACCGACACCAGCGACCCAGGCTCGACCAATGACTGCTCGACCGAACGCGCCGGACTTGCGGGCGCTTGACGACAGCTACGAAATCCTCGGCGAGCTCCGCGCGCGCAAGGATGCGCAACAGTTTCTCGCCAAGCGCAAGAGCGACGGCGCCGACGTACTGATCACCGTCATCTCCGCGCCGGGCGGCGGCGAAAACAATGCGCTCGCGCATCTCGCATCCGACGTGAAGCTGCTCACCGGTTTGCGCCACCCTGGCCTGCTGCAGACCATCGACGGGCGCTGGCTCGGCAACGACGCGTTTGCCGTCGTGACGCAGCGTGTCTCGGGCACCAGCCTCGATGAGCTGCTTTCGAGCGGCGAGCGGCTGACCAACCCGCGGATCGCGTCCATCCTCGAGCAGGTTCGTGGTGTCGTCGACTGGGCTCGCAACAACGGCATCGTGCATCGCGGTGTCACCGTCGACACGCTGTACATCGAGCGCGATACGCATCGTCTCTGCACCATGCTGACGGCCACGCCGATCCCGCTCGAAGGTCTGCCCGACGCGTGTTCCGACGCGCAGATGCTCGGCGCACTCGCCTGGACCTTGTTGACCGGCGAGCCCTACAGCGGTGAGGAATCGCAACAGCGATTGGCGGACATGCGCCCGGATCTCTCGACGCGGCTCATCGCCGAGACCGAGGCGATGACGCGCTGCCGCACCGACGGCAAGACGCCCGATCTCGATACGATGATCGCCGTGATCGCCACCGGCGATGCATGGCACTCGTCGGAATCGGAGCTCGCTCGTCTCGAGGCGGAGCATCACGAGGCGATGCGACTCGCGCGCGAACAGTTCGAGACGGAAAAGGCGACGATCCAGCAACAGCTCGCCGACGAAACGGAGCGCATCGCGGCGGAACGGGCCGAGTTCGAGCGCCAGCGGCAAGCGGAGCTCGACCGCCTGGCTGCGGATCGCGCGGCCTGGGAGAGCACCACGGCGGAAGAGCGTGCAGAATACGATCGCGTCACCGCTGAGGAGCGTGCGGAATACGATCGCACCACCGCCGAGGAGCGCGCCGACTACGAACGCAAGATGGCCGAAGACCGCGCGGCGTACGAGGCCAGGACGGCGAAGGAGCGCGGCGAGTACGAACGCCGAACGAAGGCGGAACGCGAAGATCTCGAGCGCCGCGCGGCCGAGCAGCAGCGCCAGCTCACGGCGCTGCGGAACGAGCTCGAAGCGCGTCGCGTCGAAATCGAGCAGCTCGAGGCGGAAGTCACGTCGAAGCACGCCGAGCTCACCGCCGGCCTCGCGGACATGGAGACGCGGCGCATCGAGATCGAACAGTACCTGTACGAAGAACAGCAGCGACTCGACGACGAACGCGATCGGCTGACCGAGGAGCACGATCGCCTGACCGCGGAACGGGACCGACTTGCCGCGGCGCCGGCTGCCGCGCTGAACGATCGCGAGGTGTCAATCGAATCGACGCCCGACACGAGATCCGACGTCGATTCCGACGGCGACGACGAAGATCACGCACCGCCGATGGCGCGCGCGGTTCCCGAGCTGGAGCCGCTTCCGTCGATCGCGCCGCTCGCCCCGCTGCAGCCGATCGCGCCACTGCCGCCGGTTCCGACACTGACGTCGCTGAACTCGCCGCGCACTCCGCCAGCCGACAGCGCACCGGCGGAGCGAGACTCCGACGACGACCAGGATGACGGCGATTCACCGCGGGATGATGCCGACGCCTCGGCGCCCCCATCGGATCGGAACGACACGAATGCCAGCGTGATCGCGTCGGATGCACGGACCGACGTGGCAGTGACGACGGCTGCGCCGGTTGCAGACGGCAGGAGTCCGACATGGATCAAGCCGGCGGGAATCGCCGGCGCGATCGTCGTCCTGATCCTCGTGATCTTCGGCATCAGCCACCTGCATCACGACTCGACGCCGGCGAACGCGCACACCGTCGCAAGCGCGAAGATGGCCCATCGCGCGACAGCCGGGGCGCCGACGAGTGCGACGCCTGTGGCTGGTATCACCGGCAGCGCGGGCGGCACCGTCGCACCAGCATTCGCGACGGCGTCTGGCGATACATCCGCCTTGTCGAACACGGCTGCGACCGGAACGGGACAGGCCCAGATGACCTCCGGAGCAGTCGAGAACAGCTCGACGGTGAGTGCGCCGCGGCATGTCGCGGCGCGAAAGCCAGCCCTGTCGCCAGAGGCCGAGCGGGCACGCGAGAAGGCGGAAGTGTCGGCGATGCAGCACGATCCGGGGACGGCCGGAGAGCCCGACGCGTACTACGGTCCGCCGGCGACGTCGTCGAGCTCGATCGTTCCGCTGCGCCACGACACCATCGTACGCGTCGACACTGTCATGGCCCCGAAGCCGTCGCTTCCGCGCCCGGTGTTGCCGCCCCCGATGATCGTGCGGCCTGACACGATGTCGCGCGCGCGTCCGCCGGCGTTCACGCCGCGCCCCGACACGCTGGCGCGGGTCCGGCCGGACACGCTCGTCCGGCCGGATACGTCCTCTCTCGCGTCAGCTCGTCCGCCGGCCCTCGAGTAGCCACTGCTGACGACCCTGGTGGATCGAGCCGGAGACGGTGGCGCCGTTGAACTGGAGAGCGACTTCGGCGGCGCCGGTGTCCAGCTTGATGCTGCCGGTCACGGTATCCGCGGATACGTGCAGCTGATCGATGATCACGGGCGCCACGTTGTCGGTGACGAACGTGATCTCGAGGCAGCCGTTGATGTTCTCTAATACGAGCATCGCGGGCCGCGAGAACGTGCTGTTCGCGCGCGTGGCGACGACACGGAAGGTGCCGGTGCGCGCGGGGGCGGCGCAGGCGCGCGTGGCGGGAGCGCCGGTGTCGATCGGCGTCGAGTTCTTCGCCGGGCCTGCAGTGAGCGTGGCGATCGCAAGCAACATCGCGGTGAGTGTCATGGTCGTTCTCCTCGGAACGAGACGGGAAGTCGTGGAGCGTCGTACAGTCGCTCTACGCCATCAGACACTCGGCGGATTCACCGCGCGTGTTCGCGTGTTGTACAGGGAATGTGAGAGAACGCTCACAATGTGGGATGCCGGACGAGCGCCGCCATCGCGAAACGGGCGGCTCGCTCGTCCGGCGGTCCCGATCGTCCCGCGATCACTCCCGTTGGTACACCCAAACGTCGCTGCCGGCCTGGCTCGGGATCTGGATCGTGAGCACATTGCCGCTCACCGAACCAGTGAAGGTGCCACCGAAATCCGAAAAGAAATCGACGACGTTGTTCGTCACGCTGTACGTACCCGTATCGGAATTGTTGTTGCAGTCCGAGTAGAAGAAATCTTCCTCGTATGAGCCGTTCGATCCGAGGGTGAGCTGGTCGGAGCTGAGCGTACAGCCGCTAGTGACGAAGATTGGCAGATTCGAGCCATTCACCGTTCGCAGGTCGTACGTCCCACGCACGTTCCCGTTCGGCGACGTCGAGTCGTTGGTGCACGCCGCCATGCCGATGGCCAGCAGCGCAATCGCGAGATACCGCATGGTCTTTCTCCTGATGCGTGAGGAGTGGGGTGAACTGCCACAGCATCGTCTTAGCAACTCCTAAACCGCTACCGTCCCCAAGGTTCGAATCAAACCGGACCTGTGACGTACATCACCCGTCGAGGTTGGCTCCCCGTCAGCCTTTTCGGGCGGAAAACATCGGCGCCAGCTCGGCGAGCGTCGCTGCGTGCGCCCAATCCTTCATTCCGCGCTTCCACACAAGTGTTCCTTCGGTGACGGTGCCCGCGGTCACGAGCTCCGACAGCGCCGCTGCCGGCACCGGCCCGCGACGCTCGCCGGCCACCGCGTAGTACCACTTGTCCTGCGGGAGTGGCGGCGGCTCGTCCCCGGAATAGGACTCCGCACTCGGCGCCGGCGGCGCGTACGCCGGCTGATTTGTCATCACGCGCTGCGCCACGGCCGCGCCCATGCCGAGGCCGACACCGGCCGCGGCGCCGCCGCCCGGATTGCGCGCGGCATCGCGCAGCGCATCCGCGCTCTGCACCTGCGTGTATCGATCGAGTCCGCCGGCCACGTTCACGCGCGCCTGTTGATCGATCGCCGCTTCGACCTCCGGCGGCAGCGACACGTTCTCGACGATGAGCTGCGTCAGCTCCAGCCCATATTGCGTGAATGACGGCGTCGCGCGCTCGAGCACACGCGCCGACAGCTCGCGGTACTTCGCCGACAGCTCCGTCACCGGCACGTTGCCGTCAGCCAGGCATGTGCTGACGTTGCTCACGACCAGATCGCGCAACTGGTCGGCGACCTGGTCGACGATGAACACGGAATTCGTGCCGGCCAGCTCGCGCACGAACTGCGGCGCGTCGTCGACGCGCAGGGCATACGTCCCGAACGCGCGCAAGCGCAGCGTCCCCAGCTTCGAATCCTGCACGATCACCGGGTTCGACGTGCCCCACTTCTGATTCACGAATTGCTTCGTGCTCACGAACACGATCTCGGCCTTGAACGGACTCTCGAAACCGTACTTCCAGCCGCGCAGTTTCGAGAGCACCGGCAGGTTCATCGTCGTGAGCTCATGCCGCCCCGGCTCGAAGACGTCGGCAATGTCGCCTTGCTCGACGAACACCGCGACCTGTCCCGGCCGGACGATGAGCTGCGCACCGTTCTTGATCTCGTTCTGCGGCCGGGCGAATCGCCAGACCATCGTGTCATTGGTCTCGTCGAGCCACTCGATGATGTCGATGAACTCGCCGGCCAGAAACTCGCGCATCGTCACGATCAGTTCCTCGGAAAGAAGGTCAGTGCAACAAGTGCTCGAGCATGTGGCGCAGCAGTGAATCGTCATCGGCGTTGCTGTCGCGCGGTGCGCGATCGAACGCCATGCTTACGGCGCCGGCATTCGCGTCGTGCAGCTCGCGCTGGAGCTTCATGCTTTCCTCGATCTGCCGGCGCATGTCTTCGGCGCGCGCCTTCTCCAGTCCGCCGCTCTCGACGAACTGCAGGACGCGACGCAGCTCGCTCGCCTCGAACCAGGCGCCATGGCCCTTGCAGACGTCGATCACGACGCCGGAGCGATGGCCGAAGTTCGTGCGGTTCATCGTCTTCTTGCAGCGCGGGCAGCACAGGTAGCGAACGGCGGCGAGCGGCGCCGCCGGCTTGTTCGCCGGCTCCGCTCCGCCGATCAGATTCGCCACGCTGCCGCGCTCCTCGCGATTCGTGCAGAGCTGCGTGAACGTTTCGGTGTCCAGCCAGTTGCCGGCGCAGGACGGACACTGATGCATCGGCGTGCCGCCGATGCGAACACCGGGCATTTCGGTCGCGCAGCTCGGGCACGGCAGCGGAGCCGCGCTGGGATCCGCCGTCCCCGATTCGGTCGGCGTTCCGCAGTGCGGACAGAACTGCGTGCCGGCAAACATCGCCCCGAAACACTTGGGGCACGTGACCGTGGCCAGCGCCGAGCGGCAGTATGCGCACTGTGCGGCATTCTGGGCCGCGGGTGCGCCGCAATTCGGGCAGTTGAGCTGAGACGAGGGCACGTTGCAAGGACGGTTGCCGAGCCCGCTCGGCAACCGTCCGCGCTACTTCGACCCGTCGTGAATCAGTAGCCGACGGCTCCGCCGGTACTCCGCGGCTCGACCACACCCTCCCAACCTCGCGGTCCGCGCAGGATCGCGTTGACGTTGGCCAGGCCGCGGGTCGGCTTGAGCACGTAGCCCATGGCGGTCAACGAATCCATCGTCGCCTTGCTCAAGCCGTTCTCTTCGTAGGTCAGCACGTCCGGCCACGCCTGCTCGTGCATGCGCGGCGCATACATCGCGTCGGCGAGCGACATGTGCTGATCGAGCACGTTGAGAATCACCTGCGCGACCGCGGTGATGATCGTCGGGCCGCCGGCCGCGCCGACGACCATGAGCAACTTGCCATTGCGATCGAGGACGATCGTCGGCGACATGGCGCTCAGCATCCGCTTGCCCGGCTGGATCGCGTTCGCCTCGCCCTGCACCAGCCCGAACTGATTCGGCTTGCCCGGCTGCGCGGCAAAGTCGTCCATCTCGTCGTTGAGGAAGAAGCCCGCGCCATCGACGAACGTGCCGGATCCGTAGCCGCTGTTCAGCGTCGTCGTCGTGGCGACTGCGTCACCCTTCGCGTCGACGACGGAGTAGTGCGTGGTGTGCATCGGCTCCGCCGCCGCATTGAACGTCGGCGACGGCGTGGCGTGATTCGGATCGATCGTCGACGCGAGCTTCCGCGCGTACGCCTTGCTCGTCAGCTCGTCGATGGGGACCTTCACGAACGCCGGATCCGCCAGCTTCTCGTTACGGTCGACGAACGCGCGCCGGAATGTTTCGGCCAGCAGGTGCTCGTATCGCGCGCTGCCGAACGCCGGCATCTTCGGGAACGTCTCGAGCTGATTCAGCGTCTCGAGCATGGTGATGCCGCCGGACGACGACGGCGGCATGGTGTACAGCGTGTAGCCGCGGTAGGTGCCGACGATCGGCTTGCGCGTGATCGCCGTGTACTGCGCAAGGTCCTGCTTCGTGATGATGCCGCCGTCGCGCTTCATTTCGGCTACGAGCTGATCGGCGATCGGGCCTTCGTAGAACGCTTTCGGGCCCTCCTTGGCAATCAACGTCAGCGTGCGAGCGAGATCCGGCTGCTTGAGGGTCGTGCCGGGCGCCGGCGCGTTGCCGTTCGTGTAGAACACCTTGGACCCGGCGAACTGCATCAGCTTGCGCTTGCTGCCATTCAGAGATCTGTAAAGAGCGGAATCGACGACGAAGCCCCGCGAGGCCAGGCGAATCGCCGGCTGCATCACGTCGTGCAGCGACATCGTGCCGTATTCCTTGAGCGCCTGGGTCATGCCGGCCACCGCACCCGGCACCCCGACGGCCAGCGCGCCGACGAGACTCTTGTTCGTGAGCTTGCCGCTGGCGTCGAGGTACATGTCGCGCGTGGCGGCGAGCGGCGCGACTTCACGATAGTCGATCGCCGCGGCGCGGCCGTCGGCCATCCGAATCACCATGAATCCGCCGCCGCCGATGTTGCCGGCGAACGGATACGTGACGGCGAGCGCGAAGCCGGTGGCCACCGCGGCGTCGACGGCGTTGCCGCCACGCTTCATGATCTCCTCGCCGGCCTGGCTGGCGAGCTTGCTGTTGCTCACCACCATGGCGTGCTGATCGACGACCGCCGGGCGCCGCATCTGCACCGGCCAACCGTCGGGGAACGCGGCCGCCTGGATGGTCGGCACGGCCTTGGTCGATTTTGCTGGCCGTTGCGCAGCGAGCGACGCAGAGAACCCGATCGTCAGGGCGACAGCGGCGAGCGGCGTGAGAACGGCGGTGCGGCGAGTGGTTGGCATACGAGGTCTGAAGGGGATTCTTTAACGTATGGTCGAACGCCGGCGGCAGCCAGCCGGTCGCGCGGTTTGCCGCTGGCGGCTGGCAAATCGCCGGCACGATGGTACGTTAGCGCATGCGTACCGAACATACCCGCCGAATCAGCGCCGCCACGCTCGTTGGCGCGCTCCTGCTCGCCGCCGCGTCAGTAGCGGGCGCGCAGCTCAGCACCAAACAGGCGCTCGACCGCCGCTCGCTCTCTGATGTACACTGGCAGCCACACGGCTCGCACGTCGCCGTGGTCGTCACGGAAGCGCCGCGCGGAACGGGCCGCCTCCGGCACATCTGGCTCGCCGACGCGGCGGACGGCAGCGCGCGCCAGTTCACCAATTCCGCCAAGTCCGAATGGTCGCCGCGCTGGTCGCCGGACGGGCACACGCTGGCATTCCTCTCCGACCGAGGCGATCGCGCGGAGATCTGGCTCGTGTCGATGGACGGCGGCGAGGCGATGCCTCTCACCACATCCGCCAACCTGCACGCGCGCGTATCGCAGTTCGCCTGGTCGCCGAACGGCCGTCAGATAGCGATCCTCGCGCGCGACATGCCGGATTCGGCGACCGCCGAGCGACGAAAGGAGAAGGACGACGCGCGTGTCGTGGACGTGGACGATCCGTGGTCGCGGCTGTGGATCGCCGACGTCGCGTCGAAAAGGATCACGCCGCTCGCGCAGACGCCGCTGCGCTCGTGGGATGTCGACCAGATCGCCTGGAGCCCGGACGGCAGCACGCTCGCGCTGGTCGCAACGCAGCATCCGGAGACCGATCTCGCGTATACGCAACGCATCTACACGGCCGCGGTAAACGGTTCGGGCCCGCTCGCCGAAGTTGCCGCGCCCAAGGGGCCATTCGGCGACATCGACATCTCGCCCGATGGCCGGCTGACGTGGGTGGGCGCCCGCATCGACGGGCCGACGCCGCACGACCTGTATTCGGTTTCACTCGGCGGCGGTACACCGCGCAACCTCACGGGGACGTCTCTCGACCGGCCCATCCGGTCGTACGAGTTCTTGCATGACGGGTCCGCGCTGGCGCTGATCGAGGACGGCTTCACGTCTCGCATCGTGCATATCGCCGCCGACGGTCGGATCACGTCGGGCCCGACGCTCGCGTTGCACCCGACGGCGTTCGACGAGAATGGCGCCGGCGATCTCGCCTTTGTCGGCGAGAAGACGACCGTCGCGCCGGAGCTGTGGATCGCGCGCAAGGGGCAAGCGCCGGTGAAAGCCACGCACGTGAACGACGAATGGCGGTCGATCGCGCTCGTCGAGCCCCGGATCATTCACTGGAAGGCGCCCGACGGACTCGACATCGAGGGGGCGCTGCTCGTGCCGCCCTCGCGCACCGGCAACGAGCGTTTGCGTACGATCGTGCTCGTGCACGGCGGGCCAGCCGGTGCCTGGAGCGATGCGTTCGAATCATGGGGACAGCTGCTCGCGACGCGCGGCTATGCGGTGCTCTATCCCAACCCGCGCGGCTCGACCGGCTACGGCCAGAAATTCCTCGAGGCGAACCGCGGCGACTGGGGCGGCGCCGACTTCAAGGACATCATGGCCGGCGTCGACGAGGTGATCCGGATGGGAATCGCCGATCCGAATCGCCTCGGCATCGGCGGCTGGAGCTACGGCGGCTACATGTCCGAGTGGGCGATCACGCAAACCGATCGCTTCAAAGCTGCGATCTCGGGCGCCGGTTTGAGCGACCTCGCCACCGAGTTCGGCACCGAAACCGGACCGACGTACGACGAGTGGTACTACGGCCTTCCATATGAGAAGCCTCAAGGCTTCGCCAAGAGCTCTCCGCTCACGTACATCACGCACGCGCACACGCCGACGCTGATTCTGCAGGGCGAAGCCGACGTCACCGATCCGATCGGCCAGAGCACGGCGTTGTATCGCGCCCTCAAGCACTACGGCGTACGGGCGGAGCTCGTGCTGTATCCGCGCGAAGGCCACGGACTGCAGGAGGAGAAGCACCTGCTCGACCGGCTCAACCGCGTGGTCGAGTGGTATCAGCGCTGGATCAAATAACGGAGCCGCTGATAGCCCAGAAAAATGCGGCCGCTGATCGCGCAGAGAAATGTGGCCGCTGATGACGCAGACGAACGCAGATTGAACAACAAACAAGAATGTTGGGTTGTTTTGCCTTATCCGCGTTTCTCTGCGCCATCAGCGGCCGCATCGATCGGCGGCGCCAGCGGCTCTCTACTGGCAGCTTGGCGCTCTGATCGTTTCTCCCGGCACCGTGAGCACCTGCCGCCCACGCTGCTTCAGCATTCCATTGAACGTGCCGAGCTCCGTCGTGCTGAGACGCTGCCAGGCTGCCATCACCGACGCCAGCTCGCGGCAGGTGCTCGCGTATTCGGCGAGCATCGACGGCGTCGGCGCCATGTCGCCCTGTTCCTGCGCCGTGAGCTGCGACGAGAATGCGCTGTTGATTCCGATGAAGCTCGGCGCCGCGGCGCGCCCGCGGCCGCGGAAGCGGCCCCCCGCATCGAGGCCAGCGACCGTGTCGAGCTGCGCGGCCAGTGCGCTAGCGCGCGATATGATTTCCGCGAGCTCGGGACTCTGCGTACCCGCCGGCACCGCACCATGCAACGCATCGCGCAGCGCCAACGCGGCCTGATGGCCGGCGTACGATGCGCGCAGTCCATCCATGATCTTCATCTGCAACGTGTGCTGCGCGGCGAGCGCCATCGCGCTGGCCGGCGAGCGTGGATCCGGGCGCACGGTCACTGGTTGCGTATACCGGCGTCCGTCGACCGTGAGCCGCAGCGTGTACACGCCGGGCAGCGCAACCGGACCTTGCGGTGATACCGGCGTTTGACCGGGGTTCGCGTTGATCTCGAAGCTGTGCCGGAACACCGGCGGCGAATCGTAGCGCAGATTCCAGTTCGTGCGATTCTCGCCGACGCTCGCCGGCAGCGGCGACGGCGGCGCGAGCCAGAAACCTGGCTCCGGTGGATGCGCCGCCTCTGGAACCGGGGCGATCGACGCGCTCGAGAGATGTCGCACGACGTTGCCCGCTGCGTCGAGCACGTCGAGGGTGATGTCGCTCGACGGTGCGTGCGCGAGCCAGTAGTCGACGATCACACCGGGCGGTGGATTGAGCGCGTGCGGCACCTCGGGCGGGAACGGCGTATCCGCGCCGACGTTGCGGCGCACGCGCACCGCGTCGCCGGGCTTGAACAGGTGCGCCGGCTCGCTCGCCAGCGCCGGCGTGAGCTGGCGAAGCGCCGAGTAGTCGTCGAGCACCCAGAAACCGCGGCCGTAGGTTGCGGCCACGAGATCGTTGCTCTTGATCACGAGGTCTCGATATGACGTCGTCGGCAGATTTTGCTGCAGCGACTGCCAATGGCTGCCGTCGTCGAACGACACGTACATGCCGCTCTCGGTGCCGGCGAATAGCAACCCTCTCCTCTGCGTGTCGTTGCGGATCACGCGCGCGAAGCTGCCGCCCGGCTGATCGACCGCGAGCCCGTCGACGATGCGCGTCCAGGTCTTGCCGTAGTCGTGCGTTCTATAGAAGTAGGGTGTGTAATCGCCGATGCGGTGGAGATCGATCGCCGCATACGCCGTCGCCGGGTCGAAGTGCGACGGCTCGACGGTCAGCACCTCGGCGCGCTCGATGTTGGGAATGCCGGTGACGCTCGCGTCGCTCCATGACTTGCCGCCGTCGCGCGTCACCTTGATCAAACCGTTGTTCGTGCCGACCCAGATCAGACCGGGCGCCGCCGTCGATGCGCCGATCGATTCGATCGCGCCGCCCGGTGGAGCGTTCCGGCCCGGCGCCGTCGGTGGAGTGGGGCCGTTCGCCCGCACGCCGAGATCGGGGCTCAGCGCCGTCCAGTGCACGCCGCCGTCGGTCGTCGCCCAGAGTGATTGGAATCCGGCAATGAGCATATGCTGATTCCACGGCGCGAAGGCGATCGGCTGCGAGAACGCGGTGCGCAGATTTCGCGAGGGATCGCTCGCCGGGCTGACGTTGATCCACTGCTCGCTCGGATACGAGATCTTCACGATCCCCGAGCCGCTGGCGTAGACCGTGTTCGGATCGAGTGGATCGGACACGATCGTCCCCCACTCCCAACCCGGCACCGGATTCCAGTCGAGCGGCGTGATCTCGCCGAGGTTGCCGCGCGAGCGCGTGCGGATAGCGCCGGCGTCCTGCTGCGTGCCGTAGACCCAGTACGGGAACGAGTTGTCGACCGAGAGATGGTAGATCTGCTCGGTGGACTGGTTGTACCACAGGCTCCAGGTGTTGCCGCCGTCGAGCGTGACCGTCGCGCCCTGGTCCATGCCGAGCAGCATGCGCTGGCCGTTGGTCGGATCGATCCAGAGCTGCTGCGGATCGTCGCCGCCGGGCGCGCCCTTGAAGCCGGTGAAGCTGTTGCCACCGTCGGTGGACTTGTAGCTCGACGTGTTGATCGTGTAGACGACGTCGGGGTTCTGCGGATCGACGTACACGCCGCAGTTGTAGCCGCCCTGTCCGTTGCGAATGCGCTCGTCGCTCGGATCCATCTGCTTCCACGTCGCGCCGCCGTCATCGGACCGATACAGTCCCCAGTCGCCGATCACGAACACGCGCTGTGCGTTGGTGTGATTGGCGACGGCGACCCACATCTTGCCGGTGAGGTGGGGCAATCCGCCGCCGGTGATCTCGTTCCACGTGACGCCGCCGTCGGTCGACTTGAACAGCTTCGTGCTCGTCGGGCCTGTGGAGCGAGCACCCCCACGTCCGCCAAAAGCCGGCGCCGTGCCCGGCGGCGGCGGCGGGGCCTGATAGTGCGCGACGGTCGTCGCGAAGATCACGTTCGGCACGTCGTACGCGTGCGCGAGCTTCTGCAACCCCGTGCTGTCGTCGACGAACAAGGTCTGCGTCCACGTGACGCCGCCGTCGGTGCTGCGAAACACGCCGCGATCGTGGTTCTTGGTGTGGACGTTCCCCTGCGCGCCGATCAGGACGATGTTTGGATTCTGCGGATCGACGAGAATCGTCGGGATCTGCTTGGTGGCGTCGAGGCCCATGTGGTGCCACGTGCGGCCGGCGTCTGTCGACTTGTAGACGCCGTTGCCCTCGTTGATGCCGCCGCCGGTGATGATGTCGCCCGTGCCGGCGTAGATCACGTTCGGATCGGACGGCGCGACCTCGATGGAGCCGACCGATGAGATTTCCTTGACGTTGTCGGTGATGGGAAACCACGTGGTGCCGGCGCTGGTCGTCTTCCAGATGCCGCCAGCGGGAAGCCCCGCGTAGAACACGCCCGGCTCGCCGATCACGCCGGTGACGGCGGCGATGCGTCCGGCGCGAAACGGGCCGAGGTTGCGCCAGGTGAGTCCGGCGTACGCGCGCGGATCGATCGGCGCGGCGCTTTGCGCGCCGGCCGTGACAGCAGTTGGCGCGGCGAGCGCGCCGGCAACGAGGAGTTGCGTGACGACTCGACGAAGCGGGAGTGATCTCATGGTCAGAGTGTTCCCCACGTGGTGAAGCGTGGCGGTTTCGGGAATGGTGGACCGGCTTCGATGACGATGTCCGTGTGCGCCGCGAGCTTGATAGCGCGCGGATCACCGGTGTACGGCTTGCCGTCGACCCAGACGTGCAGTCGCTGGCCCTTGCGTGCGCGAGCGGTGGCCGCCGCGGTGCGGCTCAGCGGCTGGCCCCAGATGCTGAAGAAATCGCCGAGCGTGAACGAGCGGTTGGCCGGCGCCTCGATGTGGATGATGCCGTCGGGCGTGTGCGTGTGCAGCCAGTAGAGGCAGCGCCTTGCCGGCACCTGCCCGACGTTCGGCGGAATCGACACCGGTGTGCCGTGATCGAGAATGAGCAGATGCTGATGAATGTGCAGGCGATTGCCTTCCATGGCATCGCAGGAGATGCCGTTGATCGGCTGGCCGTTCGCGCCGGCGAGTGGGGACTGAGCGCAGGCGGCAAGCACGGGCAGCATCAGGGCGCAGATGAGCGTGGGCGTCCAGAGATTCAATCGCATCGGTGTGATGTGAGAGAGAGAAGTCGAGAGCGTGTGCAGGACGGCTGGGTGGGGAGCCGGGAGCGGCTCGTGCCCGGTTCGAGCCTCGCTTGAGTGTAGCACTCGGCACGGCTGACACAATGCTGGCCAAGAATGGTGCGATCGCGCAGTGGCGTGGTTCGATCGTCGACGTTGGGCGTGTCGGTCGTTGATCTTTGTGGACTCGAGGCCGCAGCGCGAGGTCGGGTCGCGGTGTGCTGCCGTTCGGCAAGGCCAGCGCGGACGTCCGCTGATCGGGGCGCGAGAGCCGGCGGCTGGACGAGGCGTTCGGCTCACCAAGGCGCGGGTGTCGGGCGGCTGAACGCTGAGTGCCGATCACGCGGCTGCGAGTGCACCTGGCTGAAGTGTCGAGCACACGTCGCTGGAGGGTTTGGGCAGGCGACGCGGTCGCGTGGTCCGGCGGCCGCGCGGCATGGGGCCGGCGCTTAGTGGCCACGGTGCGGCAGCAGCGCGTCGCGCTCAGGCGGCTGGTTCGCGCCGTTCAGACGCGGCGGCGGCGAGTGACGGCGGCACGTCATCGTCGTTCGCCCGCACTGTCGGCGACGCGCGATGACCTGGCTCGATGCGCACGTGGATGTTCGCCAAGCGCACGTGACCACGAACAGAAGTGACCCGACGGCCCGCCGAACTCACGTGATCACGTCGCGAATTCCGGCCGTGGCGCGGCATCGGAAGGGTGTCAGCCACCGCCGAAAGGGTTCAACGATCGACGCGGCAATGGCTAGGGACGGAATCGAACCGCCGACACGCGGATTTTCAGTCCGCTGCTCTACCAACTGAGCTACCTAGCCCAAACTATTCAAGTCGTTAAACGTAGACGGCGCGCCGAGAGAGTTCAATTGGCGCCAGAGCGCCGGTCCGTTCCACCGCTCCGCCGTTTTCTCCTCGCGCATCCGAGCCCGCTTCCATAGATTGCACGCGCAATCCATCCGTGGTCTTTCGCACCACTTCCGAACCCCACACGTCCGTAACGATTTCGTTGCCTGGGCGTGACGCACACTCAGCTCCGTTCGGTTGAATTACACACGTTCACGGACCCACTCCCGGCTCACGTGAACACCAGCCGATGCCGCACGTGGCATCACCTTCCAACCCAAGAGGGAACACCCAGCATATGAAGATTCCCCGTTGGTTCCTGAGCGCGGCCGTCGCCGGCGCGCTCAGTGCGGGCGCGCTGCCGCTCGCAGCTCAGGGCACGACCGGCAGCATCGGTGGTCGCGTGACCGGCCCGTCGGGAGAACCCATCGATAACGCGCAAGTGCAGGTCGTCAACGGTGCCACCGGCATGTCGGTCGGCACCACCACCCACTCCGACGGCAACTACATCATCGTCGGCCTCGAGGTCGGCGATCAGTACCGCGTCACCGTCCGTCGCATTGGCTATTCGCCCAAGACGGTGCAGCCCGTTCGCGTCACGCTCGGCCAGACGACGCCGGTGAACCTCAAGCTCGAGAACCAGGCGACGCAGCTCGCCGGCGTCACGGTGACTGCCGCCGCGGAGAATGCGATCATCGCTCCGAGCCAGAAGGGAAGCCAGACGACGATCACGGACACGTTGCTGCGGAAGCTGCCGAGCCTGAACCGCAACTTCACGGATTTCGTACAGCTCACGCCGCAGGTTTCGACCAGCGGCCCGGGCCTCTCCGGCGGCGGCGTCAACAACCGCTATAACAACATTCAAATCGACGGCGCCACGGAAAAGGACCTCTTCGGTCTCGGTTCCACCGGCCAGCCGGGCGGACAGGCGGGCGGCAAGTCGATCGGCATCGAGTCGGTGAAGGAGTACCAGGTGCTTCTCGCGCCGTATGACGTGCGGGTCGGCAACTTCTCCGGCATCTCGGTCAACGCCGTCACCAAGAGCGGCACGAACGAGATCACCGGCTCGGCGTACGGATACTGGCGCGATCGCGCCATGGAGCGCGACCAGCCGTACCTCACGGCATTCAACCAGTCGCAGTACGGCCTGTCGGTCGGCGGCCCGATCGTGAAGGACAAGGCGTTCTTCTTCATCAATCCGGAGTGGCAGAGCCAGTCGCGTCCCGCGTCGGGCCTCGCGTTCGGCGATCCGAACTTCGGCACGGGTTCGAGTTTCGAGACGTCGCTCAACCGATTCTCCAATGCTCTGACCGCAGTTGGCATGACAGATCTCGGTACTCCCAACCGGGTGCCGGTGACGAATCCGCTCACCAACCTGTTCGCGCGGTTCGACTTCGCACTCCCGTTCAACTCGACGCTCATCCTGCGCGACAACTATGCGCACGCCGTTCAGGACGTCTTCTCCCGCGGATCGGCGAGCAGTCAGACACCGACCTTCCCGCTCACGAGCTGGCTCTATCAGTTCACGTCCGACAAGAACGCACCCGTCGCGCAGCTTCGCACCAACTTCAACAACGGCGCGTACAACGAAGCGATTCTCGCCTACACGCGAAT
>Ga0070680_100000087_pt1 | contig 51648 bp, 50 predicted proteins | sample KBSC73BmetaG_FD_64672 | JGI IMG/M metagenome (GOLD analysis project Ga0070680, IMG submission 64672) | Corn rhizosphere microbial communities from Kellogg Biological Station, Michigan, USA - KBS C7-3B metaG | ecosystem: Host-associated > Plants > Roots > Rhizosphere | place: USA: Michigan...
CCATTGCGCAAGATTCCCCACTGCTGCCTCCCGTAGGAGTCTGGGCCGTTTCTCAGTCCCAATGTGGCTGGCCATCCTCTCAGACCAGCTACCCGTCGTCGCCTTGGTGAGCCGTGACCTCGCCAACTAGCTGATAGGCCGCGAGCCCCTCGATCCGCCCCGGAGGTTTCCGTGTCCGGGGACTCCCCCAGACAAGCGTATGCGGTATTACCCGGCCGTTGGGCCGGCTATCCCCCGCGGATCGGCAGGTTGCTCACGTGTTACGCACCCGTTCGCCGGTTGCTCTTGCGAGCCCCCGTGACTTGCATGTGTTAAGCACGCCGCCAGCGTTCGTCCTGAGCCAGGATCAAACTCTCCAAGAGAATTCGAAAAAAGCTCGTCAGACCCCGCTGTCTCACGCTGTAATTGATCCGCCCGCGGCAAGCCGCAAACGAATCGCATAAGACAGCGTGTCCGAATCACAGAATGTTCGGTTGAACTCTCCCCGCTGCCCCGAACGGACCGCGGATCGACGAGTTCGCCTCGCACATCCAGATTCCCAAATTCAATTATCAAACAGCGTCACGCACTTGCAATCACTTCTGGCGTCGCATCAGCGACAGCCTTTAATCATACTCAATTCAGCTCGCGTCGTCAAGCGGTGTCAACCAACAACTCAGTCCAAAACCCCGCGCAAATCCACACCACACTGCACCGCTCCAACCTTCGCGGCGGGTCTGAATCATACCGAGTTGTCGTGCGCCGATCAACCCCCGCCCACCTCACATTCGCAGTGCATTGCCACCGCACAACCGCTCACACTCTCCGCACAACACGCACTCATGGGCCGTGTAGGAATCGAACCTACAACCTAGCGATTAAGAGTCGCTTGCTCTGCCAGTTGAGCTAACGGCCCCACACAACAGACGCAGCAGCAAGATGGCGCGCCAGGAGGGAATCGAACCCCCGACCCACAGCTTAGAAGGCTGTTGCTCTATCCAACTGAGCTACTGGCGCTTCAAGACTCGATGGTGCCGCAGGTCGGGGCGCCCGGATTTGAACCGGGGACCTCCTGCTCCCAAAGCAGGCGCGATACCAGGCTACGCTACGCCCCGCGTGAGCCTCGCAATGTATCCGACCGAGGAGTCGGAATCAACTGGCGCCGCGTTCGGTTTCGTCGCGCACCGCATCGCCTGACGCGCGCACCATGCCCTCGCTCGCCAACGCGCGCACGAGCGCGCGCACCGCACGCGCGCGATGGCTCACCATCGCCTTCGCCGCGCCGCTCACCTCGCCAAAGGTGTGCTCCAGCTCGTCCGCAAAGAAATACGGATCGTACCCGAACCCGCCCGTGCCGCGCGGCACGTCGAGAATGCGCCCACGCACCTCCCCGCGGCACACGAGCTCGCGCGCGCCATCCTCGTACGCCGCGGCGCACACGTATCGAGCGCGCCGCGCTTCAGACCCGGTGGCTCCGGCGCCGGCGAGCCGCTCCAGCAGCAGACGATTGTTCTCGTCGTCCAATGCCTGCCCGCTCAGATCCGCGCGTCCGCTCCAGCGTTTGCTGCGCACGCCCGGTGCGCCGCCGAGTGCATCCACCGCGAGGCCGGAGTCGTCGGCGATCGTTGGCAATCCGGAGAGGCGATGAAAGTGCCGCGCCTTCGCGAGGGCGTTCGCTTCAAAGGTCTCGTACACTTCCAGGCCCGCTTCGTCGTCGCGCTCCGGCAGTCCTGCCTCGTCGAGATCCACGACGTCGAGCCCGAGCGCTTCGAACAACGGACGCAACTCGCGCAACTTGCCACGGCTGCGGGTGGCGATCAGCAGCGAATCGAGAGCCACGCGCGCCTCACCCGGCGAGCACGCGCTGCTGCGTCGTGTCGAGCTGCCGGATGCCGCGCACCGCGAGATCGAGCAACTGATCGAGCTCGCGCCGATCAAACGTGCCGTGCTCGCCCGTGCCCTGCACTTCCACGAAGCCGCCTTCGCTGCTCATCACAACATTCATATCGACCGCCGCACGAACGTCTTCCTCGTACTCGAGATCGAGTCGCGGTGTCGTGCCGATCACGCCGACGCTGACTGCCGCCACGCGGCGACGCACCGGCGTGCTGGCAATCCGTCCGCTCGCCACGAGCCAGTCGAATGCGTCGACCGCGGCGACGCACGCGCCGGTGATCGCCGCGGTGCGTGTGCCGCCGTCGGCGAGCAGCACGTCGCAATCGAGCTTGATCGTGTACTCGCCGAATCGGAAATCGTCGAGCATGGCGCGGATGCTGCGGCCGATGAGACGCTGAATCTCCTGCGTGCGGCCGCCCAGCTGCGCGCGCTCCCGCGATGTGCGCGTGCGTGTCGCGCGCGGCAGCATCGCGTACTCGGCGGTGAGCCATCCTTCGCCGCGTCCACGCCGCCATCCTGGCACGCCTTCCTCGACCGACGCCGTGCACAACACGCGCGTCGCGCCGAAGCTGACGAGACAGGATCCTTCGGCATACGGCGCGACGCCGCGCTCGAGCGTTACGGGACGCATCTCGTCGTCGGCGCGCGCGGTGCGCGGCGCAGCTGGTTCAGTGGGCACGAAGACGCTCGATGGTGCTGGTGGTGGAATGGCCGGGCGTGAGCGGGATGACGATCACCTCGCCGCCCCAGACGCGCACCTCGCGCGCGCCGACGATCGCCGCCTCAGTATAATCACCACCCTTCACGAGCACGTCCGGACGCAATGCGACGATCAGCTCGAGCGGCGTGTCCTGGTCGAACACGACGACGGCATCGACCATCTCGAGCGCCGCGAGCACATAACAGCGTTCCGGGGCAGTTCGGATCGGCCGCTCGGGTCCTTTGAGCCGCCGCACCGAGTCGTCGCTGTTGACTGCGACGACCAGCGCATCGCCGTGTCGCCGCGCGCCGAGCAGCACGTCGACGTGGCCGGGGTGAAGCAGATCGAATACGCCGTTGGTAAAGACGACTCGACCGGACACCGCCGCGCGCCACCCTCGTGCCGCTTCCCATCCCATGATTTTGCGAACGGGATCGTCCACCAGGCTCAAAGCGGGCCTTCAGCGTGAGGATGGAACAGGAACTCGCGGGCGTAGAGCGGCAGCTCGACCGTCTCGTAGTACTCCGATTCGACCGAGATCATGGTCTGCGAGCGGCGAATCGTGACTTCACTGGCCGCCTCGGGCAGCGAGAGCGAGTCCGCCTGCGCTCGCAGCTCCGTGAGAATCTCGTCGTTCGTCTTGTGCGACGCGAAGCGCACCTGCTGGCGCATGTCGTCCTCGTACTGGTAGTAGCGCCAGTACACTTCGCCGATGTTGACGCCGAAGTAGATGACGACGGCGACGATCAGCAGACTGAAGAGACAGCCGATCGAGCTGGCCCCACGGCGCGGTGTCACCAATTGCTCTGCACTCCCTCGACGATCGTCTGGACGATCTTCTTGATGGCCTGGGCGCGGCCGGTCTCCTCGGCGCGCTCCGGATATGACGCCTCGGCGCGGAGCGCCTTGTTCTGATAGAGCACGTGCCCGTTTGATTGATCGACAATCTCGATTTCCACGGTGATCTCGAGCTGCCGCTGCGCCGTTTCGGACTGTTTGGAGTTCGCGCTGAAGCCCACGGGAACGTCGGCCTGGTACGATTGAATCACGCCGCGCACGAGCGCATCGGCCCGCGCCTGAGGCGCATCGCGCACTCCCAGCCGCCGATCGAGCTCGGCGTGCAGCGTGTCGTAGAGCTCCTTCGGGATGTCGGGCGACGCCGTCTGATTGTCGAAGGTCGTGATAGCCATGGTGTGGATGTGCGGCGGCAGACCGCCGCCGGCAAAGCTGTACCAGCATCCGGCGAGACCAAACAGCGCGAGACTAGCGATCCAGGTGCCACGTCGACGCATCGAACTCCGGGACTTCGTCCATTCGAGTGATCGTGAGTCGCAACGAGCGGCGCGAGCCCACGTCATGGTACTGCAGGTGCGTGGCATCGCTGCGTTCGACCCACTCTCGTACCCGACCGCCGTCGACCCGTTCAGCCCGCGTGAGGGTGTCGCCGCGAAAGGTGAGCCGCCACGCGACCGGGCTGCCGATGTCGACGCGTAGTGTCGATCCGTCGATACGAAGGACGGTATCGGCCAGATTTGGCAACGCGACGCGACCGAGCGCGGCCCAGAGCAGCGCCGGTGGCGGCACGAGCTTGCGCACCAGCGACGGACCCGGGACCTGCACCGTATCGCCAATCAGCAAAGCGGCTCCCCCCCCACCAAAGCCACCGCCGAGAAAAAAGTCGAGACGGGCGCTGTCGGGCGACGCGATGCGCGCGACGCCTTCGCCCTTGCCCGAGATCTCCTGGTCCTGGAGCTGCCAGTCGAAGACGATTCGGTGATGGCCGGCGGGCAAGGTCGCCTCCGGCATTCGGCTGACCGGAACGGGCACGCCGGCCAATGGCGACAGGCGCGGCGCACAGGCCGCGACGAGCGGCAGCAGCGCGGCCCCAATGATCCGGCGCATCATGTCGGCTCGAACAGCGCGCGGATGGACGGCGGCAGCGAGACGGGGCGGCCCTCGCGGTCGATCGACACCAAGGATGTGCGCGCCGTGACCAGGCGAGCACCCGTTTCGGCGTTCGTGATCGCGTACTCGAACGTCATGCCGCGCGAGCGGATGTCGGCGAGCGTCGTGCGGACCCGAATGAGATCGTCGTAGCGTGCCGCGCCGTGGAACCGCGCCGACAGCTCGGAGACCGCGAGTCCGACGCCGGCGCGTTCGATGTCGGCGTAGCTCATGCCGCGCGCGCGAATGAAATCCGTGCGCCCGACTTCACACCACACGAGATAGTTCGTGTGATATACGACGCCCATCTGATCCGTTTCCGCATAACGAACACGAAAGTCGACGTCATGATACGGCGTGGTCGGCGATCCCGCGGACGGCGCTGAAGTCACAGGGCGAAGATCGTCAGCCGTGACGCGTTTGTAAAGCGAACCGACGTCGGATAGACTTGGGGCGTGCTGAGAGCGCCGTGCTACATCATGTCGGATGCGCACCTCGGGTTTGCGCCGAACGACGTCGAGCGAGCCGTCGTATCGTTCTTTCGACACGTCGGTGAGTCCGGCGGGTCACTGGTCGTCAATGGCGATCTGTTCGAGTTCTGGTTCGAATGGCGTACGGTGATCCCGCGACAAGGCTTTCGGGCGCTCGCCGCGCTCGCGGATCTGCACGACGCCGGCGTGCCCGTGCTGATGATCGCCGGCAATCACGATTGCTGGGGCGGCGAGATCCTGCGCGACGATGCCGGCATCGACTATCGTCTTGGACCCTGGCTCGGCGACATCGCCGGATGGCGTGTGCGCATCGAGCACGGCGATGGATTGCGGCCGCGCGAAGACAAGCGCTATCGAATGCTTCGGCATCTGTTGCGCAACCGGCTGGCGATTCGATCGTTCCGATGGCTGCATCCGGACCTCGCGACGCCGCTTGCCACGCACAGCTCCCACGCCAGTCGCACGTACGTTGCGCGTGATGAAGGACGCGGGCTGCGCGAGGCGGCGGCTCGGGCGGCATCGGCGGACCACACGCTCGACGCGATCGTCTTCGGACACTCGCACGTTGCCACGCTCGAACGACTCCCGGCGGAAACCGTGTACGGCAATCCGGGTTCATGGCTCGACGCGCCGACGTTCCTCTGCGTGCACGACGATCGCATCGCGCTTCGGCAGTGGGACGGCTCAGCCGAGAGTGCGGATCTCCACGCCTTCCATCGTCGCGCCAAGGAACCGCTGCCCCAGCTGTAGGAATTGCAGCGGATCGTCAGAGGCGATGAACCGATAGGCGGGCTCGGCATCGGCGGCGGCCGCGAGTCGCGCTTCGTTGAGCGTGCGCGCAGTTTCCGCCGCCGTTTCTTCGGCGCTGTCGATCAGCCGTACGTCTGGCCCGAGCACGTCGCGCAACAGCGGCTTGAGCAGCGGGTAGTGCGTGCAGCCCAAAACGAGCGTGTCGATTTCGGCGTCGAGCATCGGCTCGAGGTATTCGCGCGCGATGAGACGGGTCGCGTCGTGTTCGGTCCAGCCTTCTTCGACGAGGGGCACGAACAGCGGACAGGCACGCGCGGTGATCATCACGTCCGGCTCGATGGCGCGAATGGCGCGCTCGTATGCCCCCGATTTGATGGTGCCCACCGTTCCAATCACGCCAATGTGTCCGCCACGCGTCGCAGCCACGGCGGCGCGCGCGCCAGGCTCGACGACGCCGATCACCGGCATCTCGAGCTCCTCGCGGAGCACGCCGAGCGCGTGGGCGGTCGCCGTGTTGCAGGCGATGACGATGCTCTTGACGCCCTGCTCTCCGAGGAAGGCAGCGATCTCGCGACTGTAGCGGCGCACGGTGTCGGGACTCTTGGGCCCATAGGGAACGCGCGCCGTGTCACCGAAGTAGATGACGCTTTCGTGCGGAAGCTGCCGGATCACTTCCTGCGCGACGGTGAGACCGCCGATTCCCGAGTCGAACACGCCAACCGGCGCGGAGTTGTTCGTCATCGCAAGTTGAGTGAGGCAGTCATCGTCGCCCTACCCGGCGCGAGGCGCAGCCCCAGGTGCGCGCCGACGTCCCAGAGATTGGCCGCAACGAACGCGTCGACACCTGCCAGCAGATGGTTGGCGACGAGCAGCGCGATCCAATCTTCAACGTGCGCCTCGCGCGCGTGCACGTACGCCCCATTGAACTGCGGGGCAGCGACCTGCAGAGCTGCCTGGCCGAGTCCGTCGACGTAGGATACGACGACCGTATCGTCCTGAATGCGGCGAGCCTCGTGCACGTCGGCGGCCGATTCACGAATCATGATCGCCGAAATCGCCTCGACGAGGAGAAAGCCTGCCGCCGCCTTGTGCCGTCCGAGGATGCTCTGCCCCAGGCCAGGCGCAATGAACGAGTACAGAAAGGCGCGCGTGGGCGTGAGCGGGGGTTTGACCGAATCCGCGGCGACCGTATCCCGACTGGACTGCCGCGCGCTGTCGGGCTGCTGCGCCGCGAGCGGACGTGCAACAGCGGGCAGCGACAGTAGCTCGAGGGCCACGACGAGGAGCGTTGCGACACGCGGCAATGGCTTCACGAAATGCGCAAGGCGAAGGCTTCGACTGGAACGCGACCGGCCGACGCAGCGTGGCGGGAGTGCATGGGAATCGAACCCACCCAACCCGACATGGTCAGGTCGCGAACGGTTTTGAAGACCGTGAGAGCCACCAGGCTCCATCCACTCCCTTTGAGGTCACGCAAGCACGAGCCCGAGCTGTTGGCGCGACACGACCTCGCCGATCTCGACGGCCCCCGGAACGAGCGAAACATAGTCGCGGACACGATCCCGAGGCACGGCGACGAGCAACCCGCCGGAGGTCTGCGGGTCGACGAGCACGGCGCGCAACGCGTCCGTGCTCGCGCTCCAATCGACCAACGGCTCGAGGTAGGCGGCGTTGCGCTCGGCTCCGCCGGTTCGCACGCCGCGCATGGCGGCTTCGAGTGCTCCGGGAAGGATGGGCACACGTCGCGTGTCGATGAGAAGCGTCACACCACTTGCGGCGGCAATGTGCGACGCGTGGCCGAGCAGACCAAAGCCCGTGATGTCAGTGGCGCAGCGTGCGTTCATCGCGATGGCCGCCTGGCTGGCTTCGCGGTTGAGGCGACCCATCGACGCGTGCAATGTCTCGGCTTCGGCGACGCCGAGCTCGCCAGCCTTGCCGACCGTGGCGAGGATGCCGGTGCCGAGCGGCTTGGTGAGCACGAGCCGGTCGCCGACCGACGCGCTGGCGTTGCTGAGAATTCGCGCCGGATGCACCCGACCCGTGACGGAAAGCCCAAACTTCAATTCTTCGTCGATGATACTGTGGCCGCCGACGATCACTGCGCCCGCTTCGTGCACCTTGTCCTGCGCCCCGCGCAGGATGTCGGTGAGCACGGTGATCGGCAGCGCGGCGGTGGGAAATCCGACGATGTTCATCGCGGTGAGCGGCTCGCCGCCCATGGCATAGACGTCCGAGAGCGCGTTGGCCGCGGCGATCTGTCCGAACAGGTATGGGTCGTCGACGATCGGCGCGAAGAAGTCCACCGTCTGGACCAGGGCGAGATCGTCCGACAGCACGAAGATCCCCGCGTCGTCGAAGGTCTCGCGTCCCACGATCAGGCGCGGATCCGACTGCACGGGAAGACCACCGAGCGCGCGCGTGAGGTCGCCCGGACCCAGCTTGGCCGCTCAGCCGGCGCAGCGCGCGAACGCGGTGAGGCGAAAGAGCTCCTCACGCGTGTTCGCGGCGCCGCGTGCTCGATCCGTCATTCGAGAACGCTCATGACAGGGCGGCGACCGCTTCGATCTCGACGAGCACACCGCGCGGCAGCGCTGAGACCTGCACCGTGGAGCGCGCGGGCCGTGCGTCGCCGAGCGCGCGGCCGTACGTCTCGTTCACGACCGGAAAGTCGCTCATGTCGTGCAGGAACACGGTCGTCTTGACGACGTCCTTCCACGAGGCGCCCGCGCTCGAGAGCACGGCCGCGAGATTCTGCATCACCCGCTCGGTTTGCGCGGCGACATCGCCCTGAACGATCTGTCCGGTGGCCGGGTCGATCGCGATTTGTCCCGCGGTGAATAGAAAGCCGTTCGCGACGATGCCCTGTGAATACGGGCCGATGGCGGCCGGTGCCTTGTCGGTGTGCACGATCTTGACGCTCAACGCTCGATCCTCGGAGACCCGGGTTCCCGGGGCTGGAGAGTGGGTGGCGCGCTTCAGAGTGAAGCGACTGCTGATGATACCGCCACCGGGCTCGCCGATGAAGGCCGCGGGTCAGAGCGGCAGTCGAAAGAGCTTCGCCGCGTTCGCGGTCACGAGCGCGCCCACCTCCTGCGGTTCGGTCCCGCGGGCGGCGGCAATCCGTGCGACGGTGAAGCTCACCCAGGCGGGCTCGTTGCGCTTGCCGCGGTGCGGCACGGGCGCGAGATACGGCGAGTCGGATTCGGCGAGGATGCGATCGGCCGGAACGAGCCGGATCAGCGCATCGTCCTCCCATTTTTTGAATGTCACGATCCCACTGAACGAGACGTACCATCCGACGGCGAGCGCCGCCTCCGCCAGCGCGTGCGAGCCAGTATAGCAATGCAGCACCCCTCGCACGCCGGCGACTCCCGCTTCGGCGACCATGGCGGCGGTGTCGTCCTCGGCGAGCCGGGTGTGTACGACCACCGGCAGGTCGAGCTCGCGCGCGAGGCGCAACTGGGCCGCGAACGCGCGGCGCTGATCCTCGCGCGGCGAATGATCATAGTGGTAATCCAGTCCGCACTCCCCGATCGCCACGGCACCGCGACGGGCGAGGCCCGAGATGGCGGCGCTGTCACGGGCGTCGTCGAACTCGGCTGCATCATGTGGATGCACACCGGCGGTGAAAAACACGACGCCCGGATTTGCCGCCGCGATCGCGGCGGCGCGTTCGGCGGCAGCGATGGATTCGCCGATGCACACGATGGCGCGCGCGCCGGTGAGCCGGGCGCGCGCGATGACGGCGTCGCGGTCGACGTCGAACGCCGGATCGGCGAGATGGGCGTGGCTATCGATGAAGTTCGGCATGAAAACGCGAACCGCCGCACGGGGCGGCGGTTCGGTGCGAATGTGCGGCCGCGATTACGGCGTGCCGACCGGAGTCGGGCGCTCGCGCTTGCGTCCCTCGGACAGCGCGCGCGCCGCACCCTTGTTCTCGGGCGTCGTCGTGCGCGGCCATTTCCGTTCGATCCAGAGGAGAATGGCGCCGGCCACGTAGATCGAGCTGAACGTACCGGTGAAGACGCCGAAGGCCATGATCCACGAGAACGGCCGGATGACTTCGCCGGCGAAAATCAGCAGCGCCATCGTCGCCGCGAACACCGTCACGTGCGTCAACACGGAGCGCGGCAGGGTCTCGTTGATCGAGCGGTTGAGCACGTCGCGCAGCGATTCCTTCCGCTGCTTCTTCAAATTCTCGCGCACGCGATCGAAGATGATGATCGTGTCGTTGAGTGAATAGCCGATCACCGTCAGCAACGCCGCCACGACGGTGAGCGAGATCTCGAGACGCATCATCGCGAGGAACGCCATCGTCGTGAGGATGTCGTGCATGGTCGCGATGGTGGCCGCCAGCCCGAAGCGCCATTCGAACCGAATGGCCAGATAAATCAGCGTGACGATGAACGAGATGAGAATGGCGGTGATCGCCTTGGTCGTCAGCTCGTTACCGACGCTCGCGCCCACGCTCTCCGTGCGACCGATCTTGGCCGGATTGTCCGGCAGCCTCACCGCCAGAATCCGCGCGATCTCCGCACCCACGCTATCGGCGTTGACCGCGGTCGCCGCGCCTTCCTTTGCCTGCACCTTGACCAGGAAATCCTTCGGATCGCCGAACGTCGTGACCTCGGCGCCCGCGTAGCCCGCCTGATCGACGGCGTTGCGGACCGCATCGGCCGGCGGCGCCTTGGCGAACTGGAGTTGCATCGTGCTGCCGCCGGTGAACTCGACGCTGTAGTTGAGCGCGTGGCCGTTGTGCCGGGCCGCGTGCACGCCGAGCAGGATCATCCCGAGAATGATGAACGCGATCGTGCCCGTCGCGGCCGTCTTCCAGTACTTGATGAAGTCGTACTTCGTGTCGTGGAGAATGCGAAACATGGGAGTCTCAGATGCTCAGCGTCTGGGCGCCGCGCGAGCGGTTGAGCCACAGGAGATAGAAGGTCCGCACCACGAAGATCGAGGTGACGAGCGAGGCGACGATACCGGCGATCAGCGTGACGGCAAAACCCTTCACGGCGCCGGTACCGAACTGGTACAGCACCGCGGCGGTGAGGATGGTCGAGACGTTCGAGTCGACGATGGCGGGCATCGCGTGACGGAAGCCCTCGTCGATCGACGTTCGCACGGTCTTGCCGCGCGCCAGCTCTTCTCGAATTCGCTCGAATATGAGCACGTTCGAATCGACGGCCATACCGATCGACAACACGAAGCCCGCGATACCCGGAAGCGTGAGCACGGCATTGAAGCCGGCGAGCGTCGCGAGTGTGTACAGCATGTAGAGAATTAGACCGCCGACAGCCAGGACGCCCGAGAAGCGATAGTAGCCGATCATGATGATAATGACGAGCGCCACCGAAATGATCATCGCACGCATGCCCTTGTTGACCGAATCTGCGCCAAGGCTGGGGCCAATCACCTGCTGCTCGGCGACGCGAAGCGGCACCGGCAGCGCACCCGCGCGAAGCACGAGCGCCAGGTCCTGCGCGTCTGCGAGGCTCTTGCCGCCCATGGTGATCTGGCCGCGCGTGCCAATCGCACTTTCAATCACTGGTGGGCGACCCATGACGCGGCCATCGAGTACGATGGCCATGTAGTCCTGAATATGTCGGCCCGTCTCGGTGCGGAAGCGACGACCGCCGACATTGTCCATCTCGAATTCGACGATCGGACCCTCGCCGGTCGGGCTCTGCGCCGGACGCGCGTTGGTCAGATACTCGCCGGTGATGATCGGCTTGGAGTCGACCAGGTACCATGCGCGATACCACTTGCCCTGGAGCGACGCCGAATCGGTCGACGGCAACAGCGTCTTGCCAGGCGGAAGCGCGGCCTGCACAGCGGAGTCGGCGAGGAAATCCTGCAGTTGCGCCACCTTGTCGGACTCCACGTAGAACTCGCCCGGCATGCTGCCCTGCTGGAACAGACTCGAGAAGGCGCCACCTGCCTGAAGCTTGAGCGAATCATTCGCGGCCGAATCCTTCGATGCTGCGGCACCCGCCTTCTTGGTCGAGTCGTTCGCCTTCGACGTGTCGGCAGTCGTTAACAGGCCCTGCAGACCCTTGTTCGCCGGCGTCGGCGTCGCGGCCGCAGCACCGGGTACCTTCGCGAGGAGTCCGCGCTGCTTCACGACCTGATCGAGCCGAGGCAGCGCGCGCTCGAGCGCCTGCGACTTGTCGGTGATCATGAACTGAAGAAAAGCCTGTTCCTGAACGAGCTTGCGCGCGCGAGTCGGATCCTGGATGCCCGGAATTTCGACGACGATGCGATCGTTCCCCTGCTTTTGCACGATAGGCTCGGACACCCCGTAGCCCTCGATGCGCGTCCGCACCGTCTTCAGCGCTCGATCGATCGCGTCCGCCTTCTTGTCGGCTGGAATCGTCTGCGCGGAGTCGTTCACCTCCAGCGCGAGGTAGGTGCCCCCTTTGAGATCGAGGCCCTCCTGAAGCGGAACCTTGCGGACCGTGTCCTCGTGAAACACCCCGTTGGCGCCACGCACCCGCGTCGTGACGGTGCGCGGGAACAGAAAGAAGATCGACACCGCACAGAGTGCGAGAATCGTCAGAATTCGGGCTCGGAGGGACATGCGACTGCGGGAAGGAGGGAGGGGCCTTTCGTAGAACCTATAACGTTAGCTGCGCCTTAGGCTTGGGTCAACGCGACGCGCGCCTGATCGGCGTCGCGAGCGAGCTGCGCCACGAGCGCCTCAGCGCCGTTGAACCGCATCGTGTCACGCAGCCGTCGAACGAACGCCACCGAAACGAGCTGGCCGTACCAATCGCCGGTCGCCTCGAACACATTGACCTCGAGTGTCCGCTCCGCTTCGCCGAACGTCGGGCGACCGCCGAGGTTCATCATGCCGCCAAAGCTCCCACGTGACGAGCGAATGCGAACGGCGTATACCCCGTCTGGCGGAAGAAGTTTGCGGGGGCTCGCGAGCGCCACGTTCATCGTCGGATAGCCGAGATCGCGACCGCGTTGCTGACCGGGCACGACCGTGCCATCGAAGAAGTACGGCTGGCCGAGGGCGGCTTCTGCCACCTCGAGCCGGCCGGCGAGCACCGCGGCGCGAATCGCGCTGGACGAGACCGGCTGGGCTGTTTCATCGAGCGTGGGGGACACGACGTCGACGTCGAAGTGCAACCGGTCGCCAAGGTTCGCCAGCACGTCGACGTCGCCTGCTCGGCCGCGGCCAAGTCCATGATCGTACCCCGCCACGAGCGCACGCACATGGTATCGATGAACGAGCACCAACTCGACGAACTGCTGGGCGCTGAGCTTGGCGAGCGCCGGCGTGAACGGCATGGCGGCCACGAGCAAGGGTCCGCTGTCGGCCAGCGCGCGGAGCTGTTCGCTGCCAGGCGTGAGGAGCAGCGGCGCCTCGTCCGGGTGGATCACTTCGAGCGGATGCGGCCGAAAGGTGACGACGAGCGCCGGCAGGCCCGCGGCGTCGGCGCGCTCGTGCAGGCGGCGCAGAATGTCCCGATGGCCGCGGTGCACGCCGTCGAACGTGCCGACCGTGACGACGGCGCCTCCGTCCAGTTGCGGCAAGCCGCTCCGGTCAGGCATCGCGCAGCACGAGCGCGGGCCGGAGCTCGTCGCCGACGCGCACGGCGACGGCGATGAGCGTTTGCTCATCGTCGACCAGCGCGACCCGGTCGTCGTCCGGTCGCGCGGCGATCGAATTCCCGTGGACGACGCGGCCGAGCTCCGCGGGATCGAGGCGCCGCGCCGGGAGCGCGGGGATCGCGTCGCGCAACGGCCGCAGCCGCGCCCCCGCCGCCGCGAGCTCGTCGAGCGGTACGGCCTCCTCGACGGAAAACGGGCCGCTGGCCAGACGGCGCAGCGCGCCGAGATGCGCGGCGCTGCCGGCGAGGCGGCCGAGATCGCGCGCCAGGGCCCGCACGTAGGTGCCGCCGCTGCACGTGATGCGAACATTGAGCGTTTCCTCATCGCGCGCCACGAGCTCCCATCCGTGCACGACGATCGGCGATGGCGGCAGCTCCAGCGGCTCGCCGCGCCGCGCCGCGGCATAGGCGCGTCGACCACCGACCTGCTTGGCCGAGAACGCCGGCGGCACCTGTTCGATCGCACCGGTCAGCCGCGCGATGCCTTCGGCGATCGCCGCGTCGGTCGGCGTCGGCGCCGCACGGGTCGGCGCGCCAGTCCGATCGTCGGTCGTGGTCTCGCTGCCGAAGCGGATGAGCGCATCGTAGACCTTTGGCTCGCCCTCGACATATGGCATGAGTCGCGTACCGCGGCCAACCAGCATCACGAGCAATCCGGTCGCGAATGGATCGAGCGTTCCGGTGTGTCCGACGCGACGCTCGCCGGTAATGCGGCGCACGACGCCGACGGCGTCGTGCGAGGTGATGCCGGCCGGTTTGTCGACGAGCAGCAGTCCGGTGAGCTCAGTCGTCGCCGTCGGCATCCGCGGGCTTGCCGTCCCGGATCTGGGCGAGCAGATCCTCGATGCGAGATGCACGCGCAACGCTCTCGTCGGGGCGGAACGAGATCTCCGGCGCGAGGCGCAAGCGCAACGCACGCCCGACTCGCGACCGGAGGTGGGCGGCGGCGCTGGCCAATCCTTCGAACGTCGCCGCACGCTCCGTATCCGTGCCCATGACGCTCACGAAGACGGTCGCGTGCCGCAGGTCGCGTGTCACTTCGGCGCCCGTGACGGTCACGAGTCCCGCGATGCGAGGATCCTTGACGTCGGTCGCGAGGAATGTCGCGACCTCCTCGCGGATAGCCTCCGCCACCCGGTCCGGGCGGCGATTTTCGCTGGCCATGGTCGGCCTACGTCGCGGAGATGGTGGATTCCAGGGTGCGTGCGAACTCCTCGGTGCGGTAGCACTCGATGACGTCGCCGACCTTGATGTCGTTGAAATTCTCCACGCCAATGCCGCACTCGAAGCCCTCGCGCACTTCGCGGGCATCGTCCTTGAACCGCTTGAGCGAGGCGAGCACGCCGTCGAACACTTCGACGCCGTCGCGAATGACGCGCACGCGGCCCTGGCGATTGATGACGCCGTTCCGCACCGAGCACCCGGCGATGGTGCCGACACGCGAGATCTTGAACACCTCGCGCACTTCGGCTTCGCCGAGCACCACCTCGCGCTCCTCCGGACGAAGCATGCCTTCCATCGCGGCGCGAACGTCGGCGACGGCTTCGTAGATGATGCGGTACAGCTTGATCTCGACGCCTTCGCGTTCCGCCGCCGTGCGAGCGTTGTTGTCCGGTCGCACATGGAAGCCGATGATGATCGCGCCGGACGCCTTGGCGAGCAGAATGTCGCTCTCGGTGATGGCACCGACGCCCCGATGCACGATGTCGACCTTGACTTCGGGCGTCGACAACCGGCCGAGCGCATCGGCCAGCGCTTCCGCCGGTCCGCCCTGGTCGGCCTTGATGAGGATTTGCAGAACGTGCGCCTGACCGGCTGCCGCCTGCGCCATGAAATCCTCGAGCGTCACACCGCCGCGCGTGCCGCGCCGGCTGCGAGCTTCGCGATCGAGCCGCTGGCGCCGTTGAGCCACTTCGCGCGCGGCCGAGGCGTCCTCGACAACGAGCATCTGGTCGCCCGCCATCGGTACGCCTTCGTAGCCGAGCACCTGCACCGGAATGGCCGGGCCGGCGAGCTTCACGTGATTGCCACGCTCGTCGAGCAGGGCGCGCACGCGGCCGGAGAACATGCCGCAGATGAAATCGTCGCCGACGTGCAACGTGCCGTTCTGCACCAACACCGTCGCGACCGGCCCCTTGCCGGCGTCGAGCTGGGCTTCGACCACCGTGCCCTGCGAGCGCCGATTCGGATTCGCCTTGAGATCGAGAATCTCCGCCTGGAGCAGAATCTGATCGAGCAGCGTGTTGACGTTCGTGCCCTTCTTGGCCGAAATCTCGGTCGAGAGCACCGTGCCGCCGTACTCCTCGAGCACGACGCCATGCTGCAGCAGCTCCTGCTTCACCTTGTTTGGATTCGCCTGCGGCAAGTCGATCTTGTTGATCGCCACGATGAGCGGCACGCCGGCGTTCTTGGCGTGTGAGATCGCTTCGATCGTCTGCGGCATCACCGAGTCGTCCGCGGCGACGACGAGCACGACGATGTCCGTGACCTGCGCACCGCGCGCACGCATGGCCGTGAACGCTTCGTGACCCGGCGTGTCGAGAAAGGTGATCAGTCGGCCATCCGGGAGACTCACGTGGTAGGCACCGATGTGCTGCGTGATTCCACCGGCTTCGCCGGCGACGACGTTCGCCTTTCGGATGTAGTCGAGCAGCGACGTCTTGCCGTGATCGACGTGGCCCATGATGGTGACGATCGGCGGCCGCGGCACCTGGTCCTCGGCGCTATCCTGCTGCGATTCGTCGATCGACTCCGCCTGGTACGCGTCCTCACGAACGGCCTGGAATCCGAACTCGCCGGAGATGAGCTCGATCTGGTCGAAATCCAGGCGCTGGTTGATGGTCACCATCAGGCCGAGGTTCTTGAACGCGAACGCCACGATCTCCGTCGCGGGCACGCGGATGATCTGCGCGAGCTCGCTAACGGTGATGAATTCGTTGACGTGGACAGTCTTGCGCTCGCGCTCGGCCTCGGCTGCGCGTGCCGCCTCGAGATCATCGCGCGTGCCGCGGCGGAGATCGCCGCCCGTGCGGCGCGTCGTGCCGCCGCGCAGGGTGGCCATCGTCTTCGAGATGTTCGCGTCGACCGCTTCCTGATCCACCGCGCCACGCTTGCCCTTTTTGCGACGTCCGCCGCGATCGGCGAGCCCGCCAGCTGGTTGTGCGCGCTTGTCATCACGGCGCGGCGGAGCACCGGCGCCGCCACCCGGCGCGCCGGACGCAACGGGCCGCGGTGGAAAGCCGCTGCTGCTCGCGACTGGTCGCGGACGCGGTGCACCTGGTGTGACTGGACGCGGACGCGCGCGCTGGCGATCCGGCGCAGTGGGATGCGAATGCGCCGCGGCGGCGCGCGGCGATTCAGTCGCCGGAGCGGCGCGAGCAGTGTCGGCTTCGGCCTCGGTACGTGCCGCGGCACGCTCCGCAGCAGCGGCTTCGGCCTGTGCCTGTGCGGCTTCGGCGGCGCGGAGCGCTTCGATGCGAATGGCCTCGACGCGCGCGGCTTCCGCTGCCGCGGCTTCCTGCTGGGCGGCGGCTTCCGCCGCCGCGGCTTCCGCCGCCGCGGCAACGGCGGCTTGTTCCTCGGCAGCTGCCTGTACGTCAGCCGCTTTGCGACGGCGACGCACTGGCGCTTCGCCGCCTGCCTCTGCCGCCGGTGCGGCGGCCGGCTCGGGCTCCGGCGCTGCCTTGGTGCGGCGGCGGCGTGTGGTAGCGGCCGGCGCGGCTTGGCGTTCGGCGCGCGCACGCTTCTCGCGCTCCCAACGCGCGCGGATTCGGGCGACCTGATCGTCGGTGAGCTTGCTGGAATGGCTGCGAACGGGAATGTCCATCTGCCGCAGGACGCTTGCGACGTCATCGGCGGACGTTCCGAACTCGTTGGCCAACTCACTGACTGAAAGCTTGCTCAAACACCCTCCTCACGCGGTCGAACCGGATCCGACGTTGCCAGATCGCGAAGGCCGGCAGCAAGCTGCCGATCGACGATGCCCACCACCGCCGTCTGATCGCGACCGACCGCCGCACCCAATCGGGAAGCGGACGGTACTTCTATAAATCTAACGCGCCGAGCATTGAGCAGCGGCACGATCTTGTCCAGACTGTTGGGTGATGCATCCGTCGCGACGACGGCGAGCATCACCTTGTTTCGCTTTACTGCTTCCCGCACTTGCTGCACGCCGACGACCGCGCCGCGGCTGCGAACGCCAAGCCCGACAAGTCGAAGCACGCGCGGCTCCGCGGTGGTTTCCATCGGCGGCCGCGATCAGGCGGCGGTACTGCCTTCCCCGCCCGCCCGCTCCTCGGCGCTCGCGTCCTCGGTCGTCAATTCGTCGATCATGGCCATGATGCGATCGGCCTCCTCCGGTGCGATGCCCGGAAGCTTGAGAAAATCCTCACGATCGAGATCGATGATGTCGTTCAGCGTGCGATAGCCGGCGTCCTCGAGCACCGCGACCGTGGCCGGCGGCATGCCGCCGATCTCCGACAACCGGACGTCCGCCACTTCCTCGGTTTCTTCGGGGAGCGGCGCGAAGATCTGCGACTCGCCGCCGCGCTCCATCCACTCGCGGCTCGAGTACAGATCGATCTTCCATCCAGTCAGCTCGGATGCGAGGCGCACGTTCTGTCCGTTGCGGCCGATGGCGAGCGACAGCTGGTCCTCGTCCACGACCGCCTGGATCGTCTTGCTGGCCGGATCGCTGAACACGCGGGCGACCTTGGCCGGCGCGAGGGCAAGCTTGGCGAAGCGCTCGGGGTCCGGGGACCACGGCACGATGTCGATGCGCTCGCCATTCAATTCGTTGACGACGGCCTGCACGCGCGAGCCTTTGAGTCCGACGCATGCGCCGACCGGATCGATCGAGTCGTCGCGCGAGAACACGGCGATCTTGGTGCGGCTCCCGACTTCGCGCGCGGCGGCACGGATTTCCACGATGCTCTGCTGGATCTCCGGCACCTCGAGCTTGAACAGAGCCTGGACGAACAACGGATCGCCGCGGCTGAGGATGAGGCGCGGCCCCTTGGGCGTTTCCTCGACGCGCTTCAGCACGGCGCGGATCGGTTCGCCCTGATGGTAGTGCTCGCGATGGTTCTGCTCGCGATACGGAATGATGGCCTCCGCCTCGCGGAACTTGTTGAGCATGATCACCAGCTTGCCGCGCTCGATCTGCTGCACTTCGCCGGACAGCAGGTCGCCGACTCGCGTGGCGAACTCGTCGCGGATGCGCGTACGCTCGCCTTCGCGGACACGCTGGATGATGCGCTGCTTGGCTGCTTGCACCGCCGCCCGGCCGAAGACGGCGAAGTCGATCGGCTCTTCCATGACGTCGCCGATCTCGAAGCTCTCATCGTACGAGCGGGCGTCGTCGAGCGAGATCTCTCGGCTGGGATCCTCGATCGCGGCAACGACGGTCTTCAGCAGGACGATGCGGATGTCGCCCTTGCCGTCGTCGATGTCGACCTCGGCCTGAACCGTCGGCCCGTACTTCTTCGCGAGCGCGGCCAGGATGCCGTCCTGGAGCAACGCATACAGTTCCGCGCGATCGAGCTGCTTGGTGTTGGATACCTCGCGAAACGCGGCGAGAATCTCTGCAGAACTGACCATCCAGGACCCCTCATGTGTGTGCGTCGCCGCATCACTGCCGCGACGATCGCGATTATCGATTACAGGTGAAAGGCGAGCCGCGCCTCCTTGACGGCGGTCAGCGGAATGCGACGCTGTTGCCCGGCTTTGGGCTCGAGCACCGCAACCTCCGACCCTGACGCTCCTTCCACTCCCAAAATTCTTCCTTCGATCCGGCCGCCTTCGTCCGGCGCCAGCACGTTTGCCCACTGCCCAACGAATCGATGCCAATCGGCCGAGCTGCGCAGCGGCCGCTCACCCGGTGACGACACCTGCAACACATACTGCGGCGACACCAGATCGCTGTCGTCGAGCCGCGCCTCGAGCGCACGCGACGCGCGCGCACAGTCGTCTACCGTGACTGCACCACCGTCGCGCCGATCGATGCGAACCTCGATCAGCGGACGGGCCCGCGTTCCGCCCCGCCGCAGCTCGACGAGATCGTATGCGACCGCGTCAAGCTCCGAAACGACAACAGCTTCCAGCGCGTCCTTCACATCGAGTCGAGAAAGTCGTCCAGAACAAAAAAATGTGGGGAGCCTCCCCCACATTTCGCTCGCGGTCAACGAGGGCCGCGCAGCATCAGTAAGGTAGACCGGGCGTGGGGGAAGGTCAAGCTGAGTGACTTGTCCGTGGTCCGCGTCCGTCGTTGTCGGGCGGGTCGAGTGTGGCGCGCCAAATCGGGTTCGATTGAAATGGGAGACGCGGATGTTGCACAAATCGGCGAACGAGGCGCGGATTTGCGCCGAGTGGCGCAACGAGCCCTGTGCCCCCGGTCAAGAACAACACTGACTTGGTGGGGGTGGCGTCCCGGTCAACTCCCCAATCCGATAATCCGCGAACTCCGCAGCCCCGTTGGACTCGCTGTGGAGCGAAAGACTCTCGCGCCACGCGGTCGCGCGGCTCCGGCTACGTCTCACGGAGAGGCACGGGGTCGCGGAGAACGGCGGAGCACTGCGGACAGGCGCGGAGCGGCGTTGCTGGCGGTGGTGATGAAGGATGAACAACGATTTCGCAGTTCTCCGCCGTGCTCCGCCGTGCTCCGCCGTGCTCCGCGGCTTCGCGACGCTTTCCCAGGCAATGATGCCGACCCAGTCCCAACAGGTGTGAAACACGGATGCCACGGAGGGGAGGGATCGAACGGGCAAAAAAACCCAATGCTCTTGGGGTGTGGTGCGACGGACTCGATGCGCCAGTAGCAGCCGATCCGCGCCTCGTCCGCCGGTTTCCGTCCTCGTCCGCGTCGTCAATTCAGTCCAACTCGATTCGGCGCGCCACACCCGCCCCGCGCGACAACCACGGACCACGGACCACGGACCACGGACCACGGACCACGGACCACGGACTAGATGTCCGCGATCATCACCCCAAGCTGCCGGCCGGAATCACCCGCGCGATGTGAGAAGAAGCGATCGTTGTTGCAGCGGGTACACATCGGGCTGCTCGTGATGTGGCGAACGCCACGGGCGCGCGCGTGATCGGCGATGAGCGCGCGAAGATCGACAGTGCGTGACGAGCCCGGGTCGGTCCCGGTGAGCTGCGCGTAAACGTCCGCACTCACCTCGTAACACTTGCCGCAGATCGCGGGACCGGTATGCAGACGGAGCTCCGCCGCTGGCAAGCCGAGCTGCACCAGCGTATCGATGCCCCGCTCCACGATGCGCGCCGCCGTGCCTCGCCAGCCCGAGTGCAACAGCGCGATCGCGCCGGAGGGATGTGCGAGGAATACCGGCACACAGTCGGCGACCGTCACCGCGACGGCGGTGCCCCGCTCCGCCGCCACGTGACCGTCGGCGCTATCCCCCCGCAGCCAGCCTTCCCACACGGGTTCGTGGATCAGCACGCGGGCGCCGTGGACCTGCGAAGCAGTGGCGAGGCGTGGTCCTCCGCTGCGCAGCTCGTGCCGCAGCTCGGACCAGCGTCCCATCACGTCATGCACCGGCTCCTGTCCCTGTACACCGAATGTGCCCGTCGCGCGTGTGGTGGTGAAAGCTCGAATACCGAATGCGTCCAGCTCGGGCACCGGCTCGGACTGGGCGATCACGCTCATCGAGCGCGCCGATCCTCCACCCGCTCGATCTTGGCGCCGAGATCACGCAGCCGCTCGTCGATGCGCTCGTAGCCCCGTTCGATCTGCCCGACGTTGTTGATCGTGCTCTCCCCGTCCGCGCACAACGCGGCGAGAAGCATCGCCATGCCGGCACGAATGTCCGGAGAGTCGACCGAGCTGGCGCGCAGTTGCGACGGACCGGAGACCAGTGCGCGATGCGGATCACACAGCACGATCCGCGCGCCCATGCCGACGAGCTTGTCGACGAAGAAGAGCCGCGACTCGAACATCTTCTCGTGGATCAGGATCATTCCGGTACACTGCGTCGCAGTGACGAGCGCGATCGACATCGTGTCGGCCGGGAACGCCGGCCACGGTTGATCTTCGAGCTTCGGCACGTGTCCGCCGAGATCGCTCTGAATGACCTTTTCCTGTTCGGCAGGCACGACGAGATCAGGCCCTTCGATCTTGCAGCTGATCCCGAGCCGAGCAAAGCCCATCAGCGTCGATCGCAGGTGCTCGACGCCGGCGTCGGCGATGCGGATCTCGGATTTGGTCACGGCGGCAAGACCGATGAAGGAGCCGACTTCGATGTGATCGGGACCGATTCGGTGTGTCGTGCCGCCGAGGGTCCGGCCGCCGTTGATCGTCAGCTTGTTCGTGCCGATGCCGTCGATCTCGCCACCGAGCGCGACCAGAAAGTGGCAGAGATCCTGAACGTGCGGCTCGCTCGCGGCATTCCGGAGGACGGTCGTACCGCGCGCCGCGACGGCGGCCGTGACGGCGTTCTCGGTCGCCGTGACGCTCGGCTCGTCGAGAAAGACGTCCGCGCCGCGGAGGCCGGGCGTCGACAGATGAAAGCTGTCGTCGAGCCGGAAGCTCGCGCCAAGACGCTCGAGGGCGAGAAAGTGCGTATCGACGCGCCGTCGGCCGATCACGTCGCCGCCGGGCGGCGGCAACTGGATCTCGCCGCAACGAGCGAGCAGCGGCGCGGCGAGCAGAATCGACGCACGAATGCGCTTGCACAGCACGGGGTCGAGATCCGCCGAGCGCACGGTCTTGGCGTGAATGTGCAACGAATTGCGCGACGTCCAGCGCAGGTCGACACCGGCGGAGGCGATCAGCTCGACCAGCGTCTCGACATCCCGAATGCGGGGCACGTTCTCGAGCGTGACGGGATGCTCGGTGAGCAACGCCGCACAGACGATCGGCAGCGCCGCGTTCTTGTTGCCCGAGGGACGAATGGTGCCGGACAGCGTATGTCCGCCTTCGACGACGTACTGCAGTGCATTCATGATATGAGCGAAGCCGGTGCGGGTGGCAGGCGTGGCGAAGAATGGACGGAACGGCGCATGAAGGTCAATGGGACCGCGCACATTCTGGTCCGTTGTCCGCGGCTCGACGGACCACGGACCACGGACGACGGACCATTTGCCTTCGGGCTTCTCGCGCGCTACGATGCGCCGGTGCGGCTGGCCTCGCCTTGGCCTTGCGCTTGCACATCGTTTGTTTCGCATCGTCGCACACGCGACGTTCCGCTCGTCCACCGAGGCACGCACGCATGACCGGTCTGATCGCGCCGCTTGGAGCGCACCTGCTGCAAGGCGTGACGGCGCTGCACGACACGATCTACACCAAGGCGGTCGGCGCCGATCGCGGCATGTTCGAGCACATCGCCGATATTGCCGCGGCGATCAACACGCTCGCGCTGCTCGCGCTGACGCTCGTCATCGCGACGATCGCCTGGAAGCTGCGAGCGGCCTACAACCGCTCGATGCATCTGCTCGAGGCCATGCGGTCAGACCTCGCCCCGGTGGTGCAGCAGGCCCGATTGATTGGCGACGACGTCAAGGTCGTGACCAGGTCGATTCGGGCGGACATGGCCGCGGTCGACCAAACGATCGCCGACGCGAATCGGAAGCTCCAGCAGGCGATCGATGCCACGGAGCAGCGCGTACGCGACTTCAACGCGCTGCTCGACGTCGTACAGGACGAGGCGGAGCGGATGTTCGTGTCGACCGCGTCGACGGTACGGGGCATGCGGCGTGGCGCCGCAGCATTCCATGAGCGCGGTGGGACGGAGTTTGCGTCTGACGAGCTCGAGGCGGCCGCTGTGGCCGACGCTCTCGACATTCAGGAGGAAGGCGATGGCCACGACGGCAGTCCCGAATCGGCCGCGGCGACGCTCCCAGCAGCCCCGCGTGTCCGTCCGCGCACAGGACAGCGTAGACGAGCGTGATACCGAGTACGACCTGCTTACCGCCGCGCTGATCGGGATGACGATCGGCGCCGGACTGACATTCATGTTGCGTCGCGGGCCCTCCGGCCGGCGGCCGGTGAGCCCGGCAATGCGCGGCCTCGGTCGCGGCGCGAGCTGGGCTGGGCGGCATGCGCTGCAGCTCGGCGGCAGTGGCGCCCGCTGGGCGGCGCGCGGCGGCGAGGCGGCGTGGAAGCGCATTCCGCGCGAAGAGATCGGCGCCCACGTGAGCGAATACATGGGTCGGGCACGCGACGCGATCGACGATGCGGTGGAATCGGAGCTCGCCGATCTGCGGCGGGCGATCCGCCGGCAGCGGAAACGCCTTGGTGTGTGAGGCGCGGCGCGGCAGCCCGGCCGTGATCGCGGCCGGCCGCTGCCTGCTCATCGCCTGCGTGGCCCTCGCGATCGCCCCGTCCGTGGCGCACGCCTGGACGCCCGGCACCCATGTGTTCCTCGGCGAGGCGGTCATTCGTTCGCTCGCCCTGCTCCCGCCCGCCGTCGCCAGCCTGCTGCAGGAATTCCCATATGACTTTCTGTATGGGTCGATTGCCGCGGACACGAGCATCGCCAAGAAGTACGCGCCGGCGGGCCGACACTGCCATTCGTGGACCGTGGGGATGGAAATTCTCGATGGTGCGCGCGACGATCCGTTGCGCGCGTTCGGGCTTGGCTATCTCGCGCATCTCGCGGCCGACGCCGTGGCGCACAACTACTTCGTGCCGATGCAGCTCGCGCTCACCTCGAGCACGACAGCCCTCGGCCACTCCTACTGGGAGAGCCGGTTCGAGACGCACCTCGGCACGGAGTGCGCGCGGCGCGCCCGTGAGCTGATTCTCATCGACCACTCGCGCTCGGACGGCCTGCTCGATCGCGTGTTGAGTCCGACGATCTTCAGCACGCCGACCAATCGGCGGATATTCCGCGGCATGGTCATCGTCGCCGACAATGAATCGTGGCAGCGTATCTTTGCGCTCATGACCGAGAACAGCCGCTGGGATCTCGGCGATGCCGAAGTCGGCCGCTACCTGGCTCGCTCGTACGACTTCATCATCGATCTGCTCCAGCGCATGGATGGCGCCGAGCCGCTGCAGCTCGATCCCTCGGGCGACGAGGCACTGCGCATGGCGAAGATCGTGCGGCGCCGCGTGCTCCGCGAAGCCGGCGAACAGCGGCTTCGCGAGGAAGCGACCAGGCGCTTCGGCATGCCGGCGAGCGAGCTGCGCCATGCCGCTCGCCTCGGATCGCCGATCTACGTGCCCGGCCGGCCGGCGAGCAACTGATTCACGCGCTGCGGATCGGCGCTGCCTTTCGACTTCTTCATCACGTGTCCAACGAGCACGCCGAGCAGGCGGCGCTCGCCGCCGAGGAATCGCGCCGCTTCTTCGGGATGCTCAGCGAGCACTTCGTCGATCCATCGCGTGAGCGTCGCGTCATCCGACACCTGCAGCAAGCCGTCGCGCTTGGCGATGTCGCGCGCGCGGTCACCCGAGTCCACCATCGCGGCAAAGATGCGTTTGGCCGCCGTGCCGCTGACGTCTCCGTTGCGGACCATCACGATCAGTTCGGCCAGATCCGCGGGCCGCACAGTGAAATGCGCGATCGACTGGCCGCTCGACTTGAGCGTAGCGAGCACTTCGCCGAGCGTCCAGTTTGCCGCGGCCTTCGCGTCGTCGCTCTGTCGCGCGACCTGCTCGAAGAAATTGCCGAGCGACGGATCGGCGGTGAGCACGCCGATGTCGTAGTCGGTGAGCGCCGGATATTCCCGCCGATAGCGCTCGCGCCGCGGCTTCGGGAGCTCGGGCAACTCGCGCCGGATCCGATCGATGCGCTCGAGCGGCAGCACCAGCGGCGGCAGGTCGGGATCGGGGAAGTATCGGTAGTCGTGACTCTCTTCCTTCGACCGCGCCGGCCGTACCGTGCCGGCGTTCGCATCCCACAACATCGTTTGCTGCGCGATCGTTCCGCCGGCATCGAGCACACCGCATTGCCGCACGAATTCCGCGTCGAGCGCACGGACTACGGCGGAGAATGAATTCAGATTCTTGATCTCCGTCTTGGTGCCAAGGTGCGTCGCGCCGCGCCGCCGAGTGCTGACGTTCGCGTCGGCGCGCAGACTCCCGAGCTCCATGCTGACGTCGCTCACGCCGGCGTACTCCAGGATCTGCGCCAGCGTGCGAAGGTAGGCGTCGGCTTCGTCCGAGCCGCGCATCTCCGGCTCGCTCACGATCTCGATCAGCGGCACGCCGGCGCGATTGAGATCGACCGCGGTGGCGCCGGGAAACCGATCATGCACGGACTTGCCCGCATCCTCCTCCATGTGCACGCGGGTGAGTCCGATGACGATGGGCGAGCCGTCGCGGCGCACGCCAATCTCGAGCCGACCGCCCGTCGCAAGCGGCGCATCGAATTGAGAGATCTGGTACCCCTTCGGCAGATCCGGGTAGAAATAGTTCTTGCGCGCGAACACCGACGTACTCTGCACGTCGCACTCGAGTGCGACGACCGCGCGGATCGCGAGCTCCACCGCGCGGTCGTTGAGCACGGGCAGCGCTCCGGGCAACCCGAGACACACTGGGCACGTGTTCGCGTTCGGTGGTGCGCCCGTTTCGGTCGAGCAGCGACAGAAGATCTTCGTGTCGGTCGCGAGCTGCACGTGCACTTCGAGACCGACGACCATCTCGTACCGTTCGTTCGGGCCCGCGCTGCCGCTCATCGGTGCGCCGCCTCGCCGAGCGCGCGTTCCAATGCGTATGCGGCGACGAACATCTGCCGCTCGCCGAAGTGCGGTGCGATGAACTGTCCGCCGACCGGCAGGCCGTCGACGCGTCCGATCGGCAGCGACATGGCCGGCACGCCGGCGAGATTCGCCGAGCAGGTGAACAGATCGGCGAGATACATCTCGTACGGATCAGATTTAGCGCCGAGCGGGAACGCCGTCGTGGGTGTCGTGGGCGTGAACAGCAGGTGCACGCCGCCGGCGAACACGCGGGCGAAATCGCGCGCGATCAGCGCTCGCACCTGCTGCGCCTTGCGGTAGTATGCGTCGTAGTAGCCGGCAGACAGCACGTATGTGCCGAGCACGATGCGCCGCGTCACTTCGGGCCCGAAGCCGCGCGAGCGCGTGGCCTCGTACATCGCGCTCAGGCCGTCGCCCTCGATCCGTAATCCGTATCGCACGCCGTCGAATCGCGCGAGGTTCGACGAGGCCTCCGCCGGCGCGATGATGTAATACACCTCGATGGCCAGTGCGCTGTGCGGCAGCGAAACCTCGCGCACCTCGGCGCCAAGTCGACGGAGCGCTTCGAGCGCCGCATCGCAGCGGGTGCGAATTCGCGCATCGAGATGATCGGGGAAATACTCCCTGGGCCGGCCAATCACCACGCCGGTCAAGCCGCCGCGAGCCGCGTCGCGATAGCTCGGCACCGGCTCGGCAGCGCTCGTGGAATCGAGCGGATCGAGGCCCGCGATGGTCTCGAGGCCGAGCGCTGCGTCGTCGACCGACTTCCCGAACACGCCGACCTGATCGAGCGATGACGCGAACGCCACGAGCCCATACCGACTTACACGGCCGTACGTCGGTTTGACGCCGACCACGCCGCAGAACGCAGCGGGCTGGCGCACAGAGCCGCCCGTCTCCGACCCGAGCGCAATGCGCACGATGCCGGCGGCAACGCTCGCGGCGGACCCACCGGAGGAACCACCCGGTACACGATCGGGCGCGAGCGGATTGCGCGTCGGTCCAAACGCGCTGTGCTCGGTCGATGAGCCCATCGCGAACTCGTCCATGTTCGACTTCGCGACGATCACCGCACCTGCATCGCGCAGCCGGCGCACAACGGTGGCCTCGTACGGACTGACGTACCCTTCGAGGATGCGCGAGGCGCACGACGTCGGCATCTCGAGCGTCGCGATGTTGTCCTTGACGACGACCGGCACCCCGAGCAAGGCGCCCGGATGCTCACGGCGGAGCGAACTCGCCTGCCGTCGCGCGCTGTTTCGATCCTGATATAGGAGAATGTTCAACCCATCGCGCCCCGCCCCGACCTCCTCGGCGCGCCGGAAGCTCGCCTCCGCGTCGGCGCCGACCGTCAGCTCGCCGCGCGCGATTGCCTCGCGCAGCTCGGCGGCCGACTGGTCGTCCGGCGCCGTCACGACTCCTCCGCGCTCTCGTGCGTCGACAGACGCGGCACGAGGAAGAAGCCGTCCTGGATCCGCGGAGCGATGTCGGAGATCGAACGGGCGAGCGGAATCGGCGGTCCGTCGTCCGACCGCAGCGGCGCGCCGGCGGCGCCAATGCCCACCGCCGGCTCAACGCCTTCGGTATCGACGCGCGACAGCACATCCATGTGCGCGAGGATCGAGTTCAGCTCCGCCACCAATGTCCGGCCGCGTTCCTCGGAGATTCCGAGTCGCGCCAGCGCCGCGATGTGCCGAACGTCGGCGAGGCTGACCGGCATCACTCCTCGCCGCGTTCGAGATTCGCCTGCGCAATGACGAGCGTCTTGCGACCGACGGTCTCATCGTCGAAATCGACTTTCACTTTCGCGTCGCGACCGGCGCCGGACAGCTCGGCGATGGTACCGCTGCCGAACTTGCGATGCTTCACTCGCGCGCCCGGCGCGAACACCGGGGCATCCTGCGATTCGTCCTCGATCGACGGCGCAAAGGAAATGACGGGCGAGCCGGGCCGGCGAGAGGCCGGCGATGAGCCCGTGAAATAGTCGCTCGCGTCGCCGCTGATGCGCGACCCGCGCCCGTACGATCGGCCCCATGCTCCAACGTCGCCGCCGGCGCGCATCACGGAGCGTCCGGAGCTTCGCACCTTGATCGTGCTGCGGCGCTCGACCATCGCGTCCGGAATGCCGTCCAGAAAGCTCGATGGCCGCGAACCGAGCAGCTCGCCGTTCCGTCGCCGCTCTTCGGCGTGGGTCAAATACAGCTTTCGCTCCGCGCGCGTGATGCCGACGTACAGCAGCCGCCGCTCTTCCTCCAGCAGTGCCGGATCGTCGTACGCCTTTGCCAGGGGGAACAGACCGTCCTCGAGGCCGGTGACGAACACGACTGGGAATTCCAATCCTTTTGCGTTGTGCAGCGTCATCAGCGTGACCGCGTCACTGTCGCCGCCGAGTGCGTCGGCCTGCGCGACGAGCGAGGCGCGCTGCAGGAAGTGGTCGAGCGGCCGCAGTCCCACTTCACCCAGCTCGTCGGCGACCTGCTCGGCCGCGCCGGTGATGAGCTCCCGCACGTTGTCGAGTCGTTCTGCCGATTCCGGCCCTTCGGCACGCAGATAGTCGCCGTAGCGGATCGCCTCCACCAGCTCGCGCAGCAACTCGTCGACCGCGGCATCCGCGGCGCGCTCGCGCAATGTCGTGATGAGTCGGATGAATTCGGCCACCGCGGTGCGCGCCGCCGCGCGCATGCCGCCGATGATATCGGCGCGCTGAGCGCCCTCGAAGATCGGCAGGCCCTGTTGGCGCGACGCTTCGGCAAGATGCTCGATGGTCGTCTCACCCAGTCCGCGGCGCGGCACGCTCACGGCGCGGCGAAACGCCTCGTCGTCGGCCGGATTCGCGATGAGCTTGAGGTATGCCATGAGATCGCGGATCTCGCGGCGATCGTAGAAGCGCACGGCGCCGATCAACCGATACGGCACCGCGTGCCGCCGGAGCGCCTCTTCCATGGTGCGGCTCTGCGCGTTGGTGCGATACAGCACCGCGATGTCGTTCAGCGCGACGGGTGACGGGCCGCCGCGCCGAGCCAGCAGCTCGCCGACGACGAAATCCGCCTCGTCGCGTTCGTCGAGCGAACGCACGATCGTCACCAGCTCGCCGCCACGATGCGTGGCGCGCAGCGTCTTGCCCATGCGACCGGTGTTCACGGCAATGACGACGTTCGCCAGATCGAGGATCTGCGGCGTCGAGCGGTAATTCTCCTCGAGGCGAACGACCGCCGCGTTCGGAAAATCCTTGTTGAAGTCGAGGATGTTCCGGATGTCGGCGCCGCGCCATCCGTAGATCGATTGATCGTCGTCGCCGACGACGCACACGTTCCCGTGCTCGCCGCCGAGCAGCTTGATCAGCTCGTACTGTGCGCGATTCGTATCCTGATATTCGTCGACGAGCAGGTATCGGAACCGTGCGCGGTAGTGCGCCAGTCGCTCGGGATGCTGCTGGAGCATGCGCACGGGCAGGACGAGCAGATCGTCGAAATCCACGGCATTGGCCAGCTGCAGCGCTTCGCCGAGCGAGCGATAGACGGCCGCCACGGCCTTGGCGAACGGATCCATCGCCAGGCGGGCGTACTCGTCGGGCGTGACGAGCGCATTCTTCGCGTCCGAGATCGCGGATTGCACGGCGCGCGGCGTGAACTGCTTCGGCGACACGCCGTGGCGTTCCATCAACCGCTTGACGATCCCGAGCGAATCGTCCTGATCGTAGATCGTGAACGAGGGCGCGCGGCCGACGAGATGCGCCGACGCTCGGAGCATGCGCGCGCCGATCGCGTGAAACGTTCCGGCCCACATGCCCTTGGGCTCGGCGCCGAGCAGGCGGGCAATGCGCTCGCGCATCTCGCCCGCCGCCTTGTTGGTGAACGTGACGGCGAGAATGTCGCGCGGATCGACGCCTTCGACGTCGATCAGCCGCGCGATGCGCGTGGTCAGCACGCGCGTCTTGCCGGAGCCGGCGCCGGCGAGCACGAGCAGCGGTCCGTCCACGTGCAACACCGCCTCGCGCTGCGCCGGATTGAGCCCGGCGGTCAGCTTCTCGTCGATCGCCATCTCAGCCGAGGCGATCGGTGCCGAGATAGGGCTGTAGCGCCGCCGGCACGGCGACGCTGCCATCAGCATTCTGATAATGCTCGAGGAGTGCGGCGATCGTCCGCGGGAACGCGAGACCGGAGCCGTTGAGCGTGTGGACGAGTCGCGGCTTCTCACCCTTGGCCGGCCGATAACGAATGTTCGCGCGGCGGGCCTGGTAGTCGGTGAAGTTGCTGCACGACGACACCTCGAGCCAGGTACCGACGCCCGGTGCCCACACCTCGAGATCGTAGGTCATCGCTGAATTGGCGCCGGTGTCGCCGGCCGACAACAGCTTGCGGCGGTACGGCAGGCCGAGGCGCTCGAGCAGCGTCTCGGCATGACGCGTCAACAGCTCGAGTTGCTCGCCGGACGACTCGGGTGCGGCATAGCGCACCAGCTCGACCTTGTCGAATTCGTGCGTACGCAGAATGCCGCGCGTGTCCTTGCCGGCCGAACCGGCCTCGCGCCGGAAGCAGCGGCTGTACGCGGCGAACGCCATCGGTAGCGGCGCGTCGATGATCTCGTCGCGATAGAGGTTCGTGACCGGCACCTCGGCGGTCGGGATGAGAAAATACTCATCGCCGCGCGTCGCGTAGGCGTCGTCCTCGAACTTGGGCAGCTGTCCCGTGCCCGTCATGGTGGCGCGGTTGACGAGCAGCGGCGGCCACACTTCCTCGTAGCCGTGCTCGGTGCGGTGCGTGTCGAGGAAGAAGTTCATGAGACCGCGGGCGAGCCGCGCGCCGAGGCCGCGGTAGAACACGAAACCCGAGCCGGAGACCTTCGACGCCCGCTCGAGATCGATCATGCCGAGGCGCGCGCCGATCTCCCAGTGCGGCAACACGCCCGCGGAATCGCGCGGCGTGCCCCACGTGCGGACGATGACGCCGTTCTCCTCCGGCCCTTCGGGGACGTCCGGCAGGGTGACGTTCGGAATCTCGAGCAGGATCGTGCGCAACTCCGCCTCGACGCCGGCGAGCTCGCGCTCGAGGGTCGCGATCTCGTCGCCCAGCGCGCGTCCTTCGGCGATCAGCTCGTCGGCGGATTCGCCGGCACGCTTGCGGCGCGCGACGTCCTGCGCGTTCGCATTGCGTCGCGCCTTGCGCTCGTCCGTCGCCTGAATGAGCGACCGCCGCTCACGGTCGAGTGCCTGGCCGCGGTCGATGGTCGGGGCGAGCGTGTCCAGCAAACCGCGCCGCCGCATGCCCTCGCGGAGCGCATCGATCTGCTCGCGGAGCATTCGAGCGTCGTGCACGCGTCAGTCCTTCGGGATTCCGGCGAGGAACGATCGGAAACCGCAGTTCGGATCCACCGTGTAGCGCAGGCTCATCGTGCGCGACACCGGATCGACCGCCGTCACCATCAGCTTGGCGTAGATCGTCGTGCCGGTGAGCGACGTGCCGCACGCATTCGGATCGGAGCTCTGCACGACGACGAGCGTATTCGGCGGCGCAACGAGTGCCGTATCGGCGCGGTACCCCGAACCAGGCGCCCGCGTCAGGTCGTCGAAGCTGCCGCCCACCGATTGGAGCGAGACGGTGAATGCCGTCGCCAACCCGCTCGCCACGGCCGGCTCCGGGAGGATGATGACCTGACCGGAGGAATCGATGTCGAACGCCACGTCGAAAATGAAATTGGCGTTGGCGGCGAGCAGCGTTCCGCTGAAGATGTTGAGCGCCGTCGGTGCGCCCGGCGGCGCGCCATTGATGGCGTACACGACGCCGCTGTCGCTGAACGTCGGCAGCGAGGCAGGCACGCCGAAGACGTTGCCGCACGCGAGCCCAGCGCCGGTCAGCACGATCGCCGCGAACGCGAGCAGGCGCGAGGTCGGTCCAGGTGAACGAAGAGTCATGTATGAGTGGTTCGAAGGCGAAGGATACGAGTACGCGCGCGATTGTTCAAGCAATTGGCCCAGCTTGACTTCGCCTATGCTGATCTCTAGCTTCGCTTCCACTTTGCAGGGAGCCGGCATGCCAAGCATTCGCGACCTCGTCGCCGCCATCCGACAACGAGAAGGAGTGGACGCGGCCATCGTCCTCGGTCGCGACGGATTGCTGATCGACAGTCAGATCGGGCCGGGTCTCGATGCCGACGACATCGCCGCGCGGATTCCTGCGATCATCGGATCGGCCGACGAGTTCGGCGCAGCCACCGCACGCGGCGAGCTGCTCACCGCGGTGCTGGAGCATCGCAATGGATTGGCGATCGTTTCGGTGCTGTCGCACGAAGCCATCCTGCTGGTGCTCGTCACGCCGCGCGCGAACATCGGACAACTCCTGTTCGAGCTCCGTCGCAATCGCGAACACATTGCCGCCCTCGTCTGAAATCCAGTGCCCAGCTCCACCCCGGCGTGTCATGTGCTGGTCGCCGACGACGAACCGCACATCGGCCGCATCATCAAGATGAAACTCGAGCAAGGCCCGTTTCGCGTCACGTTGGCCTACGACGGACGCGAAGCCTTGCAATTGCTCGAGCAGGAAAACGACATCTGCCTCGTGCTGCTCGACTTGATGATGCCGCATCTGAGCGGCCTCGACGTGCTGAGTGCGATGCGCGCCGACCCGCGGTGGCGCGACCTGCCCTGCATCATTCTCACCGCCGCCGGCCAGGAACAGCAGCACACCAGCGCGATGGCTCTCGGCGCGACCGATTTTCTGACGAAGCCGTTCAGCCCGAAAAAGCTCTATGCGCGCGCCGCGGAGCTCGTGGGCGTGAGCGGCGACGAGTCCAGCGCCACCGGCACATGAGCCGGTGGGCCGTCGTGCTCGCCGGCGGCGTGGGTTCGCGCTTCTGGCCACTGAGCACCCCGTCACGTCCAAAACAGCTCCTGCCGCTGGTGAGCGATGATCCATTGCTCGCCGACGCCGTGACGCGACTGCGCCCCATCGTACCGGCCGAGCACATCCTGATACTCACCAATGACACGTTGGTGCCCGCGGTTGCCTCGCTGCTGCCCGATCTGCCGCGCGAGAACCTGATCGCGGAGCCGCGGGCCGGGGGAACCGGCGCCGCGCTCACGTGGGCGGCGCAGGAGATCGCGCGGCGAGATGGACCCGACGCTGTGATGATCTCCGTGCACGCCGACTGGGCGGTGGCCGATGCCGCGGGCTTTCAACGAGCGCTCGTTCGGGCGTCGGAGGTAGCAGCGTCGCAGCATGCGCTCGTCACGGTCGGCGTGGTTCCGACGCGGCCCGATCCGGGTTTTGGCTACATCCAGCCCGGCGACGAGATCGAGCACGGTGCCCGGCGCGTCACGCGATTCGTCGAGAAGCCCGATCGCACGCGCGCCGAGTCGATGTGCCGGGACGGCTATCTCTGGAACTCCGGCATCTTCGTGTGGCGCGTCGGCGACTTTCTCGACGACGTGCGACGACTCGCGCCGGAGATCGCGCCGGCGCTGCACGCGCACGCGGACAATCTCGCGGCATTCTTCGCCGCCGTCACACCGGTGTCGGTGGACGTCGGCGTGCTCGAACGGAGCAGCCGCGTCGCCGTGCTGGCCGGCAACTTCGGCTGGGACGACGTCGGCACGTGGGGCGCGCTCACGCGCGTTCAGGCGCGGGACGCCGCGGGCAATGCGACGCAAGGCCGCGTCTATGCGGTGGACGCGCGGGACAACGTCGTCCACGCGGGCGGCGATACGACCGTCGTGGCCTACGGCGTCGCCGATCTCGTGGTCGTCGTCGAGCGCGGGCTCGTGCTCGTGACCACCGTCGACAAGTCGTCGGATCTGAAAACGCTCATGGAATCGCTGCCGCGCGGCGTGCGCGACCGGGACGGCACATGACGGCGCTGTACCTGTACGACGATGCGGTTGCCCGGCGTCTGGAGCCGTTTGCCTCGACGCGGCCGGTCTCGGAGCTGCGCGCCGGTGCGCTGCTCATCCGCGAGCGCTGGTGCGCCGCACTGCAGCTGGAGGAAGCACACTTTCTCGCCGGCGATCGCCACCGCGATTTCGACGAGCCGGGTGCAGCGCACTCCGCGCATGGCTTGATTCCCGCCGGCTCCATCGTCGCCAACGCGCGCTGCGCTCCGGCGCTTCCGTCGGACACGGCCCATGCACGGCGCAGCGGCGCGACATGCAGCATGTGGCGCTCGGGAAGCGAGTTGGCCGCCGTGCGACTGCGCGAACCCGTCGACGCGGCAGCATTTGCCGACGGCACCATCACGCTGGAGTCGCTGCACGCCGGCACCGGCGGCATCGGGGATGTTCACGGCCACTGGATATCGGACGTGTGGGACTTCATCCGCTGGTTGCCCGACCAGCTTGCCGATGACATCGAGCGCCTGTCGACCAGCACCGAGCATCGGACGCCACTCCCGGAGCACGTGACCGTGCTCGGCGAGCGGTCGATCACCATCGCCAACGGCGTCTCGATCGAACCACATGTGGTGCTCGATGCCACGGACGGCCCCATTCTCATCGAGAGCGGCGCGCGGATTCACGCGTTCACACGGCTCATCGGCCCGTGCTACATCGGGCGGGAGACGAACGTGCTCGGCGGCGAGATCGGCGGCTGCTCGATTGGCGCCGTGTGCAAGGTGCGCGGCGAAATGAGCGGCACGATCATGCTCGGCCACTCCAACAAGGGGCACGATGGTTTCGTCGGGCACTCGTATCTCGGCCGCTGGGTGAACCTCGGCGCCGGCACGATCACGAGCAATTTGAAGAACACGTACGGATCCGTGTCGCTGTGGACGCCGGCCGGCGTGCGCGACTCGGGCCTGCAGTTTCTCGGGACGATGTTCGGCGACCACGTGAAGACTGGCATCGGTCTCCGGCTCACCACGGGCTGCGTGCTCGGCGCCGGGGCAAACGTGTACGGCGAGATGCCGCCCAAGGTCGTGGCTCCGTTCTCGTGGGGCGGTGCGCCGCCCTACGATCTCTACGATGCCGGCAAGTTTGCCGACGCGGCCGCCCGCATGATGGCTCGCCGGCACGTTGAGTTGACGGCGAGCGGCCGCCGCCATCTCGCCGTCGTGCACGCGGCGCGCTGGCGCGTGGAGGCGAGCCGATGAAGCTCTGGATGTTGGGCAGCGGCAGCCGCGGCAACGCGGTGCTCGTCGAATGCGACGATGCGAGAATTCTCATCGATTGCGGATTCGGCACGCGCACCATCGCCGGCCGACTCAAGTCGATCGGCGTCGCGCCCGAATCGATCGACTGCTGCTTCGTCACGCACGAGCACAGCGACCACGTGAAGGGCGTCGCCGCAGCGACGAAACGCTGGGCGTGGCGCGCGTATGCAACTGCGGGCACCGCTGCCAACGCCGACCTCGGCGACTCGCTCACACGCTTCACGCCCGGCGAAACGATCGATCTTCCGCGCATGACCGTGGCGAGCACCGGCACGCCGCACGACGCGGCGGAATCGGTCGGTTTCGTGATCACCAGCCGATCGACCGGCGCGCGCGCCGGCGTCTTCTACGACATCGGACACGTGAGCCGGGCGATCGCCGACGCCTGCACGTCGCTCGACCTGCTCGTGCTCGAGTCGAACCACGACGACGACATGCTGCGCACCGGCCCCTATCCGCGCTGGCTGCAGGGCCGCATCGCCTGCGACACGGGGCACCTCAGCAACCGCGCGGCCGCCACTTTCGCGCGCGACGCCATCACTGCCGACGTTCACCACCTGGTGCTCGCGCATCTCAGCGAGAAGTGCAATACGCCGGAGGTGGCGCTCGGCGAAATGCGCAATGGATTGCGGCGCAGCCGCTTTCGCGGTACGCTCACCGCCGCGCAACAGGACGCAGTCGTCGGACCATTCGTACCGGGTGGATCACGGGCCCCGGCGCCGCTCCAATACTCGTTGGGCGTATAAACCCTCTGATGACATGACACGATTCATTCGATCCCGCGCCGCCATCGTCGCGGCGCTCTTCGGCGCGGTCGTCGCGCCGATGCAGGCGCAGAGCCCCGCCGCCACGGCCCCTCCGGAGGGGCAGCAGTCGGTGGTCATTCGCGGCGGCTGGCTGTTCACCGGTACGGAAGACCGTGTCGTGCGCAACCAGGGCATTCTCGTCGTGGCTGGCCGGCTGCTCGGCGTCAATCGACCGCTGACCGCGGAGGAGACCGCCGGCGCCCGCGTGGTCACGCTCGACGACGACGAGTACATCCTGCCCGGCATCTTCGACGTGCACGCGCACTACAACATGACGCTCGGTCCGCGCGGCATTCGCACCGACGAGTGGCATTACAATCCGCTGATTTTCCTGGCCAACGGCGTGACGTCGACGTTCCCCGCCGGGGAGTACGAGCCGGACAGCATGCGCGTGACGCGCGAGCGGATCGACGCGGGCGAGCAGATCGGTCCACGGATCTACAACTCCGGGCCCTATTTCGGGACGGCGCGTCCGGGGTGGAATCGGAACGCGACGACAGCCGACATCTACCGCGACGTGGACTACTGGGCCGCGCACGGCGTGCGCGCGTTCAAGGCCAAGGGCATTGCGCCGCAGCACCTCCGCGCGCTCGTCGAGCGCGCCCACCTGCACGGACTCACCGTCACCGGGCACCTCGAGTCGGGGTTTCGGAATACCGTCAACGCCCGCGATGCCATCCTCATGGGCATCGACCGCATCGAACACATTCTGGGCGGCGATCAGCTCGATCCCAACAAGCCGGCCTATCCATCCTGGTCGCAGGTGGACACCAGCTCGAAGCAATTCAAGGACATCGTGCAGTTGTTCATCTCGCATCACGTGATGTTCGATCCGACGATCACCGCGCCCGTCTACTTCACGAAACTCGAAGAGGGGTTCGACTACTGGATCGACGAACGGCAGTTCTTCACGCCCGAGGTGCAGGCGTGGGTGAAGTCGCAGCCGCCGCGGAAGGACGTGCCATCATGGGATTCGCTGTACTGGGCCATGCGCCGCACGACGAAGGCGTTTTATGACGCGGGCGGCCTGCTCACGCTCGGCACCGACAATCCGAGCCGGGGCGAGTTCCTCGCCGGCTTCTCGGCGCACCGCGAGCTGCAGACGCTGGTGCTGATCGGCATTCCGCCGGCCGAGGCGATCAAGATCGCGACGATCAACGGCGCGCGCGCCATGGGTGTGTCCGACAAGCTCGGGACGATCGAGACCGGCAAGCTGGCGGATCTGTTCGTGATCGAGGGCAATCCGTTGACCGACATCAAGAACACGCGCAACGTGCGGATGGTGATGAAGTCGGGCTTCATCTACGATCCCAAGGCGCTGCTCGCCCAGGCGGTCGGCAAGATCGGGTTCACGCCGCAGCGCCCCGAGGGCGAGGGTCGGGGGCGGCCGCCGTCGCAGAAGTAGCACACGGCGGTCTACCAGCAGGCCGGCGCGAGCAATCGGCCGCGCTTGCGTCCGTGGTGCTGTCAGATCTATGTATAGGGCTGACCAGCTTACCCCGGACTGCGATCCCATGGCCGAGACGCCCCCACTCCTCATCGCCGGTACGCTCGATCTGTTGATCCTCAAGACGCTCTCGCTCGGGCCGATGCACGGCTACGGGATTGCGCAGCACATTCACCGGTTGTCGCAGGACGCGCTGCGGATCGAAGAGGGATCGCTCTACCCGGCGCTTCGGCGCATGCAGGTCAAGGGCTGGATCCGCTCGGCAACCAGAAAGACGCCCACTGGCCGCGAGGCCCGGTACTATCGGATCACCGCGATCGGCACGCGGCAGCTCGCCGCCGAAGAGGAGCAGTTCAAGCGGTCGGTCGCAATCACCACGCGCGTGTTGCGGGGCGCGACTTCATGACACTTCGCGAATGGCTCGGGCGCCTTGCCTCCTGGTGGCATCGAGACGAACTGACGAACGACCTGAACGGCGAACTCCAGGCGCACTTGGCGCTCCTCGCTCGTGACTACCAGCAGCAAGGCATGGCGTCCGGCGAGGCGCGGGCCGCCGCCAAGCGACAGATCGGCAACATTGGACGGCTGCGCGAGGAGAGTCGCGACACCTGGGGCTTCCCGGCGGCCGACGCGCTCGTTCAGGATCTCCGCTACGCGCTGCGCGGGCTGCGGCGATCGCCGGGGTTTACCGTCGTCGTCGTGCTCACGCTGGGGCTGGGCATCGGCGCCAATGCCGCGATGTTCGCAGTCATCGACCGTCTCATGTTCCGGCCATTTCCGTTGCTGCACGATCCCGGATCGGTGCATCGCGTCTACCTCCAGACCACATATCGCGGAAAGACGAACGCGAACGCGACGTTCCCGTTCCTTCGCTTCGTCGACTTGTCTCGCGCGACCAAAACCATCGTCGATGTTGCGGCGGAAACGGAATGGCGGTTTGCCGTCGGCCGCGGCGACGCGACCACGGTTCGAAAAGTCGTCGGCGTCACGCCCTCCTACTTCGGCTTTTTCGACGCTCCGCCCGCGCTCGGCCGATATTTCCTCGCGAGTGAGGACTCGGACAGCGCTCAGCCGGTCGCCGTTCTCGCGCATTCGTTTTGGACGACAGCGTTCAGCGGCGCGAATGTCATCGGTCGCCGGCTCGCGATCGGCACGATCAACTACACGATCATTGGTGTTGCGCCGAAGGGTTTCGTCGGCACTGCCGAAGGCGCACCGCCCGATGTCTTCGTCCCATTGTCGACGATTCCAGCCAACGTTGGTGCGTGGAGTCAGCAGTCCTACCGGCGCAACTACAGTTGGGACTGGGTTCAGATGCTCGTGCGCGGACGCCCTGGCGTGCCGCTGCACGAGATCTCCGTCGAGCTGACCGAGGCGTACGTACATAGCAGAGCCGCACAGCGAGCGATCCAGCCCCGCACGCTCCAGGATTCTCTCGTCCATCCGGTGGCGATCGCTGGTCCGGTGAAGTTGTGGGCCGGCCCCGATGCCGGTCGCGAGGCCACGGTGCTGCTGTGGGTGAGCGGCGTCGCCGCCGTCGTCTTGCTGATTGCCTGCGCAAACGCGGCGAACATGATGGTGGCGCGCGCCATGCGACGCCGGCGCGAGATCACGGTACGCCTCGCGCTCGGCGTGCGCCGAGGGCGGCTCACGCGCCAGTTCCTCACCGAAGCCGGTGTGCTGGCGGGCGCTGGGGCGGTTGCCGGCATTGGCATGGCGCAGTGGTCAGGGCTCTTCATTCGCTCCATGCTGCTGCCCGAAGGAACGTCGTTCAATCTCGCGACCGATGGCCGCACGCTCGGCGTGGGGGCCGTCTGCGCGACGATCGCGATGCTGCTCACCGCCATTGGCCCCGCGGTCACGGCGGCGCGCACCGATCTCTCTGCGTCGCTCAAGGCGGGGGCGCGCAGCGGGACGCTCGAACGGAGTCGCAGCCGAAGCGCGCTGCTCGTCGCGCAAGGCGCACTTTCCGTCGTCTTGCTGATCGGCGCCGGACTCTTCGTGCGGAGCTTTGGACACGCGCGTGCGGTGCCGCTCGGATACGACGCCGAACCCGTGCTCGAAGTGACGCCGGACTTCCGCGGGTACCCGATGGACAGCGCACGGGCGGTGGCCGCGCGACGTGCCCTGCTCGCGAGCGTACAGTCGCTGCCCGGCGTCGTCGCGGCGGCGCGGATCAACAGCGACCTGTTCTCCACGAACACCGCGCAATTGGAGGTGCCAGGCATCGACTCGGTGGAATCCCTCGGACGTTTCAATTTTCAAATCACCACACCCGAATACTTCCGCGTGATGCAGACGCACATTCTGCGCGGTCGGGGATTCACCGTCGCGGATCGCGAGGGTGCACCGCTCGTCACAGTCGTGAGCGACGCGATGGCGCGAGCGCTGTGGCCGGGACGCGACGCTCTAGGTCAATGCATGCGCGTCGGGATCGGAGCCGCTCCATCCACGGCGACCGCGCCGTGCACGCGAGTAATCGGGATCGCCGAGAACACGGCGCAGCAGAACCTTACGGACGATCCGCGATACATGTACTACCTCCCTGCCGCGCAGGTTGCCCCCGACATCTCGACGCTCTACGTCCGTCTGGTCGCGCCGAATGCGCGAGGTGAAGTCGAGCGCATTCGGCGTGCGCTCACTCGCGCGATGCCAGGCGATGGGTTCGTCGTCGTCCGGCCGCTCGAGGACGTCGTCGATGACCAGCGCCGATCTTGGCAGCTTGGTGCGATGCTGTTCACCGCGTTCGGCACCTTGGCGCTCGTCGTGGCGATGGTGGGCCTCTACGGTGTCGTGAGCTACTCGGTGGAGCAGCGTCATCACGAGATCGGCGTTCGCATGGCGCTCGGCGCCACGCGCGGACGCGTCGTACGCCTCGTCGCCGGCGACGCGCTCGGCGCCACGACGGCCGCCGTGGCGATCGGAACGCTCGTCGCCATCGCGATGGCGCCGCGAACGCAGCCGCTGCTGTTCGCGGAATCGGCGTTCGATCCGTTGGTGTACGTCGTGGTTGCCGGCGCAATGTTCGCGGCCGCGCTCGCGGCGAGTCTGGCGCCCGCCGCGCGGGCGGCCGCCATGGATCCGAACGTCGCGCTTCGCGCGGACTGAAACGAAAACGGGAGCTGCCGAGGCAGCTCCCGTTGTGCTTCGTTTGGCGAGCGCTCAGTACATGCCGCCCATGCCGCCGCCCGGCGGCCCACCGGCCGCGGGCGCTTCCTTCTCCTTCTTCTCGACGATCAACGCTTCCGTCGTCAGCAGCAACCCGGCGATCGACGCCGCGTTCTGCAGCGCCGTGCGCGTGACCTTGGTCGGGTCGATGACGCCGGCCTGCACGAGGTTCTCGTACGTGTCGGTCAGCGCGTTGTAGCCGAACGAGTCATCCTTCGACGCCCGCACCTTCTCGACGACGATCGAGCCTTCGCCGCCCGCGTTCTGCACGATCATGCGGATCGGCTCCTCGACCGCGCGGCGGATGATGTCGACGCCGATCTGCTCTTCCGGCTCGAGCTTGAGGCTCTTGAGCGCGCGTTGCGCACGAATGAGCGCCACGCCGCCGCCGGGGACGATGCCCTCTTCCACCGCGGCGCGCGTTGCATGCAGCGCATCCTCGACGCGCGCCTTCTTCTCCTTCATCTCGGCTTCCGTGGCCGCGCCGACATTGATGACGGCTACGCCGCCGGCGAGCTTCGCCAGACGCTCCTGCAGCTTCTCCTTGTCGTAGTCGGACGTGCTGTTGTCGATCGCGACGCGGATCTCCTTGATGCGGCCCTGGATCTTGTCATCCGCGCCCGCACCGTCGATGAGCGTGGTGTTGTCCTTGTCGACGACGATCCGCTTGGCGCGGCCGAGGTCCGTGATCACCGCGTTCTCGAGCTTGAACCCGACTTCCTCGCTGATCACCTGGCCGTTGGTCAACACCGCGATGTCCTGCAGCATCGCCTTGCGACGATCGCCGAAGCCCGGCGCCTTGACAGCGCAGACCTTGAGCGTGCCGCGCAGCTTGTTGACGACGAGCGTCGCCAGCGCCTCGCCCTCGACGTCCTCGGCGATGATGAGCAACGGACGGCCCTGCTGTGCCACTTTCTCGAGCACCGGGAGCAGATCCTTCATCGACGAAATCTTCTTGTCGTGGATGAGGATCAGCGCATCCTCGAGCGCCGCTTCCATCTTCTCCGGATCGGTGACGAAGTACGGCGAGACGTAGCCGCGGTCGAACTGCATGCCCTCGACGGTATCGAGGTTCGTCTCGAGCCCGCGAGCCTCTTCGACCGTGATCACGCCGTCCTTGCCGACCTTCTCCATCGCTTCGGCGATCAGGTTGCCGATCTCGGCGTCGTTGTTCGCCGAGATGGTGCCGACCTGGGCGATCTCCTTCTTGCCGCTCGTCGGAACGCTGATCTTCTTGAGCTCCTGCGTGATCGTGGCGACGGCCTGGTCGATGCCGCGCTTGATCGCCATCGGGTTCGCGCCGGCCGTGACGTTCTTGAGGCCTTCGCGGAAGATCGCCTGCGCGAGCACGGTTGCCGTCGTGGTGCCGTCACCCGCGTTGTCCGACGTCTTGGTCGCGACTTCCTTCACCATCTGCGCGCCCATGTTCTCGAGCGGATCGGTGAGCTCGATTTCCTTGGCGACGGTGACGCCGTCCTTCGTGACCGTCGGCGCGCCGAACTTCTTGTCGATGACGACGTTCCGACCCTTGGGGCCGAGCGTCACCTTCACCGCTTCGGCGAGTTGATCGACACCGCGCTTGAGGGCTGCGCGTGCGTCGACGTTGAAATGCAGTTCCTTGGCTGCCATATGCCTTCAGAGCCTCGTGGGTGTTGAGTTAGCCGATGACCGCGAGAACGTCCGACTCGCGAAGAATCAGGTACTGCTCTCCGTCGACAGTGACTTCGGTGCCGCTGTACTTCCCGTACAACACCTTGTCGCCGACCTTGACCTCCATCGGGACGCGCGTCTCCTTCTCGAAACGACCCGGACCCACCGCGATGATCTCGCCCTGCTGCGGCTTCTCTTTCGCGGTGTCGGGGATGTACAGACCGCCACGCATCTGCTCGCTCTCTTCGAGCGCGCGGATCACGACGCGGTCAGCCAACGGGGTGACCTTGGCACTGGTCTTTGTGGCCATACGGTGAGCTCCTCCCAGTCTATGGCTGCGGTGTAGATGGAATTGTGTGGGCCTTAGCACTCATGCAACGAGAGTGCTAACAGCACGGATTCTACGCTGCCCGGACCCGAGCGTCAAGACCCACGGGCGCGGGTCATGGTCCGCGCCTAAATCTTTGGAATCCCGTATTTTAGAGCGCCGGCGCCTGCGGAGCTGCGGGCTGTAGAAGACTGTGGGCCAACTGGAGGCCTTGCAGCGTCAGGTGTGGTTCGACCCGATCGAACGTGGTACACAGGGCCGCCATCGTCTCGGCGAAACCGCCTGTCGCGATCACGATCGGCGCCTGCGGCCGTGGCCAGCTGGCGCGAATGCGGCGCACGATGCCATCAATCGCATCCGCGGCACCAAACAGCACGCCCGCCCGGATGCAGTCCTCCGTTCGGCGCCCGATCACATGCTGCGGCACTACGAGCTCCGTGGCAGGCAGCTTCGAGGTGCGACGCGTCAGCGTCTCCGCCGACGGCAGCACACCTGGCGCGATGACACCGCCGAGGAACACACCGTCCGCGGTGATGCAGTCGAACGTGATCGCCGTGCCCATGTCGACGACGATTGCGTCCGTCGCGTACAGCCGACTGGCAGCGAGCGTGTTGATCACGCGATCCGCACCCACGGTGAGCGGCTCGTCCACATCGAGCGTGATGGGAAGCGCCGTACTCGCATCGACGACGAGCGGTTGCGTCACGCCGAAGTACTGCTGGCATGCGTCGCGCAGCGGCGACGTGACACGCGGAACCACGGAGCCGATCGCCACCGCCGTCACCACATCGGCGTTGAACCCATCCGCCTGCAACAGACTGCGGAGCAGTACGCCGAATTCGTCCGACGTACGCGGTACGTCGGTCATCACGCGCCAGTGGCCGTGCAGCTCCGTGCCGGCGAACAGCCCGATGGTCAACTCGGTGTTTCCCACGTCGAACACGAGAATCACAACGCCTCCGTGAGCACGAGTGACCCGGCGCGGACGGCGACGACGCCTGTTGCCGACTCGACGAGCAGCGCGCCGGCGCGGTCGATTCCCTGCACCGTTCCGATCACGGGTTCTGCACACCGGTGACCCGCCGCGAGATCGCGGCGCGCGAACGCACGCCGCTCGTCGTCGGACAGCGTACCGGTGCGCGCCGCCGCGCCGCGAATGGCGGGAATGATCGCGCGAAGCACGTCCAGGCGCGAGGTGCCGTGGCGCAGACCGATCGCATTCGGTTCGATCGTCGGCGCACGCACGTTCACACCGACGCCGATCGCCACCCACTCGGGCAGCGAATCACGCCAGCGCGCTTCGACGAGAATGCCGGCCAGCTTTCGGCCGCCGACGTAGAGATCGTTGGGCCATTTGAGCCGCACGGGTTCCGACGCGAACGGATCGAGCGCGGGCGCCAACGCCAGGCCGATGCGAAGCGACAGCACGCTCACCGCCTCCGTGTCGGCCGGCCGTTCGAGGAGCGTGATCCAGAGCCCTGCGCCGGGCTCGGAGCGCCATGTCCTTCCCTGCCGTCCGCGACCGGCAGTCTGCGCGTCGGCGATGACGAGGGTGCCGGCCGCAGCCCCAGACGCTCCGAGCGAATGTGCTTCGTCGAGCGTCGAGCCCACCGCGGCGAACGTGACGACGTGCGGCAGCTCGAGCAGGCGGGCGAGTGCGTCGCCGGCGGGCAGTCCGTCCGGACGGTTATCGGACAAAGTAGAGATAGAACACGAGCGCCAGCGCGATGCGGTACCAGCCGAACGCGGTGAAGTTGCGCGTCTTGATGAAACTCAGAAATCCCTTGATCGCCAGGATCGCCGTGATGAAGCTGACGACGAAGCCCACCCCCAGCGCAGCCGTCTGGCCGGCGAGCGCGCCGTGGTTCTTGAGGAGCTCGAGCGCGCTCGCGCCGAGCATCGTGGGCACCGCGAGCATGAACGAGAACTCGACGATCGTCCGCTTGCTGATGCCGATGAGCGAACCGCCGACGATCGTCGCCGCCGAGCGCGATACGCCGGGAATGATCGCGATCGCCTGGAAGACGCCGATCAGCAGTGCCTTGCGGTACGTGATCTCGTCGAAGTTCGCTTCGGTCTCTGCGTGCTTCTTGAATCGCTCGAAGACGAGCAGCGCGATGCCGCCGAGCAGGAGTGCCCACAGCACGACCGCGACGTTTCCGAGCAGGTACCCCTTCACCACTTTATAGAACGCCAATCCGATCACGCCGGTCGGAATGAAGGCGACGACCAGCTTCTTGAAAATCGACCAGTTCCAGAAGCGGGTCCAGTACAGGACGACGACGGAGAGGATCGCGCCGAGCTGAATGATGATCTCGAAGCTCTTGAGAAATTCCGTATCGGCAAGACGCAGCGCGTCGCTGACCAGAATCAGATGCGCCGTCGACGAGATCGGCAGGAATTCCGTAATGCCCTCGACGATCCCGAGCACGAGCGCATGGCCGAGCGACAGCCCGGTGGCGGGAACGACAGTCTGGAGGATGGTCACGAAGCAGCTGGTCGAAGTTCGGCCGGCGAGCGGCGTTCAGTGGTGGATGGTCGCGTCAGCGTGTACTCGTAGAACGCCTCGTAATCGGCGACGATGGCATCGAGCGAAAATCGGGCCCGGGCGTCGGCGGCCGCGCGCGTACTCATCGCGTGCCAGCGATCGCGATCCCAGAGAATGTCGAGCGCCGCGCGGGACATGCCATCGACGTCGCCCACCGGACACAGCGCACCGGTCTCGCCGTCGCGAACCACCTCCGGCAGGCCGCCGGCCGCGGTGCCGATGACCGGAACACCCGAGGCGAGTGCCTCGAGCGCACTCAGTCCAAACGACTCGCTGCCGGACGGCAGCAGAAACAGATCGGCCCCGGCGAGCAGCGGGGCCACCGCCTCGATCTTGCCGAGGAAGAACACCGAGTCGTGAACGCCGAGATCGCGCGCCTCGGCTTCGGCGTGCACGCGATCGGGGCCGTCGCCAACCATCACGAGCACGGACGGTACTTCGGCGGCGACGCGCGCGAAGATCTTCACCACGTCGCGGACGCGCTTCACTGGCCGAAAGTTCGAGATGTGAAGCAGCACGCGCTTTGACGCGTCGATTTGTTCGGTGAGGATCGAGCTGTACCGCGATCGGTCGAAGACGGCCGGATCGATGAAGTTCGGAATCACTTCGATGCGACACGCCGTGCAGCCGAACGTCGTCAACGTCTCGGTCTGCAGGTAGCGCGAGACGGCCGTGAGCCCATCGGACTTCTCGATCGAGAACTTGGTGATTTGCCGGAACGACGGATCCTGTCCCACGATCGTGATGTCCGTGCCGTGCAACGTCGTCACGATGCGTATGTCCGGCCGCACGGTGCGCAGCATCTCCTTGGCGATCCAGGCGCTTGTGGCGTGCGGTATCGCGTAATGGCAATGCAGCAGATCGAGCCCGTGGGCCAGCACCACTTCGTGCATTCGGACGGCGAGCGCCAGATCGTAGGGCGGATACTCGAACAGCGGATACTGTCCGACGTCCACTTCGTGGAAGTAGACGTGCGGCAGGAACGCCGGCAGCCGGAACGGCTGCTGATAGGTGATGAAATGGATCTCATGCCCGCGGCGGGCGAGTGCGATGCCGAGCTCCGTGGCGAGTGCGCCGGAGCCGCCGTACGTCGGGTAGCAGGTGATGCCGATCTTCACACCGGCGCTCCATGCTCGGGGAGCCCGCCGTCGAACCAGCGCTGCGCGATCGTCATCCAATCCGGCGAGAGTGGATTGATGGGCATCACCTCCGCGGCCGGGAGTTGATGCCGGAACCACGTCCGCTGCCGCTTGGCGTATTGCCGTGTGGCGATGAGAATCTGCTCACGAGCGGCCGCGCGCGACAGCTTGCCGTCGATCATCTGGCGGACGGCGTCGTAGCCGGTCGCCTTCCACGCTGGCGCATCGGCCGGGACAGTCTGCATCAACCGCGCAACTTCCTCTGGCCAGCCATGATCGAGCATGTGATCGATTCGCGATGCAATGCGGTGAGCGAGCGCCGGCCCGGGGTCCACCAGAAGATAGCGGGGGCGCCAACGGCTGGTGCCGCGCCGCTCGCGATGCAACGCGCTCATACGCTGCCCTGTGAGCAGCGCGATTTCCGCGGCACGCAACAGCTGCGTGCGGCCGAGATGCGATCGATCCGGATCGAGCTCGGCCACCCATCGGCGCAGCTCACCGCTGGGCAGTCGCTCGAGCTCTCGCGAGAGCGCGACGCGGCGCGCGCCATCGAGCACAGGCTCGTCGAACAATCCTTCGCACAGCGCGCGGATGTACAGTCCAGTTCCGCCGACGACGATCGGCACGCGCGCTGCTGCTCGCGCGTCGTCGATCCATCGATCCGCCGCCGCGGCCCACGTCGCGGCCGAGTAGCGCTCCGCGGGATCGACGACGTCGATGCCTGCGTGTGGAACCCGTGTGCGCTCCTCGCGTGTCGGCTTGGCTGTGCCGATGTCGAAGCCGCGGTACACCTGCCGCGAGTCGGCGCTGACGATCGTTGCCGATGTGTGCTCGGCAAGCCACAGCGCGATCGCACTCTTTCCCGCCGCCGTTGGGCCGCAGACGACGCGCAGGTCACCGCCTGCCGAAGCGTCGCTCAATCTCGTCCCAGGTGAGCTGCACGATGGTCGCGCGGCCGTGCACGTCGTGCGCCGGTAGGGTGGTGTCGCGCAATGCGATGAACAGCGCGCGCATTTCGGCCGGCGACAATGCGTCGCCGGCCTTGATCGCCGCCTTGCAGGCGACGGTGGCGGCGAGCCGTTCGTGGCGAGAGGCCGAGCCGGCCTCGCGATCGCCGGTGATCGCGGCGAGCGTGTCGCGGAGACAGCGTTCGGGATCGAACCGCGGGTGCGGCATCGGCACGGCACGGATGATCAGCGTGTGGCCGCCGAAGCCTTCGATGTCGAAGCCGAGCTGCTCGAACGCGGCGCGATGCAGCTCGAACGCTTCGCTCTCGGCCGGTCCCAGGTGCAGCGTCATGGGAAAGAGCAGGCGCTGCGACGGTTGCTCTCCGCGCTCGATCGTGCGCATGAACTGCTCGTACAACACACGCTCGTGCGCCGAGTGCTGATCGATGAGTACCACGCCGTGTTCGTGCTCGAACATCAGGTACGTGCCGCGAAGCTGTGTGAGCGGCGGTACGTCGAGAGTCGCCGAAGCCGACGGCGTCGCGGGCGCAGCGTCGTCGGCTGGCGAACTCCGGACGACGCGCCCATCGTCATCCACCTCGGCGCGAAAGAGCGGCTCAGGCGGCACCGACGACGTGAGATCACTGATTTCGACGATGCCCGTCGGTGGCACGGGCCGTCCCGGCATGGGCCACGCAGTACGGCCCAACGTCGCGCCCGCGTCGAACGTACCGAGCGCGCGACGTACCGCGGTCTCGACGGTCCGCTCCACCGGCCAACGATCGCGAAAACGCACCTCGGCTTTTGCCGGATGCACGTTGACGTCGACGGCATCGGACGCGACGACGACGTCGAGAAAGAGCGTCGGACGCACACCGGCGGGGATCGTCGAGCGATACGCCGCCTCCGCCGCGCGCACGATGCCGAGATCGCGCACGGCGCGACCATTGATCGAGAGAAAGACACGCCGCGTCGCCGTGCCGGCGTCTGCCGGCCGCTCGACGAGACCGGACACGTGGGTCGTGCCGCTCACATCTTCCACGTCGAGCAAGCGCGCCGCGAACCGGGCATCGTAGACGGCCGCGAGCCGGTCGCGAAGTGTGTCGGCATTGGGCAGCGACAAGGCCGGACGTCCGTCATGCGTGACGGACACGCGCACGTCGCGCCGTGTGAGCGCCATGGTTGCGATGACGTCGAGAATGGCGCGCCATTCAGACCTCGCGCCGCGCATGAACTTGAGCCGGCCGGGCGCGTTGTAAAACAATCGGGCGACGCGCACCGTCGTGCCGCGGCGGCGCGCCGCGGGACTGACGTCGAGTACCGTTCCCGCGGCAGCGCGCACGAGTGTGCCGGCGCCATCCTCGGGGGCGGTCTCGAGCTCGAGCTGCGACACGGAGCAGATGGCCGCCAGCGCTTCACCACGAAACCCGAAGCTGCGCACGCCGACGAGATCGGCGGCGGCGCGAATCTTCGACGTGGCGTGGCGCTCGAGCGCGAGCACGGCATCGTCGCGGGTCATGCCGATGCCGTCGTCGCTGACGCGGATCAGTTGCCGGCCGCCGTCCTCCACCGCGAGGTCGATCGTCGTTGCGCCGGCGTCGAGTGCGTTTTCGACCAGCTCCTTGACCACCGACGCGGGACGCTCGACCACCTCGCCCGCCGCGATTTGATCGGCGACGGCGCTGGGGAGAATGGCGATGCGCGAACCTGATGCGACGGGCACCCGCAAACTTACCGGCGCAGCGCGGCGAGCGTCAATCGCGCGCGGGCGTCAGCCGCACGCCCGTGCGCGACTTTCACGGCGCGCTGATCTGCGACGCGTCGCGTGCATCGAGCGAGATCAGGTTGGCGTTGGACATCCAGCCGTCGCGTCCGTCGTCGAGGACGATGCGGCTCCATGCGCCCTGCTCGCCCGACACGCGCACCACCTCGCCGATGATCGCCGTGGCGCGCCGCTCCGCACCAAGATCCGGATCGGCGCGCAACGACGCCATCTGGCGAATGACCGCGAGATGTCGGCCCGACAACCGATCCGACAGCGAGAATCCGCCGATGGCGACGACAATCGCCACCGCTGCCACCACACCAAGCTCGCGCGCGCCGAGCGGCTGGCGGCGGCGAGCGCGGAGCGCGGCGGTGACCCAGCCGACGCACCAGATGATCGCGGCGAGATCGAACAGCCACGAATCCGGCAGCGGCGGAACATACCCCGCGGCGCTCACGGGCAACGCGTGCACGAACTCGACGCGCTCGCGAACATCGGAGGCGAGCGGTTCGATGCGAAGCGCCCGCTGCCACGCTGCGACGCTGCGTGCCGTGTCCGAGATCGCCCACGAGGCAGTCCCGAGATTCGCCCACGCGTCCGCGGCGCGCGGCTCGGCGAGCGCCGAGGCGGCGAACGCGTCGCGCGCGGCGGTGAAGTCGTGACGCTGGTAGGAAATCACGCCGCGATCGAACGCCTGACGCGCGACGGATGCATCGTACGCGTGTGCTGTCGCCACGGTCGCAGCAAGCAGTACGACAACGCCGATCACGGGTGTGGCAATCTGCGCGCGCGACAAGGCTTCACCATCGACGGCGCGGTACAGCTCCGCGGCGCGGGCGGCGGCATCATCGGGCGCCGTGCCGGCGACCGAGAATGCCGCTTCATCGAGCTGCCGCAGGAATCGCTCGGCGGATGCCGCAACTTCGGTCGAGACGCCGCGGCGACGCAGCGCCCGGGCCAGCGCGCCCGGCCGCGTGAACGCTTCGGATTGGAGCCCCATGCGCTCGGCCAGGGCGCGCGTGTAGATCCGACGGATCACACATGGATCGGTCGTTGCAGCCGCGCCGCCACGCGAAAGGAGCGTCAGGCGCTCCGCAGCCGTGAGGCCGCGACGCGTAGCGTGGCGGCCGTTTCGTCGCCGCAACGTGATCGCCGGCAGCGGCACGAGCGCCAGCAGCGCCCAGAATACCGGATGCTGATGGAGCGGCGTCGCGGGGGCGCCGCGATATCGGGTTCGCACGCCGAGCGGCTTGACCGAGCGAGTGGTGTCGGCGGAGGCGAGCGTTCCGGGCGCGACGTGTACGCGCGCCGGCGAGGTCGTGGCCGTTTCGTAGCGCCGCAGGTCCGGATTGAAGTAACTGTAATGAATCGGCGGAACGTCGAGCTCACCCGCAACGCGGGGCGTCAACACCCAGTCGAACTCCTTGGAGCCGCCGATTCGGCGCGCCGTCGTGTCGACGCGCACGCGTTCCTCGCCTTTGACCAGCGCGCCCCACGGCACGCCGACAGCCGGGCGCGGAAACAGCTTCACGTTGCCCGTTCCGCTCACGCGCACCGTGAGCACGAGTGGGTCGCCGACGCGCGAGGCATTGGTATCGAGCTGCGCCGCCACGCGCAGATTGCCGACCGCGCCGCCGAAATCAGCGGGACGTCCGGCGAGCGGCGGCTCGACGGCGACGATGATCGTGCTGTCGGTCTCGATCTCGTGCGTCTCCTCGCGACTGAAGAAGCTGGCGGTGAGCGGCAGCGAATAGACGAGATCCGCGGGCGGAATGGCGAACCGGCCCGGCATGAGCGGAAAGAGTGCGCGCTGATAGACGAGCGCGTCGAAGCAGCGTGAGCCGAGCTGGCGTTGCGGCGGTTCGTTGGCCGACGGCAGATCGTACGCGAGCATCGACTGCATGTCGGGCGGAAAGAACGTCGGATTGCGGCGCAGGCGATCGCGCACCGCGTGATTCAGAAAGACTGCCACTTCATAGTTCGCCTGCTGGCCGACGTAGACCGTTTCGGGCAGCGTGAGCGCCCGGAAGTTCACGAGCAGACTGGTATCCGCACGTGCGCGCGCGACCACGGTGGGAATGGCGCCCTCCGGACCGGGCGGCCGCAACACGATGTCGAGCGGTCGCGAGCGCGCCGTCATACTACCCAGACGGGCCTCGAATGCGGGAATGGTGAACTTGCCGGAGCGATCCGTCGTGAGCACGTAGGTGTATTCGGCGATCAGCCGTCCGTGCGCGTCGTGCGTGACGTGCGGCACGGGCGAGGAGCGCAGCACATCGAATGGCGCCAGCGACGGCACGGTGAGCTGCGGCGCATACCGTCCGGGCGCGCTCACGGCAACGCTGATCTCGATCGCCTCGCACGCCGACGCGGAATCCGGTGCGTGCGCCACGATCGCAAGCTGCGCCGCGAGCGCGAGGAATCCGATCACCAGTCCTTGCCCCCAGGCGGCGGCTCGACCTTGTTCTGCTGCTGCTTTTTCGCCTGCACGTCGCGCTCTTCGCGCGCCGCGCTGCCGAGCAGTTGGTCGGCCTGCTGCTCGCCGAGACCGCCTGCTGGTTGGGGCGACTGGCCTTGAGGATTCTTTGCACTTCCGCCGCCGCCGCCGCCGCCCCCGCCACCGCCGCCACCCCCTCCGGAATCCTTCTTCCGTAACGCGAGCTCGTA
>Ga0070680_100000091_pt1 | contig 50978 bp, 48 predicted proteins | sample KBSC73BmetaG_FD_64672 | JGI IMG/M metagenome (GOLD analysis project Ga0070680, IMG submission 64672) | Corn rhizosphere microbial communities from Kellogg Biological Station, Michigan, USA - KBS C7-3B metaG | ecosystem: Host-associated > Plants > Roots > Rhizosphere | place: USA: Michigan...
AGCACATGGCGCATGGTGATGCCGAGCGGCGCCCGGCCGAGCGCGATCGCGGCGCGCACGAAATCGCGGCTCCACATGGCGAGTGCCGCCCCGCGCGTCACCCGCGCGAACACCGGTACGTTGAAGATGGCGATCGCCAGGATCGCGTTCGTGGCACTCGCGCCCAGCACCGAGGTGATGAGGATGGCGGTCAGCACGGCGGGAAAGGCGAAGACCAGATCCGAGGCGCGCGACAGCATCTCGTCGACCCAGCCGCCCCGCGCCGCCGCCCAGGCGCCGAGGGTCACGCCGGCCGACATGCCGAGCCCGACGGCGATCAGGCCGACGGCGAGCGACGTCCGGGCGCCGACCATGATGCGCGAGAGCACGTCGCGCCCGAGATGATCGGTGCCCAGCAGATGCTCGGCCGAGGCTGGCAGGAGCTTGGAGCGCATCTGCAGGGCATCGACGGCGTAGGGCGTCCACACCGCCGACAGCAGCGCCGTGCCGATGAACAGCACCAGCAGCAGCGCCCCCATCTGGAAACCGGGATGGCGGGCGGCGCGCGCGCCGAAGGTGTTCACGCCGTCACGCGCGGCCGCGGATCGAGCAGCGCGTAGGCGACATCGACCAGCAGGTTGACGGCGAGCACGAGGATCGTGAACAGGATGACGACGTTCTTGATCACGGCGAGGTCGCGGTTGTTGATCGAGTCGTAGACCAGCTGGCCCACGCCCGGCAGCCGAAACACGCTTTCGATGATAACGGCGCCGGCGACCAGGAAGCCCGCGATCAAGCCGGCGACCGTGGTCACCGGGATCAGCGCGTTGCGCAGTGCATGCCGGAACAGCACGGTCGCCTCGGACGCCCCCTTGGCCCGCGCGGTGCGCACGTAGTCCTCGCGCAGCGTGTCGAGCATGGCCGAACGCGTCACGCGCGTCAGGATCGCGATCTCGCTCAACGACAGGGCGATCGCCGGCAGCACCAGGGCCAGCAGCGAACGCGGCGCATCCTGGGCCCAGCCGGGAAAGCCGCCGGCCGGGAAGATCTGCCAGGTCACGGCGAACACCAGCACCAGCACGATGCCGAACCAGAAATTGGGGATCGAGATGCCGATCTGCGTGAAGCCCATGACCCCCCAATCGCCCGCCCGCCCGTGCCGCCAGGCGGCGAAGACACCGAGCGGCACCGCGACCAGCAGCGCCCAGCCGAGCGCGAGCCCCGCCAGCGGCAGGGTGACGGCCAGCCGGTCGCCGATCAGCTTGGCCACCGGCGTGCCGTAGGCATGGCTCGCCCCGAGGTCGAAGGTCAGCAGCCCGCCGATCCAGTGGAGGTACTGCACGGTCAGGGGCTGATCGAACCCGTACTGGGCACGCAAGGCCGCCAGGGTGTCCGGCCGCGCGTCGGTGCCCAGCATCACCAGCGCCGGATCGCCGGGCAGCACCTCGACGACCGCGAAGACGACGAACGTCGCCAGGACCAGGGTGATCAGCGCCGCGGCCAGCCGGCGGGAGAGGAACTCGATCACGCCTTCCAGTGCACGCCGGTGAGGTCGACCGAGGGCGTTGGCGAATTCTCCCACATGCCCACCAGCTCCTTCTTCCACACGCCGATCTTGGCGAGCTGATAGAGGAAGCCATTCACCGCGTCGCGCGCGATGATGCGCTGGCAGTCCTTCAGGAGCTCGTCGCGCTTGGCGAAGTCGGTGGCCTCGACGACCTGCCGCCACTTGGCCTTGAACTCGGCCGAGTCGTAGTTCCAGTAGTAGCCGTCGCGGGCGTAGCGATCGAGGTCGTTGGCCTCGGTGTGGGCCACGACGGTGAGATCGTAGTTGCGCTCCTTGAACACCTCGGAGAGCCACTGCGGCCACTGCAGCTGGGTGATCGCCACCTTGATGCCGATCTTGCCGAGCTGGCTGGCCAGCACCTCACCCGCGCGCTGGGCGTAGCCGACCGGCGGCAGCTTGAGGCTGGCCTCGAAGCCGTGGGGATAGCCCGCCTCGGCCAGTAGCGCCTTGCCCTTGGCGATGTCGAACGGATAGGTGCCGGTGAGATCGACGTAGGCCTTGTTGTGCGGCGGGAAGTGGCTGCCGATCGGCGTGCCGAAGCCCGACTCCGCGTCGATCAGGTCCTTGCGGTTGATGGCGTGCGCCATCGCTTGGCGCACCTTGAGGTCGTTGAACGGCTTCTTGCCGTTGTTGGTCGCCATGATGACCTCGCCCTCGGTCGTGCCGACGACCACGGCGAAGCGCGCGTCCTTCCTGAGGCGCGCCACCAGCTCGGGCGCCTGGAAGCCCGGGAAGGCGTCGACGTCGCCCGCCAGCAGCGCGCTCACCTGCGCCGACGGATCCTTCACCACCTTGAAGATCACGCTGTTGAGCTTGATGGCGCCGGCGTCGCGATAGCCGGCGAACTTGGCGAAGCTCACCGAATCGCCTTCCTTGCGCTCCTTGAAGACGAACGGGCCGGTGCCGACCGGATGCTTGTCGTTCGTCGCCGCCGACTTCGGATGCATGATGCCGGCGTCGCCGAGCGACAGATTGTAGAGCAGGTAGGAGTTGGGCGACTTCAGCGTCACCTTGACCGTCGCCGGATCGACCGCCTCGACCTTGTCTATATCGGTGTAGAGCGACTTGGCGGGCACCGTCGATCCGGGCGCGAATAGCCGGTCGATCGAGAACTTCACCACCGAGGCGTCGAGCGCCTCGCCGTCGTGGAACTTCACGCCGGTATGCAGCTTGAAGACATATTCCTTGCCGTCGGGCGAGATCGTCCAGCTCTTGGCCAGGCCGGGTCCAATGGCGCCGGTGCGGTCGATGCGGCCCAGGCTCTCGTAGACGTTCGGGCAGGTCAGTTCGCGGATCGCGGCGGCGGCGTTCTTGGTGGGATCGAGCACCGGCGGCTCGAGCGACATGCCGATCACCAGCCGGTCCTTCGCCTGCGCCCAGACTTCGGGGCCGAACAGGCCCACGCTCGCCAACGCGCCCGCTGCGCCGAGAAGATGACGGCGATGAAGAGCTTCCACTGACTGTCCTCCGTACTGGCTCCGTACTGGCCAGCGAACAGTCTATCAGCGGCCGAACACGTCCCGCCAGCCGCGCGCCGCGCCCAGGGTCGCGGCGTTGTAGACGCCGCGGGCGACCGCCCGGGCCAGGCAGTCGGCCGCCAGGGTGCCGAGCTCGGCCAGCGCCAGCGGATCGGTGCCCAGGTCGTGCCGGCCGGTCGCCACGGAGAACACCGTGTCGCCGTCCTGCGGTGTGTGCACCGGCCGGATCGAGCGCGCGAGCCCGTCCTGCGCCATCACCGCCAGCCGCTGGGCCGACGCCTTGTCGAGCCGGGCGTTGGTCGCCACCACCGCGATGGTGGTGTTGGCACGCGGGTCGGTGCGCGCCGCATCGGCGGGATCATGGCCGGGATCGGCTCTGTCGTGCGACACGCCGAGGCCGAGCCCATGCGGCGGCGGCGGCAGGGCACCGAATTCGCCGTCCTGTTCCAAAGCCCAGGCCCAGAATTGCGGCATGTCGCCCATGGTGGTGTAGCCGCGCGCATTGACCGCGACGATCGCGCCGACCTGTATGCCGGTCGCCGGATCGACCGCCGACGCACTGCCCAGGCCGCCCTTGAGGTTGCCCGCCTTGGCGCCGAGCCCGGCACCGGCGTTGCCCAGCGCGAAGTCGCGGCCCGCCGCGCCGGCCGCGGTGTAGGCGAGCTGCGGATAAGGCGGCCAGTCCCAGGTCTTGTCGCCGCCGTTCAGCAGGTCGAACAGAATCGCCGACGGCACGATCGGCACGACGACGTCGGCGATCGCCACACCCCGGCCACGCTCGCGCAGCCAGCGCATCACGCCGTCGGTCGCCGACAGGCCGTAGGCCGAGCCGCCCGACAGGCAGATCGCATCGACGCGATCGACCCGGCACGACGGATCGAGCAGGTCGGTCTCGCGCGTGCCCGGCGCGCCGCCGCGCACGTCGACCGAGGCGACACACGGCGGATCGCACAGGATCACGCTGACGCCCGAGCGCAGGCGCTGGTCCTCGGCATTGCCGACCAGGATGCCATCGACGTCGGTGATGAGGTTGCGAGAGCCGGGTCGAAGCATGGTCAGTCGAGTTGCAGGGTCAGCGCCTTGAGGTACGCCGTCTCGGGCAGGGCCGGATGCACCGGATGGTCGAGCGCGGCACCCGACGTGCGCAGGATGCGGCCATTGCGCTCGGCATCACGCAGGCCGCGCCGAACCTGATCGGCGAAGACCGGCGCATCGACGAGATGCGAGCATGATGCCACGAACAGGAAGCCGCCGCGCGAGACCAGCGGGGCCGCCAGCCGTACCAGCTTGCGATAGCCCTGCGCGCCGGTCTTGAGGTCCTTGCGGCTCTTCACGAAGGCCGGCGGATCGCAGATCACGACGCCGAACTTGCGGGCGTGCGTGCCGCCCAGCTTCTCGAGCGCGTCGAAGGCCTCGCTCTTCTCGAACGTCACGGTCTTGTCGACGCCGTTCAGGCTTGCCGCCTCGCGCGCAGCATCGAGGGCGGCGGCCGAGCGGTCGATGCAGGTCACGGCCTTGGCGCCTTCCTTGGCCGCCAGCACGCCGAAGCCGCCGCTGTAGCAGTAGACGTCGAGCACGTTGGCGTCCTTGGCGAAGCGCGCCATGAAGCGGCGGTTGTCGCGCTGGTCGTAGAACCAGCCGGTCTTCTGGCCGGCCGAGAGATCGGCCACGAACTTCGCGCCGTTCTCGATCAGTTCGATCGCGCCCTCGGCACTGCCTTTGACGACGGTGACCTCGCGCTTCAGCCCCTCGAGCTCGCGCACCGGCGAATCGTTCTTGAGCACGATGGTCTTGGGCGCCAGCTCGGACTCGAGCGCCTCCAGCAGCACCGGGGTCAGCGCGTCCATGCCGGCGCAGTTGACCTGGACCACCAGCGAGTCGCCGAAGCGGTCGACGATCACGCCCGGCAGGCCGTCGGCCTCGGCATGGATCAGCCGGTAATACGGCACGCCGATCAGCCGGTCGCGCAGCGCCACCGCCTGGGCCAGCCGCCGGCCAAGGAACAGCGCGTCGATGTTGGCCTCGGGATTGGAGGTGAGCAGGCGGGCCGCGATCAGCGAATGCGGGTTGAAGGTGACCACGCCCAGCTGCTCGCCGCCCGGCGCGCGCAGGACGGCCAGCGAGCCGGCCGGCAGCGCCTTGGTCTCGGCGTCCATCAGGATCTCGTTGGAGAAGGCCCACGGATGGCCCGAGCGAAACCGGCGATCCTCGCCGGACCGCAGCAACACACTGGGGAGCTTATTGACCAACCTAGTCTCCTTCGGGCGACCTCAGTCGCCTTTGGCGACGCCGTCGCGCCGCGGATCGGCGCCCCCTCCCCAGCCATCCCCCTCGCGGCGGATGGCGGTCAGGCCGCCTTCATGTCGGCGGACTTGTACTTCATGGCCCAGCGCGCGCAAGCGCTCCGCCTGGGCGGGCAAATCGCCTTTATCTTCAAGCTCCGTGATCCCGTTGGTATTGATGACCCGCGGCAGGTCGAGCGCCGCCTGGGGCGAAAGGCCCCAATCGAGCATGCCGATCAGCGCCTGCAGGGTGTCGCCGATGATGCGCTGGCCGCCCGCCGAGCCCACCGCCAGCTCCAGCGTGCGGTCCTTGTTCAGTACGAACGTAGGCGACATCGACGACCGCGGCCGCTTTCCGGGCTCGACCCGATTGGCGACCGGCCGGCCGTCGCGCTCGGCGACCGCCGAGAAATCCGTGAGCTCGTTGTTGAGGATGAAGCCGCCCACCATCATCAGCGATCCGAACGGCGACTCGATGGTCGTGGTGAAGCTCACGGCATTGCCCTGCCGGTCGACGATGGTCATGTGGCTGGTGCCGTGCTCGACGTAACCCGGCGGAACGGGCGCCTGGCGGCTCATCGCGTGATCGAGCGAGATGAGCTTGCGACGCTCGGCGATATAGGCCGGCGCCAGCAGCTTCTCGACGGGCACCGGCACGAAAGCCGGATCGGCGACGTAGCGGGCGCGATCGGCGAACACCAGCCGACTGGTCTCGGCGATGAGGTGGAGCGACCGCAGGTCATTGGGCCGATCATGCGACAGCTCGAACGGCTCGAGGATCGCCAGCGCCTGCAGGATGGCCAGACCGCCCGACGACGGCGGGCCCATGCCGCAGATCGTCCAGATCCGATACGGCCCGCACAGGGCCTCGCGCTTGATCACCTGGTAGTTCGCCAGATCGGCCAGCGACAGCGTGCCGGGCCGGACATGCGCGTGCACGCGCTTCACCATCTCCTCGGCGATCGGCCCCTCGCGCAGGACACTGCCGCCCCGCTCCGCCACGCGCTGCATCGTGTCGGCGAGTGCCGTGTTCACCACCGTGTCACCGGTCTTCTTCGGCGAACCGTCGGCATCGTAGAAGATGGCACGCGCCGCCGGCTCGTCGCGGAAGGCCTTGATCTGGTCGAGCCACGCGGCCAGGCGGGAGGAAACCGGAAAGCCGGTGCGCGCGGCGGCGATCGACGTGGTGAACAGGCTGCTCCAGGAAAGCTTGCCGTGTTCCTGGTGCGCGAGCTCGAGCAGCGCGGCGGCGCCAGGCACGCCGACCGACAGGCCCGAGACCACGGCCTGGCGGAACGGCAGCGGCTTGCCGTCGGCACCCAGGAACATCGTGGGCGTGGCGCCGGCGGGCGCCGCTTCGCGGCCGTCGTAGACCGTGATGGCGTGGGTGGCGCCGTCGAAATAGAGCAGGAAGCCGCCGCCGCCGAGGCCCGAGGCCTGTGGCTCGACGACGCCCAGCATCATCTGCACCGCGACCGCGGCATCGATCGCCGATCCGCCGCGCGCCAGCACCTCGAGGCCGGCGTCGACCGCCAGCGGATGCGCGGCCGCCACCATCTGTTGCGGCTCGGCCTGTGCGGAGCCTGCCCCGACCAGCAGGGCGAACGCGACGACGAGCGGCCGCGGCGCCCTCACGCGCGGCGCGCCACGATGAACAGGCGGCGGAACGGAAACAGCGTGATGCCGTCGGCGCGCGTCGGATAGGCCTTGGCGATCATGCCGGCATAGGCCTCATAGAACGCCTTGCCCTCGGCCGGGTCGAGCGCCTCGAGGAAAGGCCGCAGGCCGGTGCTCGAGGTGTACTGCGCCACTGGATCCTTGCCGGTCAGGACCTGCTGGTAGGTCGTCTCCCAGATGTCGAGCTCCGAACACAGCGGCTTCAGCACGTCGAAATAGCGCGCCGGCTCCTCGACCCGCGCGATGCCGCCGATGCCCTTCAGCTTGTCGCGCCACGGCCCTGCATCGGCGGCGGTGCGCATCAGCGCATGCGACGGCGATTCGTGATTGCGCGGCATCTGGATGGCGAGCTGGCCGCCGGCGGGCAGCGTCTTCAGCAGGCCGGGGAACATGTCGATGTGGCCCGGCAGCCACTGGTAGGCGGCATTGCTGTAGAGCAAGGCGGGTGGCGTCGATGGCTTGAAGTGCGCGAGATCGCCCTTCTCGAACGTCACGCGTGTGCCCGCTGTCGTCTGGCCGCGCGCCTTGGCCAGCATGTCCTCCGAGGAATCGATGCCGATGACCGGCGTCTCGGGAAAGCGCTCGCCCAGCAGGCGCGCGATGTTGCCGGCGCCGCAGCCGAGATCGTAGACCGCACGGCCCGCCGGCAGGCCGGCAGCCGAATCGAGCCTGGCCATCAGGTCGATGGCCGGCCGCATGCGCGCGTCGGCGAACTTGAGGTAGAGGTTTGCATCCCACTTGGTCGGCGCGAGGGCGGTGTTGGTGGCCACGATCAGTTCTCCTCGAATGCCGCATCGACCGGCACGCGGTAGGCCGACGCGATCTTGTTGCCCTTCTGCGCGACGAGCACCACCTTCAGGAACTCCTCGTGCATCTCATCGGTCATACCCTTCTTCGCCGCCATCGCGGTATGTGACGCGATGCAGTAGTCGCACTGGTTGGCGATCGAGACGGCGAGATAGACCAGCTCCTTGGTGAGCGGATCGAGCTTGCCCGGTCCCATCGCCATCTTCAGCTCGTCGGCGAAGCGCTCCATCACGTCGGGATGTTTGGCCAGCGCCTTCCAGACGTTGTTGATCTCGTCGGGCTTGATGTCGCGACCGCGAGCGATGCCGTCGACCACCGCCTTCGCGCGCGGGTTCATGTCCTTGTAGGCGGTGAGCTTGGGCATGCGAGGCTCCCTGAATGAAAAGGGCCGGCGTGTGCCGCCGGCCCCCTCATCATATCGCCGCGGCGACGCCGGCGTCAGTACATGTGCTGGCCGCCGTTGATCGAAAGTGTCGAGCCGGTGATGAAGCCGGCGTCGTCCGCGATGAGAAACAGCACACCGCGCGCGATCTCGTCGGCCTTGCCCAGCCGCCCGACCGGGATCTTGGCCACGATCTTCTCCAGCACGTTGGCCGGCACCGCCGAGACCATGTCGGTGTCGGTGTAGCCCGGCGCGATGGCGTTCACGGTGATGCCCTTGGAGGCACCTTCCTGCGCCAGCGCCTTGGTGAAGCCGTGGATGCCCGACTTGGCCGCGGCATAGTTGACCTGGCCGTACTGGCCGCCCTGGCCGTTGATCGAGCCGATGTTGACGACGCGGCCGAAGCCGCGGGCGTTCATGCCGTCCCACGCCGCCTTGCAGACATTGAAGCAGGAGCCGAGGTTGGTGTCGATCACGGCGTCCCACATGACGCGGTCGAGCTTGCGCATCGTCGAATCGCGCGTGATGCCGGCATTGTTGACGACGATCTCGATGGGGCCGAGATCCTTCTCGATCTGGGCCATGGCGGCCTTCACCGCCTCGTAATCGCTGACGTCGAACTTGTAGACGGCGATGCCGGTCTCGGCCTTGAAGGCCGAGGCCGCGACGTCGTTGCCGGCGTAGTTGGCGGCGACGCTGTAGCCACGCAGCTTCAGCATCCTCGAGATCGCAGCACCTATGCCGCGCGTGCCACCCGTCACCAATGCAACTCTTCCGGCCATTGTGTCCTCCCTTGGCTCTAGGAGGTCACTTTAACGGGAATTCAGTCGCACGCCATCTCGGGCTGGCGCGCCAGGCCGACGGCCTGCGACATCCAGATCACCAGCGCCTGTGCGGCGAAGCCAGCGACCGCGAGATAGAGACAGGTCTCGGCGCCGTAGAGACCGCCCACCAGCGCGCCCAGGCCCGCGCCCAACGGCCGCGCGCCGTAGGCCATGATGTTGATGGCCGAGACTCGGCCCAGCAGGCGCGGCGGCGTCACCGACTGACGCAAGGTCGTCGTGCTGATCACCCAGAGGATCGGGCCGGCGCCCAGCAGGAAGAAGCTGAGGCCGGCCAGCAGCGGCGTGTGGATCACTGTCGTGAGCGCCATGACGGCGGCGGCGGCCAGCCCGGCCACCGGGCCGAGGCCGATGACGCTGCCGAACGACAGCCACTTCATCACGCGCGTGGCCAGGAGCGCGCCGAACACCATGCCGACGCCGTACATGCCGAGCACGAGACCGACACCGGAGGCCGACAGGCCGAGCGAGCGCACGGCATAGGGCACGAACACGGCGAGGATCAGGAACGAGGCGGTGTTGAAGATGAACTGGGTGACAAACACCGGCCGCAGCAGATCGTGGGCGAACACGAAGGCCGCGCCTTCCTTGATCTCCTGCCACGGATGGCGGCGCACGATGGCGGCGCGCGCGGGCTCGTAGACGCCGGCCAGCAGGACCACCGCCAGGATCGACAGTGCCGCGGCGAAGCCGAAAGCCGGGCCGGCGCCGATCCAGCCGACCAGCAGGCCGCCCAGCGCCGGGCCGCCGGCAAAAGCCACCGTGCGCGCCAGCTCGATCCGCGCGTTGGCCGCCGGCAGCGCCTGGGGCGGCACCAGCGAAGGCACCAGTGCGGGTGCCGCGACGCTGTAGACCACCGTGCCGCAGACCGCGACGAAACCGAGCAGCGCCAGCAACGGCAGGGTGAGCCAGCCCATCGCGATCGACAGCAGGATGGCCAGCAGCGCGCCCGCCCGCAGTGCCTCGGCGGCGGCCATCAGGCGGCGCCGCGGCATGCGGTCGGTCATCAGGCCGGCGGGAATGGCGAACAGCACGAACGGCAGGGTGAGCGCGGTCTGCAACAGGCCGGTCTCGCCCTCGCCCGCGCCCAGCAGCAGCACGGCCACGATCGGCGCGGCGGCCAGCGCCACCTGCTCGGCCGACTGCGCGACCAGATTCGACCAGGCCAGGCGATTGAAGGTCGCCGGCAGGGCTTCAGAGGGGGACATGGACATCGGGGGCTCCAAGGGTTCGGCTGTCACGAACCTAGGGAGCCCCCGACGATCTCTCTATCCGGCAGCGGCCGGCTATTTGCGCTTCGTCTCAGTAACTACCGTGCGGGCTCTCGCGCCTCCGAAGGCGCTGCCGCCCGCCAGCGCATGTGAATGCGCTCAATCCCGCTGGACGCACATGGCGATGCCCATGCCGCCACCGATGCACAGCGTGGCGAGGCCCTTCTTGGCGTCGCGCTTCTGCATCTCGAAGAGCAGCGTGGTGAGCACGCGCGCACCCGAGGCGCCGATGGGATGGCCAAGCGCGATCGCGCCGCCGTTGACGTTGAGCTTCGCCGGATCGAGGCCGAGTTCCTTGCCGACGGCCAGCGCCTGGGCGGCGAACGCCTCGTTGGCCTCGACGAGGTCGAGATCCTTCACCGTCCAGCCGGCCTTCTTGAGGGCTTCCTGCGAGGCGGTGACCGGGCCGATGCCCATGATCGACGGATCGACGCCCGTGGTCGCCCACGACACGATCCGGGCGAGCGGCTTGATGCCGCGCTTCTTGGCCTCGTCGGCGCTCATCAGCACCATCGCGGCCGCGCCGTCGTTGATGCCCGAGGCGTTGCCCGCGGTGACCGAGCCGTCCTTGGCGAAGGCAGGCTTCAGCTTGGCCAGCGTCTCCGCCGTCGTGCCATGGCGCGGGAACTCGTCGGCCTCGACCACGATGTCGCCCTTGCGGGTCTTCACCGTGACCGGAACGATCTCGTCCTTGAAGCGGCCGCTCTTCTGCGCCGCCTCCGCCTTGTTCTGCGAGGATGCTGCGAAGGCGTCCTGCTCGATCCGGGTGATCTGGTATTTCTGCGCCACGTTCTCGGCGGTGTTGCCCATGTGGTAGCCGTTGAAGGCGTCCCACAGGCCGTCCTTGATCATGGAATCGACCATTTTGAGGTCGCCCATCTTGGTGCCGTCGCGCATGTAGGCGACGTGGGGCGCCTGGCTCATGCTCTCCTGGCCGCCGACCACCATGATGTTGGCGTCGCCGTTGCGGATCGCCTGCCAGCCGAAGGCGACGGCGCGCAGGCCCGAGCCGCAGAGCTGGTTGATGCCAAGTGCCGTCTTGTTGACCGGGATGCCCGAGTTGACGGCGGCCTGGCGCGCCGGGTTCTGGCCCTGACCGGCCGACAGGATCTGGCCCATGATGACTTCGTCGACTTCTTCCGGCTTCACGTTGGCGCGCTCGAGCGCACCCTTGATCGCGACCTTGCCCAGATCGTGGGCCGGCACCGCGCCGAAGGCGCCGTTGAACGAGCCGACGGGCGTGCGCGCTGCGCTCGCGATGACGATATCGGTTGCCATTGAACTTCTCCTAACAGGCCGCCCTTAATCCCTAAGTGGGGATGTTATAGACCCGCCGCCACGCCCCGCAAGGAGACCGCCAGCCGCTAGGCGCGCCGGGTGAAGCCGTCGGCGCTCCACTCGTCGCTGCCGACGCCGTTGTGGACGAAGAACAGTCCCTCGGGGTCGTATTTCTGCTTCACCACGCGCAAACGGCCGTAGTTGCTGCCCCAATAGGCAATGGGCCAATCCTTCTGGAAATAGCTCGATTCCGACAGGTAGGCGCCGCTGTCGGGTGCCACCTTCGCGAGCTCGGCCACGCAGGCGCTGACCGCTGCGGCTTCGGTCCTGGCGCGTGCGAGATCGGGCTCGTGGCCCGCCACGCCCGCGACCGACGGCGCGCTCGACGCCGAGACGATGGCCAGTGCGAATGCATCGACGACGGCGGGATTCATCGCAGTGTCGCGGGCCGCAGCGATCGCCTCGGGCGGCGCGCCGGCCAGCCCCTTGTTGAAGTGGAGCTGGAGCGACCATTTGCGCGAGGCCGCGAACAGCGCATCGACCAGGCGATCACGCGTGCCGTCGCCCAGCAGCGCCTGCGGCAGCCACGCCGATTCGTAGTTGTGCAGGAACCAGCCGGCCTCGCCGACATTGCCCGCCCAATAGATCGCATCGTCCGGCGCGCCCGGTCGATCGTCGGAGCGGATGACCTGCGGCAGGTTCGCCTTCAGGAACGCGGCGTCCCAGAAGAAATGCGCGGGCGCGGCCAGCGCCATCAGCGGCGCCGTGAACGCGTAGTCGGCGGGCGTCGCCGCGACCCAGTCGACAAACGGCTGCCACGTCGCCTGCGCAGTGGCCTGGTCGAGGCCCTGGAACACCATCTCGATGTCGAGCACGTTGTCGCGACGGAAGCGCACCGACTCGCCCCAGTGCGGGTTGAAGAGCTTGTCGCGATAGAAGGCCATGAACCCCGCGATCAACCGCTTGTAGGCGTCGTTCGAGGTGGCCTTGACCGTGCCAAAGGCGCCGCCCAGGAAATTCGGCAGCGGATGCGTCTTGAGCGTGAGGCGCGTGATGACGCCGAGACTGCCACCGCCGCCGCCCTTCAGACCCCAGAACAGATCGGGGTTGGTGCAGGCGTTGGCGATGCGGATCTGGCCGTCGGCCGTCACGACCTCGGCCTCGAGCAGGCTCGCGGACGCCAGGCCGAAATTCTTGGAGAAGCTGCCGAAGCCGCCGCTCTGGATCAGGCCGCCGACGTTCACCGTGCAACAGCCGCCGCCCTGGACGTAGCGGCCGGCCTTGGTCACCGCGGCATAGGCCTTGAGCCAGATGTTGCCGGCGCCGAGCGAGACCGCGGGCTGCGGCGCGCCCGTGCAGCCCTGGCCCACGAACGCGTCGTGCATCTCGATCCTGTCCATCGGCCGCGTCCACACCAGCAGCGAGTCGGGGGCGTTCGACGTGCCCTGGTAGCTGTGGCCGCCGCCGCGCACGACGAGCCGCAGCCTGTTCTCCCGCGCGAAGTTCACCGCGGCGGCCACGTCGGCAGCGTTGCGGGCCGCGACGGCATAGGCGCTGGGCTTCGACACCCACGCCTCGGCCCAGCCGGTGGTCTGGGTCAACGCCACGTTGTCGCGGATGAAGTAGGGATTCTTGAACTGCTTGAAGACCGCGTCGCAGGCCGCGCGGTCCGCGCCTTTGCAAACCTCGAGCGGCGAGCGGACGGCCGAGAGCTGGCCGCCGACCCGGGCGTTCAGTTCCTGCCAGCGCGCCTCGGACGGCCAGCCGGCCTCGCCAGGGCGCACGCGCTTGAAGGGGGTGGACTGGGCGCGGGCGAACCCGCCCAGGAACGGCAGGCAGGCGGCGGCTGTCAGCAGATGGCGGCGGATCATGGCGGGCTCCCGGTCAGAGTGTGACGAGCGGTTCGATACCCGCCAACTCATCGTTTCTTGTGCGGTTTGTGATGACCGGCGGGCTCGATGGGACGACCGGCGCGTGCGGTGTGATATCCGGTCAGGCCTTCACCGGCGCCAGCGCCTCGAAACGCTGGCGGTAGCGGCGACTGAGGTTCAGCTCGGCACCGTCCTGCAGCCGAATCCGCCAATCGCCGCTCACCCAGGGCACCACCTCGGCCACGCGCGCGATGTTCACGAGGTGCGACTTATGGACCCGCACGAAGCGCCGGGGATCGAGCTCGCCCTCCAGCCGGGCGAGCGAGGAGCGGATCTCGAAGGTCTCGCCGCCGACATGCAGGATGGCGTAGTTGCCCGAGGCCTCGATCCAGTCGATGTCGGCCACCTCGACCATGATCTCGCTGCCGCCGCGCTTGCGGACCGCAAAGCGCTCGGGCGGCGCATCGACTTTTGCCGCAGGAGCAACCGCCGTCTCGCGCTCACGCAGGTACCGGAACGCCATGACACCGAGGTTCATCACGCAATAGGTGAAGATGTCCTTGGTGAACTCGTAGCCCAGCCGGTCAAGGGTGATCGGAAAGCGGTACGACGCGTCACCCAGGATGCCCACGAACCACAGCATGCGAAGCGCGCCCATGCCGAGCGTGTGGACGAGGCTGAAGACCACGAGTGCCACGGCGTGGACCGCCAGGTTGCGCGGGCCGGTCAGCGGGAAGCGACGCTGCATCCAGTAGATCGCCGGGATGAGGGCGGCGATCACGACGTGGCTGGTGGCCTGGACGGCGAAGGACCAGGAGAACACGGTGACGATGCCGCGGCGCGCGTCGTCGGCGACGGTGATGTAGGCCTGGGTGACGCACGACACGATCAGGATCGCGGCCCACACCGCCGCCACCATCCAGCGCCACGACTGCCTGCTCATCGCCATCACCGCGCCTTCAGCCAGCCGATCAGCGGGTCCCAGCACAGTTCGCGCGCGCGGCCGCTCACCACCATGCCGATGTGGCCGAGCGGCACGTCGAGGCGCGTGGCGTTCTTCAGGCCGCGCCTGGGATCGACCAGCGCCGCCGCCGACAGCGGCGGCACGATGCGGTCGCCCGACGGGATCATCACCAGCGCCGGCCGCTTGATCTTGTGCGGCAGGATCGCCTTGCCGCCGACCGTCCACTTGCCGGTGCCCGTGAGGTTGTCGCCGTACCAGCCGACCAGGCACTCGCGCGCCACGGGGCCGGCCAGCGGCGCGCCGTCGTTCAGCCAGTCCTCGAGCAGCACGAACTCGCGCGCGTGATCGCTTTCCGGGTTCATGCCGAGGAAGCGGCCGAACTTTTTCACCGCCAGCCACGGATCGAGCGACCAGAACAGCGTCTGCAGGATGTCGACCGGCAGCTCGCCCGCGGTGTCGGCGAGCTTGGCCAGCATCGGCCCGGCCGACAGCAGGAAGGCGTGTCCGGTCTTGTCGGCGTGGAAGTCCCACGGTGCGGCCAGCAGCGCCAGCCCCGCGACCTTGCGCGGCTGGCGCGCGGCCAGCGCCACGGTGAGCGTGCCGCCCATGCAATAGCCCATCACCGCCGGCGCCCGGCGGGCGCGGCGAGCGACGAAGGCCAGCGCGCGCTCGAGGCGCGCGACATAGGCCGTGGTGTCGAAGCCGCGCTCGGCGTCGTCGGGCGTGCCCCAGTCGACGAGATAGGGCCGCAGGCCCCGGGCCGCCATGCCGCGCAACAGGCTCTTCTCGGCGGTGAGGTCGAGCACCTCCCAGCGGTTGATCAACGACGGCACCACCAGCACGGCGCGCACGCCGCGGCCGCGCGCCGCCGGATGCGTGGCGCCATAGTCGAGCAGGCGCGTATTGCCGTCGCTCCAGACGGCGGGCGGGTTCTCGAGCGTGCGCTGGAAGGGATGGCGGCGATAGGCCTGCACGCCCGCGGCAAGACGGTCGAGGCGGCGGCCGATCTCGCGCTGGAGGGCGGCTTCGAACTGCGCGCTGCCGCCGGCGGGAATCTCGCCCAGAAGCTCAGCGACCGGCGAGCTTTGCCTCGAGCCGGGCGATGCGTTCTTCCAGAGCTGCCACGCGCTTTGCGAGCTCGCCCACGTCATCAGGGCTGTTCCCAGGTGAAGCGGCAGCGGTCGCGGACCCAGACGCGGCGTTGGCATGCGAGGCACCTTGGGCGGCTTGTATTGCAGACGCAACCTGGGCATTCGCGACCGCAAAAAGCCGGGCGATCTGCTCGGTGAGGGCCTGGTCGGCGGCGAGCCCGGCGAGCTGGCCCTGCCAGAGATCGAGATAGCGTCGCGCCAGGGCGTCGAAATCGCCCGTGCCGCCGCCCGCGGGGTCGTCGTTTCCGGAGACCATGCCGGCACTATAGACCATCGCGCTCACCAAGGCGTGTTCGCAGGCGCAAAGGCCGCCTTGTCGCACTGCGGCATCGGCGCTACTCTGACGAACGTCCGGTAAACGGGCGTTCAGCGTATCGCGGGGGCGAGAGGAGCGCAGCGTAATGGCCGACCAGGCAGTACCCGAGAGCGGCCCCAAACCGGCTCCCGTTGTCATCAAGAAGTATGCGAACCGGCGGCTCTACAACACCGCGACCTCCTCCTACGTGACCCTCGACCATCTGTCCCAGATGGTGAAGCAGAAGACCGACTTCGTGGTCTACGACGCCAAGACGGGCGAGGACATCACCCGGCCGGTGCTGACGCAGATCATCTTCGAGGAAGAAAGCAAGGGCGGCCAGACCCTGCTGCCGATCCCGTTCCTGCGCCAGCTCATCTCCTTCTACGGCGACAGCCTGCAGGGCGTCGTGCCGCAGTATCTCGAGATGTCGATGACCCAGTTCGCGCGCAACCAGGAGCAGATGCGCCGCTACATGCAGAACGCGTTCGGCTTCAACCCGTTCCAGCAGTTCGAATCGATGGGTAAGCAGAACATGGCGATGTTCGAGAACGCCATGCGCATGTTCAATCCGTTCGGCGCCGGCCAGCCCGGCGGCCCTGCCGGCAACCCGGCCGGCGGCCCTATGGGAGGCCCGTCGCCGGGCCAGACCAACGGCCACTCCGCACCGCCGTCGCCCTCCGCGCAGCCGGCCGCCTCGGCGCCCACCAGCCCACCGACCGACGAGGCGATCGACGATTTGAAGCGCAAGCTCGACGCGCTGCAGAGCCAGCTCTCCCAGCTCGGCAAGAAGCCCTAGGAATCGATGGCGTCGCCGCCGTCTCCGGCGCCGCAGACGCGGCGCGTGATGTCCCCCTGCAAGGGCATCTGCATGATGGACCCGCGCGGCCCCTATTGCCTGGGCTGCAAGCGCACCATCGACGAGATCGGCCGCTGGCCGATGATGGACGATCCGGAGCGCCAGAAAATCGTCGACGAGCTGAAGACGCGGAAGCTCAGCCCCCTTTGAAGCTGGGCTTGCGCTTCTCGCGAAACGCCGACGTCCCCTCTTTGTAGTCTTCCGTCAGCCCGGTCAGCACGTTCTGATCGGCATCCATGTGCGCGGCCAGGTCGTCGAGCGCATGGGCGAGCCGGTTCACCGACGCCTTGCTCATGCGCACCGGGATCGGCGGCTGCCGCGCGATGCGCTCGGCAAACGCCAAGGACGCGGCCAGTACCTGACCATCGTCGACCACCTTCTCGACCAGTCGCCACTCCAGTGCCTCGGCCGCGCCGATGCGGTCGGACGCAAGGATGACCGCCTGCTTGGTGCGCGCCGGACCCATCAGCGCCAGCAGGCGCGGGATCGAGCCCCAGCTCATGTTCATGCCGAGCTCGACCTCGGGAATGCGGAAATGCGCACCCTTGCCGCAGAAGCGGAAGTCGAGCGCGACCACCAGCGCCGCACCACCTCCCACGCAGTGGCCCTCGACCGCCGCGATCGTCACCTGGTCCATGTCCTGCCAGGCCTTGCACATCCGGGGGCCGAGCCGCTGGCGCTGGATGCGCTCGCCGATCGGCAGGCCGTCGCGCGCGCGGCTCTCGGGGTCCTTGAGATCGAAGCCGGCCGAGAAGGCCTTGGCCGAGCCGGTCAGGATCACGACCGTGGTCTCGAGATCGTCCTCGAAGTCGCGCGGCACGTCGCGCAGCTCGCGCATCGCCTGGCTGGAGAGCGCATTGACGTTGTCGCCGCGATCGAAGCGCACGACGGCGATGCGGCCCTGCGGCCCCAAACCTTTCTCGACTTTGACGAAGCGCCGTTCCATTCGCGTCTCCCCCTGTGCAATCGAGCCTACCGCCTCGCCTTTACAAGCGCGAGCCGCTTCGTTTGACTGCAATCCATGACCAAGTCCCTCGCCGCCATCGCCCTCGAACGCCGCGTCGACGCGCTGTTCGCCCGCTACAGCCAACCCGGCTCGCCGGGCGCCATCGTCGGCGTCATGCGCGGCGGCGAGATCGAGCTCTGCAAGGGCTACGGGCTGGCGAGCGTCGAACTGGGCGTGCCGATCACGCCGCGGACGCGCTTCCGCATCGCCTCGGTCAGCAAGCAGTTCACGGTGACGGCGGCACTGATGCTGGTCCACGACGGCAAGCTCGCGCTCTCCGATCCACCGCACAAGCACCTCAAGGAACTGGCGCCGCTGCCGGTGACGATCGACCAGATGATGCGCAATGCCAGCGGCCTGCCCGACTTCCTCGAGCTGCTGCGCCTGGGCGGCCATGGGCTCGACAAGCCGGCGCGGCCCGAGGACCTGTTCGCGGCCTGCGTGCTCAACCGCCATCTCAACTTCAAGCCGGGCAGCCGCTTTCTCTACAGCAACACCAACTTCCTGCTGCTCGGCCGCATCATCGAGCGGCTCGCGAAGAAGAAGCTGGGCGACGTCCTCGCTGAACGCATCTTCACGCCGCTCGGCATGACCGACACCATGCTGGCGGCCGAGATCGACACGGTGATTCCCAACCTTGCCACCGGCTACATCGGCGACGCGGCGACAGGCATCCGCCACGCCGGCCACGCCTATCCGCAGGGCGGCGAAGGCGGCATCACTTCGACGGTCGAAGACCTGCTGATCTGGTCGCGGCACTTCGACCAGCCGGTGCTGGGCAAGACGCTGCCGGCGGAACTCGCGGCCGCGATGCCGCTCACCGGCGGCCACGACAATCGCTATCGCCGCGGCGTCGGCGTCGGCGACCTGCGCGGGCTGGCCACGGTGGGTCACGGCGGCCTGTGGCCGGGCTTCCGCACCGAGTTCCTGAGGGTGCCGGCGGCCGGCCTCACCGTCGTGGTGATCGCCAACCTGGGCAGCATCGATCCGTGGCGGCTCGCGCACACGATCGCGACCGAGGCGCTGGCAGGCGACAAACGCCTGAAGCCCGCGCTGGTCCCGATCGCGGAGGACGAGATCAGGCCGATCGCCGGCACCTGGTTCAATGCCGCCGAGCCGTCGCTGTTCGACCTGGCGTGGAAGAATGGCGAAGCCGTCGTGACGCAGAACGGCCTGCCCTTCGCACTTGGCCGCCGCGCCGGCGGCTGGTTCGGCGCCGAGCGCGGCTCGTTCGAGTTCATGATCAAGCCGGGTAGCGGCGGACTGCGTGTCGATCTGGGCGCAGGCCGCGTCCTCGCCTTCAAGAAGCTCGGCAAGCGCAAGCCGGTGCCCGCGGCGGCCGCCGGCATCTTCAGCTCACCCGACACCGGCGCGACCTGGCACATCAGGCGCGGCGGCACCGACTACACGATGGCGGTCTACGGCCCGCTGGTCTCGGGCGGCCCTGCGTGGACGATGAACGGCATCGACGCGGAGACCGTCGAGATCGTGTCGCCCGGCGGCTGGATCAAGTCGACCCAGCTTGCGCATCTGGAGCGCGACAAGGCCGGCAAGATCGCCGCCCTCGTCGTCTCGACGGGACGCATCAAGAACCTGCGCTTCGAACGCACCGGCTGACGCTTCGCTCTCTCAGAAAACCGCTCCTCCGGAGAAATCGCTTCGAAGCGCGAAGCGCTCCTGCTTGGCTGCTCTCTTCTCTTTCGTTGTCTCGGGCAACCCGCCGTTGAGTTGATCGGCCCGCGTGCTAGGATTTCGGCAATGCACTCTGGATCGCAGTGTATGTGCATCGTTTCCTAGTCGATCCTCGTCTGCACCGATGAGGGATCGAATGAAGCGTCGTCACTTCGGCCAAGTACTTGCCGGTGCATCCCTTTGGCCGCTCGCGGCACACGCCCAGGGTTCTCGCGAGGCGGTCAAGATCGGCTTCGTCTATCCCGGCATCAATCAGCTCGTGGCTTCGCGCATCGACGCCATCTCGGCCGGGATACGCGCGTCGGGCTACCCGCTCGCCCAGATCGAGATGGTCGTGCGCGTGACGGACGGCGATCCGGCCAAGGTCGCGCCCATGGTCTCCGAAGTCCTGGCCAACAAGGTCTCGGTGTTCGTCTCGACCGGCCCATCGGTGTTGCACGCGGCGCTGGCCATCACCAAAACAGTGCCCATCGTCGCGACCAATTTCGAGGAGGATCCGGAAGCTTCCGGCTATGCCCGGAGCATCGCGCATCCGGGCCGCAACGTAACCGGAGTCTTCCTCGATTTTCCGAATTTCGCCGGCAAGTGGATCGAGCTGCTGCGGGAGTGCCTGCCGCGACTCTCGCGCATCGCCCTGATGTGGGATCCGACCACGGGGCGCATCCAGATCGACGCCCTCACCAAGGCCACCGCCGGTCTCAATATCCAGACCGATCTTTTCGAGGTGAAGGCACGCGGAGATTATGCCGGCGCCTTTGCCGGCGCCAGGGATCGCGGCGCGGATGCGGTCATCATGCTGTCCTCGCCGCTGGTGCCGGCGAGCGCCAAAGAACTGTCCGAGCTGTCGCTGCACTACAAGCTACCGGCGATCACGATGTTCGCGGAATTCCCGCGAACCGGCGGCCTGTTCTCCTATGGCCCCAATCTTCAGGCTGGCAACAGGCAGGTCGGCATGTTCGTGGGCAAGATCCTCACGGGGAGCGCGCCCGGCAACTTGCCGATCGAGCGACCTGTCAAATTCGAGCTGATCATCAATGCACGAACGGCGGATGCCTTGGGCATTGTGATACCTGCCGTGCTTCAGGCGCGTGCCGACGAGGTACTCGACTGAGCTGCGCGCCGTCTCTCGCTAGCCGCGCCTGTGAAGGCGCTAGATCGTGCGCTCGACCAGCAGCTTCTTGATCTCGCCGATCGCCTTGGCGGGATTGAGGCTCTTGGGGCAGGTCTTGGTGCAGTTCATGATCGTATGGCAGCGGTAGAGCCGGAACGGGTCCTCGAGGTTGTCGAGGCGCTCGCCTTTGGCCTCGTCGCGGCTGTCGGCAATCCAGCGATAGGCCTGCAGCAGGACGGCCGGGCCGAGATAGCGGTCGCCGCTCCACCAGTACGACGGGCAGGAGGTCGTGCACGAGAAGCACAGGATGCACTCCCACAGGCCGTCGAGCTTGGCGCGCTCCTCCGGCGACTGCAGACGCTCGCGCGTCGGCGGCGGGCTGGTCGTCTTCAGCCACGGCTCGATGGTGGCGAGCTGGGCGTAGGGCACGGTGAGGTCAGGCACCAGGTCCTTCACCACCGGCATGTGCGGCAGCGGATAGATCTTGATGTCGCCCTTCACCTCGGAAATGAACTTGGTGCAGGCCAGCGTGTTGGTGCCGTCGATGTTCATCGCGCACGAGCCGCACACGCCCTCGCGGCACGAGCGGCGGAAGGTGAGCGAACTGTCGATCTCGTTCTTGATCTTGATCAGCGCGTCGAGGACCATCGGGCCGCAGGCGTCCATGTCGACTTCGTAGGTGTCGACAGAGGGCTTCTTGCCGTCGTCCGGCGTCCAGCGATAGACCTTGAACGACTTGACGTTCTTGGCCCCGGCCGCCGCCTTGTAGGTCTCGCCGGCGCCGATCTTGGAATTGGCGGGCAGTGCAAACTCAGCCATCGCTTCCTCTCGAACTCAGTAGACGCGCGTTTTCGGCGGGAACGACTGCACGTCGTTGCTCATCGGCTGCAGGTTGACCGGGCGGTAGTCGATCCTGGTCTTGCCCGTGCTGGTGTCGACCCAGACGGCCGTGTGCTTCAGCCAGTTCTTGTCGTCGCGCTCGGGGAAGTCCTCGTGCGCGTGCGCGCCGCGGCTTTCCGTGCGGTTGGCCGCCGAATAGATCGTGGCCTGGGCCTGCACGATCAGGTTCTCGAACTCCAGCGTCTCCATGAGATCTGAATTCCAGATCATCGAGCGGTCCTTGACCTTGATGTCGTCCTTGCCGGCGAACACCTTGTCCATGTTGGCGCAGCCTTCGGCCAAGGTCTTGGTCGTGCGGAACACCGCGCAGTCGTTCTGCATGGTCTTCTGCATGTTGGCGCGCAGCTGGGCGGTGCCGGTGCTGCCGTTGGCGTAGCGCGCCTTGTCGAGGCGGGCGATCGCGTTCTCGCCGGCGTGCGGCAGCTGCTTGTGCGGCTGGCCGGGTGTCATCTGCTCGGCGACACGGTTGGCGGCCGAGCGGCCGAATACCACCAGCTCGAGCAGCGAGTTCGAGCCGAGACGGTTGGCGCCGTGCACGCCGATCGAGGCGGCCTCGCCCAGCGCCATCAGGCCGGGCACCGGCGTGTTGGGATCGCCGTCCTTCACCGTCATGACTTCGCAGTGATAGTTCGCCGGGATGCCGCCCATGTTGTAGTGGCAGGTCGGCAGGATGGGGATCGGCTGGCGCGTGACGTCGACGCCGGCGAAGATGCGCGCGGTCTCGGCGATGCCGGGCAGGCGCTCGTGGATCACCTTCGGGTCGAGATGCTCGACGTGCAGCTCGATGTAGTCCTTGTTGGGGCCGCAGCCGCGACCTTCGCGGATCTCGATGGTCATCGAGCGGCTGACGACGTCGCGTGAGGCGAGGTCCTTGGCCGACGGCGCGTAACGCTCCATGAAGCGCTCGCCGCTCGAGTTGGTGACGTAGCCGCCTTCGCCGCGCACGCCTTCGGTGATCAGGCAGCCGGCGCCGAAGATGCCGGTCGGGTGGAATTGGATGAACTCCATGTCTTGCAGCGGCAGGCCGGCGCGCAGCACCATGGCGCCGCCGTCGCCGGTGCAGGTGTGCGCCGAGGTGGCCGTCGCATAGACACGGCCGTAACCGCCGGTCGCCAGCACCACCTTATGGGCGCGGAAGCGATGGATCGTGCCGTCGTCGAGGTTCCACGCCATGACGCCGCGGCACACGCCCTCGTCCATGATCAGGTCGAGCGCGAAATATTCGATGAAGAACTCGGCATGGTTCTTGAGCGACTGCTGGTAGAGCGTATGCAGGATGGCGTGGCCGGTGCGATCGGCCGCGGCACAGGTGCGCTGGGCGATGCCCTTGCCGTATTCCGTCGTCATGCCGCCGAACGGGCGCTGGTAGATCTTGCCCTCGGCCGTGCGCGAGAACGGCACGCCGAAGTGCTCGAGCTCGATGATCGCGGGAATGCCGTCGCGGCACATGTATTCGATCGAGTCCTGGTCGCCCAGCCAGTCGGAGCCCTTGACCGTGTCGTACATGTGCCAGCGCCAGTCGTCCGGACCCATGTTGCCGAGCGCCGCCGAGATGCCGCCTTGCGCCGCCACGGTGTGGCTGCGCGTGGGGAACACCTTGGTGATGCAGGCGGTCTTGAAGCCGTTGTTGGCCATGCCGAAGGTGGCGCGCAGGCCCGAGCCACCGGCGCCGACGACGACGACGTCGTACTCGTGCTCGATGACCGTGTAGGCACGGCCGCCGATGTTGACCGTGCCCGCCGCAGATCCGCTACCCTGGCCGTTGCTCTTGCCTTGCTCGGCCATGACTAGCCTCCGAAACCGATACGCATGATCGCCACGATGGCGCCGAGGCCAAACACGACGGCGATGAACTTGGTGAGCACGATCATGACGACGCGCAGCGCGCCGTCGGTGTAATCCTCCCACACGACCTGCAGGCCGAGCTGGCCGTGATGCAGCCCGATGCCGATCGTCAGGATCAGCAGCACCATGACCAGCGGCGAGCCGATCCAGGCGCGCACGACGGCGTAGTCGGCGCCGGTCATCATCACCAGCGAGATGGCGAACCACACGACCAGCGGGATCAGCGCGATCGCCGTCAGGCGCTGGATCCACCAGTGATGCACGCCATCCTTGGCCGAACCGAGCCCGCGGGCGCGGGCGAGAGGAGTCCTGAGGTCGGTCATTCTGTCCTCACATCAACCGGAGGCCGACGATCCACGACAGCACCGTGGCGACCAGCGAGACACCAACGACGATCCAGCCGCTGCGGTACGCGTCCTTCAGCTCGAAGCCGTAGCCCGCGTCCCAGAACAGGTGGCGGATGCCGTTGCACAGGTGGAAGAAGGCCGAGAACAGCCAGCCCCCCAGCACGAACCGGCCCGCGATCGAGCCGTTGAACTCCTGGAACAGCGCGTAGGCCTTGGGGCTCGACGCGGCGTAGACCACCCAGGTCGCGAGATAGAGCGCCCCGACCGATAGCGCGATTCCGGTCGCACGATGCAGGATGGAGAGCATGGTGGTGAGCTGCGGCCGGTAGACCTGCAGATGCGGGGAGAGCGGCCGATTCGACGGCCGGTTGGCGACGCTCATCGCGTGAAAACCTCTTTCGCCTAAAGCTGGAACGTTTTTAGCGCGCGCCGCCTTCAAGTCAATGAAAGTCGGCCTCGCACCGGCGTTAACCTTCGGATTTCACAGCGAAATTCCCCTATCGGCGGGGCATCAACAGCCAATAATCGAGGTCGAGCACCACCGCTGGATGGTATTTGCCGTCCGCCTGCTTGCCCGGCCAATCGCCGCAGCCCTGGTTCTTCGCCGCTACCGTGCGCACGCGCAGTGCACCGACGTCGGTGCGGCCCGGCAGCGACGCCGTTTCCAGCACTTCCGACCAGGCGTAGATCGTATCGCCGCCGAAGGTCGGACCGACATGGCTCCCGGCATTGAAGGCGGCGAGGCGGAAGCCGTTGGCGAGACCGTTGAACGACAGCGATCGGGCCAGCGAGATGACATGGCCGCCGTAGGCAAGCCGCCGGCCGAAGCGCGTGGTCTTCCCGCGCACCGCGTCGAAGTGCACCCAGGCATTGTTCTGGTAGAGGCGCGTCGAGAACATGTGGTCGGAGTCCTCGAGCGTGTAGCCGCTCACGTGGTCGAGGTGCTCGCCCGCCGCATAGTCCTCCCAGCGATACGACGAGCCGGCCGCGCCGTCGTCGTAGGCCGCGAGCGACAGCCCTTCCGGCACGATGAGATCGGCCGGCGCCACCGCGGGCGCGGTCCTGGGCACGACCGCGGGCGCCACCGGCGCGGCCTGATCGCGCTTGTGCACCATCACCCAGCGCACGTAGTCCAGCACCATGTCGCCGTCCTGGTTGATGCCGGTCGAGCGCACCCAGACGACGCCCGCCTTGCGGTCCGACGTCTCACGCAGGCCGAGCACGATCGAGCTCACCGACAGCGTGTCGCCGGGATAGACCGGCACGCCCCAGCGGAACTCGGCGTAGCCGAGATTGGCCACGGCGTTCATCGAGATATCGGGCACCGTCTTGGCGATCACGACATGGAAGACCAGCAAATCGTCGAGCGGCGCGCGCGGCAGGCCGAGGCTGCGCGCAAAGACGTCGGACGAATTGATCGCGAAGCGCATGCCGTAGAGGGCGGTGTTCAGCGCCGCGTCGGCCTCGGTGAGCGTGCGCGGCGTGGCATGGCGGAACGCCTGGCCGACCTTGAAGTCCTCGAAGAAGTTGCCGGTGCTGGTCTTGCCCATCACGCGGCCTGCAGCTCGCGGATCGCGGCGGCCAGCGCCAGCGCCCGCTCGGCCTGTTCGACATGCAGGTTCTCGATCATGCGGCCGTCGACGGTGACCACGCCCTTGCCCTCGGCTTGCGCGGCCTTGAAGGCGCCGACGATCTTGCCGGCCATCTCGAGCTCCGAGGACGAGGGCGCGAACACCTCGTTGCACGGCGCGACCTGCGAGGGATGGATCAGCGTCTTGCCGTCGAAGCCCAGCTCCAGCCCTTGCCGGCATGTCGCACGGAATCCCTCGGCATCCTGGATGTCGTTGTAGACGCCATCCAGGATGGTGAGCCCGTGCGCGCGCGCGGCCAGCATGCCGAGGCCGAGCGCCGTCATCATCGGCAGGCGCATCGGCGTGTGGCGCGCGCGCATGTCCTTCACCAGGTCGTTGGTGCCCATGACGAAGAGCTGCAGGCGCTCGTGCGCGCCGCCGATCGCGTCGGCGTTCAGCATGCCGCGCGGCGTCTCCATCATCGCCCATACCGTCATCGACTTGGGCGCGCCGGCGCCATCGAGCAGCGCCACGACGGCGGCGACATCGGCCGCGCTCTCGACCTTGGGCACCAGGATCGCATCGGCACCCGAGGTCGCGATCGCGGCCACGTCCGCCTTGCCCCAGTGCGTGCCGAGCCCGTTGCAGCGGATGGCGATCTCGCGCTTGCCGTAGGACCGGCTCTTCGCCGCCGCCACGACGTTGGCGCGCGCGGCCTCCTTGGCGTCGGGGGCGACCGCGTCCTCGAGATCGAAGATCAGGGCATCGGCCGGCAGCGTGCGGGCCTTCTCCAGTGCACGCGTGTTGGCGCCCGGCATATAGAGGACGCTGCGACGCGGACGGACCCTGCTCTGCATGTGGAGACTCCCGGCAAACGCGGCGGACTATAATGAGGGGCTTCCTTGTGGCAAGCTGGCCATGGCATGCGCTTTCTCTCGCTTCAGAGCCACGTCGCCTACGGCTACGTCGGCAACCGGGCCGCCGTCTTCCCCTTGCAACGATTGGGCCATGAGGTCTGGGCGGTGAACACCGTCGAGTTCTCGAACCACACCGGCTACGGCGCCTGGCGCGGGCGCGCCGCGCCCGCCGAACAGGTGGCCGAGATCGTGCAGGGCATCGAGGCGCTGGGCGTGCTCGGCACCTGCGATGCGCTGATCACCGGCTATGTCGGCGATGCGGCCCTGGCCGACGTCGTGCTGGATACCGCGCGCAGGGTGCGGCAAGCCAACCCCAGGGCGATCTGGTGCTGCGACCCTGTGCTGGGCGACATCGACACCGGCATCTACGTCAAGCCGGGCATCGACGCCTTCTTCCGCGACCGCGCCCTGCCCGCGGCCGACCTCATCACGCCCAACCACTTCGAACTCGAGCATCTCACCGGCACGAAGATCGACACGATCGAGGCGGCGCTCGCGGCCACGCGCAGCCTGCTGACCGGCGCACGCCTCGCATTGGTCACAAGCCTGCGCCGCAGCGACGCGCCGGCCGACCGCATCGAGATGCTGGCGGTGACCAGGGACGCGGCGTGGCGGATCACGACGCCGCTGATCGGCTTCCCGATCGCGCCCAACGGCACCGGCGATGCAGTGGCGGCACTGTTTGCCGCGCACTGGCTCGACGGCGGCGACGTGGCGGGAGCGCTCGGCAAGGCCGCTTCCTCGATCTTTGCCGTGCTCGAGCAGACCGCAGCAATGGGTGAGCGCGAGCTGCAACTTGTCGCGGCGCAGGAACGATTGGTTGCGCCCAAGCGCCTGTTCGCGGCAGAACGTCTCTGATCCCGCAATGAATGTCCCCGGCTTCACCTTCAATCCGCTGATGCTCGCCATCGAGGGCGGCGTCATCGGCTTCCTGATCGCCGTGCCCGTCGGGCCGGCGGCGGCGCTGTGCATCCGCCGCTCGATCAGCGTCGGCGCGGTCGCGGGCTATCTCACCGGCGTCGGCGCCGCACTGGGCGACGCGGTGTTCGGCGCGGTCGCGGCCTTCGGCCTCAACTTCGTGCAGCAGTTCGTGGCCGCGCACGAGGCGTGGCTGCGCGGCATAGGTGGCGCGGTGCTGGTCGTCATGGGCTGGGTAACGATGAGCCATCGGCCGCGCAACGTCGGCGATCCGGTGACGCACGACATCGAGCACAACGTGGCGACCCATTTCCACTACACCAGCTCGAGCTTCATCATCACCGTGTTCAATCCGCTGACCGTGATGGCGTTCGGCGCGGCCTTCGCCGGCCGCAATCTCGCGGGCGTGGCGTCGAGCCTGGCCGACGCCTCGCTGCTGGTGGCCGGCGTCTTCGCCGGCGCGCTCGCGTGGTGGGCAATCCTGTGCACGACGGCGGTGTCGCTGCGCCAGCACTTCACCGGCACCGGCCTGCTGTGGCTGAACCGCATCTCCGGCGCGGTCATCCTGGCCTTCGGCGCGGTGGCGCTGGTGTCGCTCCTGCCGCTGCCGTGGCACCGCCTCGAGCGCGCGCTGGGATTCTAGAATCTCACGCCAGGGTGCAGGCCTCTTCGAACGAGAGGCGCGGGCTGCGGTTGAAGAGCTTCGAGGGATCGCCGTAGCCCAGGTTGCACAGGAAGTTCGACTTGAAGCGCCCGTCGGGGAAGAACGCGGCATCGACCTTGGCGTTGTCGAAGCCGCTCATCGCGCCGACGTCGAGGCCGATGGAGCGCGCGGCGATCATCAGGTAGGCGCCCTGCAGGGTGCCGTTTCGGAACGCCGTGGTGAAGGCCACCTGCTCCTTGCCCGCGCCGGAGAACCAGCTGCTCGCCGTCTGATCGTGCGGGAACTGGCGCGGCAGGTGCTCGTGGAAGCGCGTGTCGTAGGCCACGATCGCGGTAACGGGCGCGCTCATGGTCTTGTCGGTGTTGCCGCCGCTCAGCGCCGGCCGCAGTCTCTCCTTGCCCTCCCTGGTGCGCACGAAGACGACGCGCGCCGGTTGCGAGTTGGCCGAGGTCGGACCCCATTTCATGATCTCGTAGACGGCGCGCAGCTGGTCGTCGCTCACCGGCTTGGCCTGGAAACCGTTGTGGGTGCGGGCGGAGCGGAAAAGAAGGTCGAGCGCCTTGTCGTCGAGCATGGGGGGGTCCTCTCGGGTGAGGCGGCGACCCTAACGAAGCCCGGCGGCGCGGTCGAGATGCGCGGACGTAAGCCGGTTACGGCTCGGCAACCTGGCGCTTCAGCGCATCGAGGGCGGTACGCACCTCGGCGAACACGCTCTCCCAGTCGCCCGCCTTCGGTTGACGGAAGAACCTGGCCGACGGATGCCACGACGCGCGCGCGCCGCCCAGCTGCCAGCGCCAGTCGGCGACGCTGGGCAGCAGCACCCAGGCCTTGCAGCCCATCGCCGCCGCCAGATGCGCGATCGGCGCGTCGATCGAGATCAGCAGATCGAGCTGCGACAGCGCGGTCGCGGCCTCGGCGAAGTCGAAGATGCCGCGGCCGACATCATGCACCAGGCCGCCGGCACCGAACTGCTGGATGTCCTTCTGATGCGCGCCGCCCTGCAGGCTGAACACCAGCAGCTCGGGATCGCCGGCCAGCGCCAGGAAGTGCGGGAACGGCGCGGAGCGCTGGCGGTCCTGTGGCTGGCCGGGCATGGCCGCCCAATAGATGCCGATGCGCAGCTTCGCCTTCTCGATGCGGCCGAGCTTGATGCGGCTGTCCTGGGGGGCTGCGAGGTACGGCGGCTCGGCGGCCAGCGCCTCGAAGTCGGCCTTCAGCAGATGCGGCAGCGACACCAGCGAGGCGTGCACATCGAACGCCGGCAACTTCTCGCCCTCGGCCACCACCTCGTCGACGAAGGGCGTGGCGGCCAGCAGTTCCTTCAGCAACGCCTGGCAGAGCACGATCACCGTCGCGCCGCGGCGCTTGAGCTCGCGGGCGAAACGCACGAACAGCAGCACGTCGCCCAGTCCCTGCTCGGGATAGAGCAGGATGCGCTTGCCCTCGATCGGCCCGCCATCCCACGGGGCTTGCGAGAACTCCGGCGCCGGCGTCTCGGGCAGGCGCTTGCGGGCCTCGTAGGCGGTGAAGCCGCGCTCGAGGTCGCCGCGCATCAGGAAGGTGACGGCAAGCTCGGTGCGGGCGCGGCGGTTGTCGGGATTGAGCGCCAGCGCGCGACCGAGGCATCCGACCGCCTCGTCGAGCCGGCCAAGGTCGCGCAGGCCGAGCGCCAGATTGTAGAAACCCTCGCCGTAGTCGCGGTTGAGCGCGATCGACTGGAAGTGGTGCTTCACCGCCTCGTCGAGCCGGTTGGCCGCGCGCAGCGCGTTGCCGAGGTTGGAGTGCAGCGCCGGATTGCCGGGATCGGCGGCGAGCGACAGGCGATGGTGCGAGACCGACGCCTCGAGCTTGCCGGCCAGCCGCAGCGCGACGCCCAGGTTGTTGTGCAGCTCGGCGTGATAGGGCCTGAGCGCCAGCAGCCGCAGGTATGACGCGATCGCCTCGTCGAGCCGGCCGGCGCGATGGGCTTGAGCGGCCAGCCGCAGCTGTTGCACGAAGCTGTCGGCCTCGCTGCCGAACAGCGGCGTGGCGCCGGAAGAAGCTTCCGACTCCGGGCGCAGAGGATGGATCGACGGCGTGTCGTTCACGCTTCGAAGTCTACATCAGGTCTTTCGGTCAAGCACCTGCGGCCGAAGGTTTATCCAGATGCTTCAGAGTCGCGGAAAGAATCGCTCGCGACGACCAAGTCGCCGTTAGCGACCAGGTCGCCGTTATCAGATGTAGCCCTTGATCAGCTCTTCGGCGATCTGCACGGCGTTGAGCGCCGCACCCTTGCGCAGGTTGTCGCTCACGATCCACAGCGACAGGCCGTTGTCGACCGTGGGATCGACCCGCACACGGCTCACGAACACCGGATCCTGGCCCACGATCTCCTTGGGCGTGACGTAGCCACCCGGCTCGCGCCGGTCGACGACGAGGATGCCCGGCGTCGCCGCCAACAGGCGTCGTGCCTCGACCTCGTCGAGCGGCTGCTCGAGCTCGAGATTCACCGCCTCGGCGTGGCCGACCAAGGTCGGCACGCGTACGCAGGTGGCGTGCACCTTGATCCTGGGATCGAGGATCTTCTTGGTCTCGACCATCATCTTCCACTCTTCCTTGGTCGAGCCGTCTTCCATGAAGACGTCGATCTGGGGAATGACGTTGAAGGCGATGTTCTTGGCGAAGTTCTTGGGTTCGAGCTCCTGGTTGACGAAGAAGCTCTTGGTCTGGCTGAGCAGCTCGTCCATCGCCTCCTTGCCCGCGCCCGACGTCGATTGATACGTCGAGACGATGCAGCGCTTGATGGTCGCGGCGTCGTGGATCGGCTTCAGCGCCATCACCATCTGGATGGTCGAGCAGTTCGGGTTGGCGATGATGCCGCGCGCCTTGTAGCCCTTGATGGCGTCGCGGTTGACCTCGGGCACGACCAGCGGCACATCCGGGTCCATGCGCCAGTGCGAGGTGTTGTCGATCACCACCGCGCCCGCCTTGACCGCACGCGGGCTGTATTCGGCCGAGACCTTGGCGCCCGGCGAGGACAGCACGATGTCGATGCCCTTGAAGTCGAACTTGGCGAGGTCGTTGACCTTCAGGACGGCGTTCTCGCCGTACGAGATCTGTCGCCCGGACGAGCGTTGCGAGGCCAACGCCACGACCTCGTCGGCCGGGAAGTTGCGCTCTGCCAATATCTGCAGCATTTCGCGACCGACATTGCCGGTCGCGCCGACGACGGCGACTCTGTATCCCATGGCGCGGAGATAGGCGTCGCGACGGGCTTTGGCAACCTACTCCGCCGACGCCCCCGAAGCCTTGATGATGGGCAGCCAGAAATCGCTGTCCTCGCGCACGAATTTCATCGCCTCCTCGGGCGAGCGCGACGGCCACAGGGTCATGCCCTGGTCGAGCATCTTCTTGCGCATGACCGGGTCCTTGGTGATGCGGTTGAACTCGCCATTGAGCCTGTCCACCAGCGGGCGCGGCAGCGCCGCCGGCGCGCCGAAACCCAGCCAGGTGTCGACGACGAAGTCCTTGTAGCCCGACTCGATCATGGTCGGCAGCTCGGGGAACTGCTCGGCCCGCCGGTCGCCGGTCACCGCGATGGCCTTCAGCTTGCCCGCCCGGATCAGGCTCACGACGGTGGGCATGTTGAACATGCCCATCGCCACCTCGCCGTTGACCACCGCCTGGATGCCGGCGGGTGTCGCACGATAGGGCACGTGGGTCATCTTCACCCCCGAGCGCATCTCGAGCAGCACGCCCGACATGTGATGGCTGGTGCCAACGCCGCCCGACGCGAAAGTGAAGTCGCCCTTCTTGGCGCGCGCCTGCTCGACCACGTCGGCCACGGTCTTGGCCGGGTTCGACGGATGCACGATCAGGACGTTGGCCACCGAGAAGTTGATCGACAGGACGATCAGGTCCTTGAACGGATCGTAGCCCGGGTTCTTGTAGAGGCCCATGTTGTAGACCAGCAGGCCCTGCGCGATGACGCCCAGGGTGTAGCCGTCGGGTGCCGCCCGCGCGAGTTCGGCCATGGCGATGGTGCCGCCGGCGCCGGTCTTGTTGTCGATCACGATGGTCTGGCCAAGCGACTGGCCCAGCTCCTCGCCGTACAGGCGCCCGCCGATGTCGCCGGTGGCGCCCGGCGCATAGGGCACGATCATGCGGACCGGCCGCGTCGGCCATTGCTGCGCGCGGGCCACGAACGGCGCGGCCAGGGAACCGGCGAGCGAACCGGCAAGCGAGGTCGCCAGCGAGCTGGCCAGAAGCGTGCGTCTTTTCATCAGAGCCCCACCGATCGAGAAACGAGTCGCGCCGGTTGCCCACTCTCGCACCCGGGCGCCGTCGCGTGCCGGAACCACGCTAGCCGCCGGCCTTGCCGGACACCAGAGGCCGCGGGTTTAATTGCCGGCTTCTTTTCCGAGGGCCCGACATGACCGACTCCGACCTGCCGCTGGCAGGCCTTCGCGTGCTGGACATCAGCTCCTTCATCGCCGCCCCGGCCGCCGCCGTGGTGCTGGGCGACTGGGGCGCCGACGTGATCAAGGTCGAGGGGCCCGAGGGCGATCCCAACCGGCGGATCATGCATGACTCGGCCAACTACCCGAAGGCCACCGTGAACTATCCGTGGGAGATGGACTCGCGCAACAAGCGCTCGCTGTCGCTCGACCTCAAGAAGCCCGAGGCGCGTGCCGCCCTCGACCGCCTGATCGAGAAGGCCGACGTGCTGATCTGCAACTTCCCACCGTTGGTGCGCGAGAAGCTCAGGCTCGCCTACGACGACGTGAAGGCGCTGAACAAGCGGCTGATCTATGCCTCGCTGACCGGCTATGGCGAGACCGGCCCCGACCGCGACCGGCCGGGCTTCGACGTCACCGCCTATTTCGCGCGCTCGGGCCTGCTCGATTCGCAACGCTACGACGGTGGGCCGCCCGGCGTGCCGGTGCCCGCGCAGGGCGACCGCGCCACGGCGATGACGCTCGTGTCGGCGATCCTGATGGCGCTGATGCACCGCGAAAAGACCGGCGAAGGCACCTGGGTCGGCACGTCGCTGCTGGGCAACGGCCTGTGGTCGTGCGGCGTGATCGCGCAGGCAGCCCTGGCCGACGCCTACCTGGCGCCGCGGCCGCCGATCGACCGGCCGCGCTCGGCGTTGGGCAACATCTACCGCACGAAGGACGACCGCTGGATCCAGCTCACCATCGTGCGCGAGGACAAACTGTGGGGACCGCTGGCCCGGGTGGTGGGCCACCCCGAACTGGTCGACGATCCGCGGTTCGCCACGCAGGCCGACCGCCGCGCGCGCTCGGGCGAGCTCGCGACCTATCTGCGCGAGGCCTTCGAGAAGATGGACTATGCATACTGGCAGAAGGCGCTGGCCGATCACGACGTCACCTTCGGCGTCATCAGCCGCGCGCAGGACGTGCCGCACGACGAGCAAGCGATCGCCTGCGGCGCCGTCGTCGGCACCGCGATCCCGGCGATGCCGCGCACGCTGGCCAACCCGGTGCGGCTGGGCTTCGCCGAGCAGAGGATGGCCCATCCCGCGCCCGCGCTCGGCCAGCACAACGAGGAGATCCTGCGCGAGGCGGGCCTCACGGTCGCCGAGATCGCCGCGCTCAAGGCCAGTGGAGCGATGACATGACCGAGGCATCCGCCGAACCCCTGCCGCTCGACGGGCTGAAGGTGCTCGACATCAGCTCGTTCATCGCCGCCCCCGTCGCCGCCGTGGTGCTGGCCGACTACGGCGCCGACGTCGTCAAGATCGAGCCACCGGACGGCGATCCGCATCGCCAGAACTGGAAGAACGTCAGCTATCCGCGCAGCAACGTGAACTTCCCCTGGCAGCTCGACGGCCGGCTGAAGCGCTCGATCGCGCTCGACCTCAAGAGCCCGGCGGCGCGGCCCGTGCTCGAAAGATTGATCAAGTGGGCCGACGTGCTGATCGCCAACTTCCCGCCGCCGACGCGCGAGCGGCTGAAGCTGCGCTGGGAGGACGTCGAACCGCTCAATCCGCGCCTCGTCTACTGCTCGCTCACCGGCTACGGCGAGACCGGGCCGGACCGCGACCGGCCGGGCTTCGACATCACCGCCTATTTCGGTCGCTCGGGCATGCTCGATGCCGCGCGCTACGAGGGCGCGCCGCCGGCCATCTCGCTGCCCGGCCAGGGCGACCGCGCGACGGCAATGACTCTCGTGGCCGCGATCCTCATGGGCCTGCGGCGGCGCGACCGCACCGGTAAGGGCGGCTGGGTCGGCAGCTCGCTCTACGCCAACGGCGCGTGGGCCAACGGCACGACGGTGGCGGGCGCCGCGATCGGCGCCAAGCTGCCGCCACGCCGCCCGCCCGACCGGCCGCGCAACGCGCTGACCAATCTCTACCGCACCAAGGACGATCGCTGGCTGCAGCTCCTGATGGTCCGCGACGACCGCCTCTGGGAAAAATTCTGCGCCGCCATCGGCAAGCCCGGGCTCGCGGGCGATCCGCGCTTCGCCGATCGCGAGGAGCGTAAGGCGCGCGCACAGGAATTGCACGATGCACTGGCGCCGGTTTTCGCCGGCAGGACCTACGCCGAATGGGTGACGGCACTGTCGCCCACCGGCATCCCCTTTGGCGTGATCGGCCGGGTGGCCGACATCGTCGACGACGAGCAGGCGGCCCACGCCGGCATCTTCGCCGACACCACCAATCCCGAGGTGCCGCGCACCCTCAACAACCCGATCCGCCTCGGCTTCGCCAAGCCGCGAGTCTCGGGCCCGCCGGCCGCCGTCGGTCAGCACAACGACGAGATCCTGCGCGAGCTCGGCCACAGCGACGCGGAAATAGAAGCCCTGAAGAAGGCCGGCGCACTGGGTTAGATCCGCCATGACACCGGGCGCAATTTCGGCATTAATTGCGCCATGCCCTCCCGCTTCCAGACCTACGCCGAGTTCTGGCCGTTCTATCTCGGCGAGCATGCCAAGCCGTCGACGCGGGCCGTGCACTATGTCGGCACGATCGGCTCGGCGCTCATGCTCGTAGTGGCGCTGGCGACGCGCGATTGGTGGCTGCTGCTGGCCGTCCCCTTCTTCGGCTATGGCCCCGCCTGGTTCAGCCACTACTTCATCGAGAAGAACCGGCCGGCGACCTTTCAAGCCCCGGTATGGTCGCTGATCAGCGACTACCGCATGTGCGGCCTCTTCCTGACCGGACGGCTGGGTCACGAATTGATGAGGCATCAAATCCGGTCCTGAGCGCGGCGCGTAGACCTTTCATGCGGCGCCTTCTCCTTCTCTGCCTATTGCTGATCTCTGGTGTGGCTCACGCCGAGACCCCCTCGCTGCCGTGGCAGAAGTGGGACCCCGCGCTGTTCGACAAGGCAGCGAAGGAGAACAGGTACATCCTGCTGCACATGGCGGCGGTGTGGTGCCACTGGTGCCATGTCATGGAGGGCACGACCTACCGCGACCCTGATATCCAGAAGACGATCCTCGGCAAGTTCATTCCCGTCCGCGTCGACCAGGACGCCGATCCCGAGCTCAGCTACCGCTACGAGGACTGGGGTTGGCCTGCCACCATCATGCTCGACAAGGACGGCAACGAGATATTCAAGCGCCGCGGCTACCTGCCGCCGGAGCTGTTCAAGAAGCTGTTGGCCGCGGTGATCGAGGATCCGTCGGCGCTGCCGGCGCTGACGCCCGGCGCCAAGGTCGACCCCAATGCCGTGGCGCTGTCGCCCGAGCGGCGCAGCGAGGTCGAGACGCTGCTGCTCAAGGGCTACGACAAGGCACACGGCGGCTTCGGCGACGCCCAGCGCTTCGTCCAGGCCGATACGATCGAATGGGCGCTGGAGCGCGGTCGCGACCTCAAGCGCAATACCGACACCGCGACCTGGAAGGACGTCGCCACGCGCACCCTCGCCGGCGCGCGCAAGATCATCGACCCGGTGTGGGGCGGCATGTTCCAGTATTCCGACAAGATGGACTGGTCGGGGCCGCACTTCGAGAAGCTGCTGAACATCCAGCGCGACGCCATGCGCAGCTACGTACTGGCCTGCGAGATCGGTCGTGATCCGGCGGACCTCGAGGCGGCCCGGGACATCGGCCGCTGGCTGATGGACTTCATGCGCGGCCCCGACGGCGCGTTCTACACCAGCCAGGATGCCGACGTGAGCGCGGCCGAACACGGCGACAAGTTCTACGCCAAGGACGATGCCGCGCGCCGCACCGGGCCGCGGCCGCCGATCGACCGCCACTCCTACGCGCGCGAGAACGGCTGGGCCGTGGCGAGTCTGGCCACGCTGTACGACGTGACGGGCGAGCCCAAGCTGCTGGCGGCGGCGCAAATCGCCTTCGACTGGGCACTGGCCAACCGCCGCGCGCCGGGCGGCGGCTTCGGTCACAGCCGCGCGACCGACGACGACACGCATCTGGGCGACACGCTGGCGATGGCGGAAGCGGCAATGGCGCTGTATCGCAGCACCGCCGAGCGCCGCTACCTGACGTTCGCCACGGATTTGGCCGGCGTCATCGCGCGCGACAACAAGGCCCCGGGCAATGGCTTCATGGTGCGCGCGCCCGAATTAGGCGCGAAGGGCGTGCTGGTAAAACCCGTGCGCCAGATCGACGAGAACGTCGCGACCGTGCGCCTGCTCAATCTTCTCGCGCGCGACACCGGCAAGGCCGGGTTCCGCGCCGACGCCGAGCACGGCATGCGTTACCTGATCTCGCTGGCCGACGACGGGTTGGTGGTGCCGGGGGCGCTGCTGGCCGATCGCGAACTCGGCCGCGAGCCCGCGCATGTCACGATCGTCGGCGCCAAGGACGATCCCGAGGCGCGGAAGCTCTACGCCGCGGCACGCACCTATCCGACGCGCTACCTGCGCATCGAATGGCTCGACCGCCGCGAGGGCCCCCTGCCGTCGGCCGACGTCGACTATCCCGAGATGCCGCAGGCCGCGGCCTTCGCCTGCGCCAACGGCACCTGTTCCCTGCCGGTGTTCACGCCCGAGGAAGTGCATCGCATCGTCGCCAAAGTCGACGATCGATAGTTCCCCCCGCGCCGGGCCTTTCGTCCGGCGCACCCTCGGCCCCGCGTCGGCCTCTTGCGCCGATGGGGGGCGGAGGCCACATTGCCGGGGAACACATTTTTCGTCTCGAGGACCCATGGAAACGATGCTGCAGGGCGCCGCACCGCAGGCTGTGCCCGCCGATCTGATCAAGGACAGCGACCAGACCAAGTTCGCCAAGGACGTGCTCGAAACCTCGCGCACGGTGCCGGTGATCGTCGACTTCTGGGCGCCGTGGTGCGGGCCGTGCAAGACCCTGCAGCCGATGATCGAGAAGGTCGTCAAGGAAGCCAAGGGCGCGGTCAGGCTGGTCAAGATCGACATCGACAAGAACCAGATGCTGGCCCAGCAGCTGCGCATCCAGTCGATCCCGGCGGTCTATGCCTTCTTCGGCGGCCGCCCGGTCGACGGCTTCATGGGCGCCGTACCCGAGAGCGAGGTCAAGGCTTTCGTCGATCGCTTGATCCAGGCGAGCGGCGGTGCGGGCGATCCTGCCGTGGCGCAGCTCGCCGAATTGCTCGAGCAGGCCAAGGCCGCCGTGGCGCAGAACGACTTCGACACCGCCGCGGGCCTCTACAGCGAGATCCTGGGCGCCGAGCCTGCCAACGTGACGGCCCTCGCGGGCCTGGCGCGTTACCAGGTCTCGATCGGCGACATGGAGCAGGCCAAGGAGCTGCTGGCGCAGATTCCGGCCAAGGAAAAGAACCACGCCGACGCCGTGGCCGCGCAAGCCGCCATCGATCTCGCCGAGAAGGCCAAGGAAGCAGGCCCCGTCGACGATCTCAAGGCCAAGGCGGCCGCCGACCCGAAGGATTTCCAGACACGCCTCGATCTGGCGATGGCGTACTGGGCCGGCGACCGCAAGCAGGAGGCGATCGACGAGCTGCTGGCCATGATCAAGGCCGACCGCGCCTGGAACGAAGCCGCCGCGCGCCAGCAGCTGCTGAAGTTCTTCGAGGCGCTGGGCTTCACCGATCCGCTCGCCGTCGACGGCCGCAAGCGCCTGTCGACCATCCTGTTCTCGTGAGCCGGCAGAACCCGTTCGATCCGAGCTTCGAGCAGCTTCCCGAGACGCTGCCGATCTTTCCGCTGTCGGGCGTGCTGCTGCTGCCCGGCGGCAAGCTGCCGCTCAACATCTTCGAGCCGCGTTATCTGGCGATGATCTTCGACTCGCTGGCGGGTCATCGCATGATCGGCATGGTCCAGCCGGTGCAGTCCGGCGGTTTCGCCGGCGACGGCATGCCGGCCGACGACGGGCCACCCAAGGTTCACCAGGTCGGCTGCGCCGGCAGGATCGTCAGCTTCAACGAGACCGAGGACGGCCGCCTGCTGCTGGCGCTCTCCGGCGTCAGCCGCTTTCGCATCGGCCGCGAGCTCGACCTGGCGCAGGGCGGCTATCGCCGCGCCTCGGCGCAGTTCTCGCCCTATCGCGCCGACCTCGACTATGCCGACGAGATCGTGACCCTCGACCGCGAGCGGCTGATGGCCGGCCTCGCCGCCTTCTTCCGCGGCAAGAGCCTGTCGACCGACTGGGACGCCGTGAAGAAGGCCGACGACCTCAACCTGGTCAATTCGCTGTCGATGGTGCTGCCTCTCGGCCCGGTCGAGAAACAGGCCCTGCTGGAGGCGGCCGACACTTCGGCCCGCGCCAAGCTACTGGCGGCCTTCCTCGAGATGGCCGTTTTCGAGCCGACGCCCGACACCCCCCAGCGCGCCAACTGAGGCCGTGCTATAAAGCGGGCATGTCCGACCAAGCCCCGCGCCGCTCCGGCGTCGACCCGAAGCTTCTCGAAATCCTGGTCTGCCCGGCCACGCAAGGCCCGCTCGAATACGACGCGGCCGCCGGCGAGCTGATCAGCCGCAAGGCCGGCCTCGCCTATCCCATCCGCGACGGCATCCCGATCATGCTGGTGAGCGAGGCGCGGCACCTCGGCGGCAACCCGTGAGCGACGGTTTCCCCAAGGCCGCGCCCGACGAGGGCAGCTACGAGTCCGCGACCACGCCGTGGCCGGACGAGCTGCGCGTCTTCAAGGAAGGCGCGCGCATCGAGATCGACTTCTCCGACGGCAAGAAGTTTCTCCTGCCGGCCGAGTACCTGCGCGTCGAGAGTCCGTCGGCCGAGGTCCAGGGCCACGGCGGGCCGGCGACCAAGAAGCTGGTGTCGGGCCGGCGCCACGTGAAGATCGTCAATGTCGAGGCGGTCGGCAACTACGCCATCCGCATCGTCTTCGACGACCGGCACGACAGCGGCATCTACAGCTGGTCGTACCTGCACGAGCTCGGCGACACGCAGACCGAGCGCTGGGCTGCTTACCAGGCGGCGCTGCTGTTCAAAGGCCTGAGCCGGGATCCCTGAGACCAGCATGAAAATCGTCATTGCAGGTGCGGGCATCGGCGGCCTCACCGCCGCGATGTGCCTGAAGCGCGCGGGCTTCGACGTCGAGATATTCGACCAGGTGAGCGAGCTCAAGCCGCTCGGCGTCGGCATCAACATCCAGGCGGGCGCCGTGCGCATCCTCTCCAGCCTCGGCATGGAGCCGGCGCTGGCGGCCACCGGCATCGAGACGCGCGAGCTGCGCTATGCCAACCGCCACGGCCAGACGATCTGGGCCGATCCGCGCGGCCGTCACGCCGGCCTGCCGTGGCCGCAGTTCTCGATCCATCGCGGTGAGCTGCAGATGATCCTGTTCGAGACGGCGAAGCAGATCCTTGGCGCCGAGCGGATCAAGTTCGGCCGTCGCATCACCGGCTTCGAGCAGAAGGGCGCCAAGGTCGCGGCACGCTTCGCCGACCGCTCCGGCACCGAGGTCGAGACCGTGGAGGCCGACCTCCTGGTCGGCGCCGACGGCATTCACTCCGCCGTGCGTGCGCACTTCTATCCCGGCGAGGGCCCGCCCAAGTGGCAGGGCATCATGATGTGGCGCGGCATCACGGTGGGCAAACCGTTCCTCGGCGGCGCCACGATGGTGCAGGCGGGGCATCACACGCAGAAGTTCGTCTGCTATCCGGTGAGCCGCGCCCATGCCGAAAAGGGCGACGCGCTGATCAACTGGATCTGCGACCTGCACATGGGCGACCAGGCGATGCTGCCGCGCGAGGACTGGAACCGGCCGGGCAAGCTCGCCGACTTCCTGCCGCGCTTCGAGAACTGGAAGTTCGACTGGCTCGACGTGCCCGACGTGATCCGCAAGGCGCACACCATCCTGGAATTCCCGATGGTCGACCGCGATCCGCTGCCGCGCTGGAGCCACGGCCGCATCACCCTGCTGGGCGACGCCGCGCACCCGATGTATCCCATCGGCTCGAACGGCGCCTCGCAGGCGATCATCGACGGCGATGCGCTCACCCAGGAACTGCTGGCCGGTGGCGATCCCGAGACCGCGTTGCAGCGCTACGAGAAGCGCCGCCTGCCGCCGATGGCGCGCATCGTCGAAAGCAATCGCCGCAAGGGCATCGACATCATGCTCGACATCGTCGAGGAGCGCGCGCCGCAGGGTTTCGGGAAGCTCGACGCCGTGCTGCCGCCGCAGGAGCTGGAGAAGATCGTCGCCGACTACAAGCAGCTCGTGGCGCAGGACCGCGAGACGTTGCTGAAGCTTGCGGCCCAGAATGAAAAGACACGCGCGCAATAAAAAACCGGCCCTTCTCAGGACCGGCCGTGGTAGCGGTTGGACCCGGCCATTACATCGCCGGCCGCCACCGAGAGAGAATATGGCACCTGATGATGACGGTATTGTGGCAGTGAACGCATGAGCCTCGGGCGCTCGATCGCCACGGTGGGCTTCTTCACGATGCTGTCGCGGGTCGTGGGCTTCGTGCGTGACATCGTGCTGTCGGCCGTGCTGGGCTCCGGGCCGGTGGCCGACGCCTTCATCGTGGCGTTCAAGCTGCCCAACCTGTTCCGCCGCCTGTTCGCCGAAGGCGCCTTCTCGGCGGCCTTCGTGCCGCTGTTCGCGGGCGAGTTGCAAGGCGAGGGCCGCGAGTCGGCGTTGGTCTTCGCCCGCCAGGCGCACGCCTGCCTGCTGATGGTGCTGGTGCCCTTCACCGTGCTGATGATCGCGGCGATGCCGGCCGTGATCTGGGTGATGGCGCCGGGCTTCACCGGCGACACGTCGATCTTCGATCTCGCCGTCACCTACGGTCGCATCACCTTCCCCTATCTCGTGTTCATCTCTCTGGCCTCGCTCTATGGCGGCGTGCTGAACAGCATCGACCGCTTCGCCGAGGTGGCCTTCACGCCAGTGCTGCTCAACGTCACGCTGATCGGCGCGGTGCTGGGACTGACGCCGCTGCTGCCCGACGCGGGATACGCCGCCGCCATCGGCGTGGCGCTGGCCGGGCTGCTGCAATGGTTGTGGCTCCTGTTCTCGTGCTGGCGCGACGGCGTCGCCATGAGGCTGGTGCGGCCGCGCTTCACCCCGCGCGTGCGCCAGCTCGTGCGGCTCGCCACGCCGGTGGCGGTGGGTGGTGGCGCCCAGCAGGTCAGCACTGTGCTCGAGGTCGTGTGGGCGTCGCTCCTGCCGGCGGGCTCGATCTCGGCGCTCTACTACGCCGACCGTGTCGCCCAGCTGCCGCTCGGCGTGATCGGCATCGCCATCGGCACCGCGCTGCTGCCGCTCCTCTCCCGCCAGTTGCGCGCCGGCGCGATGGAGGCCGCGATGGCCAACCAGAACCGCGCCCTCGAGTTCGGCCTGCTGTTCAGTGTGCCATCGACAGTGGCGCTGTGGATCCTGGCCGAGCCGATGATCCGCGTGCTGTTCGAGCACGGCAAGTTCGGGCCGGACGACACGCTGCGGACGGCGGGCGCGCTGGTGGCCTACGCCGCGGGCCTGCCCGCCTTCATGCTGGTCAAGGCACTGACGCCTGGCTTCTTCGCGCGCGAGGACACGCGCACGCCGCTCTACACCGCGCTCGTATCGATCGCCGTCAACGTCGCACTGAACGCGGTGTTCGTGCTGGCCACGCCGCTCGCGCAGGTCGGCATCGCGCTCTCCTCCTCGCTGTCGGGCTGGCTGAACGCCGCCTTGCTGGCGGTCGTGCTGCGCCGACGCGGTCACTGGCTGCCCGATACGCGGCTCGTCTCGCGGACCTGGCGGATCGCCGCCGCTGCGGTCGGCATGGGCGGCGTGCTCTGGCTGGGATTGGTCTACCTCAAGACGCCGCTCGCCCATCCGGATCTGGCGGGCGCGGCGGCGCTGGCCGTTCTCGTTGCGACGGGCGGCGTGGCCTACGGGCTGTGCGGCATGGTGCTGGGCGTGGTGCGCATCGGCGAGATCAAGGCCGCGATGCGACGCCCCCCGAACGTCACACCCGCCGACATTACATCAGGCGGCCCAGACGCACCACCGTGACGCCGGGGCGCAGCGGCCGCGACGACGAGGGCATGACCAGCACGCAGTTGTCGTAGGGCGTCGTCACCGGCTCGCCGTCGTCGTGGCCCAGTACGGTGCCGGCTCTGGCGATGACCTCCTGGCCCTCGAAGCGCCGCGCCGACGTGAAGTTGCCCTTCTTCGTGGCGATGGCGTGCGTCACCTCGATGATGCGCTGTTTCGCCAACGCCTTCTGCTTCCAGTCCGGCGGCAGGTCGCCCGCCTCGACGATCCCGGTCTCGGCCAGGAAGCGTGCGGCCACGTCCTTGGCGACGGTGACCGACGAGGCGCGCCAGTGCTGGCCGGTCTCGATCAACAGCGCGTTCTTGGGGCTCTTGGGATCACCGAAGCCACCGTAGTCGCGCATGCGCATCCCCGCAGCATGGCCCGCGTCGCGGATGATATCGACCGGCGTGCCGACCTTCCTTGCAAGCTCGCTGCCCTTGTCGAGCGGGCCGGCCAGCATCAGCGGCACGCCGTCGTCGTGCATCGAGTGGAGATCGAGCAGCAAATCCGCACGCTCGACAAACGGCTTCAGCACCAGCGCGCGCCGGGTCTCGGTCGTGGTGGCGGGCTGGTCGAGGCGGCCCCAGACGCGATTGAAATCCTCGTCGACCATGCGCGACTTGAAGGGTGTGCGCGGATCGAACGAGTGATAGGCCTCGATGTTGCCGAACGACAGGATCAGCGTGCCGTTGCGCGGCGCGAGCCCGCGTTCGAGCAGCGCGTCGACCACGATGGCGCCCGAGACCTCGTTGCCGTGGGTCAGCGCCGTCACCATCACCGTGGGCCCCGGCCTGCCGCTGTCGCGCACATGGATGTAGGGTGCTGCACCCTTCTCCCACTTGCGCAACTCGGGAAAGGCGTACTCGATCGGCGGGGTGTCGGACATCGCGGAAACCTTCTTTTTCTTCCGCGTCGTTCTAGCCCTCGCGGAACCAGTTGGCGAGATCGGATGTGTTGTTGTCCCAGCCGCTCAGTTCGGCGACCAGGCTGTTGTTCATCGCCGCCGCGCCCGGCCGCGCCACCAGCGGAATGATGACGTAGTTGTTCACGGCGAGTTCGTTCAGCCGGATGAGCATGGCCGCGCGCTTGATGGGATCGAGCTCGACCTGGGCCGCCTTGTGGATGTCGTCGTATTCCTTGTTCTGCCAGCGCGTGATGTTGCGGCCCTGCCACTTGTTCTCCTTCTGCGCGGCTTCCCACGAGCAGAACTGGCGCAGGAAGACTTCCGGGTCGGGCGCATTCATGCCGTTGCTGTATTCCTGCAGGTCGGAATAGAACTTGGTGTAGGTGTCAGGATTGGCGACGTCGGACGAGAAGAACACCGAGGCCGTCACCGCCTTGATCTCGATCTCGATGCCGGCTTTCTGGCAGGCCTGCTTGACGATGGCCTGGGTCTTCTGGCGTGGCTGGTTGATCGAGGTCTGGTAGACGAACTTCAGCTTCTTGCCGTCCTTGGCACGCACGCCGTCGGCGCCGCGCGCCCAGCCCGCCTTGTCGAGCAGCGCGTTGGCCTTGTCGATGTCGAACGCGTACTTCGTGGTCTTCGAGCGGAAGCGCTCGGGATTGTTGATATAGTTCGCGGTCGCCTGCCCGGTGCGGCCGTAGATGTGCTTCTCCACCGAATCCTTGTCGATCAACAGCGACAGCGCCTGGCGCACCACCGGGTCGGAAAAGATCGGATGCCTGGTCTTGAGGCTCGAGCGCTCGCCATCGACCTCGGTCCATGGATCGGTGTTGTTGATCTGCAGGTGCTCGATGCTGCCGCCCGGCGTGATGGCGACGTGGCCCTTGCCGCCCTTCTCGAGGCGCAGCAGAATCTCGTCCTCGACCTGCACGTTCCAGGCGAAGTGATACTCGCCGGTCTGCAGCACCGCGCGTGCCGCCGACACCGCGTCGCCGCCGCCCTTCATCTCGATGGCATCGAAATACGGACGGTTCGGCGTGTGATAGTTCGGGTTGATCTCTCCTCTGACGATATCTCCCGGTTTGAAGTCCTTGAATTTGTACGGCCCGGTGCCGACCGGCTTGAGGTTGGTCGGGGCCTCGCGCGACTTGGCGCCGATGTAGTCGGCGAACAGGTGCCGGGGAATGACGCAGCCCGCCCAGCCGACGAATGCGTCGGCCCAGAATGGCGTCGGCTGCGCGAACTTCACGGTGACGGTGTGACTGTCGACCTTCTCGACCGTCACGTCCTTGTAGGAGCCGCTGGTGACGGCGGCCGTCGCCGGGTCGCTGGCGTACTTCCAGGTGAAGACGAGGTCGTCGGCGGTGACCGGCTTGCCGTCGTGCCAGGTGGCGCCCGGCTTCACCTTCCACGTCACCGACCGGCCGTCGGCCGCCAGCGTGCCGTCCTCGCGCCCCGGGATCGCCGCCGCCAGCACGGGGCGCAGGTTGCCGTCGCGGTCCCACGCCGCCATCGGCTCGTAGAAGATGCGCGAGCCGTCCTGGTCCTTGGTGCCGACGGCGAAGTGCGGATTGAGCAGGGTCGGGCCCTGCCACCACAGGACCTTGAGCAGCCCGCCGCCGCCGCGCTTGGTCGGCTTGTAGGCAGATTTGGTCTGGGCCATCGCCACGCCGGCATGGGCCAGGAGCTGCGTCGCCAGCGGCGCCGCCAGGCCCACGGCCGCCAGCCGCCGCACGAATCCACGGCGGGACAGCCCGCCCGCCCTCACCTGGTCGATCAGACCACGCAATTGCCGTTCGTCCATCGGATGCCTCCATCCAGGTCGTTGAAGCCGTTCCCCCGCCGCTCCCGCTTATTTTGCAAGATGCGTGCAATTCCGATCCGAACAGGCCGGGCGGCGCTCGTCAACGCCCCGTGCTCGATTCCGGCCGCCTTGATTCTGGTCGGTTGGTAAGCGATACCCGCCCGCCCCTGCCTTCCACCGGCGGGGTGCGCGGAGGTCCAAAGCCCGCGCCCTAGAAACAGTGAGCGGAGTCCACATCCATGCCTGACGTCACCACAGCCGCTGCCGCGCCCAATTCCCATCTCGCGCCGTACGCCGCCAAGGGCCTGAAAGGCCGCATCCTCTCGGGCGTGCAGCCCACCGGAAACCTCCACCTCGGCAACTACCTGGGCGCGATCCGCAACTTCGCGCGCCTGCAGGACGACTACGAGTGCCTCTACTGCGTGGTCGACATGCACGCGATCACCGTGTGGCAGGACCCGGCGCTGCTGAGCAGCCAGACGCGCGAGATCGCGTCGGCGTTCCTGGCCGCCGGCGTCGACGGCAAGAAGCACGCGATCTTCAACCAGTCGATGGTGCCCCAGCACGCCCAGCTCGCCTGGGTGTTCAACTGCGTGGCGCGGCTCGGCTGGATGAACCGCATGACCCAGTTCAAGGAGAAGGCCGGCAAGGACCGCGAGAATGCCTCGCTGGGCCTCTACGCCTATCCGGCGCTGATGGCGGCCGACATCCTGATCTACAAGGCCACGCATGTGCCCGTCGGCGAGGACCAGAAGCAGCACCTCGAGCTGACGCGCGACATCGCCATCAAGTTCAACAACGACTTCCACGCGCCGGACTTCTTCCCGGTGACCGAGCCGCTGATCTTCGGGGCGGCGACGCGTGTGATGAGCCTGCGCGACGGCACCAAGAAGATGAGCAAGTCCGATCCGTCGGACTACTCGCGCATCAACCTAACCGACGACGCCGATGCGATCGCCCAGAAGATCCGCCGCGCCAAGACCGACCCGCTGCCGATGCCCGACACCGCGGCCGACGCCGAGAAGCGCCCCGACGCCGATAATCTTCTCGGCATCTATGCGGCACTCGCCGACCAGGAAAAGGATGCCGTGATCGCTTCCTTCGCCGGCAAGCAGTTCTCGGAGTTCAAGGCGGCGCTGACCGACATCGCGGTGACCAAGCTCGGCCCGGTCGGCGCGGAGATGCAGCGCCTGATGAAGGATCCTGGCTACGTCGATTCGGTGCTGCACGAGGGCGCCGCCAAGGCCCGCGCCCTGGCCGATCCGATCCTGGCCGACGTCTACAAGACGGTGGGATTCCTGAAGCCTTAGGGCTTGGGGGCGCGCGATGCCTGTCGCGCGTCTTCTGGATCACCGAGATCGCGCCACTCACGGCCGAGTAGTCTCCGCCTCGGTGGCCCGCCCCCAGCTCTACCCTTCCATCCGGGTGAGCGCCCACTTGATGCCGATGCCCTCGACTGGCACCTGGCCCACGAGGACGATCTGCTCGGTGCGGCGCTGACGGCCGTCCTCGCCGAGATAGATGCTTTCGGCGAGGCCGATGCCGGCGCCCGATGCGCGCAGCCGCCAGCCGCGGCCGCTGGGCAGGCGCATCAGCACGGCCTGGCCGCTTTGCGCCAGCGTGGCCTTGACCGACGGATGCAGGTGGAAGCGCACGATGAAGCGCTTGTCGGGTGCGGCCACCGGGCGATTTTCCGGCCCGGCGAACATGTCCTCGCCGCGCAGGTCGCCGCCATCGGGCGATAGCCAGATGCGGCGGCGGTGGATGATGCCGAACAGCGAGCGGTAGCCGTCATGGCTCATGTCGAGCCACTGCGCGCCCTGATCTTCGGCACGGTCGACCAGTACGTTGCCGGCCCGGTATTCGAGCGCGCCGTGATCGGTGATCTCCGTCGAGTTGGTGTCGTCGACGACGGCGGTCGAGTGCGCGGCGGTGTAGCGCATGAACTGGCGCCACTCGCGCGGTGCGCCGGGATAGGTGCCGCAGTTGACGATCAGGCGCTCGTGCGCGGCGCTCATCTCGAAGCTGAGCGTGCCGGCGTGGGCGATGCCGTCCATGCCACGGCCCGGCGGGCTGCCGGCATCGGCGATGACCAGCGACGTGCCCGCGGCCAGCCGCTGGAAGCCGCTCTGCAGCGCCATCGCCGGTGCGCCCTCGCTCGAGCCCGAGCGCGCCAGCACGAGGTCCATCAGGGTGCGGTCGCCTTCCGAGGCGCCGTTGAACAGGGCGAGCCCGCCGTCGCCGTGACGGAAGAAGCGCAGCATCGGCGCCAGACGGTCGATCGCGGCCACGATCTCGGCCGGCGCGCGCTGCTCGGCCGAGGACAGCGCCGCGCGCACGTCGAGCAGGTCACGCAGCACCTCGACCTGGATGTGCGGCGCGCGTTCGGCGACGACGCCATCGTGGGCGACATAGCGCTTCACGAACCTGGCCAGCCGCGACAGCGACTGCTCGAGGCTCTTGGCGTAGCGCTTGCCGTCGTGGAGGAAGGCCAGATCGGCGAAGATCAGCGCTTTCAGCACGGTCACCGTCTCGCGGCCGACGAGGCCCGCGCGGGTGGCGCGCCTGAGGTGGACGCGCTGGCGGGCGAGCGAGGCCACGAAGCGGCGGGCGAAAGCCGGATCGGCCGCGGTCGCCAGCCAGTCATAGTGACGGATCCAGGCGACCATGCGCGTGGCCAGCACGTCGCGCCGCCAGGTCACGGGCGACCAGCGCCACTCGCAGTTGGTGAAGTCGTCGATCAGGCGCACCGCGAGGTGGGCGGCGCCCGCCTCGCCGCAGTCGCGCAGGTCGCGCAGCCAGGTGAAGCCGTTCAGCGCGTCGAGCCACAGCGCCGGCATGTCGGGGCGCTGCCACGGCGGATTGCCGGCATCGAGCGCGATCGGGCCAACCAGGCCGTGGGCGGCGAACTCGCCCGTCATCATGCGGCGGCCGCGCGCGGAATCGCCCGGCCACGGATCGGGAGAGACGGCGAAGAAGCTGCGCGGCGTGCCGTAGCCGACGGTCAGCGAATAGAGCGGCGAACTGAGCAGCCAGCGGCCGATCCGCGGCGGGCGACCCAGCGCCGTGGCAGGGGCGGCGAGTGCCCGGGCGACCGTCGACAGGAGGGGACGGGATCCGGCCGCCGCCAGGCCATTGGACCGGGGCTCGCGGGGCCGTCGCATATCTGAAGCGACCAGCGTCATTGCTCTTCTTGATCTTTTTTTGACCCGACCTTTGGGGGACCGGGCGTTGAGGGTGGCGGAGTTTACCCGACCAGGCGCCCGCTGGCGAGGTTTGCGACGCGGCGGAACAGGACGGGACCGAAATACGGCAAAAACCCGCCCTTCCCCGCCACTTGAAAGCCCCCTGCGGCACCCCAGATTCTCCTTCAAGGGAAGGCCATATCGGGTTCCCGGCCACTCGCTCTTCGGAGGGGGGTTATGAGTCGCATGTCGATGTTCAATTCGCCTTTGCTGCTGGGTTTCGACCAGCTCGAGCGCACGCTCGATCGCCTGGCGAAGAACGCCGAAGGCTACCCTCCTTACAATATCGAGAAAATCGGCGAGAACGGCCTGCGCATCACGCTGGCCGTTGCAGGCTTCGCGATCGAGCAACTGGTGATCGAATTGGTCGAGAACCAGCTCTCGGTGCGTGGCAAGCAGGCCGACGAGGCCGATCGGGTCTTCCTCCATCGCGGCATCGCCGCCCGGCAGTTCCAGCGCGCCTTCATGCTGGCGGACGGCATCGAGGTCATCGGTGCCCGGCTGGACAATGGCCTGCTCGCAATCGATTTAACACGCCCCGTCGCGGAACCTCGGATGCGCACCATTCGTATAGATGGTTCGAAGACCGAGGCCGGGCAGGCGGACAATACCGTCGATATCACCGCGCGCCGGATTGGGACGCGTTGATGCTGCCAAGGAGGTAGCCATGGAAAACCAGAGCAACACCACCACGGTCTTCACGCCCCTCGCGGAAGATGCATTCCTCAGTCTCGGCGCCCAGCAGATCGCCTACGTGAAGTCGATCGCGCTGCCCGATGGCGCGCATGCGGTCGGCATCTTCTCTGCCGACGGCAAGCCGATGGCCGCCGCGCCATCGATCGAGGTCGCGCAGGCACTGATTCGCCAGCACGAACTCGAGCCCGCGCTCGTCCACTGAGGACCAGTACCGAAGACCTGACGTCGAGACGCGCCTAAGCGGCGCTCTGCGCCTGGACCGATTCGACGAGAAGGGCGTAGAGCGCATCGGCGCTTTCGGTGGCACGCAGCTTGTCGACCAACGCGCGGTCGCGCAGCAGACGCGAGACGCGCGCCAGTGCCTTCAGGTGATCGGCGCCCGCGCCCTCGGGCGCCACCAGCAGGAACACGAGGTCCACCGGACGCTCGTCGATCGAATCGAAATCGACGGGATGGGCCAGCCGCGCGAACAGTCCGCAGGGCTTGGCGATGCCGGGCAGGCGGCCGTGCGGGATGGCGATGCCGCCGCCGATGCCGGTCGAGCCCAGGCGCTCGCGCTCCAGCAGGCGGTCGAAAAGTCGACGCTCGTCGAACTTGAATACCGTGGCAGCGCGGCCCGCCAGTTCAGCCAGCAGCGCTTTCTTGCCGGACGCCTTCACACTGGCCAGAACAGCGTCTGGACCAGCCAACAAATCGGCGATTTCCACAATTCCACCAAAGGGTTGGCGCGTAGGGACGAAAACCGTCCGACGCGAAGTGCAGCCCTATAGGCGCGTCGTCCGGGCGGGTCAAGAGCCGTCAGTCCCCCGGCCCGGCCAGGGCCGACGCGGCGACGGCGGTGGAGCGGGCGGCAGGAGACGGAACGGAGGAGAGTCCGGGCGCGGGGCCGCGGCTCGCGCCCATGCGGCCGAGCCGCCGGCGCTCCGCCGACGAGGGAATGCGCAGCGCCTCGCGATACTTCGCCACCGTGCGGCGCGCGATCTCGATGCCCTCGCCCTTCAGCAGGTCGACCAGGCGGTCGTCACTCAGCGGCTGCAGCGCGCTCTCGGCGCCGACCAGCAGGCGGATGCGCGAGCGCACTGATTCCGACGACACGACCGTGCCCGCCGTCCCCGGCGCGCGCGACGGCAGCGACGAGGTGAAGAAGTACTTCAGTTCGAAGATGCCGCGCGGCGTGGCGATGTACTTGTTCGAGGTCACGCGGCTCACCGTGCTCTCGTGCAGCTCGGTGGCGATGGCGATGTCGCGCAGCACCAGCGGCCTGAGCGCGCTCACGCCCTGGCGGAAGAAGCCGTCCTGTTGTTTCACGATCTCGCGCGCCACCTTGAGGATCGTCGTCGCGCGCTGCTCGAGCGTCTTGACCAGCCAGTTGGCCGATTGGAAGCGCTCGGCCACGAAGTCGCGGTCGGGCTTGGCGCGCGCGCCCTTCATCAGGGTCGCGTGATAGTTGCGGTCGACCAGTACCTTGGGCAGCGCCTCGGTGTTGAGCTCGATGTGCCAGCCGTCCTCGCCGGTGTCGGGATCCTTGGCCGGCGTCAGGGTGAGGTCGGGCGCCACCAGCTGGATCGGCTCGAAGTCGAAGGCATGGCCGGGGCGCGGATCGAGCGTGCGCAGCTCGGCCAGCATTTCGCGCATGTCCTCGTCGTCGACGCCGCAGCGCCGGCGCAGCGACGCGAGTTCGCCCGCGGCCACGAGGTCGAGATTGTCGAGCAGCGACTTCATCGCCGGATCGAGGCGGTCGCGCTCGGCGAGCTGGGCGCCCAGGCATTCGGCCAGCGTGCGCGCGAAGAGTCCGGCGGGCTCGACCTGGCGCAAACGCGCCCACACGCGTTCGACGACGGCGATGTCGACGGCCAGCGCCTCGGCCACGTCGGCGGGCGCCAGGCGGCAATAGCCCGCCTCGTCCAATCCCTCGGCGAGCTTCAGCGCGACGCGCTTGTCGATGGTGGCGGTGAACAGCAGGTCGATCTGTTCGAGGACGTGCACCGCGAGCGAGCGCGGCCGCTCGGCCACGAAGTCGAGCGCCTCGGGAAGATCGTCGCGCGCGCGCACCGTGCTGGCGATATCGCCGCCACGGTCGGCGTGCTCGCGCGTCCAGCGGTCGTCGGCCTCGGCCAGGGCCGGCGCTACGGCCGCCAGGGTCTCGGCGGTATCGGCAGGTGCTGCGATCGGGGCAACAGGGGTCTCGGGCTCGGCACCGGTGCCGTCGTCCGGGGATGTTTCCTGCAGGAGCGGGTTCTTCTCGAGCTCCTGC
>Ga0070680_100000097_pt1 | contig 50005 bp, 41 predicted proteins | sample KBSC73BmetaG_FD_64672 | JGI IMG/M metagenome (GOLD analysis project Ga0070680, IMG submission 64672) | Corn rhizosphere microbial communities from Kellogg Biological Station, Michigan, USA - KBS C7-3B metaG | ecosystem: Host-associated > Plants > Roots > Rhizosphere | place: USA: Michigan...
AGCGCCTATCACGAAACGAATCAGTATGGCGTCGCCGTGCTGCAGCAGGCGGTGAACAACGGCTACGTGCAGGGCGTCGAGGCCGGCCGCGCCGATCGCGCCGACCGCTGGCCGGCGAATTACCAGAACTCATATGCCTACCAGGATGCGACGTACGGCTACACCGGCCAGTACGTCGACCTGCCGGACTACAGCTACTATTTCCGTCAGGGCTTCCAGCGCGGATACCAGGACGGCTACTCCGCCCGCTCGCAGTACGGCACGTTCTCGAACGGCAGCGGCTCCATTCTCGCGAACTTGCTGACGAGCATTCTGGGATTGCAGCCGTTGCCCTGATCCCCAGTTCGCCAAAGTGATGACCGGGTCGCGCGCGGACTCCCGCTAAACGGCACGGGTCCGCGCCGGCAGCGGGGCGATGCTTGCGCCGCGCCGGCGAGCGCCGCATATACGAGGATCTCGTCCGGAGCACTCGAATGCGGCTGTTCGCGACTCGACGTTCGAAAATTGTCGGCGGCGTGGCGATTGGAACCCTCGGTTTCGCCGGCGCCCAGTGGCTCCTCGAACGGCACGTTCAGTTGATTGAGGTTCTGCTGTTCGTGGCGATCCTCAGCCTGGTCCTCTGGATCGTTCAGCCCAGCAGACCTCGCGTGACGCGGTAGTCGTCGCAGCTAATTGAACGATCGCCGCCCGCACGTCAATCGTTTCGCAGGATGTCCATGACCGCGATGCGAGAGGCGCGGCGGGCGGGCAGATAACTGGCCGCGACGGTGACGGCCGCGAGGACGACCACGGCCGCGCCGCAGGCGCGCGGATCGATGAAGTCGAGCGCGGTGAACATCGAGCGCAGCACGCGCATCGAGAACACCGCGCCGAGCACCCCGAACGTGACGCCGGCGAGGGTCAGGCGCACGCCGTCGCCCAACGTCAGTCGCAACAGTGTCCGTGGCGTTGCGCCGAGCGCGGCACGCACGGCCAATTCTCGCGTGCGCTGCTGTACGCCCTGCGCCATTACGCCGTAGAGGCCAATCGCTGACAATAGCAGCGCGATCGAGCCCACCGCGCCGAGCCACGCGCTCACATGCTGCTGCGGTTCTACCGTTCCGGCGATATGCGTGGTTTGCGCCGTCGACATTGGCCCCGCCTCAACTGGACCCGTCAGTTGCACGATCGACCGCACGACACTGTCGGGTACGAGCGCGCCGCGGCGCCCGCGCAGCACCAGCGTGAGATTGCCGAAATCCATGTGCTGCGCGTACGGCACGTACATCGTCGCCGCCGGGGCAGACGTGAGGCCCGAGTACCGCGTGTTGCCGACAACGCCGATCACTCGCATCGGCGTCCGGCCGAAGCGATTGTGATTTGTCGGCCACACGACGAGCTTGCCGATCGGGTCTTCCTGCGGCCACAGCTCCTCGGCCATCCGGCGGCTGACGATAGCCACCGGCGGTGCGTGGTCGTCATCCTGAAGCGCGACGTCTCGCCCGCGGAACATCGGGATGCCGATGGCCGCGAGCGCCCCGGGATACACCTGATCGACATAGACGTGGAACGCCGCGCCGGCATCGTAGTCTCGCGGAGCCCCGACTGGCGGCTCCTCGCCGCGCCGGTAGACCGATGAGGGTTCTGCCCACGGGGCCGGCGGCACGGTGCTGATGAATCCGGCGGCAGCGATCTCGGGCGCGCTCTTCGCGCGGGCAAGCACAGTTCTATAGAAAGCGACCTGGCGCGCGCTGTCGAGACCCTCGTCGTGCGTGCTCAGGAACGCGGTGCTCAAGCCGCGTGGATCGAATCCGATGTCCATCGCGAGCGCGCGACGCACGGCGCCAAACACGATGCTCGACGACATGAGCAGCACGAGCGACGCGGACACCTGCACCACCACGAGCGCCCGCTGCCCGCGCGATCGGCGATGGCCCGCGCCGCCGCCGTCCTTGAGCACGGCCGACGGCGACACCCGCCCGATTGCCAGGGCGGGGGCAATCGACACGAGGAGCATCGTGAGCAGCGCCGCACCGATCGCCAGCGCGAGCACGCGCCGATCGAGCGTAAAGTCGACGCCGGCCATGTCGACGATGGTGTCGACCATCACGCTCCAGCGAACGAGCAGCCATGCCAGTCCCACGCCGCATACCGCGGCGCCGGTCGCGAGCAGTGCATGCTCGGCCAGCAGTCTGCCGACGAGCGATGCACGCGAGGCGCCGAGCGCGAGCCGCGTCGCCAGTTCGCGCCGGCGTGCCGAGGCGCGCACGATCGAGAGGTTTGCGACGTTGGCGCAGGCGATGACGAGGAGCAGCGACACCGCCGCGGCAAGCAGTTGCGGCATCCGGCTCGCCGACGCCCGCTCGTCGATCGTCATGCCGGCGCCGCGGTACACGCGCACGCCGCGGCCGCGGTCGTCCGGATAGGTCGCCGCCAGCCGTGCGGCGATGACCGTGAGCTCGCGGCGGGCGTCGTCGAGATTTGCACCGGGCGCGAGCCGGCCGACGACGCGCCCGCTCACCGCGGTTCGCGACTCGAGGGGCATGGGATAATTCGAGATCGCGCCGAGGATCGTGAGTGGAATCCAGACCTGCATCGGATGCGTCGCCATGGCACCGATGAATTGCGGGGGCGCAACGCCGACGACCACGAGCGGGTAGCCGTCGAGCCAGAGCGTCCGGCCGATCGCCCGCGCAGGTGTGCCGAAATGTGAATAGGAAAACTCATAGCCGATCACCGCGACCGGTGCCGGCGCGTGTGGCGTGACGTCGGCCGAATCCAGTAGCCGGCCGGCGGATGGATGGACGCCGAGCACCCGGAAGAAGTCGCCGGTCACGTAGCTCACCCAGGTGTGTCCGGATGTGGCCGCGGTCCGGAATGCCATCGACGTGCCGTCGTACAGCGCGAGACCGCTCAGCGATCTGACGCTCGTTCGGAAATCGTTGAAGTCCGCATAGCTGAAGTCGTACAGACCGGTCGAGCCGCGCACCGGTTCGGCGCTTACGAGCCGATCGGGATCAGCCACCGCGGGCAGCGGACGGAGCAGGGAGCCTTTCACGATCGTGAACAGCGCCGTCGCGCCGCCAATGCCGATCGCCAGCGTGAGCACGGCCGTGATGACGTACACCGGCGAGCGGCCGAGCGAACGCGCAGCGTGCCGCAGCGTGCGCGCGGCCGTCGCGATCGACTCGCCAACCCACGCGTCGCGCGTCGACTCCTTCACCTGCTCGATCCCGCCGCTGGCCACGAGCGCCGCTCGGCGCGCCTCCGGCGGCGACATGCCACGTCTCTCATAATCTGCGGCGAGCAGGTCCACGTATGCCCGCAGCTCGTCGTCCAGCGCCGCGTCGACCTCGCGACGATGGACGAGATTGAACCAGAGAGCCCGCAGCCGCGACAGCGCACCCACGTCAGGTCGCCTCGAGGGCGGCGCGCATCGCGCCGGCCACGCGGCGCCACTCGTCGGTTTCCGCCGCGAGCTGGCGGCGGCCGGCGGCCGTGAGCCGGTAGAACTTGGCGCGGCGCTTGTTCTCCGAATCGCCCCACGAGGCGGCCAGCCAGCCCCGTTCCTCGAGGCGGTGCAGCGCGGGGAAGAGCGATCCCGGGCGCACGACGTAGGCGCCGCGCGTGATCTGCTCGACTCGGCGCGAGACGCCGAGTCCGTGGAGCGGCTCGAGGCTCAGCGCCTTGAGGATGAGCAGGTCCAGCGTGCCCTGGAGGAGCGGGGTGTGCGACGACGGCATGGCGACCTATCGAATGTCGATAGCAGCACGGTACGGTTCGACGTATCGATTGTCAATAGGAGCCCGGTGCGGCTGGCGAACGGTGTGACCGCATGATTCATTTCGGTATGCGATCTTTCGTGAACGGTCGCCGGCTGGCTCCCACGGTCCTGCTCGCCGCCGGTCTGATCTGCGCGGCGACATCCGTCGCCGCCGGCCAATCCACGACCGCCGACTCCATTGCGACCGCGTGCATCGAACGCGACACGAGCACCGCCTGGCAACGCCTCTCCGAGGCGTGGGGCAACGAAGCGGGTGCACACTGGACCAACGCCGCGCTTCGCGAAGAGCTGATCGCCCTCGGTGACTCCGATCAGGCGGTTCGGCGCGGCCTGTCGGTCGCCGACTCGATGCGCGACGCCGGATTCGCGCGCCGCATGGCCGCGCGCGACTCGATCGACGCCGCGGCGCTGTCGCGCATCGTCGCGCGCTACGGCTGGCCAACCCGCAGCATGGTCGGCGCGCGCGGAGCCGACGCCGCGTTTCTCGTCGCGCAGCACAATGCGAGTTTGCAGAAGACGGCGTTGCGGCTCATGCGTGCGCTGCCGCGGAGCGAGGTGTCGCAGGCCAATCTCGCGATGCTCGAGGATCGCGTGCTCGTGGGCGAGGGGAAGTCCCAGCGTTACGCGACGCAGCTCACGTTCTCGGCTGACGGGAAGCGCATGAGCTTCCAGCCCATCGACGACGTGGAGCATCTCGACGCCCGTCGCGCCGCCGCCGGCTTGCCGCCGCTGACGAGCTATCTCTGCCTGATGCGGGTGATGTACGGGCGCGAAGTCGACGACCCGCGAGCGCGGAAGCCGTAGCGGCCTACACGCTCACGGCCGCAGGATGTTCCGATCCAGCACCGCCATCAGATTCACGTGGTCATCGGTCCAGTGCACCGCCGGCCCGTCGTTGCCGAGCCAGTACCATTGCTTCGACGCGGCGAGCCGCGCGATCGCGGCTGGTGAACGGGCGATCGCCACGGCGACGGTCGGCCGTACGCCAGCTGCTTCGTCCGCGGGCGACGGCACGTAGTCATCGATCGCGACCTGGTGACCCGTCGCGCGCTGCCAGCCGCGGAACACCGATGCGAGATCGGCGTAGCGATTCGAGATGTGCATGACGAGCACGCCGTCGGGTGCGAGCTTCGACAGGTAGAGTTGCAGCGCTTCGTCGGTGAGCAGGTGCGTCGGGATCGCGTCGCTGTTGAACGCATCGATCAGCAGCAGGTCGAGCCGGCCGTTCGGCACGGTGGCGAGCAGTTGCCGGCCGTCGCCGATCGCGAGGTCCACCTTCGCCTTGGCATCGGCCAGATAGGTGAAGTCGCGCCGGGCGATGGCTTCCACCACCGGATCGATCTCGTAGTAGGTCACGTGCTGGTCGGCGCGCGCGAGCGGCGCGAGGCAGCCGGCGCCGAGTCCGACGATCCCGATCTCCGCGCCCGGCCGGGCCTGGAGCACGGCGGCGCCGAGCGGGCCGGCGGGGTAGTAGTAGGCGGTCGGAATGTCGCGCAGCGCCGGGGTCTTGCGCTGATCCCCGTGCACCGTCACGCCGTGGATGAGCAAACGCTCATTTGGATTGTCGGTGACACGGGACAGTCCGAAGAAGCTCCGCTGCTGGTCGATGATCGGATCGATGAAGTGCAGACCGCCGAGCACCCACGCGCCGGCGAGCGTTGCCGAGAGCGCGAACATGCCGGCGGTCGAGTCGAACAGCACGCCGAAGGCCAGCACCGGGAGCGGCATGAACTGCCAGCGGAGCGCCGTGTTGCCGGGCACGCCTGTGGCCGCATGGCGCGACACGATCACCATGATGCCGGCGGCCAGCATTGCACCGACCATCGCCAGGCCGGGCAGAGAGCGCAGCGTTCGCCACGACAGCGCGCGTCGAACCGTGAGCCACCACCGTGCGCTCGGCGTCAGGCACGCCAGCGCCATGAGGGTGAGGGGATACTCGGCGACGGACCGGAACACGAGTGGCGCGACGATGCTGTTGAGGAGTCCGCCCGCCGCTCCGCCGACCGCGATCCACAGATAGAAATCGGTGAGCGCGCTGGCATCGGGCCGGTCGTCGGCGAGATCGCCGTGGCAGAGCAGCGCGCCGGTGAACAACATGCCGAGCAGCACGATGAGCGAAAACCAGAGCGGAAAGAGCGTTGGCACGACGACGAGCACGAGGCAGAGTGCAATGCCGTATGTCGTGCATCGCGCCAGCACGCGTCGCGGCGGACGGCGCGACGGCGAGAACGCGATGACGAACGTCAGCAGGTAGATGGCGAGCGGCACGATCCAGAGGAGCGGCACCGACACGACGTCGGTCGCGAGCTGCATGGTGACGCTGAGCAGCAGGCTGGCCGCGACGCCGGCGCGGAGCATCCAGGTGAGGCGCCGGCTCAACGTGATCCGGACCGCGGGGGCACTGGCTGAAGCCATGGCACCCGTGTCCGGCGGCCGCACCAGCATCAACGTGAGCAGGCTGACGGCGACGAACGCGACGTAGCCGGCGTGCCAGAGACGAAGCTGCGTCGACAGCCCGAAGGCCGGTTCGATGAGTACCGGATAGGCGAGCAGCGCGGCGAGCGAGCCGGCATTCGACGCCGCGTAGAGCCAGAATGGATCGCGCGGAGCGCCAGGCCTGCCCTCGGCGAACCAGCGCTGGGTGACCGAGCTGTTGGTCGACAGCACGAAACAGGCGGCGCCGACACCGAGCGTGAGCTGTATGAGAATGCTGGTGACTGGCGGCGTGTGGCCGGCGATGCTGGCGAGCGGACGTGGGAGGGCGAGCAGCGACAGCAGCAGCAGGAGCGCCTGCCACAGTCGTTGGCGGGGCAGTCCAAACGCATGCATGCTGCCGTGGGCCCAGGTGTACCCGGCGACGAGGACGATCTGGAAGAACACCATGCAGGTGTTCCAGACCGCCGGGCTGCCGCCGTAGATGGGCAGCAGCATGCGGGCGATCATCGGCTCGATGGAGAAGAGCAGGACCGCGCTGAGGAAGACCGAAAATGCATGGAGCGCGGTTCGCGCACTGCCGAGTTCGACAGGACGAATGGCGTCCGTGGCGGGGGCGGGATTCATCTGACCTAGGACGACCGAGCGGGCCGAGGCGTCGCGGGTTCGGTCATTGCAGAGCGAGTCGCGACCACTTCCGCCCCTGCAACTCGATGACACCTTCCGATCCGCCAACCGACGGGGACCGCTCGCTCTGGGCGAAGAACCCAGCCGCCTGGCTGGCCGCGATCGTCGACTCCTCGGACGACGCGATCGTCGGCAAGACGCTCGACAGCATCATTCGAAGCTGGAACGCCGGCGCCGCGCGCATGTTCGGCTACACGGCCGAGGAGATCATCGGCAGACCGGTGACGGACCTGATGCCGCCCGAGCTCAAGCACGAGGAGGTCGGGATCGTCGCTCGGCTGTCGCGGGGGGAACGGGTCGATCACTACCAGACGGTGCGGGTGAAGAAGGACGGCACGCGCATCGACGTGTCGCTCAGCGTCTCGCCGATCCGCGATGCGACGGGCCGGATCGTTGGCGCGGCCAAGATCGCGCGCGACATCACCGAGGAGCGGCGCCTGCGCGATGCCGAGCGACAACTCTCCGAGCAGTTGCAGGAGCAGGCAGTCGAGCTGGAGCAGCAGGTGGAGGAAGCGCAGTCGTTGCAGGAGGAGCTGGAGCAGACGAACGACGAGCTGCACCGGGCGGCGGAGAACGCGCGGGACGCGCAGGCGCGCGCCGAGTCGGCGAATCGCGCCAAGAGCGTGTTTCTCGCGACGATGAGTCACGAGCTGCGGACGCCGCTCAACGCGATCGCGGGGTACCTCGATCTGCTGCGCCTCGGGCTGCGCGGCCCACTCACGGAGGAGCAGCGGACCGATCTCGATCGGATCAAGCGGAATCAGGAAACGCTGCTGCGGCTGATCGAGGACGTGCTGGACTTCGCGAAGCTCGAGTCCGGGCGGGTCGAGTACCGGCTGGCTGACCTGCCGATCGATGAATTGCTCCGCACGCTCGAGACGTTCGTCGCACCGCTGCTCGACAAGAAAGGCATCACGTACCACTTCGCACCGTGCGGCGACGGGCTCGTGGCGCGCGCCGATCGCGACAAGGTCGAGCAGATCATGCTGAATCTGTTATCGAACGCGGCGAAGTTCACTGATCACGGGCGCATCGAGGTTCGCTGCACGTCGCGCGACGACAAGGTGGTGATCGACGTCGTCGACACCGGTCGCGGGATCTCGAGCGAGCTGCTGGCCACGATCTTCGAGCCGTTCGTGCAGGGCGAGCAGGAGCTGACGCGGACGGCCGAAGGCACGGGATTGGGCCTATCGATCAGCCGTCAGCTTGCGCGCGGAATGGGCGGCGACGTGCTGGTGCGAAGCGAGTCGGGCAGCGGATCGACGTTTACGCTGGTGTTGCCGAGAACGGTCGAACGGTAGAACGGTGGAACGGTGGAACGGTCGACTGCATGGGCGGTCCGCCGCGACGCGTCGGCGCGGACGGGTCACGACTACTCCGTCGGCGCGGTCTACACCACGCTCGATCGACTGGAGGCAAAGGGGCTCGTCACCTCGCGCCGGACCGCACCGCTCGCCGTGCGCGGCGGGCGCTCGCGGCGCCAGTTCCGCGTCACGGCAGCCGGCGGCCGGGCGATGCGCGAGGCGGAGCAACGCACTGCCGCGCTATGGGCCGGGGTCGGCACCCTCAAACCGCGATCGACATGAGCACATCTCCGCGGATTTCGCAGGCGCTGCTCGCGGCGCTCTGCCCAGCCGGCGACTTCCGCGAGGCGGTACTCGGCGACCTCGCCGAAGAGCATGCGGCGCGAATCGAGATGCAAGGCGCCGCGGCGGCAGGCAGATGGTATCGGCGGGAGGCGCTCCGGGCCGCGCCGCATGCGGTGTCGGCCTGGGCGCGCGGTCTGCGATTCGCGGACGGCGTGCGGCTGATCGCCATCGCCGCCAGCACGGTCGTCGTTGCGCGGGTGTTTCAGTATTCGCTGTTGTGGATCGTCGTTGCCTCGTGGGGCACGATCGCCGTCGGATTGCTGCTGGCGGTCCCGCTCCTGATGTTAGGCATCGTGCTGCTGTCCGGCGCGACTGGCGCGCGGTTCGATCACTGGCTGCTGATCACGGCCCCGAGCGGCTGGCTGGGGTACACGACGCTTGGCGGGGTGTTGCGCGTGTGGCATGACGCGCGTGGCAAGGAATTGACTTCTTGAATGAGAGTCATATTATTCCGCGCCCATCACAGGCCAAGTGATCCGATGCTTCGTGCACTCGCTCGGGCGGTGAATGGCGCCATGACGGTCGGCGCCGCGTTGATCGGGGGCGCCGTCGCTCCGGCTTCCGCTCAGGACCTGCCCGACACCGGTGTCGAGCAGCACGGGTGGCTCTCCCTCGGGCTCGGAACGAGCTCGGTCGCCGGCTCGCTGTCGGCGGTGGGCAGCTTCTGGTACACGCGACGCGCGCTCGCCCTCGCGTTCCAGTCGACGTCCAATGGCGCCGAGTTCGGTGAACAGCGCGACGGTCTCGCCTTGTTGGCTGGCCGGACGAGCGGTACGGCGACGCGCCGGCTCGTCGGTGCGCTCGGACTTGCCCACGTGCACTCGCACTTCACTTGCGAGGACTTCTGTGCGGACGTGCCGGACGCCACTCACCTCGCCCTGGCGTTTGCCGGTGAGGCGTTCGTCAATCGGAAGCACGTCGGGTTCGGAGTCGACACCTTCGGTGCGCTCGGCGCGTCGCGGGCATCGTACGTCGGAGTGGGGCTGTCGGTGCAGCTCGGGCGCCTGGGGACCAGGCACTGAACGACGGTGCGGACTCGAAGTCGCCCTCCGAGTGGCCCGCGCCGTCGTTACGAGAAGTCGTATTCCAGCACGAATGGGTGCTCGGAGCTATGCCCGACTGACGACGTACCACGGCCGCCAAGTCCGTGCAGCTCGCCCGTTCCGGAGCCGGGCACGACGGCGTACGACTCCGTCGCCTGTCCACCCTCGTACACGCCGGTGCGCTGAAGGACGAACGATCCACTCTTGCCGGCGAGCCGGCCGGTGATGCGCTCGAGGCCGACGATCGTCGCCGTACCGTCTGCGCGGTACATCATCAGGTACTCGACGTGGCCGTCACCCTCGATGTCGCCGGTGAACGTCCTCATCACGGTGGCGCGTGTGATCCTGGGCAGGCCCTGCCCTTCACTGAGCGGCTTTTCATCCCAGCTCTTGATGGCGAAGCGCGCGTTCGCGGAGGTGGCCATTGAATGGAACTCCGGGTGCCGGTGAAGTCGATGCGAGTTGACGGAAGCTTGCGGCGAGTGCCCGAGGACAGTGCACCGATCCGACGGCTCTGGCAAGCCGTTCACGAAAAGCTCACACGGGCTGGGAGAAGAACGCCGCCGGCGAAATAGTGCCGGCGTTCATCTGAACGAACCCGTTCATCGCCGCCTGGTTGCCGAGGATCGATCCGATGACCTGCTGCATCTCCGGCGGCGGCGGCTCGAGCGACGCGAGCTGACAGGTCAGCTCGTACATCGGCAGCGCCTGCGCGTCGCGCTCGCGCTGGCACTCGCTCATCGCGGCGTCGAACGATCGTTCACCGGACAGCGCCGCATCGAGCGCCGCAGACGAGCGCTCCGCGTCTACGAACGCATCCGAGATTCCCTGCGCCGTAATCGGATCGCGGGTGTATCCGGCGTCGCCGACGAGAGCCCATCCCGGCCCGAACGGCGTGCGGAAGAAATTGGGCACGGGCATGCCGGCGAACGGCGCCTCACGCCGCGCGGCGCGCACCCGAGCGCCGAGCGGCGGCGCGAGGTCCAGCATCTCGAGGAACGAGCGCTCGATGTGCTGCTTGTTGGTCTCGAACTCCGCGTACGGCCAGCCGCCGACGATGAGCGTCAGACCGTCGTGCGTCGGCGCGACGCCGAATCCACGACGGTCGCGAATATAGATGTCGTACCGGCCGTCCATCGGCAGACCGCTCCAATAGCTGTAATAGCCGGCGAGCAGCAACGGCCGCTCGTTGTAGGATTGTGCGCCGACCGCCTTCGCCACCTTGGAGCGGTGGCCGTCGGCGCCGACCACGACCCGCGCGCGCTCCACCACGCTGCGCCCATCCTTCGTTCGCCCGCGAATGCCAACGACTCGGCCCGCCTCGATCAGAATCTCCTCAACAACGAAACCCTGGCGCAGCTCCGCGCCCGCCGCCGCCGCGGCATTCACGAGCAGCGCGTCGAGCACGGTGCGGCGCGGGCAGTAGGAGACCGGGGAATCGTCGGCGCCGGGCGCACCGGCAACCGTGAAGGGGCCGAAGTCGAACGCGTATGTGTGAATCGGCGGACATCCCGTGGCAATCAGCTCGTCGAGCAGACCCCACCGCGACAGCGCAGCGACCCCGCGAGGCTGGAGAATGTGCGTCGAGATCGTGTCGCTCGGGAACGTCGCACGGTCGAGCAGCAGCACGCGGTAGCCGCGCCGCGCCAGCAGCATCGCCAGCGGCGATCCGGCGCAGCGCGCGCCAAGCACGATCACGTCCCAGTCGGTGGCCATCATCCCTCCTCGTTGTTCTGCGTGCGAAGTCGCGGATCGATCGGTAGAATTCGTACGGCATGGTACGAGGTGGCTCGGAGGCGCTCCAATCCCCCAATGTTGGGATTGGCGAGCACGCCGTTCGGGCGCATTCTGGTGGCACATGAGCGAGCGAGCACGCAATCATTGTCGGGAGCGCCTGCAGGTGTTGGCGGGCGCCGCCCTCGATCCCGAGCAGGCCAGGCTCGCGGCGATCGAGGAGCTGCGTCGAGTCGTCGGGTTCGAGCGCTGGTGCTGGCCGGTGACCGATCCGCTCAGCGGATTGGCCATGGGCGGCATCGCCGACTTCGATCTGTGGCCGACGTTGCCGCGGCTCATTTCGCTGCAGGAGCACGGCGACGTGGCCACGAAGCCGCGGCTGCTCTTCGGCGCGTCGCCGAGCGTGGCGCTGAGCACTGCCACCGGCGGCGACATCGAGCGCAGTCAGGTCTGGCGCGAGTGCCTGCAGCCGTACGGTGTCGGCGATACGCTCATGACGGCGTGTCGCGAACGGGAAGGAAGCTGGGGCAGCGTCGAGCTGATGCGCGATCGCGACGACCGCGCGTTCAGCGAGGACGAGATCCGGTTTCTCGAAACGCTTTCGCCGACCCTGGGCACGCTGATTCGCCGGAGTCTGTCGTCGAGCTGGCGCAAGGATTCCGACGACAGCCGCCTGCCGCCGCCCGGCACGCTGATCCTCGATCGCGAATTGAAGCCGTCAGGCTGGACGTCGCCGGCTCGCGATTGGCTCGACGCGCTGCAGCCCGGCGGCGGCATGCTGCCGCCATCGATTTATGAAATTGGTACGCGCGTGCTGGCGCGCGACGCCATCGATCCCGGCCACCGTCTGCCGGCGCGCGTGCGAATCCGCACCGTGACCGGCCGCTGGTCGGTCATCGAAGGCGCGTTGCTCGAGGGCGGCGACGCGTCGCACGTCGCGATCACGATGCGCGCCGCGACCGGCGACGAGGTCGTCGAGATCCTCTGCCGAGCACACGGCCTCACCGCACGCGAGCGGCAGATCGTCGCGCTGCTTCGCGCCGGACTCGCCACGAAGCAGATGAGCGCCGCGCTCGGCATTTCGTCATACACCGTGCACGACCACGTCAAAGCCATCTTCGAGAAGACCGGCGTCCGCAGCCGCGGCGAGCTGGTCTCGCACCTCACTGCGACTGCAGGGCGTTCGCCGGATTGAGCCGCGCGGCGCGCGACGCGGGGATCGTCGTTGCGAGAATCGTGATGGCCGTGATCAGCACCGTCGCCGTGGCGAGAATCAGCGGATCTGATGCGCTGATGGCGTAGACCCGACTCGACACCACCCGTCCCGAGAACCAGGCCAGCGCGAGCCCGATCGCCGCGCCGAGCAGCCCGAGCGTCGCACCTTGTCGCATGACGAGCAGGAACACCGAGCGCGGCGACGCGCCGAGTGCGAGCCGCGTCGCCATCTCGTCGCGACGCAGCGAGCCGGCGTACGACACCACGCCGTAGATGCCGACGGCGGCGAGCACCACCGCGATGGCGCCGAAGACGAGCATCAACGTCATCCCCAGCTCCTGCCGGCGCAGCGTGCCGTCGACGACGTCCGAGGCGAGCTGGAAATCCAGCGCCATCGTCGGATTGAGCTGGTGCACCGCCGTGCGGATCGCCGACTCGATGCTGATGACGTTCGCTCCGGACATGGACACGACTGCCATCGCGCGCCGCTGTGGGAATTGCGTCAGCGGCTGATAGTACGCGGGCTCCGCGGCATCGCCGAGCGCCTTCTGCCGCACGTCGCCGACGACGCCGACGATCGTGACTTCGTTCTTCGGATCGGGCGCCGGATAGCCGGCCGAAAACTGCACGCCGATTGGATTGCGGCCCTTCAGATACTTGTCAACGAACACTTTGTTGACGATGGCGACGGGAATCGTCGTCGGCAGATCGGCGGTGGAGAAGTCGCGTCCGGCGAGCAGCGGCGTGCCCATCGCGGTGAAGAGGCCCGGACTCACGAACCGCTGGCGCGTGCCCGGTGCGTTCGCCGCGTCGAACGCTTCGCCGTGAAACTGCGCGAGCAGCGAGCTCTCGAGGCGGCCGAGCATCGGATAGGCCGAGACCAGACCGACGTTGGTGACGCCGTGGACGTTGCCGACGGCGCGCAACAGATCCGACTGCGCCTGAGCGACGGCGTCTGGCGTCCGGTAGCGCGGACCGAGGAACGACGCGTCGAACAGCAGCCGGTGCTCGGGCACGAAGCCGGCGTCCGTACTGCGGAGACTGGCGAACCCTCGCACCAGCCAACCGGCGCCCGCCACGAGCATGATCGCCAGCGCCACCTCGGCCACGGTCATCGCCATCAGCCAGCGCGACGTGGCGCGGCCGGCGCTCGACGACCGCGAGCTGTCGTTCATGAGCGTTCTCATATCACTGCGCAGCAGGCGAATCGCCGGCGCCAAGCCGATGATCGCACCGGTGACGACGAGCATCGCCAGTGAAAAGAGCAGCACCCGCGCGTCGAACGACACGGCATCGAGCCGCGGCAGCTTCGACGCGCCGAGCGCGAGCAGGGCGCGCAATCCGAGCGCGCCGACGGCGACGCCGACGATGGTGCCGGCCGCCGCCAGCAGCAGCGATTCGGTGAGCAGCTGGCGGATGAGTCGGCCCCAGCCCGCGCCGAGTGCGGCGCGCACCGCCATCTCGCGCGCCGTCGCCGCTCCGCGGGCGAGCAGCAGGTTGGCCACGTTCACGCAGGCGAGCAGGAGCAGCAGCGCCGTCGCCGACATGACGATGATCAGAATCGGTCCGAGGTCGCCGACGATCGAGTCGACGAGCGGACGCGTCACGTACACGCGGTTGCGATCGGACGCCGGAAAGTCGCGCGCCAGGCCGCCCATGATCGTCGCCATCTCGCTCTTCGCCTGGTCGATCGACGTGCCGTGCCGCAGGCGAATGAACGCCTCCTGTCCGTGATTCACGTCGTTGGCTGGCGTGCGCTGCGCGAGCCAGAGGTCGGCGGCATGCGGCATGTCGAAGTCGCGCGGCGCAACACCGGCGATCGTCGTCGTCGCTTCGGCAAAGTGGATCGGTTTGCCGACGATGTTCGGGTCGTTGTCGTAGAGCTGCTTCCAGAGCCGCGTCGAGATCACGACCCTCGGCGCGGGAAAGGGCTGCGGTGCCGCGCCCGGTGCCGGCGGCACGAACGGAATGAAGTCGTCGTGCGTGAATCCGCCGCGCGTCATCGGCAGACCGAATAGGTCGAAGAACCCCTCGGTGATGGCGTAGAACTGCACGTGCGACGGCGTTCCATCGTTGGCGAGGAGCGTGAGATCGCCCGGCGTGTATCCCGCCGCCTGTTCGATGGAGAGCTTCGGATCGTTGAGCCGGAAGATTTCACCACCCGAGAGCAGTCCGGTCGTGACGCGCCCGTCGGTGAGTGCGGTGCGCAGACTGTAGAGATCTTCCGCGTGTGGGTACGGCAGCGGCTTGAGAAGGACGGCGCTCAGCGTGGTGAAGATCGCAGTCGTCGCGCCGATGCCGAGGGCCAGTGTGGCGATCGCGGTGAGGGGAAATCCCGGCGAACGGCGGAACGAGCGGAGCGCAACGCGGATGTCCTGCAGAACGGTGTCCATTCGAGGCTCCTTGCTGCGGCACGAGGTGGGCGGCCGGCGTCAGTTGCCGATCCGTTGATAGTACTACGCTCTATCGGCCTTGCAACTCGATTGGGACGGACGGCCTGGATCCGAGTGCGATCGTTCGGTGCCGATCGATCCAGTAGCCCCACGGGATGAACACCCAGAGCACGAGCGTCGTCACCGCGAGCGTATGCTCGTTCTTCGGCGGCGGTCCGAAAAAGCCTCCGATGTACACGACGAGCAGCAACCCGACCATCGCGGCGAGCGCCCAATTGCCGATCCAGTCGATCGCGCGCGTCGTGCGGAGATAGATCGCCAGTCCGACAATCAGCAGGATGATCTCGACGGCGGCCGATATGGCGACCGAGTTCCACAGTCCCAGTCCGACGCGCGTCGTCGAGCCGGGCCAGAGCGGCAGGTCGGGCCGATGCACCACGAGGTCGAGCACCCAATGGCTCACGACGGCGAGTCCGACGATCCACGCGCCCGACACGTAGCGGCGCATGGCGAAGTAGATGCCGCCGATGACGGCGCCCCACACGATTGCCATGAGCAAACTGTGAGAGATCGGATACGACACGAAGTCGAGCGGATTGGCCGCCGTCAGTCCGGGCACGATTCGCACGCGCTCGACGCCGGCGAGCAGCAGGATCGGCCACAGCTCGTCGAGCCACTGCGCGGCGAAGATCAGTGTGCCGAGCGACGTGCGCGGCGCGGCGCGTTTGGCCGCGAGCGCGACGGCGTAGTGGCCGAGGAACATCGTCCGCGCAGGGTGAACTAGTGCGGCGTCACCTGGGCGGCGCGACGCTCCAGCGGTTTCACGGGCGACGGAGCCGCTGCATGCGACGGCGGCTCCACGCGGCTCGCGAGCGCCTTGGCGATGAATCGCTGCGATTCCCCGAGTCGCTCGACCTCGATGGCCAGCGCGTCGATGCCGGCGACGACCTCCGGCATCCGCTGCAGGGCATCGAGATTCGGACCGGCATCGACGAGTGCGCGTCGCAACGCCGCGTTCGCGCCCGACCGTCCGCCGAGCCACGAGCCCAGCCACGCGCCGATGAAGCCCGCCACGAGTCCGATCGCTCCCGCGGTGCCGAACAGGATCGTGTAATGCTCGCGGAGCGTGCCGAAGAACAGTTGCGGGAATTGCGACATGACGACCTCGAAGGCGAATACGCGGGCGTGCCCGCGGCATGCGGGCAACCGTCCAGCTCAACCTACGGATGTACCCGGCCTGATGGTTTCGGACCGCGACGCGACGTGTTCAGCTCGGCGTGCCGGCCGGCCGTGCGCCGACGCCAACACCTTGCATCGGCGAGTACGACGGCACCGGGACGCCGCGTGGCAGCAGCGCCGCGATGCGCTTCGGCAGATTCGGATGCGACGCGAGAATCTCGGCGAAGTCGACCCAGAAGCCGGTCTGCGTCTGAATCTGGTTCACGTACTCGCGCGCGTCCACATGCTGGTACAGCTCCTCGCCGGCGGCGAGGACGAGCAATCCGTCGACCGCGCCATCCGGCTGGCACTGTGCGCCGATGCGGTCGCACGTGTACTCGCAAGCGCGCGAGTACGCGCTGCCGAGGAACGGCACGAGGCGGCCGGGCAGGGTGAGCCAGCGCCAGCGCAGGTGGCCGCGCCGCACGTGTCCGAGCTCGTGGGCGACGACGAAGCTGACCGCGCTTTCACCGCGCTGCTCGGCGAGGGCGAGCACGTCGGAGTAGATGACGACGAAGTCGCGACCGACGAATCGCGTCGCGAACGCGTTGAGCACGCCGCCCGACTGCACCACGAGCAGGTCCGGCACGTCCTCGAGTCCGATGGCCGCGCAATGCCGGCGTGCCATCTCGAGCACTTTCGGAAACTGTCGTTCGGAAACGTATATGCCGTTGCCGCGCAGGTAGCCGATCAACAACCCGTGCCCGATCAGGTAGATCAGCGCGAAGAAGCCCACGTAGGCGATCAGCGCGCCACCGATCGGGCCGGGCTGCGCGACGCGCGCGACGCCGGCGATGATCCCGCCGTAGACGGCGAGGCCGATGAGGACGATGATGGCGTAGTAGACGCGCTCCTTTCGAGTGACGAGCGCGGAAACCGTCGGAGAACTCGGCATGGCCCTGGGACGAAGGTGGGAGCAAACCGCGACGACTGGCTATGGTGTGGACGCTCCCGGGCCCTGCTACGGCACGAACGTGCCAGTCCAGCTACTCGGTTCGGAGGGCCTCGACCGGGTCGACGCGGGCCGCGCGCCACGCCGGTGCGAGCGCCGCGATGACACTGATCGCGAGCAGTACTCCGGCTGCGCCGAGCAGCGCGCGAACATCGTCCGGCTGCACGCCGTAGAGGAGCGAGGCGACGAGTCGGCCGGCGCCGAGGGCGAGCACGACACCGGCGGCGATTCCCACGAGCACGGTGCGAAGGCCGCTGCCGAGGACGTGGGCGATGACATCGCGCGCCGTGGCGCCGAGCGCGGCGCGGACGCCGAATTCGTGCGTGCGCTGGCTGACGGCGTACGACACGCTGCTGTAGACGCCGATGCCGGCAACGAGCAAGGCAAGGACGCCGAAGAGCGTGAAGAGTGTGGCGCCGAGCTTCCATGGGCGGTAGAGCGGTTCCATCGACTGCTCCATCGTCGTGGAACGGGAGTAGACGGTGGGAAACTCGGCGCGGAGCAGGGAGTGCATCGTCGCGAGGACGGATGACATGCGGGCCGGGTCGACGCGGAGGATGACGCTGCCGACGCCCCAGTTCGGGAAGGGCATGTGCTCGAGCGGGAGGTAGAAGTGCGGCGATGGATCCTCCCGTAAACCTTCCAGCATCGCCGTCTGGGCGACCCCGACAACGACAGCACATGGTGCGTCGCGCCTGACGAAGTGAATGCACTTGCCGAGTGCGCTCGCGCCGGGCCACAGAGCACGGGCCATCGCGTCGTTAACGATTACCTCATAAGACCCATCGGAGTGACCGTTGGAGGTGAATCCACGGCCACGGAGTATCCGCGTCCCGCTCGTCGCGAAGTAATCCGATGTGACGGCCGTGTTCATACCGGGCGGTAGCTCGCCCGCCGAGGTGCGGGCCTCGGGGTAGTAGTCCTCCCAGGAAATCCCGCCCAACGGCCGCATCGACGCGTAGGCCACACGTTCAACCCCTGGGATGCTGGCGAATCGCGGCTCGAGCGCGAGCAGGCGGTCCGATTGCACGCGCCGCGTAACGGTGTCTACGCTTTCATTTCGAAGCTGAACGAACGCCAGCCGATCCACCGCGTATCCGATATCGCGCGAGCGCACGTTGTCGAGGCTCTCGATGAACAGCGCCGCGCCAACGAGCAGCACCACCGACAGCGCCGCCTGCACGACGATCAATGTCGAGCGAAGTCGCGAGCGGTGTGCGCCACCGCTCCGTGCGCCCGCCTTGAGCGCATCGGTGAGGTCGGGTGCCAGCGATTGCAACGCGGGTGCTAGCCCGGTAAGCGCGCCCGCTACCAGTGCAGCCAACAGCCCGAACGCCAGCACGCGCCAGGCCATTGCAGGTTCGCCCCAGTGCACGCGTGGCAGCAGTAACGTGCGAAGGAGCGCGCCACCCCACCACGCGGCGAGCAGTGCCGCCGCGGCGGCAATTGCCGCCAGCAACACGCTCTCCGCTACAAGCAGGCGCACCAGACGTACGCGAGAAACTCCGAGTGCGAGGCGCACCGCGATCTCTCGCCGACGGCGAACGGCTCGGGCGAGCAGCAGGTTCACGACATTTGCGCAGGCGATGATCAGCACGATGATCGCAACGCCGGCGAGGCGAGTCGCAACCTCGACGCTACTGTCCAACTTTCCAGGGCCGCGAGCCGCGATGATCGATCCAAAGGCCGCAACGGTCAAGGTGTCCTGACGGAAGCCGACGTCGGGTCCGCGCAGGCGCGCCGTCGCCCGCTGCTCGAGCTCGGACTCGCGAACGCCTGGACGCAGCCGCAGCAGAATCTCCAACCCGTTGATGTTGGGATTCCGATACCACGGAACCCCGCCCAACGTCGGAAGCGTCGATGCGATTGGGCGCCAGATATCGACGGCATCGAGATCGACACCGCTGAACCGCGGCGGAGCAACCCCGATGATGGTGTAGCGCAACAGCCCCGGAGCACCGTATACGCTCCCGGCCATCGACAAAGTTTTTCCGATCACTTCTGGATCGCCACCGAAGTGACGATGCCAGAACGCATCGCTGATCACGACCACGGGCTTCGGCGAGTCGATCCGATCCTCTTCCCGCGAGAAGAATCGTCCGAGCTGAGGGTGAACGCCCAGCACGTCGAAGAAGCTGTCGTTCGCGCCGGAGACCGTCGCCATCGGCGGATTCTCGTCGTTCGAAAGGGCACGCTGGTCTGGATAGCCATAGACGGCCAGATCGGCTTGCGTTCCAATCGTGGCGACCAACGCCGCGTAGCTCGAGTAATCGTAGATGGAGTGGAACTGTCTACCGTCCATCATCGGTTGCTCCGACCACATGCGCCGCACCTGCTCCGGATGCGCCACGCCCGCCGGCGGCCGCAAGAAAATCACGTCGAGCAGCGAGAACATCGCCGCGTTCACGCCGAGTCCCAATGCGAGCGTGACAATGATCGTCAGCGACACCGCCGGTGTCCGGCGGAGTGACCGCGCCGCGTACACGACATCCTTGCGCAGGCCGTCCAGCCACTCGATCCGGTCGTGCCGCCGTGCAACTCGATTGTCGATCTCGCGCAGTCCGCGCTTCACCGTGTCGACGTCGCCGAATTCCTCCGTCGCTTGAGCCCGCGCTGCCTCCGCCGACAGCCCGCGCGCCGTCAACTCCTCGATTCGGGCGTCGAAATGAAAGCGCAGCTCCGCGTCGATGTCGGCCGGCACGTCGCGGCGCCAGAAACGGAGATAGCGGTACCAGGCAGGTGATGAGGATTTCATCAATGCTCCTCGCGCAGGATGGTCGAGGTCAGCCAGGCTCGGGAACCGGCGCGACCATCACGCGGGCGACCGCGGCGACGTAGTCGTTCCACGATTGCATCTCGGTTCGCAGCGCGCGCCGGCCGGCGGCGGTGAGCCGGTAGAACTTGGCGCGCTTCTTCTTGTCGGAGCTGCCCCACTCCGACTCGACCCACCCGCGCTCCTCCATGCGGTGAAGCGACGTATAGAGTGCGCCGTCGAGGACCTTGAACGAGCCGTCGGAGCCGTCGCGAATGAAGCGGGCGACGGCATAACCGTGCATCGGGCCCATCGACAACGCGCGCAGCACGAGCACGTCGAGTGTGCCTTGCAGGAGATCGAGCTCGCGGATCGTCATGGGCCCATCATACCACCAGGAGTCGATTACATCAAGTGTTGAGGGAAAGAGTCCCCTCGGCCGGGGAGACCGGAGCGGGGGATGCGGGAGGCGCGTGTCTGGTGTGATGGCCGACCCGAGCGGGGCGGGCAACTCACCGATCAGTGCCGGTGATCCATGTCCGGGAATGGCTCATGCTCATTCAGCACTACACCCGAACCGGAGCCACCATGTCCGCCACACAATCACCCCAAATCGACTGGTCCCGAGACGTCGACGCGACGCTCGCCCGCGCCCAGCAGGAGCACAAGCCCGTCCTCCTCGATTTCACCGCCGCGCCGCAGTGAAGCGGCTGCGCTCGGCTGGAAGCCGAGGTGTATCCGACGCCGGAAGTCACGGCGTTCATTCGTGAGAACTTTGTAACAGCACGGGTCCACATCAAGGAGAACCCGACGATGTGGCACCGCTTCGCCATTCGCTGGACGCCGACCGTGATCGCGCTCGCGCCCGACGGCAAGGAGCTGCGGCGCATCGAGGGCTTCCTGCCGGCCGACGAGCTGCTCGGTCAGCTCCGGCTCGCGCTCGGCTATGGCGCGGTGAACGACAAGCGTTGGCCGGACGCGGAGCGCTGGTTCGAGCACGCCTCGGCCGATGGCGCGCATACGGATGCCGCACCGGAGGCGCTGTACTGGGCCGGCGTGTCACGCTACAGCGCGAGCCATGACGCCGCGGAGTTGAGGAAACTCAGACAGCAGTTCTCGCAACGCTTTCAGAACACCGCCTGGGCCAAGCGCACGGTGGTCTGGGGCGGGTAGCAATGATCCGCGCTGCAATGCGGCGGTGATGGTTCAACTCGGCAGGTGCGGCATCGTGGCCGATGCCGAGTGGCGTTCGATTCAGCCGAGGAACTATACTATGGCCATGGCCATCACCGTCCCGCGCTACACGGTGGAGGATCTCGAGCACTTCCCGGACGACGGGAACCGCTACGAGCTGCTCGACGGCGTGCTGCTCGTGACGCCGGGACCCGGCATGCCGCATCAGTCGATCGCGAGTCGACTGCAATTGCAGTTGTCGGATGCTGTGCAGCGACCCGGGCTGGGACATGTCTTTGGTGGGGGCACGATCGTTTCGCCGCCTGGTACCCACCTCGAGCCCGACATCCTCGTCATTCCCGCCGGGTATCCACTCGACTCCGCGTGGGTCGACATTCCGGAACACTGGCTCGCTGTCGAGATTCTCAGCCGGTCGTCGCGCGTCTACGACCGCGAATTCAAGCGCGATGCGTACATCGCACTCGGCGTGGCGGAGGTCTGGCTCGTGGACCGGCGCGACAAGAGCGTCGAAGTCTGCACGCGTCGCGGTCCTGGCAAAGTCGTGCGCGACACGATCCGCTGGACCGTGCCGCGCGTCGGACTCGAAGTGACGATCGATTTGCGCGAAGTGTTCGCCGGCCTGCCCTGATTCAACGCCGACCGGCCCGATCTACCTCACGAACCTGTTCTTCGTCTTGTCGAGCTGATCGAGCGTCTTGGCGATGTCGTTGCCGACCGCCTGGATGCGCGTGATGTGGTGTGGATCGAACTGCGGATCGAACGGGCTGCGCGTTGGGCCGCCCGCCACCTCGAGCACGGCCTCGAAGTGATATGGATGCGCCGTGCCGGTTTTCGGATCCGTCCACGTACCCTGCCAGGCGAGCTGCTTGTTCTTCGGCCACAAGCCATACGGAAGCGCAAGCGTCCGGATCTTGTAACCAGGCACGGCCGAATCGATCGCCATCATGTTGCCGGCGATCTGATGCTGCACCTGATCGTCCGGATACTGGCTCAGCTTCATGTGCCAGATGGTGTGGTCGCACAGCTCGAAGCCGTTGTCGGCGAGCCATTTCACCTTCTGAAAGCGCCACGCCTTCTGCTGGCCGCCGTACTTGGGGTTGTCGCCGAAAAAGTTGTGGCCGTCAGATGCGCCGTTGAGCATGCAGAACGTCGCCCGGTTCTTCCATCCGGGATGCGTCTTGATGAAATCCTCCCAGATACCGACGCCGCTGTTCGGGTCGATCGTCAACTGACCGTTGGCGCCCTGGACATATGAGAACTGTGATGGCGACGCATCGTCGAACACGAAGATCACAGGCGACTTGCCGGCCGGCACGTCCGAAAAATCCTTGTCGAGCATCTGCGCGACGGTGATCGGCCGGTAGCCGCGGCGATACACATCCTCGAGGTCGGCCTTGAAGCTCGCCACCGTCCGCGTGTACAGTGCGTTCTGCGACCCGGCGATGACGTGGTACTCGAGCACCGGAATCCGGCCCATGTGGTTGGCCGGCAATCCGTGGGTGGTGTCCCCGGCGGCGACTGCGCCGCCCGCCACCGACGTCACGGCGCCGGCCGCCGTATCCGCCTTGTTGCTGGACGCACCTGACGCGGTCGCCGTCGCCGACCCGCCAGCTCCGCTCCCGTTCTGGCCGCCATTCGACCCGCACGCCGCGATCGCCGCCGCGCACGCCACACCCGCCACCCACCGGAACGTCATAAAATTCACTGAACGAAAAAAGTGAACGAAAAAAGCACTCCGAACCCGCCTCGGCCGGAAACCTGCGAGTGCGAAGAGCGTACCAATCTCTAGTATGCTCACCACCCTATCGCTGTGACGGTCACACCACCACCCGGCCCGCCGCCGCAACCCGGCTCCTCCGGGCAACGCATCAGCCGATTCGACGTGCTTCGGCAACGCCTGGCACCCGATCCGTCCAACCCGCCGTCGCAATGGCTGCGCCGGCACTGGCTGTCGTTCGCGCTGCTCGCCGTGGCGTGCGCCGGAATTATCGTGTTCGACGTGTGGCTGGGGACCTGCGGCTTCGATCGCTGCCCCTCGTCTGCCGAGATCCGGGCGTTCCATCCGAGCGAGGGCGGGAACGTCTACGACCGGAACGACAAGCTCATCGGACACCTCGAGAACATCCGCCGCGTCAACGTACCGATCAGCATGGTGCCGCCGCTCGTGCGCGACGCATTCATCGCAACCGAGGACAAGCGGTTCTACGAACACAATGGACTCGACTGGCACGGCGTCCTCCGCGCGGTCGTGCGGAACTTCAGCGCCGGCGGTATTCGCCAGGGCTTCAGCACGATCACCATGCAAGTCGCGCACAACAGCTTTCTCGCCGACCGGTATCATGGCCGATCGCTGCGACGGAAGCTGATCGAGCTGCGCATCTCGCGCCTGCTCGAGCGCGAGCTGACGAAGGATCAGATCCTCGAGCATTACCTGAACGTCATCTACCTTGGCAGCGGGGTGAACGGCGTTCAGGCGGCCAGTCTCGACCTGTTCGGCAAGAGCGTCAACCACCTCACGCTCGCCGAAGGGGCGATGCTCGCCGCGCTGCCAAAGGCGCCGTCGACGTATACGCCGCGGCACGATCCGAAGCGCGCGGTCGAACGCCGCAACCTCGTGCTCGGCCTCATGGCCGATCAGGGGTACATCACGCAGTCGCAGGCCAGCGCGGCCGAGCGGCAGTCGTTGAAGATCTCGGACAAGGAGTGGCGGCAATCCGTCGCCAGCGAGCCGGGCGCGCTCGACGCGATTCGCGCGCTGGTCGACTCCGTGCTGCCCGATGCGCTGAAGGAAGAGGGTGACATCAACGTCTACACGACGATCGATTACACCCTGCAACGCTCGGCCGACCGTACGATGGCCAGGCACATGGCCTCGATCACGCGCGAGAGCCACGAGACGATGGGCCACGAGTCCGAGGACGTACAGGGCGCTCTGGTCGCGCTCGATCCCGCCACGGGCGACATTCGCGCGCTGGTGCCTGGCAAGCGCACGCAGCGCGGCGGCTTCGATCGCGCGCTGTACGCGCGGCGGCAACCGGGTTCGGCGTTCAAACCGTTCGTCTATGCGGCGGCGGTCGCCAGCGGCTACTCGCCGGGCAGCGAGGTGGACGACGAGCCGGTGGACATCGAGATCGGGAATCAGGTCTGGCAGCCGGCCAATTTCAACGACGAGTACAACGGACGCATCACGTTCGCACGCGCGCTGCTGCTCTCGGCCAACAACGCGACGGTACGCGTGAGCCGCGCGGTGGGCGAGACGGCGGTGATCGAAGCGGCGCGACGCAACGGCATCACGAGCCCGCTCACGCCGGTGCCGTCGATCGCACTCGGCGCCGAAGGCGTGACGCCGATCGAGCTCGTGACGGCGTACGCGCCGTTCGCGAACGGCGGCGTACGCGTCACGCCCCGGCTCGTGACGCGCATCGAGGCGCCGGACGGCACACTGCTGTGGAGCACGGAGGTGAAGCGCACCGCGGCGATGGATCCGCGCGACGCGTACGAGATTACTGAAATGCTCGAAGGTGTCGTGAACTACGGGACGGGCAAGACGATCCGCGCCATGGGCCTTACCGGCCCGATCGCCGGCAAGACGGGCACGACGAACGACGGCACGGACGCGTGGTTCGTCGGCTTCACGCCCTCACTCGTTGCCGGCATCTGGTTCGGCTACGACACGCCGCATCCGATCGCGCCGAATGCAACGGGCGGCCGGCTCGCCGCGCCAGCGTGGGCGGAATTCTACCAGGCCGGCTGGCACGAGCAACGCGGGGCCGACTTCACTGTCCCCGCCGACATGGTGCCAGCCGTCGTCGACCCGGAAAGCGGCGAGCTGGCGACCGCGTGGTGCCCAACGCGCGTGCGGCAGTGGTACAAGCCGAACCAGGAGCCGCGCGAAGCCTGTCACCTGCACACCGGTCCCGAGCCAGACCAGATCGCGATCGATCCGAACGGCGTGCGCAACGGCCGCGATCCGGTGGAGGATCTGGGGCGACGCATCGGAGATTTCCTGAAGCGAATCATTCGGTGGTGATTGGGACCGTGGTTCGGGTCCGTCCGTGGGTGTCGCGCGGTGTGAGACTGCCGCGCCGAATCGGGCTGGACTGAATTGGGGACGCGGACTTTGCGGAAACCGGCGAACGAGGCGCGAATTGGGTCCGGGTGGCGCATGGGGCTCCGTGCGCCAGGTCAGGCAACAAGCAAGACCTTTGTGGTGGTGGCGCCCCGGGCAACTCTCCACTCCGCAAACTCCGGAATTCGGTTGGGACCTCTGTGGCGAGAGAGAATGTCGCGCCACAGACGCCGCGCGTCCGGCGACCTCGCGGGGAGAGGAAGGGGGCTGCGGAGAACTGCGGAGCACTGCGGACAGGCGCGGAGAGGCGTTTGCGGGAGGTCTTGATGAATGATGAACAACGATTTCGTCGTTCTCCGCCCTTCTCCGCCGTTCTCCGTCGCTTCGCGATGCTCTCCAAAGCGATGATGCTGACCCGGCCACAACAGGTTTGAACACGAATGACACGAAAGCGACGGATTGAACGAATTCAAAACCAAATGCTCTTGGCGTGTGGCGCGATGGACTCGGCGCGCCAGTGGCAGCCAATCCGTGCCTCGTCCGCCAGTTTCCGCCAAATCCGCGTCCCCCAATTCAGTCAAAGTCGATTCGGCGCGTCACACTCACCCGGCGCGACGACCTTCACCGACGGACCGCGGACCACGAACCACGGACTCTAGACCTCCATCGCCTCCCCCGATGCTTCCATCTGCCGCATCACCATGCCGTAATAGATCCCGCGCGCGTCCATGAGTGTTTCGTGATTGCCGCGCTCGACGATCCGGCCGTTTTCCATGAGCAGGATCAGGTCGGCGCGGCGGATCGTGGACAGGCGATGCGCGATCACGAACGTCGTGCGGCCGGCGAGGAGCTGCGCCATCGACGCCTGGATGAGCTGCTCGCTTTCCGTGTCGAGGTTGCTCGTCGCCTCGTCGAGAATCAGAATCTGCGGCGATTTGAGAAATGCGCGGGCGATGGCGAGGCGCTGCTGCTGGCCGCCCGACAGCTTCACGCCGCGCTCGCCGATGAACGTGTCGTATCCGTCGGGCAGATCGAGGATGAACTCCTCGGCGTTGGCCAGGCGCGCCGCCAGCTCGACGTCGGCATCCGTCGCGTCGTACCGGCCGTAGGCGATGTTGTCGCGCACGGACCCGTCGAACAGAAAGACGTCCTGCTGCACGATCGCCAGCAGGTCGCGGTAGCTGCCGAGTCGCAGGTCGCGGAGGTCGATGCCGTCGAGGAGAATGCGGCCGCGCGTGGGATCGTGGAAGCGCGCCACGAGATCGGTGACGGTCGTCTTGCCCGCTCCGCTGCGCCCGACGAGTGCGACCACCGAGCCGCCCGGCACGACGACGCTGAACTCGCGCACGACCGGCCGGCCTTCGCGATACTCGAATTCCACGTCATCGAGGCGAAGCTCGTGCACGACGGGCGAGGCGGCCAGCGCACCCGGCCGATCCGGCTTGTCCGGCGCCATCTCCAGTACGTCGAACACCCGCTCCATCGCGGCCAGCGATCGCTGTAGCTCGGAGAACGAGTTCACGAGGCTCCAGACGGGGTTCAGCAGCTGAAACGTGTACCACTGGAACGCCATGATGTCGCCGACGGACGCGCGACCGGCGAGGGCGAGCCAACCGCCGTACCATACGATCGCGACGTTCACCACGCCGAGCATCAGTCCCCAGCCGCTCCACAGGAACAGCTCGCGCCGCTGTGCGAACATCTCCTTGCGCAGAATCGTGTGGCGCCCGCGCATGTAGTCGAGCAGCTCGGCGATCTCGCGCCGGAACGCCCGCACGACGCGAATGCCCGAGAACGTTTCGCCGACGCGTCCGTCGATCGCTTCGGCGTCGCGACGCACGGCGCGATAGATCGGCCGCACGCGCCGCGCGAAGATGAAGCTCACGATCATCACGCCCGGCACCAGGCCGAGCGCAGTGAGCGCGAGATGCCAATTCAGCCGGAGCAGGATCCCGACGGCGAGCAGCAGGCGCAGCACCGAGAGCACCGGCGACAGGATCGCCATCTGGAACAAGCCCGTCGTCGTCTCGACGTCGCCGGTGAGGCGGGAGAGAATGCCACCGGTCTTCATCTCCCACAGGGCGGGCAGCGGCAAATTCAGCAATCGTTGAAACAGCGCGCGGCGCAGCGTCAGCATCATCCGCACGTTGAGCAGCCGTTGCCGATAGTCCTTGATTGCGCCGAGCACGTTCGACGCGATGACCACAGCCAGAAACGCGAGCCCCACAACGTGGAGCCGTGCGAGTCGCACCGCGGCGCTCAGCGCCTTGGCGAGCAGCACGTGGTCGATGACGAACCGCATGAACAGCGGCTCGATCAGGTCGAGCCCGGCCGCGACCAGCGCGAGAATACCGTCGCGGTGCTCGTGCGCGACGGCGACGCGTCGCGCGCGACCCGCGGGATCGAGCAGCTCAGCGACGTGCTTCGCCACACGCTGCATCGCTCGCGCGACAACGAGGTCACGGTCGCCGACGAGCTCGAGCTGGTACGCCAATATCTCGCGGTCGAATCGGCGCGGTTCTCCGATCGCCTCCGCGCCGAGTTCGACGTCGATGCGTCGGTGCTGTCTGCGGCGGTCCCGAGCTTCGCACTGCAGCATCTCGTCGAAAATGCGGTGCGACACGGTGTCGCGCGCCGCGCCGACGCTGGACAAATCACGGTATCCGCGCACCGTCGTGGAGCCGCGCTGGAACTTACGGTGACCGACGACGGGCCGGGCTTGACGGCCTCCCCGGATATCGTAGGCCATGGAATCGAGAACACCCGAGAGCGGCTTCGCACATTGTACGGTGCGGCGGCCTCGCTGACCGTCGTTGGCCGAGCACCGGGCCCCGGCGTGATTGCGACGCTCGTCGTTCCATATCACGAGGCGCCGCAGCGAGAGGCCAATGCCGTCGCGTAGCTGGCGCGTGCTGATCGTCGATGACGAGCCGGCGGCGCGCCGCGGCGTGCGACAATTGCTGCGCGCATTCCCGGAGTTCGTCATCGCCGGCGAGTGTCGCAACGGTCGCGATGCGCTCGCGGCGCTCGACGCGCTCGCGCCCGACGTCGTCTTTCTCGACATCCAGATGCCGGAGCTTGGCGGATTCGACGTGATTCGTCTCCGAACGCCGGAGCGCATGCCCGCCGTGGTGTTCGTGACGGCGTACGACGAGTTTGCGATTCGCGCGTTCGACGCCGAGGCGGTCGACTATCTCGTGAAGCCGCTGAACGAGGAGCGGTTCGGCGTGACGATGCGACGCGTGCTCAAGCGGCTGCGCGCCGCTCGCGGCGCATCGCCCGACCCGGCGCTCGTCGTCAGCACGCCGCGCGGCGCGCTCGTCATCGAGCTTGGCGAGATCGACTGGATCGAGGCGGCGGACTACTACGCGAGGGTGTGGGTGGGTCCGCGGAGCTATCTCATTCGGGAATCGCTCGACCGACTCGAGCGGCGCGTGGGCGGCCACGGATTCGTTCGCGCGCATCGCAAGGCGATCGTGCGCGTCGCCGGCGTGCGCGCGCTGCGCACCGAAGACGGCGATCGATTGACCGCCGTCCTCGCCTCGGGCTACAAAATTCCGATTTCACGCCGCCGCCGCGCCGAGGTGACGGCAGCGGTGCGCGCGCGCGCGTGAGGCGCGTCACGCCACGCCGCGATCACTTTCCGATGCGTCTTGCCTCCATCGTCCAGATGTCGCGGATCCATGTCTTGCCGCCATCGGGAGTGCCGTCGGCCCGCCAGAGGAAATGATCGGGCTCGATGGCGAAGTAGCGGATGCGCACCATCATGTCGCCGTCGTGCTGAATAGCGTAGCGGTTGTTCGCGTCGGACCAGGTGAGGCCCGGCTGGAATCCGCCGCGCTGTGACTCCATGCCCACGATACGCCAGATCCTCTTCACGGGATCGAACGACCGATACGTGTACGTGCTCGCTCCGTACGGCGATTTCGGATCGTCGGGCCGCCAGTGATCCTCGATGATCATGCCGCCGGGCTTCTTCTCGAACGTCCAGTGCCCGTCGAAGCCCGGCCCGAAACTGGTCCTGCTGCTGCGCGACTGAAAGTGAAACTGCCAGACGCCGATCAGCGCGTCGTAATCCGATGGTGAGCCGGTCGCGGTGAGGCTGTCGGCCGCCGCGAAGTTGGCGCCGAGCGTGTCGGGCAGCGGCACCTCGCGATCGAAGCCGGGCGCGCTCGACAGCTGCCAGAACGGATTCACCCAGCCGCCGTTCTGCCGGACGAACAGCTCGACGGCACGTCCGCGGCTCGTGTCGGGCCGGCCAGTGCCGTGCATCACGAGCGTGTAGATCGACGTCACGATCGCGGCGTCGCCAGTCACGCTGACATGAGTATTCGCGAATGCGAGGTGCTCGAGCCGACCGCCGCTCGCGGCGAACGCCCGGGCGTCGGCGAACGTCTTCGTGCGGTCGCTCCATTGGCCCGTGCTGCCCTCACGCGCCGCGACCGCCTCCGGGAGCATCCGCTTCAGGATCGCGGTGTCATTCGCGAACCATGCATGCCAGACGGTGTCGCGCGCGGCAAGGATCTGGCGCTCGACGTCGCTCGGCGCTGCCTGCGCACCGACGCGACCGGCGACCAGTATCAGGACAGCACAAACGAATCGCACCATGCACGCCTCACTGAGGGAGTGTCGTGGTGCGATCCTTCGCGCTCCGAACGGCGCATGCCAGCGTCCGTCAGCGACCGGCGATGACGATGCAGCGAGCGGCTACAGCACGCCGATCCAGCTCTCCTGGCCCTTCTCGAAGCCCGGGAACACTGCTTCCATCTTCGCGGCGCCGAGGTGCTTGAACGCGACTTCAGAAAAGACTGAACGGAAGTCGGTCGTCAGTGCCAGGTCGCGGCCTTCGTTGAGCTGCTCGGGTTCGAGGCCCGGCCACTTGCCGTGGACCTTGCGGCCCTTCACGTCGCCGCCGATGACGAACATCGCCGTCGCGTGGCCGTGGTCCGTGCCGCCGTTGCCGTTCTGGTGCGCCGTACGGCCGAACTCTGACATCGTGAGAATCGTGACGTCCGCCATGCGGTTGCCGAGGTCCTGCGTCAGCGCGGCAATCGACTTCGAGAAATCGTCGAGGCGGTTCGCGAGCTGACCGGTTGCTCCGCCCTGATTCACGTGCGTGTCCCAGCCGCCGACATCGGCGAACGCAATCTCGAGCCCGACATCGGCCTTGATGAGCTGCGCGATCTGCTTGAGGTGCTGGCCGAACGGACTGCGCGGATATTCGGCGCCGTTCTGGGGCTGATACTGCTGCGGGTTCGCGGACTTCAGCATCTTCATCGCTTCGAACATCTCGCCGCCCGCGGCGTGTACGACGTCCGCGCTCCCGGTACGATACAACGCCTCGATTCGCTCGGCCTGCGTGCCGTTCGTGCGAATCGTGAATTCGTCGAGACTGTTCATCGCCACGCTCGGCGCCGGTCCTTCGAGGATGCGCGGCGTCTGCGGCGTCATCGACACCGCTTCGAACGTCGACGAGCCACTCGGCTGGCCGATCTTGCACTCCTCGCAGGTGCCCTTGGCGGCGAGATAGCGATTGAGCCATCCGTCGGGCGTGCCCTTCGCGTCGGGCGTGCCGCTCTCCATGTAGTCCTGCGCGTCGAAGTGCGAGCGCGTGTTGCTCGGACTGCCGACGGCGTGCACCGGCGCGAGGATGCCGTCATCCCACAACGGCTTGAACGCCGCGAGCGACGGGTGCAGTCCGAAGAAGCCGTCGAGATCGATCGCCGTCTCCGCCGCGCCCGAAACGGGGCGGGGGACCGCGATGGTCGGCCGCATCTGATAGTATGCGCGTTCGCCATGCGGCACGACGACGTTGAGCGCGTCCGCCGCGCCGCGCTGGAACAGACAGATCAGCACCTTGCCGCGCCGATTGCCGTTGAGCGCCGCGCCCTTGAGCAGGTCCTGCGCGAACACGCTGCGGCGGAGGAACGACGGGCTCAAGCCCATCGTCGCCAGCGCCATCGCGCCGGACTTCATGAAGACTCTGCGATTCATGGCAGTTGCCTCTTCAGAGAATGCTAACGACGTTGAAATTCCGGCGCGCCGAGCGCGAGGCCCAGCACCTGCGCGACGCCCTGGAGGTCGACCGGACGGGCCAGTATGCCTGCACCCGCGTTGGCGCCCCGACCCTTGAATCCGCCGTTCCCGCCACCGGCCTTGCCGCGGCGGCTGCCGGGCATGTCGCCGGACGTCGGATCCATCCTCATCGTGCTGTCCGGCGATCCCGCGCCGAGCATCGGATTGTCGCCGCTCATCAGCACCTGGCGGGTCTCGGGCGACACCTTGCCGCCGAGGACCTCCGTGACGATGCCGTCCACCTGCTGCGCGCGTGGCTTCGTGCGCAGCGATTCGAGCGCCGGCCAGTTCGAGAGCTGTGCACCCGGCAGCCTGCCGGACGCGAGCGCGAGGCCGAAGTTGATTCGGTTGAGGATCGCGCCGGTGTTCATCCATGCGTCGCCGCGGTCAGGCCAGCCGTCAGGCGTCTGACGTCCGAAGATCGGTTCGCCGAGTCGGGCGACGAGCTGCGCGGTGCGGGGCGTCGTGTCCGGCTGTGCGCCAATCGCGCGCAACCCGCTCGCCACGACCTCGAACGGCGTCTTGACCTTGGCGCGGAAGGCGGCGTTGCTGAAGAACTCGGGCGACGTGATGATGCAGCGCAGTGTCTCGCGAATGTCGCCCTGCGTCTTCGTGAACTCGTTCGCACAGCGATCGACGAGCGCCTTCGGCGGATCGTCGCTCACGAAGTGGCGCGCGAGCTTGGTTGTGATGAAGTGCGCGGTGGCCGGCGAGCTGGCGAGAATGTCCAGCACTTCCTCGCCGTCCTCGATGCCGCGGCCGCCGGGAAACTTGTGGCCGAGGATCACCTTGGGATCGGCGTCGTGCACGCGCGGGTTGAAGACGAACGCGCCAGTTTGCCGGTTGAAGGTCCAGCCCGTGAATGCGCGCGCCACTTCCTGCACGTCCTTCTGCGTATAGCCCCCGTCGACGCCGAGCGTATGGAGCTCCATCAGCTCGCGGCCGTAGTTCTCGTTGACGCCGCGCTTCGGACGCTGCTGCGCATTCGCTTGCTGCGCACCCTGTCCCGGACGTCGCATCGCGCGCAGTCGCCCGCGACCGAACCGTCCGCGGGCGAATTGTGCCTGCGCCAGCGTGTGATGCGTGCTGTCGGCCACGCTCTCCCAGTTGTCGAGGAAGAACAACATCGCCGGACTCTTGGCGACGGCTTCGAGCAGATCGCGGAATTTGCCGAGCGCGTTGGGTCGGATCGCGTCGCGATCGTACGCGGCGAGGAACAGGCGTGTCTGTCCCTTGCCGGCGAACACGCTGAAGTGATTCTCCCAGAAGTCGACCATGACTTCCTCGAGCTGCCGATTGCTCGTCACGGCGCGCGCGAGCTCGGCCGACTGCACTTCACCGACCATCTGGCGCGACTCGCGCACCGCCTGAGCGAGCTGCGGGTTGTCGGCAAGCACCGCGCGCCGTGCGTCCTGCTTGTTCGCGCTGTCCGCGCCGGCCTCCTTTTTCACCTGCCGCTGCAGTTGGCGCACGACAGTGAAGTCATGGACGATATCGGGCGTCGACATCTGAAAAACCGGATAGTGTGCCATCAGCGCATCGGTCGCGCGATCGTCGATCCGCTCCGGATGGAGCTGCAGATCGATCCACTTGTCGACGCCCATGGCGCGCACGGCCGCGGCGTCGCCTGGTCTGGGACCGAACGCCAGCCGATTGAGCACTTGCTGAATTTGTTCGTCCGGCAGCTGCTCGCGTGGTGCAGGGACGCCGGCGGACGCGGCGATAGCCTGGGGGCGTGGCGTTGGAACGCGGTCGAGCGTGCCCGAATGCAGGGCGAACGCCGGCAGTAGAACGATTGAGGCGAGAGCGGTGGACCTGTGCATGGCACCCGTGACCGGAGAAGCTGTTGTGTAGACGCCGGTGCTCTTCGGGCGTTAACACACCCGTCCGGCACCGGCCACTTGCGCCCTCCGTGAGCGGCTCCTACGGTAGAGCAGGTGCCGATACTCCTATAGATACATTTGCAAAACTTTGCGCGTATCGATCATATCGGCCCGTCCCGCCCGTTTTCCTCCGCCCGACCTGCCCCGGCGTGCCCCACCAGTTCAATACTTCCGACGAATTCATCGCCGCCGCCGAGGCGCTGATCACGCACGCCACGACCAAGCAGCCGACGGCGGTGCTGTCGGGCGAAGTCGACGGCTATGCGGCGCTCGTCGAATCGCGCGGACACGAATCCGCGCAGACCGTGCTCGACGGCGTGTTCGACATGGTGCGTCATGCGCTTCGTGACGGCGACGTCATTGCGCAACTCGATGAGCGAATTCTCATCGTCCTCGTCGCGGCGAGCGCTGAAAACGGGCGGTCCGTGGGTGAGCGCATCGCGGCGTCGGTGCGCGTGCATGCCTTCGCCGGCGCCGATGGGCCGGTGACGCTTTCGTTCGGCGCCGCGGCGGCGCCCGACCACGGCGACACCTACGAGGCGCTCGCCCACGCGGCCGAAGCGACGATGCTGCGCGTGCAATTCCAGGGTGGCGACGGCGCGAGCGCGGCGCCGCTCGCGCATCACCAGCCGCTGCACCGTCCGCTCGCGATCGACCGCTTCGCGGGTCGCGTGCAGGATCTCGCGATGCTGAACAAATGGCTCGACGAAGCGTGCGGTGGCGACCCGAGACTCGTCACCGTATCAGCGGACGCGGGACTCGGCTCGGCCACGCTGCTGCGCCAGCTCGAGCCCGAGGTCCGGCTGCGCGGCGGCCGCTTCGTGATTGCCGGCTCGCGCAATTCGCCGGTGCGCGATCCGTACGCCGTGTGGGTCGAGGTGCTGAAGCAGCTCGAGCGCCTGCCGTCGCGTCCGCGGCGCGAGTGGCGCGAGTTGCAGAATCTCGTGCCGACCGTTGGCGGCGGCGACCGCGTCGAGGCGCAGGCGCACAGCCAGTACCTCCTGTTCGAAGAGATCGCCGAGTACATCACGATGGCGGCCGAATCGGCGCCACTCGTGCTCGTGCTCGACGAGATGCAGTGGGCGGACATCACGTCGTGGGACGTGCTCGAGCGTCTGGTGGCGCATCTCGATTCCGACCGGCTGATGGTCTGCATGACCATGCGGCCCGGGACGCTGCCGGCCGCCGTCGCGCAGCATCGAGAAGCGCTCTCCGGCTACGAGCTGGCGCGCAGCATCACGCTCTCCGGTCTCACCCGCGCCGAAGTGAAGCAGTGGCTCGAGGGCGCGTTCCACCGACAGCAGGTCGGGCGTGAATTTCTCGCGTTCCTGTATCGGCACACGGAAGGCAATCCGCTGTTCATCAATCACGTGCTGCGGTCGTTGCTCGAGGACGGCGCGATCTGGCATTCGGGCGAGCGTTGGGAGTGGAGTCCGGTGTCGGAGCTTCGTCTGCCGGCTGGGCTCTCGGCGTTGCTGGCGCATCGGCTCAGCCGATTCTCGTCGAGCACGCAGGCGGTGCTGTGGACCGCGGCGATCATCGGCCGCACGTTCGATGTGAGCCTCGTCGTGGCGGCGGGTGCCGGCAGCGAACCCGCCGTGCAGCTCGCGTTGTCCGAAGGTCTCGCTGCTGGATTGCTCCGCCCGAGCTACGAGCGATACGGCGGCGGCTACGCGTTCACGCACGAACAGGTGCGCGAAGCGCTCGTCGAGTCGATTCCGCGCGAGCGGCTGGCGCCGCTGCACGAGCGCGTGGGCCAGGCGCTCGAGAAGCGGCCAACGAGGGTCGCCCGCGAGATTGCGTTCCACTTCGACCGTGCGCACTCGATGGCCGCCGCGTTCCGCTACGGCCAGCTTGCGGCGAACGATGCCGAGCGCGTGTACGCGAACGCGGCGGCCGTTGGCTACCTCGAGCTCGCGGCGCGTAATGCGACCACGCCCGGTGAGTTGGCCGACGTGCGCGTGGCGCTCGCGTACCTCGCCGAAGCCGGCGGCCGGTACGACGAGGTCGAGGAGCTGTGCGACTTGGCCATCGAGTGGTTCGACACCCAGGGCGACCGGCGTCGCGCGCTGACACTGCGTCGCATGCGTGAACGCGCGCGCATGGAACAGGGACAGCCGGCGCGCATCACCCTCGACTCGCTCAAGGCGCTCGACGACGAAGCGCGCACGCTCGGCTTCGACCGCGAGCGCGTCACGATTCTCACGATGGCCTCGCAGACGCACGGACGGCTGGGCGACCAGCGCACGGCCGAGCGTATCGCGAGCGAGTGCGTGGAGATGGCCGAACGCATCGGCGACCGGCCGCTGCTGGCGGAATCGTTGAACCGCCATTGCGTGTCGATGCTGCAGGCGACGCCGGCGCGCGCGAGAGAGATCGCGATCCGTGCACTGCACCTGTACGAAGGTGCGGGCGACGTGCGCGGTCAGGCCCGCTGCTACATCAACCTCGGTGTGGCCACGCAGCTGGAAGGAAAGATTCCGGAAGCAATTCGCGCGATGACGATGGCGGTGTCCGTCTGCCGAGCGGCAGGAATGCCCGACCTGTGGGGCATGGCGGCGCTCAACTTCGGCGTGCTCAGTCAGAAGTCGGGCGATTATGACAAGGCGCGCGAGCAATTCGGCGAAGCGATCGAGCTGTTCGCGTCGGTCAAGAACAGCCAGATGCAGCTTGCCGCGCTCTACAACATGGCGCACGTCGAGCGCGAGCTGGGAGCGTGGGACTCGGCGATCGATCTATACGAGGCGACGTTGCCATTGGCCCAGCGTGTCGGTCAATCTGATATCGAGATCGGCTCGATCGCGGGGATTGGCATCTGTTTTCTCGAGCTGGGCCGTGTGGAGGATGCGCGCGAGCGGCTGGCCGAGGTCGAGGAGCGGCTGGTGGCGCGTCCGGACTGGTTCCAGGGCCGCGAGCTGATCGAGGCGCTGGCGGTGCGCCTGGCAGTGCTGGACGGGCGCGTGGACGAGGCGCGGGCACGGATCGACACGGCGCTCACCTTGGCCGAGCCCACGGAAGTATATGCGGCAGCGTGGCTTACGGCCGTCTGCGCCGATGCCATCGGGGACATCGATCCGGGATGGCTCCGGAGCTCGATCAGCCGGTACGCCGAGGAAGTTGGCAAGCTCGGATATGCTGAAATGGCAAGACGTTACGAGATACTTGCCAAACGTTGATACAGGTGATTCATCCCTGCGCTCAGCGTGGCGATAATCCTGACTGAGCAGTATGTTCCCTCCACTCTCGCGGTGTGGACAACCCACAACGCGCGGGATTGGAGGTTTCCCGAAATAAGCATCCCAATGCGCAAACTCATTTCTGCACTTCTCGTGACGGCCGTCACCATCGGCGCCGCTGCGTGCGCCGACAACGCGGTCGCTCCGCGTGAGACGGCGTCGCGCGATGCGCTGACGCCTACGTCGAGCTTCGATCGGATCAACAAGTCGATCGAGCCGCTGGGCATGCAAACGCAGAGCTTCGTCATCCCGGCCCACGGCGGTCGAGTCGACTTCGGTGGGGTGTTCACGCTCGATTTTCCAGCGCATTCGGTGTGCGATCCGGCGACTTCGGGCTACGGGGATTGGGACGCGCCCTGTCAGACGTTGAAGTCCGACATACACGTCACGGCCACCTACGGCGTGCAGGACGGGCAGCTCGTGATCGACTTCGACACTCCGCTGCGGTTCGTACCCGCCCGCAGTCGGCACAACTGGGTGACGCTTTCGACGAACATCTATCACGAGGCGCTCATCGGCGTCACGAGCTCGAATCTGCTCCCGGAGCTCTTCTACATCCCGAGCCTCGGCGCTCAGCCGATCGACGAGTCGCTGACGGATCCGACGCTGCGTACGCACGTGAACCTGCGTTCGGGCGACGTCTGGCGTCGGATCGAGCACTTCTCGGGTTACCTGGTGGGCGCCGGCGACGGCTGCACGGACCAGAGCGATCCGACGAACTGCGTCCAGGTCGACGGACGGATGTGATCGCGATGTCTCCAACACAAGAAAGCCCCGGCGAAGCTCGCCGGGGCTTTTTTGTCGGCGCCGATGCCGCGCCACGCGCGCCGCACTACGAAACCACAACGCCACTTGAGCGTATGGTAGCACGCCGCTTCCTTTTGGACGTGCACGGACGACCCGCTTCCGCCACCACGATCATCACGACCATCGGTATACTCGCCGCGTCCGCGACTACGGGCGCGCTGATCGCGATGGGACATCGTGTGGGCGGCGCGAGTCTGCCATTCGCCGCGATCGCCTCGGTGCTGTTTGGACGCGAGCTGGGCGCAGGGTCGAACGGGCTCGTCGTCGCTGGCGTGCTGCTGCATCTCATCGCGACGTTCGTCTGGGCGGCGGTGTTCGTGTGGCTGCTCCGGTCGTGGGATGGCCGCGAGGTGCTCGCGGCGGTCGTCGTCGGGGCGGCCGAGCTGACGTATTCGTGGAGCGCTGCGCACGTCACCGGCGCCGGGATCGCGACGTTGCTGCCGCTGGGCGATCGTGTCGTGCTCGCGGTGATTCTGTCGGCGTCGCTCGTAGCGGGCATACGCTTTGCCTTTTCGCGCGGCGAATCGCGCGAGACGAGCGCGTGAGTTCGTGCGTGCGCGAACGCGGAGATGTGTGCCGCGGCGCAATGAAATGCTGCGCGCGGGAACATGATGGAACATTACGTTCCACTCATGTGACCGAAGGCGTGGCGGAGCAGTTGATACAAGGAACAAACCCGTGTCGTGCGGGTTTCGACAGGTGACCGCCGATGTTCACCGTCGTCGTGCGTCGAACGTCCACGGTCGCGAGGCAGCTACAGATGAGTGAGCAGTATCACTTTCAGGAGGGGGGTATGGACATCCTCGTGATGCTCGAGGAAAACCCCGATCACTCGCCAGTGCTGGCGCATGTGAACTCCGTTCCATCGCCATTGCATTCTTTCGAGCGGCCGTCGCGCGACATCGTGACTCTCTACGGCGAACCGAGCCCGGAGTCCGTGGCGCTGGCGCTGGCCGCAGCCGTCGAATCTCATCGGTCCAAGGACGGTCGACCCGAGGCGATCAGACATCTCGGCGTGTGGCCCGAACGTGGTGCGGTGGGAGATGCGGCCTGGCGTGATGCATCGGGAGAGCTGATTACGACCGATCTCGAGATCTCGCTCGAGACGTTGCACGCGACGGCCCGCCAGTTGCTCGGCGAGTGCGGTCAGTTGATCCGCCGTCTGGTGGCTGGCCTGTCGATGCCCGACTGGCCAGAAGGCGCGCGCCGGGCGATCACGGTGTCGATCGGCCCGATCGTCGGACTGACGGCGCCGGTCTTCGCGCCGCTCGAGTCGATCATCGAGCGGCTCCGCGAAGCGGACGGGTTGGCGTTCGAGACAGAAGGGGACTAGGGACTAGTTGCTGGAGGCTAGTGGGTTGCTGGAGACTAGTTGCTGGTCGCCACCTGCAGCTCGACTGACCTTCACGGCTACGTACAATCCAGGACCTGACAGCTAGTCCCACCAGCACCGAGCCGCTAGCGACTAGCGGCTCGGTCCAGTCGAGCTTGACTCCCCGGCTTCCGCGCGCCAGCCTAAGGAAGGACAGGGTGAGGAGCCGATGACCAGGTTCGCCAGCACCACGATCCGCCAGGCGTCCGAGGGCGCGCGTGTGTTCGCCGATGAGAGCGGAAAACTGTGGAGCGCCGTCGTCGACGGCGCCGCCATCGTTTTCTCCTGCATCAGCGACGCACGCCAATCCGAACGCGCGATCAGCGCCGATCCCGTGATGCTCGACGACCGCATCGACGACGCCACTCTGCGCGCGTGGCTCGCACAGGCCCCGCGAATCGGCATGCTGCCGTAAACGGACTCTCGCGCAGGAGAGAATGCCATGAGGGAGTACACGGGTTCGGAGATCCGGAACATCGCGGTCGTTGGACACGGGGCGAGCGGCAAGACCAGTCTGGTCGATGCGCTCGCCTTCGTGTCTGGAAGCAGCAAGCGGCACGGATCGGTGAAGGACGGCACGGCGCTCACGGACACCGCGGCCGAAGAGATCGAGCGAGGATATTCGATCAGCCTCGGATGCGCGTTCGCCGAGTGGCAGGACGCCAAGATCAACCTGATCGACACGCCAGGGTATCTCGACTTTCAGGGCGACGCGATCGCCGGACTGGCTGCCGCCGACGGCGCGTTGTGCGTCGTTCCGGCCACCTCGGGGGTGGAAGTCGGAACCGAGCGCATGTTCCGCGAGGCCGTCGCCCGCCGCGATCCGGTGCTCTTCGTCGTCTCGATGATGGACAAGGAGCACGCCGACTTCGATCGCATCTACCAGCAGATCAAGCTGCGGCTGTCGCCCAAGGTGATCCCGGTCGAGATCCCGATCGGCCAGGGCGCCGACTTTCACGGTGTCGTGAACCTCTTCACGCGGCGCGCCCACGTGTACGCGCGCGGCGCCAAGACCGGCGCCTATGAGGAAACTGATATTCCTGCCGAGGCGCAGCCGCTGTTCGACCGATACTATCAGGACCTGATCGAGTCCATCTCCGCGACTGACGACTCGCTGCTCGAGCATTACCTCGAGGGCGGCGAGATCACGCGCGACGAGGCGATCGCGGGCATGAAGGCCGCCATGCAGCGCATGGAGCTGTTCCCGCTGTTCTGCGTGTCGAGCGAGCTGAATTACGGCATGCAGGCGGTGTTGTCGACGATCGTCGAGCTGATGCCGAACGCCTACGAGATGGAGGAGCTGCATGCCTTCACCGGCGCCGAGGGCGACGACACGGTGCAGATTCACGCCACGGACGACGGGCCGGCGGCGGCGCTCGTCTTCAAGACGACCTCGGAGCCGCACGTTGGCGAGGTGACGTTCTTCCGGCTGTTCTCCGGCTCGATCGTGAATGGCGAGGAGCTGTACAACGCCACGCGCAGCACCGCGGAAAAGCTGAATCACCTGTGCGCCGCGCAGGGTCGCGAGCGCATCGAGATGCCGCGGCTGCACGCCGGCGACATCGGCTGCGTCGCCAAGCTGCGGAATACGCACACCAACGACACGCTGTCGACCCGGCAGCACCCCGTGCGCCTGCCGGCGATCGCGTTCCCGGAGGGTCAGGTACAGATGGCCGTGCACGCGGCCAATCGTGCCGACGAGGAGAAGCTTCAGGCAGGGTTGCATCGGCTGCACGACGAAGACCCGACCTTCGAGATCAGCTACAACACGGAGACGCACGAGACGATCGTCTCCGGCCTCGGCGAGCGGCACCTCGAGGTGGCGCTGGCGAAACTGAAGCGGAAGTTCTCGGTGACGGCCGAGCTGTCGAAGCCGAAGATCGCCTACCGCGAAACGCTCAAGGCGATGGCCGAAGGACAGGGCCGGCACAAGAAGCAGTCCGGCGGCCGCGGACAGTTCGGCGACTGCTGGGTGCGTTTCGCGCCGCAGCCGCGCGGCAGCGGCTATGAGTTCGTCGACCAGATCGTCGGCGGCTCGATTCCGCGGCAGTACGTGCCCGCGGTCGACAAGGGCATTCAGGAAGCCGCGCAGCGCGGCGTGCTCGCGGGCTATCCGCTGGTGGATTTCAAGGTCGAGCTGTTCGACGGCTCGTATCACACCGTGGACTCGAACGAGATGTCGTTCAAGATGGCGGGCATTCTCGCGTTCAAGTCGGTGGCCGCCAAGTGCAAGCCGGTGCTGCTCGAGCCGCTCGACGAGCTGGAGATCACCACTCCCGACGACTACATGGGTGACGTCCTCGGCGATCTCTCAGCGCGCCGCGGCCACATCCTCGGCACCGAGCCCGCGGATGGCGGCACGGTGATTCGCGCCGTGGTGCCGCAGGCGGAGCTCCATAGCTACGCGACGTCGGTGCAGTCGATGACGCACGGCCGCGCGACGTTCCACCGCCACTTCAAAGGATACGAAGAGGCGCCGCACGACGTCGTCGAGAAGGTCGTGGACGAGTCGGCGAAGAACAGAGAAGTGGAAGTGGCGGTGTAGCGCCGGAACGGAGGAACGGCGGAACGGCGGAACGGATGACTCTCTGCGCTCGGCCGTTCCTCCGTTCAGCCGCTCCTCCCCACCGGCGTTCCTGCGCCCCTCAGGTTCCCATCTTCCGTTTCCGACCGACGGCCGCCTTCGTCGACTTGCGCGGCTTCTTGCCGGCCTGGATCGAGACGATGTCCAACTGCGCGGCAGCCGCGTCGCCGCACCCGGATGCGGCGATCGCGGGCTGCCGCGGTTGCTTGTAGACGAACCGCCGGCCCTCGTAGTTGCGGAAGATCACTTCGTCCTCGTTGATCTCCTCGACGTACTCGGGCAGGAGCGGCACCTTGCCGCCGCCCCCGGGGGCGTCGATCACGAAGTGCGGGACGGCCAGGCCGCTCGTCCACCCGCGCAGCGCTTTCACGATCTCTAAACCCTTCTCGACCGTCGTGCGGAAGTGCTCTCCGCCGGCGACCTGGTCGGCCATGTAGATGTAATACGGCCGCACGCGCGCCTTGAGGAGCTTCTGCATCAGCTCCCTCATCACTTCCGGATCGTCGTTCACGCCCCGAAGAAGCACCGTCTGGCAGCCGAGCGGCACGCCGGCATCCGCGAGGCGTCCCAGTGCCGCGACCGTTTCCGGCGTCAGCTCGGCCGGGTGGTTGAAGTGCGTGTTCATGTACACGGGATGGTACTTCTTCACCATCTCGCAGAACTCGGGCGTGATGCGCGAGGGCAGGTGCGACGTGATTCGGCTGCCCAGCCGGATGATCTCGACGTGCGGAATCTCGCGCAGCTTCTGGAAGATGTACTCGAGCCGGCGGTCGGAGAGCATCATCGGGTCGCCGCCGGACATGATGACGTCGCGGATCTCCGGATGCTGCCGGATGTACTCGAACGCCGAGTCGTACTGGTTGAGCGGGATCTTTTCCGGATCGCCGACCTTGCGGCGACGCGTGCAGAAGCGGCAGTAGCTCGCGCACACCGGACTGACGAGAAACAGCACGCGATCGGGATAGCGATGCGTGATGTTCGGCACCGGCGAGTCGCCGTCCTCGTCGAGCGAGTCGATCACGCCGTCGACGATGTCCAGCTCCTGCGTCGTCGGCACGTACTGTTGCCACATCGGGTCGCCGACTTCCTTGATGGTGCTCAGGGAGTTCGGCGTGATTCGCATCTGAAAATTGTCGAACGCCGGCTTGAGCGCCTCGACGTCGATGACGTCCGAGCCGAATCGTTCGGCCAGGGTGTCGAGGGTAGCCACGCTTTCGTGAAGTATCTTCTGCCAGTCGCTCATTTCGCGATGACTCCGCGTTCGGTCGGAGATGGTTGAGGTGCGGGGAACGGCTTCGTGTAGATCACCCGGTCGTCGCCGGGTGCGTAGAAGTCGGTGATGCGGGCTGCCTGCGTGTATCCACGCGCTTCATAGAAGCGGCGCGTTTCGCTGTACTCGTCGCGCGACGACGTTTCGACGACGAGCATGCGTGCTTCGCGTTCGCGAAGCCGGCGCTCCACCTCGCCCAGCAGCCGCGAACCGCCGCCTTCTCCCTGGAACTGCGGATGGACCGCGATCCAGTAGAGGTCATACGTGCGATCGGTTCCCGGCGTAGCACCGTAACAGACGTAGCCCACGAGTTGATCGTCACGCGAAAACGACCCTACGAACTCGTAGCTCGCCACACCATCACCGGGGTCGTACGGCGCGCGCGCCGGACCCGCGGCAAACACTTCGTCGAACAATTCCAGCGCGACGTCGATCTCCGACTCGCGAAACACGGACGTGGCGTCGAGAATCTCCCGGAGCCGGTGGCGATGACCACGTTGCAGCGCTCCGAGTCGGACTGACATGTCACTCGCCGCCGGCGGCGAAGAGATCCAGCTCGTGCCGCGGGAGCTCGACGCCGGACAAGGATTGCGCGAGCGCCCACTCGTCGGGTGGAGGCGCCTGTCGCGCGCGCGCGAGCCCGAGCTCGCAGATGTCGCGAATGAGCGCTCCGTAATCCATGCCCGACACGCCGGCCATGCGCGCGAGGCCCGCGTCCGGCGCAATGTCCGGATTCGCGTTCACCTCGAGAATCCACGGCTGGCCGTTGGCGTCGATGCGCATGTCGACGCGTCCGTAGCCAAAGCCGCCGGCAAGCTGCCAGGCCCGTAGCGCGACGCGACGCACCTCCTGCGCGACCTTCGACGGCAGCCGCGCCGGACAGCGCGGTTCGCTGCCAAGGTCGTCGACACTGCCGGTCGCCCACTTCGATTGGTACGTGACGATGTGCCAGCGGCCCTGCGGCATGCGGCTGAAGTCGATCTCCGAGATCGGCAGCACGGTGTCGCCGAGAATGCCGACGTTCACCTCGCGGCCGTCGACGAAGCGCTGCACGAGCACCTCGTCCCACAGCTCGAGCATCGCTTCGACGCGGCTGGCGAGCGCGCGCGTGTTGCGGACCACCGACCGCTGCTCGACGCCGAGCGACGCGTCCTCCGCGGCGGGCTTGACGATTGCCGGATAGCCGACGCTCGACAGTGGGTCGCCGCGACGGATGCAGGCGAACCGCGGCACCGGCAAGCCGGCCTTCTCCAGCAGTCCGTTCACGACGTGCTTGCGGAGACAGATGGCGGTGGTGTAGCTGGACGCGCCGGTGAACGGAATCTTGAACAGCTCGAGCACCGAGATCACCGCCGACTCGAGCGCGGCGATGCCGTCGATGCCCTCGCACATGTTGAACGCGAGGTCGAACTTGCCGCGGCGCAGCTTCTCGATCCACTTGCCGTCATGGTACACCGGCACGTAGCCGACATCGTTGCCTTCGGCGACGAGCGAGCGCTCGATCGCCTGCACCGTGCCGAGGATGAGCTGGTCCGGCTCTTTCGCGTACGCCGACGCGCCATCGAAAAGGATTGCGACCTTCACGCGATCGCCGCCCAGCGAGTCGGGATCTGCGTGCGGCGGCGGAGCGACACGCCCTGCCGTTCGGCGGCGTGCGTGAGACAGGTCTGAATCAGCTTGTCGTAACCGAGTCCCGCGGCGCGCGCGGCTTTCGGCAGACAGGAGTTGTCGCGCGGATCGGGGAGAATGCCGGGCAGCGGGTTCACCTCGACGATGTTCGGCACGCCGGCGGCGTCGAGCCGCACGTCGACGCGTGCCCAGTCGCGGCAGCCGAGCACGCGATAGGCGCGGAGCACTACGTCCTCGACGGCGCGCTGGAGATCCGCGTCGACACGCGCCGGACATTCGAAGATCTCGAGCGGGTCGCGCTTGGTGTCCCAGACCCACTTGGCTTCGAATCCATAAATGGGCAGCGCGCCACTCGGCAGCGCGCCGAAGTTCATGCCGACGAGCGGCAGCACGCGCGCCGTCGCGCCGTTGCCAAGGACGCCGCAGGTGAACTCGACGCCGGGCAGGAACGTTTCGACGATCACCGGCTGCGCGTAGGTCTCGAGAAGAAAGCGTGTCTGCGAGACCAGCTCGTCGCGCGTGCGGACGAAGTTCTTCTCCGTGATTCCCTTCGAGGAGCCCTCCTGGACGGGCTTGATGAAGAGGGGAGAAGGGAGAGAGGAGAGAGGAGAGGAACTGGACGAGAGAGGAGACAGGAGAGAGGAGAGAGGAGAGGAACTCCCCAGCTGCGAGAGTTGAGACTCCAGATCCGAGAGAGATTCGACGACGCAGAACGGCGCCGTCGGCACGTCGTGGGCGCGGAGGACGTCCTTGGTGCGGCCCTTGTGCAGGCAGAGCGAGAGCGTGAACGGGTCGCTGCCGGAGTACGGGACGTCGAAGAACTCGCAGATCGCCGGCACGTGCGCTTCGCGATTCGCGCCGTACAGCCCTTCGGCAATGTTGAAGACGATGTCGGGACGTTCGGCGCGGAGGCGCTCGGGAAACGATTCGTCGGCTTCGAGGCGGATCACGTCGCCCAGCGGGGCGAGCGCGGCGGCGACGGCGTCGATCGTTTCGGCGGAATCCCACTCCGCGTAGATGTCGCTCGCGATGTCCGCGGCGCTACTGGGAGGCTCTTCGTCGCCGTGCGATTCCGCCGACGGTGCGCTCACGAGCGCCACTGGTGCGGCGGTCGTCTCGGGCTTCTGGTTGTACGCGAATCCGATGCGCGTCATCCCGTCTCTGGTAGTCGTCGGTGACTGACCAAGCTGCTGCTGGAAGAACCGGCGCGTGCGCGCTGTCGCGCGTGCTGCTCTGTTGGTGCGGGGCGCAAAACAGATGCCATCTGCGGACGCGCGCAACATACGAACAGCGATTTTTTCGCGCAATGCTTTTTTTTCGAGAGGAGAGGGGAGAGGCGAGAGAGGAGAGCAACAACCGAGCGGCGAGAATCAAGCGGCGAGATTCGAGCGGCGAGGTCCGAGAGGTCAGACCGTCGAATTCCATTCTCTCGCTTTGTCTCACCGCTGATCGCTCACGTCTGCCGTCTGGGTTTTTCCTCTCCTCTCTCCTCTCTCCCCTCTCGCCTCTAGACCTTATGGAACCCCACTCTCGCCGCCTCTCGCCGATCCTCCGCGACGTAGATCTCGAAATCCGAGAAGAAGCCGGGCGCCTCGTGCTGGAGCAGTCGCAGCACCGCCACCGCCATCCGCCGAATTTCCAGCTCGGCGCCTTCGCTGCTGCGTAGCTCGAGCATCGTGCGCCAGGCGCGCGCGTTCGCCGTCACCACGATCTTCGTTTCGGTCGCGTTGGGCAGCACGGCGCGCGCCGCCTCGCGCGCCATCTTCCGCCGGTGCACCTTGTCCGCCACCCAGCCGTAGCGCTCCATGAGCTGCGCGACGAGATCGACGTACACCGCCTGCGCCTGCTCCACCTGCGCCCGCCACGCGTCCTCCAGCGCCGGCTCGCCGACCATCGCCGGCGGAATCACGAAGCTCGCCTGCGATTCGTCCACGTAACGCTGCGAGAGCTGCGAGTAGGCGAAGCCGGCACGGTGACGCACCAGCTCGTGCGTCAGCGAGCGGCTCACGCCTTCGAGCAGGATCGAGTAGTTCGCGTGCTCCAGCACACTCCCGTGTCCCTGCTTCTTGATGTTGCCGAGATATTCGCGCGTCTCGCGTCCGGCGGGATTGTGCTGGCTCATGTAGCAGAGACGGCCGGCGAATTCCGCGAGCCGCTCGCCATCCGTGCTCTGGCCCGTCCAGTTCACCGGCAGGTGCGACGGCGTGGTGAAGGTCGGGCGAGCGAGCAGCGTGAGAACGGGCTCGGTGTAGTAGCGTGGCGTCGTCATACGCGGGCGGCTGAATGCGCGAGGGCGGGGGAAGCGGGAAATCAAGAACATCGCGCCGCGCCGGACAAGAGAGCGGCGCATCGTCGCCACCGCTGCTCTTGGCGGCGGCAGCGGCGATCAGCGCGGCGCGTCGAGCAGGCCGAGTCGAAAACGCGCGTACGAGCGATCGCGCTCGACCGACGCGAGCGCGGCGCGCGCTCGCGGCGGCAGCGGCGGCAGCGACGGATCGTACTTGATCGCGCCGAGCGTCGCCTCGCCGCGGAGCGCGACCTTCACGCCGGGATTGAGAATGCCCGCCGGATCGAACGCGTCCTTCACCGCGCGAAAGTGCGCGATCGCCTCGGGCGTCCACACGCGCGGCAGGAGTGGCGTGCGCAGCCGTCCGTCGCCATGCTCGCCGGTGAGCGTTCCGCCGAGCGACGCGGCGAGCGAGACGACCTCGTCGAGAATGCGCGCCACGCGATCGCGCCAGCCGGAATGCGACACGTCGACGAGCGGATTCACGTGCACGTGCGCGTCGCCGGCGTGACCGAAGATCACGCCGCGCGTGTCGTTCTCCGCGAGGATCGACCGCACGCCTCGCACGTACGCCGGGAGCGACTCCGGTGGAACGGCGCAGTCCTCGACGAACTGCATCGACCGGAGATTCGGATCCAGTCGGGCGAGAATCGGACTGGCCGCATGGCGCAATTCCCAGAGCTCCGTTTCGGTCGGCGGGTCGAGCGCGACGCGCACCGTCGTCGCTCCGCTCTCGCGAAACATCTGCTCGACGCCGCGCGCCGCCGCGGCCGCCTCCGCTGCGCTCGCACCTTCCACTTCGGCGAGCAGCGCCGATTCCGTGTCGGCGGGAACCTGGCGCGGCGCTCCGCCCGTCGCCGCCACATCGAGAAACGTCCGGTCGAGCAGCTCGCAGGCGACGGCACCGGCATCGCGCGCCAGCGTTGCCGCCGTCACCGCCTGCTCGATCGTGGCGAACGCGCCGAGCACGCTGCTCGTCGACGGCGCGACGGGTGCGAGCTCCAGCTCCAGCGCCACGAACAACGCGAGCGTCCCCTCGCTGCCGACGAGCAGATCGACCAGCTCGCCCGACTTCGCGTACGCCGCGATCCCGTAGCCGGACGAGTCCTTGATCACACCGTCGTGCACCGACGGATCGCGCTGCTCCGCCGACACCAGCCCGCGGTGTGCCGTCTCGAGAAAGCGGTCGATCGGCGGAACGCCGTGCGGCGGCGGGTCGCCGCGGCGCACGAGCCCGCGCGATCCGTCGGCGAACACGCAGTCGAGCGCGTGCACCCAGCGGCGCATCGAGCCGAAGTGCATCGAGTGCGAGCCGGCAGCGTTGGTCGACGCCATGCCGCCGACCGTGCAGAACGCACCGCTCGACGGATCCACGGGGAAACGGAGACCGCGCTGTCGTGCGGCGCGATCCACCTCGATGCGTGTCACCCCCGGACCGACGACAATCGCGCGACGCTCGACGTCGACGTCGCCGATCGAACGCCAGCGGCTGAGATCGACGATCACGCCGTCGCCGATCGCGCCGCCGGGCATGCTGCTCCCCGAGCCACGCGGGATGAGCGGCGTGTGCGTGTCGCTCGCCCAGCGTACGAGCACGACGAGATCGTCGGCGTCGACCGGCACCGCGACGGCACGCGGCATCGCGCGCGCGATACCTGCCGCCTCGGAGTACACGGCGCGCGCCTCGTCATCGGTGCGGAACGTGCCGCGAAATTCTGCCGGCGTTGTGATCGATGTCATTGCTGCAAGCTAGCGAACATCAGAGACTCACCGTCGTCCATCGGCTATCTTTACTCGCCCCCACACACGGAGACAATGGCGCAGCAGCAGCACGACGCACGAGCCCAGCAGGCGCGGGAGTTCACGCGCGAAGTGCTGCCCACCGTCTCGCGCACATTCGCCCTGAGCATCCGGCTGCTGCCGGGCGATCTCGGTGCGGCGGTGCGCTGCGCGTATCTCCTCTGCCGGATCGCCGATACCATCGAGGACGAACCCGCGCTCGCCGCCGAGGAGAAGGCAGCGCTGTTCGAGGAGCTGACGCGCGCGTTCGACGACCCGCGCCTGGCCGACGAGTTTCCGGCGCGCACGGCATTTCTGCGCGGCAACGCGGCGTATCTCCGTCTCATCCGGAATGCGGACCTCGTGTTCGTCGCCTATCGCGAGCTGCCGGAGCGCACGCGCGGCTTCGTGCGGCATTGGGTGCGCGAGATGATCGGAGGCATGCGGAAGTTCGTGCTGGCGTACCCTCGCGGCGTGCGCATCCAGAGTCTCGACGAGTACAAGGAGTACTGCTACTACGTGGCTGGCACCGTCGGCTATCTGCTCACCGACCTCTGGCACGAACATGCGCCGTGCATCGGCACGCGCAGCTACGAGACGCTGCGCAGCCGCTGCCGCGCCTTTGCCGAAGCGCTCCAGACGGTGAACATCCTCAAGGACGTGGCGCAGGACGCGACGGACGAGAACTCGATCTACATCCCCGAGCAGTTGCTGCGCGCGCACGGCATCACGCACGACACGATGCTCGCCGCCGACTGCGCGCAGGAGCACCGGGCCGCGCTCGGCGCGATGATCCAGCTCGCCTGGCACGATCTCGACGAAGCGACGGGCTATTTGCTGGCGATTCCCCGCCGTGCCATGGCGATCCGCCTCTTCTGCGCGCTGCCGCTGCTCTTCGCCTATGCCACGCTGCGGGATCTGACGAGCAATGCCACGCCGGCGCAGCCGCTGCAGGTCGTGAAGATCTCGCGCGCCGAGGTGAAATCGCTCACGGTGCTCAGCTTCGTCAGCGTGTTCAGCAATCGTGGAATGGCGTCGCTCGTGCGCAGGACGCGGAGGAAGCGGCTGGCGTTCGGGTGACCGGCCTCAGAACCGCCGCGGCGGCACCGACGTGGCCGCGGCGACGATCGCGCCGAGCAGCGAGCCTGGATTCGCTCGATTGAGCTCGCCCCGCTCCAATCGGTCGAGCAGTTGCTCGAGGGCGAGCTGCGCACGCGTTACGACGCGTCCCTGGAATGCGCGCGCGCTGGCGAGACCGATCGCGGGCACGAGCACCACCGGCGCAACGGCCGCTGCAGCGGCGACACCCATCACGAAGAGCGACGCCGTCGCCGCGGCGCTGACTCCGCTCCAGACGCCGACCTGGATCGTGCCGCGCGAGCGGTGCGTGCGGAGATCGGCGTCGAGCGCGACATGCACACGCGCGTCGTCCACCGGAATCACCGTCGCGGACACTTCGAAGGCCTGCGAGAGCGTGTAGTCGCGGCCGCCGACGTGCAGCGCGCGCTTGATGCCGACGATGAAATCGCGCCGCGGCTCCCAGACGATTCGATCCGAGTGGTGGCGCTTGACGACGAGCATCTCGTCTCGCTGCATCCACGTATCGATCGCCGCCAGCGTGGGCGTCGGCTTGCCGGCGAGCGTACGCGCTGCCTGCACGCGGCTCGGACCGAGCAAGCTCGCCGCGACGCCATGCTCCTCCCTCGGCAGAATCGATCGCGTGCGTTCCTCGGCCAAAGCTTGGCGCAAGCTCTGAGGGGCGAGGCCGACTTCCTTGCCCAGCTCGAGCAGCTGCTGCTCGGTGAACTGCTCCTCCGGATCGCTGCTCCGCATCTGCAGCTCCGCCGCGCGCGCCAGCACCCGCTCGAGCGCATTGCGATCGAGTTGCGGAATGGGAGGGCGAGGGTCGTCGGGCATGAGGTGAAAAATAGTCCGTGATGCGGGATCCATGGTCCATGGTCCATGGTTCATGGTTCATGGT
>Ga0070680_100000107_pt1 | contig 48364 bp, 48 predicted proteins | sample KBSC73BmetaG_FD_64672 | JGI IMG/M metagenome (GOLD analysis project Ga0070680, IMG submission 64672) | Corn rhizosphere microbial communities from Kellogg Biological Station, Michigan, USA - KBS C7-3B metaG | ecosystem: Host-associated > Plants > Roots > Rhizosphere | place: USA: Michigan...
TACAGAAAAGCCAAAGTGCACGTCCTCCCCAGCTGGTTTGAAACCACCGGGCTTAGTTGTCTGGAAGCTGCAGCCATGGGTTGCAATATCGTCATTACCAGGAAAGGTGACGCGTACGAATATTTCCGGGACTACGCGTACTATTGCGAGCCGGATTCACCCGATTCCATTTTGAAGGTCATTGAGCAGGCCGCTTCGAATCCCGTGCCCGCAGGGCTTTCCAGTCTTGTAAGGGAACAGTACAACTGGGAAATTGCCGCAAAAAAAACCCTGGAAGCCTATACGGAAATTTTGCAAACCCCATAAGGTGAAGGCCGGGCCATCCCATCATTGGACCTTCCGGAACCGCGGATTGGGAACACAACATTCCTGCTGTAATTTTGTTAAGAAGATCTGGCCCTGAATATAGCATAAATAATGGTAATTTAAAGCGCCAATAACAGGAGTTTTATACTGCACGCATGAAAATACTTCTTCAATATCTGAAACCTTATAAATGGCTGGCGGCATTTACCCTGTTCCTGGCCAGTCTGAATATCGGTTTCTCCCTGCTCGACCCGATCATATTCGGAAAGATCGTGAATCTTTCCAATGAATATGTGCAGGCCCGGAAACTGAAACAGGATTTTTCTGCCGATCATTTTTTTACTGCGTTTTCCTGGACCCATCCCGGCGTGATTAATTTATTGCTGCTTTCCATAGCCGTTGCCATGGTGAGCCGGCTCGCCAAGAACTTCCAGGATTATTTTATGAATGTGGTAGTGCAGAAGTTCGGAGCCAAGGTCTTTACCGACGGCCTGCAGCACGCCATGAAACTTCCTTACCAGGATTTCGAAGACCAGCGCAGCGGGGAAACCCTGGGGATATTGCAAAAAGTTCGGGAGGATACCGAACGGTTTATCAATTATTTCATGAATGTTCTTTTCGGCGTGATCGTCGGTGTCATCTTCGTATTTACTTACGCCGCTATCTGGATACACTGGAGCATCCCGATTGTATATCTTGCCGGCATTCTCCTGCTTACTTTTATCAGCAACGTGCTAAGCAGAAAAATAAAAAGCATTCAAAAGAAAATTGTTTCCCAAACCACATCCCTCGCCGGCTCCACTACCGAATCCCTCCGGAATATCGAGCTGGTGAAAAGCCTGGGTCTTGCTGAAGAAGAAGTGACCCGCCTGAATAAAAATACCTATAAGATCCTCGGGCTGGAACTTACCAAAGTGAAACGTATCCGCAGCATCAGTTTTATACAGGGAACTTTTGTGAATACCCTGCGGCAGGTGATCCTCTTTATTCTGATGTGGCTGATCTTTAAAGATAAAATGAATGCCGGCCAGCTGGTAACCATGCAGATCTTTTCCTTTTTTGTATTCGGACCCTTACAGGATATCGGGAACATCATCATGAGCTACCGCGAAGCCGAAGCGTCTCTCAATAATTTCGATGAACTCATGAAAAAAGTGCCCGAACCGCAGGCGCTGAATCCGAAACACCTGGGCAAAATTGAGCAGCTCAGTTTCCGGGATGTGGTATTCAAACACAAATCGGTTCAGCATTACGCAATAGATCACATCAGTTTTAATGTTCATGTGGGGGAGACTATTGCCTTCGTTGGACCTTCCGGTGCGGGAAAATCCACTTTAATGAAATTACTCGTCGGCTTATACCGCCCCATGGGTGGCAGTATCCTGTACAATCACCTGGATGAGAATTCCATCAATTTCGACGACCTGCGCAATCAGATAGGCTTTGTTACCCAGGATACCCAGCTGTTTTCCGGCACGATCCGTGAAAATCTCATGTTCGTAAACCCGAAAGCCAGCGAGGCCGACCTGCTGGATGTTTTACAAAAAGCCTCCTGCAATGGATTGCTTTCACGTGCAGAACGCGGATTGGAAACCCGGATCGGGGAGGGCGGACTAAAACTTTCCGGAGGCGAAAGACAAAGGATTTCCATTGCACGGGCGTTGTTAAGAAAACCGCGGGTACTCATTTTCGACGAAGCCACTTCGGCGCTGGATTCTTTAACAGAAGAAGAAATAACCAGCACGATCCGCGAGGTTTCCTCCCAGCGCAACCAGATTACGATTTTAATCGCCCACCGGTTATCGACCATCATGCACGCCGACCGCATTTATGTACTCGAAAAAGGGGAAGTGGTGGAAACCGGCACCCACAGCTCTTTGCGCGAAGAGAAAGGATTGTATTACGCCATGTGGCGGCAGCAGATCGGAGAAAGAAAAAACAGCCAGGATATGGCCGAACAGGCCGTGAGCATCACCAGTTAATCCCAGATGGAAAAACTATCCATTGTCATCATCAGCTTTAATGAAGAAGAGCATATCGGCCGATGTATCGACTCCGTTCAATCAATAGCGGATGAGATTGTCATCCTCGACTCTTTTTCCACCGATGAAACGGTAAGGATCGCCACAGAAAAAGGAGCACGTGTGGAACAGCAGGCATTTGCCGGGTATATTGAAACAAAGAATAAAGCGCTGGCCCTGTCTTCCAATGATTATGTACTGAGCCTGGATGCGGACGAGGCGCTGGACCAGACCCTTCAGAATTCCATTCTGCAGGAAAAGAAGCATTTTACGGCTGCTGCCTATCGTATGAACCGCTGTACAAATTACTGCGGGCAGTTCATCCATCACGGGTCATGGTATCCCGACCGGAAACTGAGACTGTTTGATAAACGAACTGCTCATTGGGGAGGAACGAATCCGCATGATAAAATTGAACTGGATCAGGCACTGCCGATCGCTCATCTGAAAGGCGACATTCTGCATTATTCCTATGCTTCCATAGCGGATCATGTTGCCCAGAACAATAAGCTGAGCTCTGTTTCCGCGCTGGCCTATTTTAACAAAGGCAAAAAAGCACGTATCTCCCATATCCTTGTCAATCCTTTCTGGGCCTTCTTCCAAAGCTATATCCTCCGCGCCGGATTCCTGGACGGATTTTTCGGGCTGGTTATCGCCGTACAAATCGCCCACCTCACTTTCCTGAAGTATGTAAAATTATACCTGCTCCAAAAATCAGCACAATAGTATCTTTGCATAAATTAAAAACTATGGCGGGCAAACCCGGACTTATTTGGAGCCTGCTTTCCCAGAAATGCCCCCGTTGCCGCCGGGGCGCCATGTTCTCCAATCCCAATCCCTGGAACCTGAAAGAGATGACGAAGATGCCCCGGAATTGTCCTGTCTGCGGCCAGCAGTATGAACTGGAAATCGGATTTTGGTATGGGACGGCTTATGTAAGCTATCTGGTTACCGTGCTGTTCTGCGGACTTAGTTTTGTGCTGTGGTGGCTTACCATTGGGTTTTCTTTGCAGGATAACCGTTTCTTCTGGTGGCTGGGAATTAACGCCGTATTGCTGGTGCTTTTGCAACCCTGGTTCATGCGGCTCAGCCGGGCGCTTTATCTTTATTTCTTTGTTTCCTACGACGAAGATTACGAGTCGACGGCAACTAAAACTTTCGACTATTCTTCCGAAGATTATTTTCTGAAAAAGGAAGATCCGCTTAAGTAATACCAATAAAAAAGCCAGGAAAAATTCCCGGCCTGTTGAATCTATGATAGGGGGTTAGTAAGCCTCTATAACGTAAAATTATAAAGAATATTATATATATGAAAGAATTCAGAGATCTTTTATCCTGAATATGTCTTTTACCCGCACTCCCTTCTCTGTCTGCTGAACCGTGCAACATTCATGCAGCGGATCGTGCTCAAAAAATAAAACATAATCCTTCTCTGCCGCCTCCGCCAAAAACTGTTTCTTCTCCAGCAGCGTTTGCAGCGGAAACATATCATAAGCCATCACATAGGGAACCGGCAGATGGCCTGCCGACGGAAAAAGATCTGCTACATAAACGATCGTTCTCCCCTTATATTTTATTTGCGGAAGCATCATGGAAGCGGTATGTCCGTTTACAAACCGGATATTGAACCCAGGCAGAAAATCAGCAACGGGCAACTGGTCTTTTCCAGCCTCCTCCGGAACCTGGATAAAATGCAGGCGTCCGGTTTCTTTAATCGGAAGAATGTTCTCCTTTAAGAAAGAGGCTTTCTCCCGGTCGTTCGGCACCGTAGCCCACAGCCAGTGCTTTTCATTGCTCCAGTAATTTGCGTTTGGAAAGGCCGGAACCAGGCGGTCTCCCTTGCGGATAATACTTCCCCCACAATGATCGAAATGCAAATGGGTGAGGAACACATCGGTAATATCCTCTTTCCGGAATCCCTGTTCTTTCAGAGAATCGTCGATATTTTTATCTCCGTGCAGATAATAATAACTGAAAAATTTAGCATCCTGCTTGTCGCCAATTCCATTGTCCACCAGGATCAGCTTTTCGCCATCCTCAATCAGCAGACAGCGCATAGCCCAGGAACAAAGATTATTGGCATCGGCCGGGTTGGTTTTATTCCAGATGAGTTTGGGAACGACACCAAACATGGCGCCTCCGTCGAGCTTGAAGTTGCCGGCGTGGATGGGGTAGAGTTTCATGCTGTAAAGTTAGTCGGTTGACGGTTGACAGATGACGGTTGACGGAGTTCAGGTGCGGATTCGCATGCAAGGTCCGTCAACCGTCATCTGTCAACCGTCATCTGCTTCCTATACGCATCCACCAGCCAAACCATTCCCAGCGCAAAAAATAAAATCAGCGAAAGCACCGAATTCTTCATGCTGCCGGTGATCTCTTCCATCAGGCCGAAGATGAACATGCCGATCACGATAGCTATTTTTTCCGTGAAATCGTAATAGCTGAAATAGGAAGCTGTGTCCTTTGTTTCGGGCATCAGTTTGGAATATGTGGAACGGCTGAGGGACTGAATACCACCCATGATCAGACCCACGGCAATGGCCAGTGCATAAAAACCAATTTCCGGATTCCCGCCGCGTTCCTTAAAAATAACCGTATAATACGCCGCGATGCAAATGAATATCCAGAACGATACCATGGCGATCAGCACCTTCAGATTCCCAAACTTCCCCGAGAGCCGGCTCGTCCAGATGGCTCCGGGAATAGCCACCAGCTGAATAACCACCATCGTTATTATGAGCTTGGTATCCTCCAGTTGCAGCATTTTTACCCCAAATAAAGTGGCCGCCAGCATTACCGTCTGAACACCCATGCTGTAAAAGAAAAATCCCCGGAGGAATTTTTTCAGGATAGGAAGTTTTTTGATCTCCCGGTAAACTTTTTTCATTTCGGAAAATCCTTCTGTAATAATCTTCGCATTCACCGGCCTGGACGACTTTGTCTCCGGCAACACGGCAAAGCTGATCTGGGCAAATCCAGCCCACCACAGCCCTACCAGCAGGAAGGTTATCCGGGGTCCCAGCAGCGGATCGGCAGTAAGGGTTACCACCAGTACAAACCCGATGACCTGCAGTATCACACTGCCGATATAACCATACGAAAAACCCATCGCACTCACCCGGTCCCGGTCTGCCGGCGCGGCAATTTCCGGAAGAAAAGCGTTATAAAATACCATACTGCCGATATAGCCCATGGCAGCGACCATACAGCACAAAATACCCAGCCAGAGATTGGAGCCGTTAAAAAAATAAAGGAGCGCGCAACTCGCCGCGCCCATATAACAGAAGAATTTCATGAAAGCTTTCTTATTGCCGCGGGTATCGGCAATGGAAGTGAGCACCGGGTAAAGCAGGGCGATAAAAAGATAAGCGGCGGCCAGGCTGTAATCGTACAGGGAGGAGTTAACAAATTTCCTGCCCAGAAAAGTGACCATTTCGCTTCCAAATTGTTTTTTGGTAACCGCGTTGAAATAAATCGGGAAGAAAGTGGTAGTGATCACCAGACTGTAAACCGAATTTGCCCAGTCGTACATGGCCCAACCGCGAACTACTTTTTTGGAGGCTGTCTGCATAACCGCCCGTGGTTTTTATTGATGGATAATTCCCTTCCAGACCAGGATCAGCATCACAGAACCCAGAATAATACGATAATAACCAAACAGTTTAAATCCGTGCCTTTGCAAATAGGTGATGAATAATTTTACGGCCATCAAAGCAACCACAAAGGCTACCACACTGCCAATGGCCAGTATGGTCATGCTGTCTTTTGCAAATACCTCGGGATGCACTTTATGAACATCCCAGCAGCTTTTTACAGAGGCGGCCAGCATGGTGGGTACGGCCAGAAAAAATGAGAATTCTGCAGCGGTACGGCGATCCAGTTTTTGTGCCAGTCCCCCAATGATCGTTGCCGCACTCCGGCTGAGGCCCGGAAACAGAATGGACAAAACCTGGTAACAGCCAATCACAAACGCATTTTTATTCGAAACAGAATCCTGGCTGTGGATGGCCGGTTTGGTAAAAAATTTGTCTATAAACAACAGCACGATACCGCCGCCAATCATTACCACTGCGATAAATGCAATATTTCCCAGGAGGCTGTCGATATGTTTTTTCAGCAGCACGCCGGCAATGATGGCCGGGATCAGGGCAATAATCAGTTTAAAGTAAAAACCAAGCTTTTTGAAATCGAAGAATTGCTTATAATACAAAACTACGACAGACAGGATCGCGGCAAGCTGTATCACAATTTCAAAAAGGTCGGTGAAAGCAGACTCAGAAACCCCGATCAGCGGGTTGGCAAACTTCATATGGGCGGTGGAAGATACAGGCAGAAATTCGGTAAGGCCCTCAATGATGGCGATAACAATTGCTTGAATCAGGCTCATTGAGGTTTTTGGGCTTTCGATTTTTTAAAAATTCCCACGATTTCAAGCGCCAGGCCACCGAGAATCAGGATGGGCGCAACCGTAATCCGCCGGAAACTATATACCTGCGAAGGATCAAAGACGTTGGGATCCTTGCTTTTGCCCCCGATCATCAGCAATAATCCGAGCAGGATAGCAGCCAGTCCAAAGAGCATCCAGCGGTAGTTCTCCTTACCGAATATCGGAACATATTGTCTGGACGGGGTGCTGGTTTTTGTTTGTTTTGCCATAACGGAAAATAGGTTGCAATGTACTAAAATCAATACAATTCGTCCAGCTTCATCTTCAGGTATTTCAGCACGCTGCGATGGGTGCTGATCAGGGAAATAAAAATGCCCAGCAAAATAATTACCACAAAAAGCATCAGCAGCATCGGATAATCCCGGAGGGCTCTCAGGTAAGGCAGCTGATTCTCTGCGAGAACGATAACAGCAATCAGGCCGCCCACCGCCAGCAGGCCGCTGATCAGCCCGTTGATAAAGGCCCTTAGATCCATTGGCCTGGAAATGAACCAGCGGGTCGCGCCCACCATCTGCATGGTTTTAATGAGAAACCGGTTGCTGAACATCGCCAGCCGGATGGTATTGTCGATCAGAAAAATAACGAGTATCGCAATGAAAATGATCACGGAAAGCAGGATAATGCTGATCCTGTTGACAATATTATTCAGATTGGTAACGAGGGACTGTGGATACAATACATCGCTTACGGCAATATTCTGCAGCAGGTCATTCTTGATCTTGTTGAGGGAATCCGTGGAAGCATATTCCTTTTTTATCTTAAAATCAATACTGGCCGGCAACGGGTTCCGGTCGAGCAGGGCTCCCCAGTCTTTATTCCCGTCCTGCAGGTATTTTTGTTTAGCCAGGTCTTTTGTTACATATTCATAAGATTTTACATAAGGCTGTGCCGCAACATAATTAACCAGGGTGGCGCTATCCTTTTCGGTAACATTCTCCCGGATATATACATTCATCGCAATATTCTCCTTAAAGTACTGGCCGAGTTTATTCGCGTTGATAATAATCCATCCCAGAATTCCCAGCAGGAACAGCACCAGGGACACGCCAATGATGGCCATGATATACGAGGGTGTGGAGCGTTTGCCTGCCGTTTTCCGGGTATTCGCCATAATGGAATTATTTCAGGTTTATCTTATGCATGGTAAGAGGCAAAAATAGAAGATTTACCCGCACGATGCGTATTTTTGTTGGTTCATATGGAGTATTCATTCAGCGAGATCGAACGCAAATGGCAGGAAAAATGGACTGCCGGCCAGGTATACCGGATATCCAATAACAGTCCGAAACAGAAGTATTACGTATTGGATATGTTTCCTTATCCCAGCGGAACCGGGTTACATGTAGGCCATCCCCTCGGATATATAGCGAGTGATATTTTCGCCCGGTTTAAACGGCTGAAAGGCTTTAATGTATTGCATCCGATGGGTTACGATGCTTTCGGGCTACCCGCGGAACAGTATGCGCTGGATCACGGGGTGCATCCAGCCGACAGTACCCGCCGGAACATAAAAAATTTCAGGGATCAGTTGGACAGGATCGGATTCTGTTTCGACTGGAGCCGGCAGGTAAATACATCAGAACCGGATTTCTACAAATGGACGCAGTGGATTTTTTTACAGTTGTTTAACAGTTGGTATAACCGGGCTGAACAAAAAGCAGCTTCAATCCAATCGCTGATACAGGCTTTTGAAGCCGGGGGGAGCACCGTTGTTTCGGAATACCGCAATATTCCGGGTTTTACGGCTGCTGAATGGAAGGGTTTTTCCGAAAAGCGGCAGCAGGATATTTTAATGGAATACCGTCTTGCTTATTGCGGATACGGCGAAGTAAACTGGTGCGAAGCCCTGGGAACCGTACTGGCCAATGATGAAGTAGTGAACGGGGTGAGCGAAAGAGGCGGATATCCGGTGGTGAAAAAAAAATTAAGACAATGGTATTTGCGGATCACCGAATATGCCGACCGCCTGCTGGAAGGCCTGGACAAGGTGGAATTCAGTGAAGCGATGAAAGAAATGCAGAGCAACTGGATCGGGAAAAGTTACGGTGCGGAAATCGATTTTGAAATAGCGGATAATCCCGGAACACTCCCTAAACTGCGGGTATACACCACAAGACCCGATACTATTTTCGGCGTTGACTTCATGGTGATTGCTCCGGAACATGAACTGGTTTCCCAACTCACAACCGCTGCACAAAAAAAGGAAGTGGATGCCTATATCGCTTATGTAAACAGCCGGAGCGAAAGGGAAAGAATGGCTGAAAAAAAAATTACCGGTTGCTTTACCGGATCCTTTGTGCTGAATCCATTCAACGGACATCGCATTCCGGTCTGGATCTCTGAATACGTACTGGCCGGGTATGGAACAGGCGCTATCATGGCCGTTCCCTGCGGTGATGAACGCGATTTTAAATTCGCAAAGCATTTTCAGATCCCCATTACGAATATCATCGGAAAATATTTTACGGGAGAAGAAGCAAACCCGACTAAAGAGGCCATGCTGGAAAACAGTGATTTCCTGAACGGGATACAAATGAAGCACGCCATTGCCGTGGTGAACGAGCAACTGGAGTCGATGGGAATCGGCAATCCCCGGGTGAATTACAAAATGCGGGACGCGGCGTTTAGCCGTCAGCGTTACTGGGGCGAACCTTTCCCGATTGTCTGGAAGAACGGAATCGCCTATCCGCTGGATGAAAAAGAGCTGCCGCTCCTGCTGCCTGAAGTGCAACATTATAAACCCGGTCCCGATGGAGAAGGCCCGCTGGCAAATATTCCCGAGTGGACAAGCCGTCATCTGGAAACCAGCACCATGCCCGGGTATGCTGGCAGCAGCTGGTATTTTCTGCGTTATATGGATCCGCAGAATAAGCAGGAGTTCTGCGACCGGAAAGCTTCGGATTACTGGGGCCAGGTGGATTTGTATATCGGCGGAACCGAGCACGCGGTGGGGCACCTGCTATACAGCCGCATGTGGACCAAATTCTTATTCGACCTCGGCTACATCGGATTTGATGAACCATTCCGGAAGCTGCTGAACCAGGGAATGATCCAGGGGAGCAGCCGGTTTGTTTACCGGGTGCAGCTTTCTTCGCTATTTAGTGAAAAGGAGATTAAGATTGATAATGTCTTTATTTCAGTCAATATAAAAGATGCTTTCATAAGAAATGAAATTTCATTTCAGGAATTATATAATCTGATAAAAACGATTAAACCCACTATTCCCGAATATAGCCTTGAAGCTGATATCCCCGGGCTCTCGTTTATTCCTTTGCATGTGGACGTGAATATTGTTGATGGTGCAGAATTAGATACGAATGCTTTTAAAAAATGGCGACCGGAATATGCCGACGCAGAATTTATTCTCGAAAACGGAAAATACATCTGCGGTTCCGAAACGGAGAAAATGTCCAAGTCCAAGTTCAACACCGTGGATCCGACAGACCTGGTTGAAAAATACGGCGCCGACACATTCCGTATGTATGAGATGTTCCTCGGTCCGGTGGAGCAGAGTAAACCCTGGGATACCAAGGGCATCGAAGGCGTACATCGTTTCCTTCGTAAACTCTGGCGCCTGTTCTTTGATGAATCCAAAGGAAAGGTTTGGACCGATGATCCCGCAACTGCTGCAGAATTAAAAGTCCTGCATAAAACGATAAAAAAGATTGACGAGGATACCGAAAGATATTCCTTTAATACAGCCGTCAGCGCTATGATGATCGCCGTGAATGAACTCAGCGATCTGAAATGCCACAAGAAGGAAGTGCTGGAAAAAATCCTGATACTGCTCACACCTTATGCACCCCATATATGTGAAGAACTCTGGCACCGCCTTGGGAATGAAACCACTATCCTGGATGCGATTTATCCGGTCGCAGATCAACAATACCTGGTTGAATCCGCGAAACAATATCCTATTGCCATTAACGGGAAAACAAGAACCGAACTCAATATCAGTCTGGACGCAACACAGCAACAGGTGGAAGCACTTGTCCTGGCAGACGGCACCGTAATCAAATGGCTGGAGGGGAAGTCACCCAAAAGGGTAATTTATGTGAAAAATAAGATGATTAATATCGTTGTTTAATCACGGTTTCACCAGCCTCACCAGCGCACTGCTCCCCTCTGTACTCTGCAAATGAGCCTCATATTGCTTATCCCCCACGACGGCAACCATCAGAGAGGTATTCGGTGGAATGGTACCGAGATTTTCAGCAACCATCACCAGTTCATTATCTGCCTGCAGTTCTGTAACCGGAATTTTAAAACTATATGCGCGGTCGGAAAGCAGCACATGCTCCCTGATCATATTTCCGTTCAAAAAGACCGCAATCGAATCCCCGTCGATCTCCGCATTATCATAAAAACGCAGTTCGATGGAATCGCCTTTTATTGGAATAACAGTTTGTAATACTTTTTTTCTGCTGCTGAATTTCTGCTCGTTCGTTTGTGCCGTTACCGGAATGGTCTGGATTTCCGGAACCGGACCCTGTTTTGCGACCGATGCAGGAATTGCTTTTTCAGGTAAGGGTTTTTCTTCCGGTACAGCGTTTGGCGAAGGCGCAATTAATGCTGTTTCTTTTTGCACTGTCGGATTTCCTTTGGCAACAATTGGATTTTCTTTGGAAACAACCGGCAGCGGAGCTTCTTCATAACCCTGCGGAACCGGAGACGGCGCCAGCGCAATCCCCTCAATACTGTCTACGATCCGGGGGTTACTGACAGAATACGCGTAATTATCCAGCACGAAATCCCATTCATCGGGAAACACCGGTTCGTTTGGTCCTTTCACCAGATGCAACTCCTTTTTTGATTTTTGCTCCCCGTCACGCAGAGAACTTTTTCCGTCAAGTTTCATAACGCCTTCCCCCGGGCAATTGAAATCCGCCACCGCCAGCAGCGCTTCTCCCGGGCCTGTTCCGATAAACCTGCGGCTGGTATGATCCTCGAGCAAAACATCGTCCCACCAAACCACATCCATGGCCTGATCATCAAAATAGCCCTTTACCGAAAAGCGCCGGTAATCGTTCTTGGAATCGTAATAATAGGAAGTGCCGGTGAGGCTGTCTCCTTTGCGAACCAGCTTAAGCTCTACCCTCGAAGACCCCATTTTCCCTTTCCAGATGCCGGTAATGGGCTGGCCCTGAACCATATCAGCCAAAATAAAAAAACAAAACAGGGAAAGAAGCCTGTAACCGGCCTGTGTAATGAAGGATGGCATTCAGGAAAAACGTTCCGGGGTATACTAATATTTTACGCCCGGAACAGAATAACAGAATCTAAACATTTAGTCCAGGTAAACTTCCAGGAGGCCTTCCGGCAGGTTCAGTAGAAGCCTTTTTCCGGCATGATCAATTTTATCCAGGGTCTGTTCATTTACGGGAACCAATACTTCCTTTTCGCTGATTTCCAGGCGGCACAGGATCTGCTGCGGCTGTTCGATCACTTCCAGTATTTCTCCCAGATTTTTGCCGCCATCAAACAACCGGTATCCCACCCACGCAATCGGATTATTTTTTTGCGCATGCTGGCTGAACTCCTCCTCTCTCAGCCATACTTCGCGCCGTAAGAATTTTGCGGCTTCTTCCTTATTGTCCAGGCCTTCCAGTTTGATAAACAATTCATCATCACTTTTTTTTCTCGCCAATTCGAGGAAATAAGGCAGGAGCTCATCTTTCTTCTGCTCCAGAAAAATCACTTTGATCTTTGCAGGCGCAATTTTTTTCCCCAGGTGATGCTGAAGAATCAGTTCCCCCTTCAAACCGAAGCTGGAAACAATTTTGCCAATATTTCTAAATCTGTTTTCCATGCGGACCTGTTTACCAAAAGAAAAAGAGGCTATTCCGGAATGGATAGCCTCTTAAACATTTTTTCAGTTATGGTCAACCCTGCGTTTCATTCTCCGGTTTTCTTTCCACTCTTCTGGCAGGAGCAGGACCGCGTCTTCCACCTGGCCTTGCCTTCCGGTGATCTTCCTGACGCTTCTTCACCTGCAGTTCATGCTCGCTATGCCATTTGGAAAATTTTTCCATGGCCGCGGCCTCATCAAACAGTCCCAGTGTTACACCGCGCAAAAGATGTTTCAGATATAAAACACCTTTGTAAGAAAGTATGCGGCGAACCGTATCGGTTGGCTGCGCTCCCTTGTGCAGCCAGTCAAGCGCCTTCTGGCGATCAAGCTGAACCGATGCAGGAACTGTTAATGGATTGTACGTACCGATCTTCTGAATAAATTTACCGTCTCTCGGAGCCCGCACGTCGGCTACCACGATGAAGTAAAATGGTCTTTTCTTAGACCCATGTCGCTGGAGTCTGATTTTTACTGGCATCTTAAATAAAAATTTAAATGCGTTATTAAATAAGGTTTATTCCTAATAATTGCCTGAGGCAATCGTATCAGTGCAAATGTAATACATCAGGTATAAAATGTCGAATACTTTCCCTGATTTTTTGATGATCGGTGATTTTAACGTTTTCCTAAACCAAAAGCACCGCCCATCGGCATCTTATTCATGGTTTTCATCATTTGTTTCATCTGCTCAAACTGTTTAATAAAGGCATTTACTTCCTGCAAATCCTTTCCGCTGCCGGAAGCAATCCGTTTTCTTCTGCTCTGGTCAATCACATCGGGATTGGCGCGTTCGAAAGGCGTCATGGATCCGATCATCGCTTCAATACCCTTAAAGGAATCGTTGCTGATATCGACGTCCCGGATTGATTTGCCGACACCCGGAATCATACCCAGCAGGTCCTTGATGTTTCCCATCTTGCGGATCTGGTCCAGCTGTGTCCGGAAATCCTCAAAATCAAACTGATTTTTCCTGATCTTTTTTTCCAGCTTCCTGGACTGCTCTTCATCAAAACCGGCCTGGGCTTTTTCCACCAGGGTGCTGATATCTCCCATCCCCAGGATCCGCTGCGCCATCCTTTCTGGATAAAATACATCCAGGGTCTCCATTTTTTCCCCGCTGCTGACAAATTTAATTGGCTTGTTTACAGTGTATTTTATGCTCAGGGCTGCCCCGCCCCGGGTATCCCCATCGAGCTTTGTAAGGACCACGCCGGTAAAATCCAGTCTTTCATTGAATGCTTTGGCTGTATTGACCGCATCCTGACCCGTCATGGAATCCACGACGAACAGGATCTCCTGTGGATTGACCGCTTTTTTGATGTTGGCAACCTCCGTCATCATGGCTTCATCAACTGCCAGCCGTCCCGCCGTATCCACGATCAGCACATTCTTATTCCGGCTTTTCGCTTCGGCCACCGCCTGTCTGGCAATGGCTACCGGATCGGTGCTGTCCGGAACCGTAAATACATCCACCCCGATCTGTTCTCCCAGTATTTTCAACTGCTCAATGGCAGCCGGCCGGTAAACATCTGCCGCCACCAGCAGGGGTGCAAGGCCTTTTTGTGTTTTCAGGTAGTTCGCCAGTTTCCCGCTGAACGTGGTTTTACCGCTACCCTGAAGGCCTGCAATCAGCACCACGGCCGGATTTCCTTTTGCCTGGAAAACGCTTTCATTGCCACCCATCAGGGAAGCCAGTTCGTCCTGTACGATCTTGACCATCAACTGGCCGGGACTTACCGCCAGGAGCACTTTCTGCCCCATTGCTTTTTCCCGGACCGTATCAGTAAATTCCTTGGCAATCTTATAATTTACATCCGCATCCAGGAGTGCACGGCGAATGTCTTTTACCGTTGCAGCAACATTGAGCTCGGTAATCCTGCCCTGTCCTTTGAGCTGCTTAAACGCTGAATCGAGTTTCTCACTTAAATTTTCAAACATGGGCCTGAAACGATATGGATGAGGAAAAGAAAAAACGTGAATAAACTGCTGTTGTATCCACGTTTTTCAGAAAGGCAAAAGTAAGAAATTGAAGTGTAATATTATCTCAAATGATCCGGTTTCGTAATTAAATACCGAGGTAGTTCCGGAGCGATTTGGCTCCCGAATTGCTTCTCAGCTTGGTGATGGCCTTGTCCTTGATCTGCCTTACCCGCTCCCGCGTGAGGCTGAACCGGTCCCCGATGTCTTCCAGGCTCATGGGGTGATCCACCCCGATGCCAAAGAAAAAGCAGATAACCTCTTTCTGGCGTTCGGTGAGTGTTTGAAGCGAACGGTCAATGTCCGTTTTCAGCGATTCATTATATTCCAGGTGCTCAGAGGCACTTTCGGAATTCGGGTTTATCATTACGTCAATCAGGGTGCTGTCCTCCCCTTCGGAAAGCGGCGTATCCACACTGATATGCCTTCCGCCAATGCCCAGGGTTGAGGAAACCTCTTCAATTTCCAGTTCCAGCACTTCGGCCAGTTCCTCGGGAGATGGTTCCCGCTCAAACTGCTGTTCCAGGAGGGAATACGCTTTCTGGATCCGGTTGGTCAGTCCGACTTTATTGAGCGGAAGCCGCACAATACGCGATTGTTCCGCCAGCGCCTGCAGAATACTCTGGCGAATCCACCACACTGCATAAGAAATGAATTTGAAACCACGCGTTTCGTCGAAACGCTGGGCCGCTTTTATTAAACCCAGATTTCCCTCATTGATCAGATCCGGAAGGGTCAATCCCTGGTTCTGGTATTGTTTGGCAACGGAAACTACGAATCGAAGATTGGCTTTGGTGAGCTTGTCGAGGGCCTTTTGGTCGCCCTGCTTAATTCGGATAGCGAGTTTTACTTCTTCTTCCGGGGTGATCAATTCAACTTTTCCGATCTCCTGCAGGTATTTTTCCAAGCTCTGAGACTCACGATTGGTAATACTCTTCGTGATCTTGAGTTGACGCATACTCATAGGCAGGTATTTTTAGGGTTTTAGATTCAAAGGGTTCATGATATGGCTTCGGACTATAAAAACGCAGAAATGAATCTTTTCTTATTTAACATTTCAGAAGGATTCGATTCGGGCTAACCAATATAACCATTTGAAAGCAAAACACCAAACCCTTTTCCCGGTAAAGGGCTGGTACTCAGCGAATTCTCCATTTTGTAATTCATGATATGTTCATAATCAATGATTTCGGTGAATTAAAAAAAATTTTGGGGCTTGAAATATTTATCTATAATTGCAGCCCACGAACAACAGCAACCTAGATGAGCAAGAAACAGCAGTTTACGTTAGAATACTCATTAAAATGCCCCCCTTCCATTTTATATGAGTTTTTGAGTACCCCGGCCGGATTACAGGAATGGTTTGCCGATAAGGTGGACGAGCGCGATAATATTTTCAGTTTCTCCTGGAACGGATCCACAACAAAAGCCGAAGTGATGGAAAGTGAAATGGAAAAATTTATCCGTTTTCACTGGTCCGATTCTCCCAAGGAAGAATATTTTGAATTCCGTATAGAAAAATCCGATATCACCAATCAAACCATCTTACTGATTAAGGATTTTGCAGACAAAAAGGATATCAAAGATCAATCCCAGCTCTGGAGTTATCAGGTAAAGGATCTGTTTCACCGCCTCGGCAACTGATTAATTTAACGCCGGATTATAATCCCATGCCGGTATCACCGTACAGCAGCTGTGGGGAATACCCTAATTTTGGCTTCCCTATTTTGTACTAACCGGAAATTTTTTGCGTGATAAAAAAGCTTGACAAACTGATCATTGGTGCGTTCATCGGCCCTTTTATCGCCACTTTTTTCATTACGCTGTTTGTGCTGGTGCTTCAGTTCTTCTGGTTGTACATAGATGATATCGTAGGCAAGGGCCTCGATTTCGTTACCATCGGCCGCTTTATTTTATATGTCTGCGCCACACTTGTTCCGCTTGCCCTTCCCCTGGCGGTACTGCTTTCTTCCATCATGACGTTCGGCAATCTGGGCGAAACTTTCGAACTGGTAGCTATCAAATCCGCCGGCATCCCGCTCCTGCGTTTTATGCGTCCGCTTTTTATTGTTTCGCTGGTTATCTGTGGCATCGCTTTCGGCTTCAATAATTATATTATTCCGGTTGCCCAGCTAAAAATGCAAACCCTTAAATACGACATCATCGTTTCGAAACCCGCATTCGATATAAAGGAAGGCGTATTCTACGATAAGATTGACGGATATGTGATCAAGATCGGAAAGAAGGACAAAGACGACGCAACCATCCACGATATTTTAATTTTCCAGCATAACTACAACCTGCTCCAGGATTTTGCCACTGTGGCTGAAAGCGGGAAGATGACCATTTCACCCGATAAAAAATTTCTGGAATTCAACCTGAAGAACGGCTGGAACTATCAGGTAAAAGGACCGCGGAATTCCATTAATACGGAGTTGATCCGCATGGGCTTTGCAGAATATAAAAAAGTTTTTGATCTCAGTTCTTTCAAGCTGAACAAAACCGACGATAGTGCTTTCAAGAATAACCACCAGATGCTGAATATGCGGCAACTCGAAACCACCATCGATTCCATAGAGAAAACAACCGGTTCTTACATGAAACAATCCAGGGCAACCTTTCTTTCCTACCTTCATACGCTCCCCTATCTGGATAGCAGCTGGAAAGCTGAACCCCTGGCTTTAAAAACAGATTCCTTCAGTAACGTCATTCCGGACTCAGCCGTCAGACCGGCAACGGAAAGAACTTTTACAACCATTAATAACCTGAAGTCAAATTTCGATTTATCCTCGATTGCGTATGAAAACGACAGGAAAAATCTGCGCCTGCACCTGATGGACTGGCACGAAAAAATCACCATGTCCATCGCCTGCCTTGTCCTTTTTCTTATCGGCGCCCCGCTGGGATCCATTATCCGCAAAGGAGGAATTGGAATGCCGCTGATTTTCGCGGTGATCTTCTTTGTCATTTTTTTCCTGCTCAATAATTTCGGAAGAAAATTTGTTAAGGAAGATGTGCTGCAGCCCATCGCCGGCATGTGGATGGCAACATATGTTTTGCTGCCGCTGGGTATATTCCTTACCTATAAGGCCATGAACGATTCGCAGCTTTTCAACAAGGAATTCTATTACCGGTTTTTCCGGAAGTTCCGCAAAACAAAAAAGACCGCAGAGGAAGAGACCTGAGCCTGTGCAGAATTATTTTCAATGCAGTCCCATTCCCCGTCCGATTCCTTTTACATTTGCAGACAATTTTTTATGTGGATAAAGGCAAGCAAAATATCCGGGTGCAGTCATGGATTGTGATCGTCGCCCTGGTGCTATTCAGCATTAAAATAATTGCCTGGTGGCTCACCCGTTCGGTAGCGATTCTCACGGATGCACTGGAAAGCATCGTAAATGTGATTGCCGGATTCGTTGGATTATACAGTTTATCCATCGCTTACAAACCACGCGATGCCAATCATCCCTACGGTCATGGTAAAGCAGAATTCCTTTCCGCCGCCATCGAAGGAACGCTGATTATGCTGGCCGGCATCTTTATCATCTTTGAAGCCATATACCATCTGATTTATCCCAGGCCCATACAGCAACTCACCTATGGTATTTACCTGGTGGCCGTTTCAGCCGTCATCAATTTCATAGTTGGTTTTATCGCCATCAAAAAAGGAAAAGCCAACCGGTCGGATGCCCTGGAAGCCAGCGGGCGCCATCTGCAGTCAGATACGTATTCCACCCTCGCCATCATTGCCGGTTTGCTGCTCATCTATTTTACAGGCATCCAGCAAATGGACAGCATCATCGCCATCATCCTGTCGCTCGTCATCATGTTCATTGGTTACCGGATTGCACGGAAATCCGTTGCCGGCATCATGGATGAAGCCGACGATAAGATCCTGGTCAAAATGACCGGCCTGCTGAACAGCAACCGGAGGCCTGACTGGATCGATATGCATAATCTGCGGGTAATCAAATTCGGCAATATCCTGCACATCGACTGCCATATGACCGTACCCTGGTACCTGAATGTGCGGGAAGCACATGCAGAGGTGGACATGCTCAGGAAACTGGTAGAAAAGGAATTCGGATCTGCAATAGAATTTTTTGTTCATGAAGATGATTGCATTCCGGACTGTTGCCCCGTCTGCATCAAAACGGACTGCAAGGTCCGCCAGCATGCTTTCAGCAAAAGAATCACCTGGAACATGGAGAATATTATTCCAAACAAAAAGCATAATTCTTCAACGCCGGGGTGATTTGCTAAAACAACCTAATTTTGGGTTCACCGATGACGGTTGACGGTTGACGGACTTTATGCGAATCATAAAGACAATGTTCTGTCGCGGTATAGCACCGGAAGTCCGTCAACGGTCAACCGTCAACCGTCAACGAAAAATCATTAACTAGCAATCATCAATACTCCCTCCAATGCAAGCGTGGAAAAAATATCAGGAAGAAAACAAAGAGCGGTTTCTGGAAGAATTACTCGGACTGCTGAGAATTCCTTCGGTGAGTGCGAACAGCAGCCATAAGCCCGATATGCTGACCTGCGCTGAAGCAGTAAAGAAGTCCCTGCTGCAGGCGGGCGCCAGTAAAGCGGAAATTTTCGAAACCGCAGGACATCCGGTTGTTTATGCGGAGAAAATAGTGGACGCTTCCAAACCGACCGTATTGGTTTATGGTCATTACGATGTGCAGCCGCCCGACCCGCTGGACCTGTGGGAAAGCGCCCCTTTCGAGCCCAGTATCCGGAATGGTAAAATATATGCCCGCGGATCCGCAGATGACAAGGGGCAGTTTTTCATGCATGTGAAGGCATTGGAAGTAATGCAGCATTCCGGAAATATTCCGGGCAATATTAAATTCATTATAGAAGGCGAGGAAGAAATCGGTTCACCCAGCCTCGGCGCATTTATTAAATCGCATAAGGATTTATTAAAGGCAGATGTCATCCTGATCAGCGACACTTCTATGATCAGCCTGGATGAGCCCTCCATCGATACCGGCGTCCGCGGACTGGCTTATATCCAGGTAGAAATAACCGGCCCGAACCGCGACCTGCATAGTGGTGTTTACGGCGGAGCTGTTGCCAATCCCATTACCATTCTCGCGCAGATGATTGCCAGTTGTCATGATGAGAATAACCATATCCGCATTCCCGGTTTTTATGATGATGTGCTGGAATCATCGGCAGCAGACAGAAAAAAAATGGCCCAGGCACCTTTTAATGAAAAGGAATATATGGCTGATCTTGGCGTGAAAAAGCTCTGGGGCGAAAAAGGATATACAACAAACGAACGCACCGGCATCAGGCCCACGCTCGAGGTGAACGGGATCTGGGGAGGTTACCAGGGAGAAGGCTCCAAAACAGTTTTGCCTTCCAAAGCCTTTGCAAAAATTTCCGCCAGGCTGATACCGAATCAGTCTTCCGGAAAAATAACCCGGCTGCTGCTGGATTATTTCAAAAAGGTCGCTCCGGAAACTGTTTCCGTTCACGCATTTGACCTGCATGGAGGTGAGCCCTACCTTACTCCGCTGGATTCTAAAGCTTATTTAGCCGCAGAAAAAGCCATGGAAACCACCTTTGGAAAGAAACCGGTGCCGGTACGTGGCGGCGGAAGCATTCCAATCTGCTCCCTCTTTGAAAAAGAACTCGGCATCAAAATCGTTTTTATGGGATTCGGACTGGATAGTGATAACCTGCATTCCCCGAACGAGAAGTTCGACATTGCCAATTTTTATAAAGGCATTGAAACCATTCCGTATTTCCATCAGTACTTTGCGGAAATGAAGGGTTAATGTGGAAATGTGGAAATGTGGAAATGTGGAAATGTGGAAATGTGGAAATGCGGAAATGCGATTATCGAATGAGTTGAAGCATGCCAGTTAATCCCCAAAACGAGATATCGGAAAAAATAAACTCAAATTTGAGCCCGGAAACATTTACATATTTACATATTTACATATTTACACATTTACACATTACTCCCATGCTCCGCATCGACAAATACCTCTGGGCCATCCGGCTTTTTAAAACCAGGAGCCTGGCCTCGGCTGCCTGCGAAAAAGGAAAGGTAAAATACAATTCGGCGCAGGTAAAACCTTCCCGGCAGGTAAACATCGGAGATGAGTTTGAAGTGAAAACTGAAGCCAAAAGATGGCGGATCAAAGTAACAGGCCTGCTGGACCACCGGGTGGCTCACCCGGAGGCCATCAAAAATTATCTCGATATCACGCCTCCGGAAGAAGTGGAACGACTTCAGTTTCAGGCGGCGAGTTTTCATACCGGCAAGCGATTGAGTAAGGTGGGCCGTCCGACAAAGAAACTGCGGAGGGAATGGGAAGATTTCCGCGACGGTGATCCGGATGCTCCTTAAATCTATCTTTGCGGCTTATCTCCCGTTCTCATGCGAATCGATATTATCAGCGTGTTGCCCGAATTACTGGAAAGCCCTTTCGCGCATTCTATTTTAAAACGCGCCAAAGAAAAAAAACTGCTGGAAATATTTGTGCATCCGCTGCGGCAGTGGGCAGTCAATGAATACGGGCAGGTAGATGATTACCAATACGGAGGAGGAGCCGGAATGGTGATGATGTGCGAACCCCTGGCAAATGCCATCGAATCCTTCAGCAGGGAAAGGAAATATGATGAGATCATCTACATGACTCCGGACGGAGATTTACTGAACCAACCACTGGCGAATGCGCTCTCCCTTAAAGAAAACCTGATGCTCATTTGCGGTCACTACAAAGGCATCGACGAACGCATCCGCAAGCACTTTATTACAAAAGAAATATCCATCGGCGATTATGTTTTAAGCGGCGGGGAGCTTCCGGCAGCCGTATTGGCCGATGCCATCGGCAGACTGCTGCCCGGAGTCCTCAACGATGAAACTTCGGCCCTCTTCGATTCTTTCCAGGATAATCTCCTGGCTCCTCCCGTTTATACCCGCCCTGCAGAATTCCGCGGCTGGAAAGTACCCGATATATTGCTCAGCGGGGATCCGGCAAAAATTGCGGACTGGCGGAACGAGGAATCAATAAAGAAAACGGGGGAGAGAAGGCCGGGACTATTAAACGACTAACAGAGAATTATTCCGATACCCGGATTTTCATGGGGCAGCTTAATTTTTTCATCCAGGACATTCAGGTAGAAATTGAGTTTGCCAGCGTGTTCCGGCCGAAACTTTGCCCGCTTCAATTCAAAAATGACCATTGATTGTAAATGCCTGTTGTAAAAAAGGAGATCAATAAAAAATTCCTCTCCATCCAGTTCTATCCGGTATTGGTTGCCGATAAAACAGAATCCCTTTCCCATCCGCAGAATAAACTCTTTAATGTTTTCTACTATTTCAGATTCAACCTTTCTTTCGTCGGCGTTTTCATCCAGGTCCATAAAATCCATCAGATATTCGTCCCTGAATACCTCCCCAGACGTTTGAGAAATTTCTTTTGGAAGAGTCTCTGAAAAATTATTGGGCAACTTACCCTGTTTCGCAAACAGGTTGGCTTTAAGATTGTGTTCCAAAATAGAAACAGACCAAAATTGAGATGAAGCCTGAAAAATATAAAAAAATCGTTCTTCGGAATCCGCACACTTGTTAAGAAGTAGAATATGGTGGGTAAAACTGATCCCGAAAAAAGCCTTAAGGCTGGGATCATCTAATTGGGCCGTCGCTGCCGGCCCAATTTTAAATGATTGATTTTCATAACCTTGTAATTGGGCAGTCGCTGACTGCCCAATTGAAAAGCCTTTATAAGCATCAAAAAACTGCCTCATGTTCTTTAGGTTTCTATCAGAAAACCCCCTTAATGCGGGCAATTGTTTTTGAAGGTCGTCAGCTATCTGCTCAATTACTTTTGCACCCCATTTTTGAATAGTTATTTTTTCAGAGAGCATTTTTCCCGTTTTGAAATAGAGTAAAAGCTGCTCCCGGTTTGCCAAACTTGCTGCTGTGTAACGGCAACCCGAACACTTTTTCGTGGGCCGGCATCCGGAGTTTGCAACCGTGGATCAATTGCAGAATCCTTTTGGATTCCTTATTGGCGTAGATTGTGCAATTCATAATCAGCCCGGGAAAATGGCAGGAAGACAGAAAAACACAGGTTAATACCCAACTATGACCATCCGCGGACAATTGATTGATATCCGGAATAAAAGGATCTTTCCTGCAGAAATGCAATGGGAGAATAAAAAGATCATTTCCATCCGGGAATTATCTTCCGCAGAGGAAGCGCCCCGGCAATATCTCTGTCCGGGGTTTATAGATTCGCACGTGCATATCGAAAGCTCCATGCTCATTCCTACAGAATTCGCCAGGCTCGCCGTGGTGCACGGCACCGTGGCAACGGTGAGTGATCCGCATGAAATTGCAAATGTTTGTGGAATGGAAGGCGTGGATTTCATGATCCGGAACGGCGGCGAATCCCCCTTTCATTTTTACTTCGGCGCGCCCAGTTGTGTTCCCGCAACTGTTTTCGAAACATCCGGAGCTGCGCTGGACGCTACCCGGGTGGATGAATTATTGCGTCGTCCGGATATCAAATACCTCAGCGAAATGATGAATTTCCCGGGCGTCCTGCAGGGAGATGCCGAAGTGATGAAAAAGATCGCAGCGGCCCGGAAATACAATAAACCGGTGGATGGGCATGCCCCGGGCTTACGAGGCGAAAACGCAAAAAAATATATCGCCGCAGGCATCAGCACTGACCACGAATGTTTTACTGCAGAAGAAGCATTGGAAAAACTGCAGTTCGGCATGAAGATCATCATCCGGGAAGGCAGCGCAGCACGTAATTTTGAAGCACTGGCTCCCCTGCTCGGCGAACATTGGGAGAACATGATGTTCTGCAGCGATGATAAGCACCCCGACAGCCTGGTGAACGGACATATCAACCAGCTTTGCGCCCGGGCCGTTGCCAAAAAAATAGATCTTTTTAAAGTGCTGCAGGCAGCATGCATTAATCCGGTGCAACACTATAAACTGGAAGTGGGGCAATTACAGCCGGGTGATGCAGCCGATTTTATTGTGCTCAGGGACCTTGAAAAATTCGAAGTGCTGCAGACTTTCCTGAACGGTGAGCAGGTATCCGTAAACGGAAAGACGAAAATAAAGCCTGCCCCGTTTTTAAATCCCGTGAATCATTTTCACCGCGATGCCCTTTCACCCGAAGATTTTAATTACCCGGCCGACAGCGCTGGCTATCCCTATCCCGTAATGGAGGCATACGACGGTCAGCTCATTACCGGCAAATCCTCCGCTTCACCCCAAAAAAAAGATGGGAAATGGGAATCTGATATGCAGCAGGACCTCCTGAAAATGGTAGTGGTCAACCGGTATAAAAAAGCGCCCGTGGCCAGGGCCTTCGTCAGAAATTTCGGATTAAAAACCGGCGCCATCGCATCTTCGGTTGCCCATGACAGTCATAATATCATTGCCGTTGGCGTCCGCGACGAAGATATTTGCCGGGCGGTAAATGGAATCATTGCGGAAAAAGGCGGCATCTGCTGCGTGGACAAAGAAAAGGAAATGCTACTCGGCCTGCCCGTAGCCGGACTGATGAGTGCGGCAGACGGATACAGCGTTGCCCGATCTTACACCGCTATTGATGCCATGGCAAAGAACCTGGGATCCGGACTACAGGCTCCCTTCATGACCCTCTCCTTTATGGCATTGCTGGTAATACCCCACCTTAAACTCAGCGACTTAGGCCTTTTTGACGGCGACAGGTTCCAAATCCTTTAATCAGCAAAGGCTTTACCGGAAAAAGAAGGGCTTTTACCGCCTTTCCGGGCAGTATTACCTATATGCGCTTGAACAGTATCCGGGAGCATCTTAGTTTTACTGAAAATTTAAACAATGGACAATACGGACGACAAAAATATTCAAAACGATCCACCCTACAGGAACCATCCCGGCCGGTTCTGGATACCCTTCTGCATAATCATTGTGGGCGGGCTTTTACTTGCCCGCCAGATGGGTGTCCTGATGCCGGACTGGTTATTTACCTGGCCATGCATTCTGATCCTGCTCGGTACCTTTTCGGGCCTCAGCCATGGATTCCGGGGCGGCGGATGGTTGGTGCTGATCCTGGTCGGGACCTTCTTCCTGATGGATGAACTGATACCGGGTGTTTCCTTTCATCAGTATTTATGGCCGGTCGGATTAATTGCTGTAGGCCTCTTTATGTTGCTGAGACCTAAAAGGTCGCATTGGGGAGCTGGCAATTGGGGACATGACAGCCGAAACAGATTCCGGCAGGAAAGAAGAAGACTCAGACAACACATACGTCAAAACTGGAGGCATACGGATTATACTGACAGCGGGCATACGGGATTCGGATCTGCAAATAAAAGTTTTTCTTCCGAAGATTATATTGATGTAACCACCGTATTCGGAGGCATTCACAAAAATATTGTATCCAAAGATTTTAAGGGAGGAGACATTACCGTCTTCATGGGCGGGGCAGAAATCAACCTGAGCCAGGCAGACATTCAGGGCATAGCCCGCCTTGATGTAACGCAAATCATGGGCGGAACCAAACTGATCGTGCCGCCCCACTGGGAGATCCGTTCACAACTGACTTCCGTTTTTGGAAATGTGGAAGACAAAAGACAACAGCATGCAACGGTTAATCCGGAAAAAGTGCTTATCCTCGACGGAAGTTCGGTATTCGGCGGTATTGAAATCCGAAACTATTAGACCAAAATAAATTATCCGATCATATTTAAAAAATTAAGCATGAACTGGTATCTCACAAAACTCGTGTACAGGATCATCTGCGGACAGGGTAATCATACTCCGCAATTTGACGAGCAACTGCGACTGATCGAAGCCGACAGTGCTGAAGAAGCTTATGAAAAAGCGGGCGCACTGGGAGAACGCGAACAGGATCAGTTCTTCAACCAGGAACAAAAGCTGGTACAGTGGAAATTCATTAATGTCGCAGAACTGTACAAACTCAGCGGACTGCTCGACGGGGCGGAACTGTATTCCCGGATACAGGAAACCGACAACGCTGAACTGTATATAGAGCTGACCAATAAAAAAGCAGCACATATCCGGAATAACAGCAAACACAAATTCCTGGAAATTATTTAACGCTTATCCATTGGTCAGGTCTCCGATAACCGTCAGCAAATTTCGTAACAGCTTCTTCGGATGGTGGTTAGTATGGGCTGCGCTGCACGGACTCTTAATTTATAATTACGGATTTACCTATCAGATAGCGGCAGCAGACAGCATTATTACCAATGTTCTCCTGCTTGCCGCCAGCTGGATGGTGAGTAATATCCTCCGGTTCTATATGCCGGAAAAAGACCGGAAATGGTATATTCTTTTTCTCAGCCTGATCCTGAGCCTGATGGTAACCTCCGCAGGCAAATGGTTGTTGGGCCTGGCTTTCTGGAATTTCCCTTATGAAACCTACCGGCAGTTCCTGTCCAGTTCTTTCTGTATCAGGCTTTGCATTGCCTTTCTATTGATCGGATGCATGACCATCATCTGTGTGCTTTGGTATTCTCAGGAGGAAGAAGAAGAGAACCGGCAGCGGAAAGAAGATGCGGAGAGGCTGAGCAGGGAAGCTGAATTGTATAAACTGCGCCAGCAACTGCAACCGCATTTTTTATTCAACAGCCTGAATTCTATCAGTGCCCTCATCAGCACAGACCCGGAAAAAGCAAGAAAGATGATCTACCAGTTATCGGATTTTCTAAGAGCTACTTTAAAGAAAGAAGAAGATCAATGGGTGAAAATGGAAGAAGAATTGCAAAGCCTGGAACTCTATCTCGATATCGAGAAAGTGCGGTTCGGACACCGTCTTTCCACGGTCATCGAAAAGGATGAATCCTGCCTGCAAATGCATATCCCCCCGATGCTGCTGCAACCGGTAATGGAAAATGCAATTAAATTCGGGCTATACGATACCACGGAAGAGGTGATCATTTCCATGTTTGTTTCCAAAGAAAATGATTACCTGAAAGTAGTGGTTAATAATCCATTCGACCTGGAAACATCCGCGCCGAGAAGAGGAACCGGTTTTGGACTGAGTTCGGTTAAACGCAGATTGTACCTTTTGTTTACAAGGAACGATTTACTGCAGACTCAGGCCCTGGACCATATTTTTACCACCACTATAAGAATCCCCCAGTTAGTTTGATCATTAAAAATGAATGAATGAAAGCAATTATTATAGATGATGAACCCCTGGCGCGTTCCATTGTCAAAGAATATCTTCAGTACTATCCGCAAATTCAGCTGCTTGCCGAATGCAATGACGGATTTGAAGGCGTAAAAGCCATTCAGCAGTTCCAGCCCGATCTGATCTTTCTCGATATACAGATGCCGAAGATCAATGGATTTGAAATGCTCGAACTGATTGAATCGCCACCGGCAGTTATTTTCACAACGGCGTTTGATGAATATGCCATCAAGGCTTTTGAAAGCCATGCAGTTGATTACCTGCTCAAGCCCTTCAGCCGCGAGCGTTTCGATAAAGCCATCAATAAATTATTGCTGCAGGAAAAAAACGGGACAGCCCGTACCAACCTGACGCCTTTTCTGGATTCAGCCGCAAGATCTCCTGCCGAGCAACAGCGGGTAGTAGTGAGGCTTTCGGGAAAAATCCGGATCATTCCGGTAGATGATATCCATTTCCTTGAAGCAGCGGATGATTATGTGAAGGTTCATACCAGGGACGGATCATTCCTGAAAAATAAAACCATGGGGCATTTTGAAACGGTGCTGAACAAGGATCAGTTTGTCAGGACCCATCGTTCCTATATGGTCAATATTTCCGAGATCACCCGAATCGATCCTTATGAAAAAGAAAATCACCTGGCTATATTAAAATCCGGAGCGCGGGTACCGGTAAGCAAGGCAGGATATGTAAAGCTAAAATCCGTTCTGGGAATTTAGCTGCTCCAGATCGCGCCGTTGATACTGTTTCTCGCGGAACCGGTTACGGAAGAAATCACATTCTCTTCCTCCCGCCAGCGAAGCGCTCCCATCAGTGCAATGATCAGCGCTTCCTTATAATCTGCCAGTTCCTTTCCCGGAATGACCAGTTCCAGGCCAATAGCATGGAACTCGGTTTTCAGCCGCTCCATAAGAAAACGATTGTGCGCACCGCCGCCGGTTACCAGTATCCTGGCCCCTGCTCCTTCTTTGCGCAATCTCTTTAACAATTGCGCGGCGGCTTCCGCAACCTGCATCACAATATGCTCAACATAGGTGCGCAAAGCATCCTGCCGCAACAGGTCTGCGCTGCTAATCAGCGGGAAAATTTCATTCAGCCCGAAATCATTCGATAATGATTTGGGGAAAGGGCGCCGGTAATAAGGAAACTGATTCAGTGCATGCAACAGGCTTTCTTTCACTGTTCCCGCAGAAGCCAGTTTTCCATCTTCATCATATCCTTTTTCCACATTGCCGGCGAGTAAATTCAGGATCCGGTTGGCAGGACAAACATCGAACCCGACGGGTTCAGGGGCCGGGCTGGAAATATTTGCAATTCCTCCGACATTGAGAAACAGATCATACTCTGTGAACAGCAATTTTTCGCCAATGGGAACCACCGGCGCCCCCTGTCCGCCCAATGCCACATCACTGCTTCTTAAATCCGTTATGGTATGAATGCCCGTAACAGCGGCAACCGCCGCCCCATCGCCGAGTTGAGCCGTCATGCTTTTTTCAGGAATATGAAAACTGGTATGCCCGTGGCTGGCGATCAGCTGAACCTGGTACGCCAAAGCTCTTTCTTCAATGAATGCGTTTACTGTCTTCCCGAGAAAATGGCCGTATTCGGTATGTAATAAGAGATAATCCCTGGCGGATAAACCGGTTGCCGCGGAAAGCTTTTCCTTCAGTGACGATGGATACGCAATACAGGCTGTTTCCCTGATTTCAAAACTCCATTTTCCGGCTCCTTCCTCAAAATGTACATAAACAATATCCAATCCGTCGAGTGAACTTCCGCTCATGAGTCCAATCACTTTATACTGCATGGGAAATGATTTTCTTTTTCAATCTTTTGGTTTAGTTTTATTACGGCCTGTTTCGAATATCGGATTTTTAATTTTTATTTATGGTGATAAATCTGAGCCGGGAAAATTCCATCCTTTGCGACTGGGTTGCAGAATTGCGGGATGACAGCGTTCAGCGCGACAGAATGCGGTTCCGTCGCAATCTGGAACGGATCGGCGAGATTGCTGGTTACGAAATCAGCCGTCAACTCGTGTATGAAGAAAAGGAAATTCAAACGCCTCTGGGAATATCGAATTGCCGGTTACTGAAATCCCAGCCTGTGCTCGCAACCATCCTGCGGGCAGGAATTCCCATACACCAGGGTCTGCTGAATGTGTTTGACAAGGCCGACAATGCTTTTATAGCAGCTTACCGCAAACACGACCGGGACGGGTCATTTGAGATCAGCCTCAACTACATTTCCTGTCCGGATCTGGAGAACCGCATCCTGATCCTCTCTGATCCGATGCTGGCAACCGGATCTTCCCTGGTTAAAACCATTCAATATCTCCGGGCAGAGGGTCATCCTTCTGAAATCCATATTGTTACGGTCATTGCCTGTACCGTGGGCATCGAATATGTCCGCCGGGAAGTACCTACCTGTAAGATCTGGTGCGCCGCCATTGATGATGAACTCACGGCAAAGGGATATATCGTCCCGGGTCTGGGAGACGCCGGAGATCTGGCTTTCGGCAACAAGGTTCAGATGTAGTTCAGGAAGTGTCAGGCGCTGCATCCCGGATGCATGCCCGGAACTTCCGGGTATCGGGATTTTTACCTATTTTCATGGCCGTTTACCATTCCTGTTCTCTATGATTCCTGTTTCCGTTCACCCGGCAGAAAGCCGGCCTTTCGCAGTACCTGTTTTCCCGGTTCGCAAAATGTATTATCCGTCAGGAAAAGGCCCACACATATGAGAAGGATTATCATAGTCATTATATGCGTCTCTTATTTTATTCCACGTTCTGCCGTGGCACAGGATCCTGCTTTTTCGCAGTTCTTTTCGTCTCCGCTTTCTCTTAATCCCGCGCTCACCGGCAAGTTCAATGGCGACCTTCGCGTTGCGGGCAATTACCGGAACCAGTGGCCCCAGATCAATAATGCCTTTATTACTTCAACTGTATCCGTCGACGGAAATATTTTTGGCAACAGGCTGCCGTCGGGAGATGCCTGGGGCATCGGCGCACTGGCCATGACAGACAAGACCGCAAATGGGATTCTCAACAGTAATTATTTTTCCTTTTCCACCGCTTATCAGAAATCGCTGGATGAAAACGGCTGGAACCAGCTCGGAATCGGATTTCAGGGGACCTATGCCAGTAAGAGGCTGGATGGCTCCAAACTGCATTTTGAAGACGAACTTGACCAGCAGGGCGGCTGGACCATCCCCAGCTCCGAAATCATCGACAACCACCAGGTAAACCTGAGTTATTTCGATTTGAATGTCGGCGTATTGTATAATGGTTCCACAGATGGAAACAACAATTTCTATCTGGGCGCATCGGCATATCATATAACGCAGCCGAAAGAGTCTTTCACCGGAAATTCCTATTATGTGCTGCATCCGCGCATCACCCTGCACGGCGGTTACTCATTCCCGTTATCTCCGGATAATAACAATAATTTTATTCATTTCAGCGGGCTGTTCAGCAAACAGGCCGGCGCTACCAACACCATGCTGGGAGGGGCCTGGTCCAATAATGTGAATGGCGATGATGCAAATCCCATTAATTTTTATCTGGGCGTGTGGGCGAGGTTCAGCAACCTGACCGATGCTATTATTCCCTATGTTGGCCTGGATGTTGGTCCGTTTACCCTGGGCCTGTCCTACGACGTGAATGTTTCATCCCTTAAAACGGCTTCCCAGAGCCAGGGCGGAGTTGAAATCTCCCTGATCTATATCAAAAAACATTCAGACGGATCCAAGTCTATTCCCTGTCCGAGATTCTAAGATTTCGCACAGTCATTCCAGGATTTTCGCGCACTGATTCCAGGATTTCCCCGCACGGATACTAGGATTTTCTCGCACTTACGTACGGATTCCCTTTCACGATAAAGCGGTACAGACGTTCAGCGTCTTCCCGCGCAGATTCAACGCCGATCCTTTTTGTGATCAGGATCTGTTCCTTTTTATATTTCCATCCGTCATCAGCAATATAAATCTCCCCGCTTAGTAAATTTCCGCCCGAATGCGCCTTGGTCATTCCCAGCGCCCGTGAAACATTTCCCGGTCCCCGGGCCAGGCTATAGTCCGCCTGTTCTTTCCCCGTTCTGTCCAGCATGACGTCAATTCCTTCCAGTGGCTCGAGTGCGCGGATCAGGATTACGTGCGGAATATCTTTCTTGTTTGTGACTATATTGAACAGGTGATGCATCCCGTAACAGATATAGATATAGATCGTGCCAGGGGACCCATACACTGCTTCCATGCGGGCTGTTCGCTTTCCCCCGAAGGCATGACAGGCCCTGTCTCCGATGCCGGCATATGCCTCCGTTTCCACAATGCGCCCGGAAGTGCGCTTTCCGTCAAAACAGGTTACCAGAATTTTCCCGAGCAATTCCTGTGAAATTTTCAATACATCAGGTCTGTCGTAAAAGGATTCATCGAGTTTTTTTATGGTTCCGGGCATATACATCTGTTAAAGCGTAAATTAGTGCTATATTCAACATCTTTAAAAACCTCGTTTGTTAAAAGAAATTGTCATTGCCTTACAGGCCTACAGGAAGGCCCATGTGTTCATTGGCAAGCATAATTTATGGAAATGGATACTGATTCCGGGATTTTGTTACATGATCCTGTTCAGCGTAGGTATCTATTTCTTCTGGATTTCGGCGGACGGCGCGGTTTCCCAGCTCAGTCAGCTCATCGGTATTGACCGCTGGCTGCACCGCCAGCACAATGCCGCGCTAAGTTTTTTATTCGTGATGGGTGGCATTATGGTCCGGCTCACCATGATCTTCTTTTATTTTTCACTGTTTAAATATTTATTCCTCATCATCGGATCCCCGGTTTTTGCCTACCTCAGTGAAAAAACGGAGTCCATTATCGAAGGAAAAGCATTTGAATTTCAAAAAGCGCAGTTCTACAAAGACATCAGACGCGGTATCCGGCTGGCCCTCCGGAACTGCTTCTGGCAAACGGTTTATACGGTTTCCATACTCATTTTATCTTTTATTCCGCTTGCCGGCTGGATCACCCCGGTGATTTCTTCTACGGTGGAATGTTATTTTTACGGATTCTCCATGCTGGATTACAGTTGCGCGCGCCACGGCCTTTCCCCTGCAGACAGTATCGTGTATATCGGAAAGCGAAGAGGGCTGGCCGTTGGAAACGGACTGGTCTTTTATCTCATGCATTTCATACCGTTTGCCGGGTGGGTACTTGCGCCCTCCTATGCATTGATTGCCGCAACCATCAGCCTCTATCATCAGAATATTGAAGAATGAAATCTGCCGCCACCGTATACCTGATTCCCACTTTTCTGGATGAAGCAGCCCCCGAGGCATTACCGGAATATATAACGCAGGCGGTAAAATCCTGCGAAGTTTTTTTTGTGGAGAATGAACGGAGTGCCCGCCGGTACCTGAAAAAATTATGGAAAGAAATGGAGATTGACCGGTATGACTGGTTTGTTATTCATAAAGCCGAAGAAACCATCAGACAGGAATTTCTGAATCAGCTGAAACAGGGAAAACAAATTGGCATCCTGAGTGAAGCCGGGTGTCCGGGTATTGCCGATCCGGGCCAGCTGCTGGTGGCCGCAGCACATGAGGCCGGAGTAACCGTAAAACCCCTCGTGGGACCCAGTTCCATACTGCTGGCCCTCATGGCCAGCGGTATGAATGGGCAGCTGTTTCAGTTTAACGGATATCTTCCGGTGGATGCCGGGGGAAGAAATAAAAAAATCAAGGAACTGGAAGCCCTGTCGCAAAAACAATCTTCCACCCAGATCTTTATAGAAACCCCCTACCGCAACCAGGTGATGTTGCAGGCAATATTGGAAAACTGCAGGCCGTTAACGCGGTTATCCATTGCCGTCAATCTCACCGGCCCGGGGGAGTCCATTCAGACAAAGACCATTGCGGGCTGGCGAAAATCGGTGCCCGGGCTGCAAAAGCAACCGGCCATTTTCCTGCTGCATGCGGGGCATTAGGGAGTGTACGGATTTTGCAGAGGCCTGATATCTTTCATGGATAAGATACTATCCACTATATAAACGGAAGTTCCGCGCCAGGGCACGGTGGCCATATATTCCTTATAATGCAATTCGAATTCCTTACCGCTATTGGCCATCAACTGAGCCGCTACTTTTTCATTCACCACGGAAAACCGGAATTCATAACTCTGCACAGACCCCGCGCCGCCGCCCTGAAAGCCGGCCTGTATCAAACGGCCTTCATAGGTTTTGAAAACATAACCCTTCTTCATCAGATTATTTAACTGGCCCGCCTTAACACCCTCTCCAAAAACCCAAAAGAAACGCCAGTAAATAAATCCGGCCGCCAAAACGACAAGGAAAAAGATGAAGATGGTCAGAAATTTTTTCATATCACTGAGTTTTATAATCCTGATGATCCGTCAGGTAATGCGCCCGGTCGGTTTACCGCCCATGGATTCCCGAAAAAACTTAGGGCGTGCCAAACAAAATCCCGTGCATTGCTGTTAATTTCTGCTAAGATAGGGATTGTGGGATTCCATTCACGGGGCTGGGGGAATGTATTTACCTTCGGTTATTAAACATCAGAATTCATGCGGATCGGCATTGTTTGTTATCCAACTTTTGGCGGTAGTGGCGTTCTGGCCACGGAATTGGGAAAGGCGCTGGCAGATAAGGGGCATCAGGTTCATTTTATTACCTATCAGCAGCCGGTGCGCCTGATCGAGTTTAACGCAAACATTTTTTATCACGAAGTAAGGGTAGCCACTTATCCCCTGTTTGAATATCCGCCTTACGAAACGGCGCTTTCCAGCACCATGGTGGACGTGATCAATAACCACCAGCTCGACCTCCTGCATGTGCATTATGCCATCCCGCATGCGTCGGCAGCTTATATGGCAAAAAAGATTGTGGCCACGCATGGCAAGAATATTCCGGTTATCACTACCCTGCATGGTACCGATATTACCCTGGTGGGCCGCGATAAGACCCTCGCTCCGGTAGTGGCATTCTCCATTAACGAAAGCGACGCAATTACTGCAGTTTCGCAGAACCTGCGGGACGAAACCTATGAGATCTTCGAAATCAAAAAGGAAATAGAAGTGATCCACAATTTTGTGGACATCAGCCGTTTTCAGAAAAAACCGATAGAGGCTTTCCGTAAAGTAATTGCACCCAATGGTGAGCGCATCCTGGTGCATGCATCCAATTTCAGAAAAATAAAACGGGTAATGGATGTGGTCCGCATTTTTGCCGAAGTAAATAAAAAAATCCCTTCCAAATTATTATTCGTCGGAGACGGACCCGAGCGCCCGGCAACCGAAAATCTTGCCCGGGAATTAAATATCTGCGACGATATCCGTTTCGTAGGCAAACAGGAACAGATAGAAGAAATTCTGGCTGTATCCGATCTTTTTATTCTTCCTTCCGAATATGAAAGTTTCGGACTGGCTGCCCTGGAAGCCATGGCTGCCGGCGTACCATTGATTTCCAGCAATGCAGGAGGCCTGCCCGAAATCAATATCAACGGGAAAACCGGATTCATGAGCCCTGTAGGGGATGTCGCCGCTATGAGCCGGAACGCCATTGCGCTTTTAACAGATGAGGCATTGCTGCAATCCTTTAAGAAAAATGCATTGGAGAATGCAGAAAAATTCGATATCCACCAGATCGTTCCGAAATATGAAAAATTGTATAACCGGTTTTTAGGCGCGGCAGCGGAGAGGAAATATGTTAATGTGTAAATATGTAAATGTGCAAATTAAGGCAGGCTGAAATCCCCCATTTACACATTTACATATTTACCCATTTACAAATTATTTACTCAGCCATTTCTCCGGATCAAACAAATTGTCCTTTTCGTCTGAAAGTACGAAGTCCAGCTGTCCGATATCAGCCAGTTTTCCCAATACCTGACCGGTATTCACTTCCTGGCCTTTTGTAACGGAAACGGATTCGAGATTACTGTAAGTGGTGAAATATTTCCCGTGCCGGATCATAACGGCACTCACGTCTCCCACGTTAAATACACTCTGAACCTCTCCTTTAAATACTGCCTTGACACTGGTTCCCGGAGCAGTTTCAATGGTAATTCCCTGGTTATTGTGATAGATATCTTTAAGGTATTCATGAGGGCCGAACCGCATCGCTATTGTTCCGGATGCAACCGGCCAGGGTAAATGCCCTCTGCTTTTCTCAAAATTGTCTGAGAGTGCAACGTCTGCACTGGTTTTGAAAAGCGTTCCGGCTTTCGCAGGCTTTGTGGCTGCTTTGGCCGTCGCATTATTACCCGCCGCATTATTTGAATTGTCTGTTTTTGCCGGGGCGTTGGCCGCGGCAGCTGCCGCATCTTTCTTGGCTTCCCGTATAGCTTCTTCCCTTGCCCGGCGGATGGCTGCAGCAATCGCATTCCCCAGCTTCTGATCCTGCCGCTGCTTGAGGTTCATTTGTTTTTTCAGTTCTTTTTCGTGGGACTGAAGGCTGCTGACCACCTGATCCTTTTCTTTCTTTTCTACTTCCAGCACCTGCTTTTCTTTATTTTGTTTTACCAGCGCTTCATCCTTCTCCACCCGTTTTATTTTGAGACCGTCTATTTTACTCTGCAGAAGGTCGTGGGTTTTCTGAATATTTGCCGCTCTTTCTTCCCGGTAAGTGCGATAGGATTTCAGGTAGGCAACCCTTTTCAATGCATCATTGAAACTGGTGGCCGCAAAAATAAAATTCAGGTAATCGTAGTTCGTCCTGTTTTCATAAGCATACACGACACTTTCCGCATATTGCTTTCGCAGGGTATCCAGCTCCTTCTTGAGTTTCAGGATCTCCGACCAGGAATTATTCATGTCGGCCTGGATATAATCCAGTTGATGATTGATATTGGAAATAGCCGCCTGACGCAAACGCAGCCGCCTTTGCAAAAGGGCAAGCTGCCCGAGGGTTTCCTTTCTGTTTTTATGGGTAATATCCAGGGAATGTTTAACATCTTCAATTTCCTGCTGTATGGAAGCCCGCTCCTTTTCAAGATCGGCACGGGTCTGTGCCGGAGTCTGATTCTGGGCAAAACTGGTTAGAGCGGAAATAAAAAGGAATACAAAAAGGATTACCGGTTTCAGCATTTCTGTATGAAAGGTTGTAAATGAAAGTTACAGTATAACGTCTATTTCTGTTTATAATTTTTCGGGATATTAAATGGAAAGTTTAAAACTTGGTTAAAATTATATTGCTTAAAGTTCAGTTCGATGTCCAGTCTCGCTTTTTCAGCAACTGCAATTCTGCGAAAAGTGGAAAAAAGTACATTATCTTTTACTTCATAGTCTCCGTACGTGAGATCACAGGAACGGGCGCGCAACCGGTCTACATCATCCAGCTTGCTATGCCTGATCCGGAGATCAGTATTATCGAGGGTAATATAATTCCTGAATAATTTTCCCTCACTCATCAGCGAAATTCCTTTCTCATCCCGCCGGTAATAGATGATCGTGCTGTCCAGATAAATCGGATTTCCAAGCAGCAGGGCCTGCAACGTTTGAAAATCAAACGGCAGGTGGGTAACTTCCTGCAGGTAGCCCACGGATCTTAGCTGATACGCTTTGTCCAGTTTGTAAAGGACTTTTACACTGTCCGGGGTAATGAGCACCCGGAATGCTTCAACGCCCAGCAGGGCATTGATGGAAACCCAAATCACTTTATCTTTCTGCAATCTCAGGAAGGCGTTGAATTCATAATCTTTCCCGTCGCTTCCCTCATAATGTACTTTCATTTTCGCAGAGAACGTACTGCAATCGACGAGGTCGCCTTCAATCTGGTGATAGAGTTTTTTGATGTACCGGATGGAATCTGCTTTACGATCCGCCAGGGCGGCGGTATCCGGCCCTTTCATCGCCAGGGTATCTTTTTTAGCGATGGCTGTTGTGATTTTCTTTGCCGACCGGCAACCTTGCGTTAATATTCCGGCCAGCAGCAATAAGGAGAACAACTTCGGCAACCTGCAAAAAATCCTGTTTAGCTGAATCATAGTTATCGTTTTCCCGTGTGGCCGAATCCGCCGTCGTTCCGGCTCGTCTGACTAATTATTTCGACTGGCTCCCAGGCTACTTTTTCTACCGTGCTGATAACCATCTGCGCAATCCGGTCGCCCGGATGAATGGACTGTTCCGAATCAGAAAGATTAATCAGGATCACTTTCAGTTCTCCCCGGTAATCAGCATCCACGGTTCCCGGGGAATTCAGACAGGTAATTCCCTGTTTAAGGGCGAGTCCGCTCCTCGGACGAACCTGTGCTTCATATCCGGAGGGTAGCTCAATGAATATTCCTGTTGGAATCAAATGGCGTTCCATAGGCCGGAAGATCACCGGCTCCGGAATATTTGCTTTCAGGTCCATCCCCGCAGCGTCGTCCGTGGCATATGCCGGAAGCGGGTTGGATGATCTGTTAATGATTTTTACCGGAAGGGCTGGCATGGGCGCAAAGGTAACTATTCAACCTTCTTCAGCAATACCACGGCATGGGCAACCACTCCTTCTTCCCGGCCAACAAAACCTAATTTCTCCGTGGTAGTGGCTTTTATGGAAATCACTTCCGGGCTGGTATTCAGAATGCCGGCAATGATTTGCCGCATCTGGTTTGCATATCCCATGATTTTGGGCTGCTCTAAACAAATCGTGGAATCCAGGTTCTCAATACAGAATCCTTTTCCCCGGATCAGCTGAAAAGTTTTTTCCAGGAGTATTTTGCTGTCAATATCCTTATATGCCGCATCGGTGTCGGGGAAATGAAAACCGATGTCTCCGAGATTCAATGCTCCCAGCAGGGCGTCGCAAATGGCATGGAGCAATACATCGGCATCGCTATGACCTACGGATCCCTTCCGATGCGGAATGTGCACACCCCCCAACCAGAGTTTTTTTCCTTCTGCGAGTTGATGATAGTCGGTTCCGAAACCAATCCGGTAAGTCATGCTTCACTGAAAATAAATGAAAAAGCCGTTTCAGCAATGATAAAATCAGCCAATCCGTTGCTGAAACGGCCGTTGTTAAATATTTTACTGATCCGTGCTGACCGGTGCATTTTCTCCGCCATCAAGATCGAAGAAAAGTCCGAACCGGATCGTATTGGAAAGCGGATTACGGGTAATGCCGCTCCCGGATGGGACCAGATAGGAAAAATTCAGTCCGAGCATATTGTATTTCAATCCGACACCCAGCGTGAAATACTGTCGTCCTCCCTGGCTCTTATCTTCATAAAAATAACCCAGGCGGAAAGCGAACTGTTCGTTATAAGTATATTCCGCGCCGATCGAGGCATTCACCTTCTTCAGCTGACTGCCTCCCGAAAAAGAATTGAACCAGCTGCTGGTAATGCTCTGGTTGTGATATTTATCAAGTGCTCCTTCCGTCACCAAACCATCTGTACTGTCTGAAGCCGGAGGAGGGGGCACCAGTAATTTATTCAGGTCAAGACCAAACGTGATCTTATTCTGTTCGTCGAATACTTTCGTGTAAGTAGTTCCGATACCCAGATTTGCGGGAATATATTCCTTCTGGGTCGCATCATTGGAATAGCCAATCTTGGAACCCAGATTTGACAGAGCCGCTCCGAAAGCAAATCCCTCTTTGTTGTCGTCCCGGGCATCATAGTAAAGAGACAGATCGGCCGCAACGGCGGTACCTGCCTTGTAATTTGCATAGCTTCCCGTTGCAGCGCCCAGAGTCAGATTGGAATTGATATATCGCAGAGCAAGACCCAGCGAAAGCTGCTGGGATAATTTTCTTGAGTAACCCAGGTCAACAGAAAATTCTCTTGGTCTCCCCTCCCCCCAGCTTTCTCCGTTTTCATTGGAAAACTGAATACTGCCAAGGCTGAAATACCGCACGGAGGCCGAAATAGCCTGAAATTCATCCAGCTTGTGATAACCCGCTGCGGTCAGCATATACACATCATTCAGTCCCAGGTCTTTAAGCCAGGGAGTGTAAGTGAGGCCAATCCCGGTGTTATATTGGGAAAACGGTGTTTTTGCCAGGTTATAGAAGGAGGAACTCGCGTCGGGCGAAGTGGCCAGCCCCAGTTCACCCATCGAACCGGCCCGGGCGTCGGGCGAAATCCTTAGAAAAGGAACCGCCGTAGTCACGATATTAATATTATTTCCACCTGTCGGCTGGGCACTGGCAAGATTCATAGAAAACACACCGCATAGCAAAGCAGTTAATCTGAAAAACAGTCTTTTCATGTAATTTATTTTAGCTTAAAAGGTCACTAACCACATCCATGATGATACCCGTAAACAGGCAAAAGAGTTGCTCCGGGAATAACATTTCAGCTTTTAGAGGGTAGAAATTTTCAATAGCTAATCAGGTGGTTTTAAATGAGTTCCAATAAACGCTCCCGCCGGAATCCGGCTGTTTAGCCTTAAGCAGGTAGCGACACAGCTTTCTCGAACGGTTTGAGGGTAAAATTATTGCGCAAATTAAAGATTTTCAGCGGTTTTAAAATCGATCCTCCCGGCCAGGCTCCCCCAGCACCGCTTTAACATTCCCAAAAAGGGAAACATTCCGCAAAGTAACTATATTCGCATTCTCAGCACATTGTGCATTATACGCGGTTTTTTTCTACAATATTTGTTTCAAAAGAACGTTTCTACAGCTAACATATAACGGTTAAATGCGTTTTCTATGAATTTCAAAAATCTCGTTATCCTTGCTTCCTGCGCCGTAGTGGTAAGTTCCTGCAAAGATGGAAAGTTATTCGGCAAAAAGAAGGAATCTTCCGCCGTAACGGGTTGGAATTATAATGATAAGAACATGGGGGGCTATCAGGTTTCCCGTGAGAAGGAAGAACGCACCGGCCCGGGCCTGGTATTTGTTCAGGGTGGTACTTTTACTATGGGAGCCACAGAAGAAGATGTAATGAGCGACTGGAATAATATACCACGTCGTGTAACCGTGAATTCCTTTTATATCGACAGAACAGAAGTGGCTAATGTACACTACCGCGAATACCTGTACTGGATCGACAACGTTTTTGATGGCGATGAATACAGGAAAGTACGCGACGGTGCGCTTCCGGACACCCTGGTATGGAGAAGTGAACTTGCTTACAATGAACCCCTGGTAGAATATTATTTTCGCCACCCCTCTTATAACTATTATCCGGTTGTTGGCGTGAGCTGGAAACAGGCGCAGGATTTTTGTTTATGGAGAACCGACCGGGTAAACGAAAAGGCGTTGGTGGACCGCGGATTTATCAATAAAAATTCTCTCAAAAATATTCAGGGACTGGGTCAGGAAAATTTCAATACGAAATCTTACCTCATGGGTGAATACCAGGCTACTCCCGGTCCGGCTGCAAAATCAAAGAAGAACGAATTGAAGAATCCTAACGGTACACCCCGCACGCAGGTTACTTTCGAAGACGGGATCCTGTTACCGGCTTACCGGTTGCCTACAGAAGCAGAATGGGAATATGCGGCTCTTGGATTAATAGATCAAAACCCGGCGCCGAGTAAAAATGATAAAAAACGGGGAGAAGAGCTGATCGCCAACAAACAGGTATATTCCTGGAGTCAGAACGTAAATGGTTTGCGTGATGCCCGCCGCGGAAGCTGGCAGGGTACTTTCCTCGCAAACTTCAAGCGCGGATCAGGAGATAATATGGGTGTTGCCGGCGGACTGAACGACAACGCTGTTTATACTGCCGATGTAACTTCTTTTTATCCCAATGGTTTCGGATTATACAATATGTCTGGTAATGTGAGCGAATGGGTACAGGATGTATACCGTCCCCTTTCTTCCCAGGATGTGGATGATGTAGCCCCTTTTCGTGGCAATCAGTTTACCACCATCGATCTGAGCAAGGATGACAAAGCGCAGAGAGACAGCCTCGGCAGAATTGTTTACCGGAATGTAACCGATTCAGAAAGCAGAAGCCGCCGCAACTACCAGAAAGGTGATGTAATCAATTACCTGGATGGTGACTCCCTGATTGCCGGCGTAAGCTATGGGTATGGAAAAACCACGCTGATCAGCGATCATTCCCGGGTTATAAAAGGGGGAAGCTGGAACGACCGTGCTTACTGGTTAGGCCCGGGTACCCGCCGCTTCATGGAAGAAGATCAGTCAAGCTCTACCGTGGGTTTCCGTTGCGCGATGGATCGGGTGGGCAGTGCGGCAGGTAACGGAAGAAAAACGGGTATCAATTACAAGGAGAGAAAGCAGAACGCGCGAAAACGATAAGTACCAAACAAAAAATAAAAAGTAAAAAGTCATCCCGGGTGGATGGCTTTTTTGTTTATTACATTTGCTCCCATGATTTCCATCGAATCACTCTACAAAATTTATTTGAAGCATCCGGAAATCTGCACCGACAGCCGCAGCCTGAAATCCGGCGATCTCTTCTTTGCCCTCAAAGGTGAAAACTTCAATGGCAATCATTTTGCCCTGCAGGCTATCAGCCAGGGTGCAGCCTATGCTGTAACAGATGAAATACCGGAGCATCCCGACGACAGGCTCCTGCCGGTAAACGATGTTTTGAAAACCCTCCAGGCATTGGCCGGATATCACCGGAATCAATTCAGCATCCCCTTCATCGCCATTACGGGAAGCAATGGAAAAACCACAACCAAAGAACTGATGCATGCAGTTCTTGCAGACACTTACCGCACCTATACAACGCAGGGAAATCTGAACAATCATATCGGCATTCCCCTCACCCTGCTGAAAATTAAACCGGATGCTCAGATGGCTATCGTGGAAATGGGTGCAAACCATTTACGTGAGATTGCGGGATATTGTGAATACACAAGGCCTACCCATGGCATCATCACCAATTGCGGAAAAGCCCATCTGGAGGGTTTTGGCAGTGTTGAAGGGGTACGCAAGGGAAAGGGCGAGCTATACGACTGGCTGCGCGAACAGGGCGGAACAGCATTCGTAATGTGGGACTACGATTATCTGCGGGAGATGAGTAAGGGCATTCCGGAAATTGTTTCCTACGGAACAACCAATGCATCAGTAACTGGTGTCGCAGATTCAGCAGACGGGGAGGAAACCCATCTCCGGGTAAAATTCACCCGCGGCGTAAATATCAATTTTATTCAGACCCAGCTCACCGGAAAATACAATCTGCCCAATGTGCTGGCTGCCGTCACCGTCGGAAATTTTTTTAATACAGATCCGGCAAAGATAAAAAGCGGAATTGAAGCATACCTTCCTTCCAACAGCCGGTCCCAGCTACTGAAAAGGGAAAGCAATACGATTGTACTGGACGCCTATAATGCCAATCCGTCCAGCATGAAAGCCGCAATCGAAAACTTTGCCGGTTTTCCTTCGAAAGAAAAAGTGCTGGTGCTGGGCGCCATGGCGGAATTAGGCGCATCCAGTATCAAGGAGCATGAAGAGATCCTGCAACTGATTACAGAATATCCCTGGAAAGAAGTGGTCCTGGTTGGTGGCGATTTTTTAAAAATAAAACAACCCTACCGGAGTTTCCACAGTTCTGCTGAAGCCGGCACCTGGCTAAAGTCCCGGCATTTTAAAAATACCTGGTTTCTCGTGAAAGGTTCGAGGAGTATGGGGATGGAGAAAGTTTTGGCAGACGGTTTATGAATTGGTGGATGGTATATGGTTGATGGTGGATGGTGGATGGTTGATGGACGTTCGATCATGCGTGAATTCGCACATGGGAGCCATCAACCATCCACCATGTACCATCAACGGCCGGCAATTTGGAATTTAACCACTTCGTGATGTATTGCCGGCAGCGTCCGGAGGTAGCTATAAATATTATTCAGATCCTCGTCCTTCATTGTCGCATACATGGTCCAGGGCATAATGGTTTGTAATTCCCCCGGCCCAACGGTCCGGTGAGCCTGTGCACTGTCCCGGTATTGCATGAAGCGTGTTATGAACATTTCCCTTGTCCAGTTACCGATTCCTGTTTTTTTATCGGGTGTTATATTCGCGGAGCGCAGCATTCCGCCAGGCAGCTGAAACGCACGGCCACCGGCCATGGCAAAGCTTTCATCAAACTTTCCTTTTTCCAGCGGAGTATGGCATTCATGACAGGCCGAAAGGGTAAACAGGTATTTACCCTGGGCAACGCTATCGCGGGAATCCCCTGGTATTTTTCCAGGAACAGCTTTTTGCGGAATGGTATTCACGATAAAGTTCATGGGAAAATCGGAATGGGATTCCGGTACTTTATTTTCAATGGCTGGAATGCTGCGCAGATAAGCAATCACCGCCCGGATATCTTCCGGATCGGCCTGCCCGTAATTGTGGTAGGGCATTACGGGAAAAATAGGTTTCCCGTTCTTTCGCACTCCCGTGGTAATGGCACGGTATATTTCGCCGTCTGTCCAGGAACCAATACCCGCAGGCGTAATATTGGCAGAATAATAAACTCCGGGAAAGCCCTCTTTTTCATCAAATCGCTGTCCGCCCGATCCCAGTGTTGCAGGATCCATCGGCATGGAAAACTGAGCAGGATTGCGCATGCTGTGGCAGTCCATGCACACCATTACAGATTTGGCCAGGTATTCTCCCCGGGCCACGTTGGCTGCCGATCTGTCGACTGTAATTTGTGGCGCAGGTCCCACATCGGGTAACGCTCCTTTAATGTATGCGGCAACTATGACTACGAGCAGGATGAGCACGAGCAGCAGAATGCCCAGTACCTTGAGGAGTTTTTTCATGTTTTAGGGGTTAAAAGTTAGCGGTTATAATCAAACCCTGGTTAATCCGGAAGGGAAGATAAATATTTTTATCGTACGCTGAGCAGCGAACTCAGGGGAGACCGCCGGTTCCGGAAATCCATCATGTCCACTTTTACACTTCCGACGCTTATCGGGCTTTCCACCCGGACCGGAATATGATTGGGATCGTCGCTGACCCAGACTGTCATTTTCTCACCGCCTTCAAATATAGTCCCCTTGATGAGCAGGGGCTTAAACTTAATGGCCCGGAACTTTCCGTATTTGGTTTTAATGGTTTCTTTGCCGAGAAAACGGATGTAGAGATTGTAAACCTGATTGTCGAGGAACATGGAAAACGGTATCTTATCGCCCGGCTTCATACTATCGAAATCCAGGTTCCGCATATAGTACATGGAACTAATTACATCCTGGATACAGGCCGGCGTTTTAAAAACGCCTGAATTGGTAATGGCCGTACTGGCCGATTTATTGAAACTTACATTTTCATATTTCTTGTAGGTTCCTTCATGTACGTTCCGGATGAATTTGTAGGGTTGAAGGGTTGCCGTATCGATAAAGGATTCATATTTATCGCGAACCCGGAAAAAATTGTCATAGAAAGAATAGGTCTTGCCTTCCCCGGTAACATGATAAACCGGCTTGCCGTTCAGGCTTTCGATTACACTGCTGAATGTTGCTTCCCCTGCAGCTATATAAACACCGGCCAGGGTATAATATACTTTATAAGTAATGCTTTCACCCGCCTGGAATGCTGTATTCTTTATGCTGCAGGGATCATCCCCTGCCCGCAAGGGGAGAGATATCGCCATCAAAATGAGGAATCCGATCCAGGTAACTGATTTCATCTGCTGCTGAATAATTTTATCCTTAAAATTAATAAACTCCCGATCAAAGCAGGTATAATTAAATTGATCAGCCAGATTCCCAGTGAAACGGCCAGAATACCTGCTGTATTAAAAGTAAATGCACGAAAAATCTGGATGCCTGCTTCCCAACGCAAACCAAGATCTGTTAAAAGCGTAAGTGAAGGAATGATGGCCATGACAACAAACATCACACTAACACCCATAAATACCTCAATACCTGAAATATCAGGTTCAAACAGGGAGAACAGGAGTAGATATTGCAAAAGGAATACCCCGTAGCGAATTAAAGAAAATAAAAGGATTTTAAACAAGAGTGGACTACTGAAATGTTCCGGCAGGCTCACAGCTTTAACATATTTTTTTAATACCCTGTTTATCAGCCCGACCAGGGGATCGAACCGGAAATAAATGGTCATCAGCAGCAATGCCGGAAGAGCCGTTGTTACTATAAATATCCTGATATAGGGTGGTGAAAGCCATAGCACGGGATGCGGTAGGCTATGCCCCATAAAAAAAAATAATCCGGCAACTCCTGCGAACAGCGTGATCAGTGTTTGCGCAATACTGCATACGATGGTTGGCGATACCGACTGGATTTTTTTCCCGGCATCCAGGTACAGCATTCTCCCTAAATATTCTCCTACCCGGTTTGGAGTGAATGAGGAAATGCAGACGCCGGCAAGGATTGCCTGACAAGCCCGGAAGAAACGGATCCGCTGAAGAGGTAAAATGGAAATCCGCCATTTGGCGGCTTCCAGTCCCCAGTTTACACACATTAAAGCAAATATGACATATAACTTCCATTGCTGATCTCCGCTAAAGGCATTTCTTATTTGCATTAATGAGTTCTTCCACCCGGGCTGTTGTTTCAGCTGATGAGAAACGGTATAAAAAAGAATGAGCAGGAGTGCCGGTCCGGCAATATAGTTGAGGATTAATTTGATATTTTTGTTCGCCGGCACTATCAAAAATAACGCTCCTCTTGCAAAAGAATTCCAAAATCATATTAGGTATCGATCCGGGCACCCTGATGATGGGTTACGGATTGATCGGGGTAGAACAAAAGCAGATGCGGTTAATAGAGATGAATACCCTGCATGTACCCGCAAAGCTCGATGCCTATCAGCGGCTGGAACTCATTTTTTTTACTGTTCAGCAGATCATCTGTACCTACCGGCCAACCGATTTCGCCATTGAAGCTCCCTTCTTCGGAAAAAATGTACAGAGCATGCTGAAACTCGGCCGGGCGCAGGGCGTAGCCATTGCCGCAGCCATGCAGTCCGGGATTCCGGTGACCGAATACGCTCCGCGTAAAATCAAACAGTCCATCACGGGGAACGGGAATGCAGGTAAAGAACAGGTATGGAAAATGCTTCAGCAGATCTTACAAATCCGTCATCAGATTGACCACCTGGATGCTTCAGATGCCCTGGCCGTTGCCATTTGTCATCAATTCCAGGGCAGCAGCCCGGTATCAAAAGAAAAAAAGTTAAATGGCTGGGAAGCGTTCATTGTGAAGAATCCGGGAAGAGTGGGGAAGTGAATGTGGAAATGTGCTAATGTGCTAATATGCTAATGTGCTAATTTGGAAATGTGGGGGCGTGCTGTTCTCATTTACGCATTAGCACATTTCCACATTTACACATTTACAAATTCCCAATGATTCTCTCCTGCACATTCCTGAATTCCTCTTCAGATAGCTTTAGTTTCGGCCGCGCGAAATTCAGATCAGCAATATGATCAATTGGAACCAGGTGCATGTGCGCGTGGGGAACTTCCAGTCCTACCACCGCAATTCCGCACCGGTCGCAGGAAAAGGATTTCTCTATTGCCCGGGCGATGGGTTGGGCAAATACCAGGATACGGGACAGATATTCTTCTCCCAGGTCGAAAAATTTATCGGTCTCCGTTTTCGGAATCACCAGCACATGGCCTTTTCTCAAAGGATTAATATCGAGAAAGGCCAGAAAATAATCATCTTCTGCGATCCGGTAGCTGGGTATATCGCCCTTTATTATTTTTGAAAAAATAGTCATCCTGTGTCGTTGACGGTCTCGCCCGCCGAAGCAAAGCGAAGGTTGGTTGACAGTAAACCGTCACTTAATTAAACTGTAATATTCTCCACTTTAAATTTCAGCTTGCCCGCAGGAACAACCACTTCCGTTACTTCGCCGATCTGTTTCCCGAGTAAACCTTTTCCAATTGGTGAAGCCACAGATATCTTTCCCTGTTTGAGGTCGGCTTCTTTTTCAGAAACCAGATGATAGGTAGCCTGTTTTTTATTATTGAGATTCGTTACGGTTACTTTCGTCAGAATAGAAACTTTGCTGGTATCGATATTGCCCTCTTCGAGAATACGCACATTCGCCAGATCTGATTCCAGCCGCTGAATTTTTGCTTCCAGCATACCCTGAGCTTCCTTGGCAGCATCATATTCCGCATTCTCCCGCAGATCTCCCTTCTCCCTGGCTTCGGCGATAGCTTTGGAAGCAGCGGGGCGGTCCACAGATTTCATTTTCTGAAGTTCAGCTTTAAGATTTTGTAAGGCTTCTTTGGTCAGATAAGTGATTTCACTCATAAAATCCTCCTTATTGTTTAGCTAAAAGAAAAAAAATACAACGCCTTTTGGGAGACGTTGCATTTTTACAAAGATAAGGAATCATATTGCAAAAGAAATTCCAGCGGCAGGGTCGACTGGCAGCAACCACGCGCAAGTCTCGGCAACCGGAGGTAAAAAACCTCCCTGGATATTGGAATTCAATAAAATAGGAGCGATGTGCGGGGCAAAAGAACAATCTGATTCCTGCCGGTTTACAATCTTTGCAAAAACCGACCAGCTGAGATGGTCTGGAAACGGGTAATATATTCCCGGATGCTATGGGCCGAAACGGACTAAATTACCGAACAGCTTGATTTCCAGTCAGGAGAACCCATCTACAACCCAAGCTTTTCCAGAATTACCCTGGCCATCTTATAAAATGCCTCATGGCTATAGCCGGCAATATGCGGCGTAATTAATAAATTATCAAAGGATAACAGCCGGTCAAGCTGTTGTTTTTCCGCCTCGGTATACTGGTCAGGTTTTTCATTTTCCAGTACGTCCAGTGCGGCGCCTGAGATCTGCTTATTTTTCAGGGCCCTGATAATCGCTTCGTTGTCCTGCACTTTCCCGCGGCAGCTGTTTATAAAATACGGTCTTCGTTTAAAGGAATTAAAAAACTGGTCATTCGCCAGGTGCCGGGTTTCGTCTGTTAATGGCACATGCAGACTCACCACATCGGCATATCGTCCCAGCTGTTCCATGTTCGCTTCTTTAATATATCCTTTGGCAAAGCCAAACTTATACTTATCGTAAGCCAGTACGGTCACATCAAAAGAGGCCAGGAGTTTTGCAAAAGCGGATCCCGTATTTCCGAATCCGATAATGCCTACCGTTTTCCCGGTAAGTTCTGTACCCCGGTTCGCATCGCGGATCCATTTCCCTTCTTTCACTTCACTGAAAGCCCGTGGCATGTGATTCATTAAGGAAAGCAACATTCCGAGTACATGTTCAGCTACTGCATTCCGGTTCCCTTCGGGGCTGCTCACACACTGAATCCCTTTTGATTCCGCAAAAGCAACGTCGATAAGTTCCATGCCGCTTCCCAGCCGGCCAATCCATTTCAGTGAGCCGGCCCGTTCCAGAATTTTACGGTCTACCTTTAAACGGGTGGTCACAATCAGTCCCTCCACATCCGCAATTGCCGATTCCAACTCTTCATAAGTCAGCTGCGGAAGATGCAGGATTTCAAATCCCTTCGCAGATAATCTTTCTATCAGATATTCATGAACCCTGGCAGTGATCAGTACTTTTTTCATTTAGTTTATTTTACGCGGAACGCAAAATTCCAAACCGGCCTGCAAAATTTTTTTCTGTAATATTATTTCCCTAACATCACCGTCAACCGTCAACCGTCAACCGTCAACCGTCAACCGTCAACCGTCAACCGTCAACCGTCAACCGTCAACCG